>Ga0075425_100001388_pt1 | contig 23763 bp, 16 predicted proteins | sample SoiMethybrSBSTD4_FD_75300 | JGI IMG/M metagenome (GOLD analysis project Ga0075425, IMG submission 75300) | Bulk soil microbial communities from a Populus tree surrounding site in Tennessee, USA - Soil MetaG P. TD hybrid SBSTD4 | ecosystem: Environmental > Terrestrial > Soil > Tree plantation... | reverse complement strand
CTTCCCTTCCGGGCGCCAGTAGAAATGTCCGTACTGGTTCAAAGATCTTTGGTCTACGCGCTGAAGGAATCCAGTTTCGGTTAGAAATTTTGGAGTGATGTCCAGATATTGAAGGCTGAACGTGAACCTGCGGCCGGTACCGACTAGCACCCCTTCGTGGTGCTGGCCAAAGCCATAGCCGTTGCTGTCCAGGGTCGAGCTTACGTAACCTCGATACTGCGCGCTCCAGTTCTGGTTGAGACGGAAAGTTCCATCCAGACCGCCAACACGGTTGAAAGTGCCCATGAATTCTCGATCGGTGAACATTGCGCCGATGCTGGATTGCTCGCCGAGATCGTGACTCACGCGTCCAATCGCAAAATGCGCGTGTTCACGGTACGACGGATCCGTGTTGGGAACGAGCAAGCCGGGTGAGCGATCGTCAGCAATCAGGAAACCGAGATTCCACGGACCCCGCTTTCCGGTGAGGCGCACGCCATAAGTTGGATCAACAATGTCGCGGGTGAAAACCAGCCGCGTTTGCAGTTGGCCATTGGCGATCAGCGGCGCTTCGAAGAAATTGGAATTCTCCAGAAAGAAGGGACGCTTCTCCGGAAAGAGCACCGCGAAGCGCTGATTGACTGTATTTTGCGGCTCGTCCGATTCAACTTGCGCGAAGTCGGGATTGATGGTCGCGTCGAGCACAAGGCTATCGAGAAAGACAAATTTGGAATCCAGGCCTGCCTTGCCCTGGAAGTTTGCCGAGTCGAAGTGTGGCTGACTTGGATCCAGCGTATCGAGGGTGCGAAAGGTCCGCGATTCGACATACGGAATGAACTGCATATTGCGCCCGGGCGAGATGGATTCAAAACCGGTGAGAGTCGCTTCCTGGCTGAGCCGTCCGGAAATTCGTGGCGAAACACGAGGCCAGTAATCCATTTCGTCCTTGCGCGCGATGTAACGCGCGATGGTCACGCCCCACCGGTTTTCCGAAGTCGGATGAAATCGCAGGCTGCGAAATGGAATGGAAATCCAAACAATGAACCCGTCGGTGTTGATCTGGCCGCGTGAATACCAGAGAGTGTCCCAGGAGTAGTCGGTGCCCGCGCCTTCGGTCCACAAAGCGTCGGCCTGCACCCCTTTCGGATTCACATCAAAGACAAACCCGTGGCGCTGGTCCTGAAACGTGTCCAGAGTGATTTCGATGAAATCGTCGGAGTCAAACGGCCGGCCGTCGTGGTTGGTGGTGGGAGGCTCGCGATGCGTGAGGTTGGCGCGAACACCGTGGTCGTGGTCCCAACAAAGGAGCACAATATACAAATTTTCCTGGTCATATCCGATGAAGCCCTCGCTACGCTCGCTGCCTGGTTTGCCATCTGACGGAAAATTCTGAATGAAGTCCGAGACTCGCTGCATCTTCGCAGCGGCGCCATTGGGGCGCATGCTTTCGAAATCTTCGAGTTTTGGCGCCTGAGTTAACCGAGGAACTGCCGTAGAGTCGGCCGCATCACACAACTGCGTGCATGCGAGAATCAACGCTATCGCCTGCGGCAGGATCCATCTCCACTTTCCGAACACGTTGCCTCCGGCCCGCAGCGTTGCGTGCAGATTAAATAGCTTTGACGGGAGGACTTCGGAACTGTTAGCACCGCAATCGGAATCCCGAGTTTAACGGGGTTGAGATACAGAGTCGGATATCACCGGATGAAGTAACTTGCGCTGTGGCGATCTCTGTGACCTCGGTGACCTCTATGGTTGCGACGCAAGCACGAAACAGAGAGAACATCGAGGTCACAAGGGAAAACCACAGAGGAAAAGCATCAGGCGCGCAGGTTGGACCATTCGGATGGGTAGCGGACGTAAGTAGAATCCAAATCGCGCACCGAGCTACAACCTAGCAGCCGTAGTGTGCGTTCCACATCCTCGCGCAGAATATCGAGTGCGCGAGCCACACCAGCCTGACCTGCGGCCGCTAACCCGTACGCATATGCACGTCCACACAACACGGCCCGCGCACCAAGGCAAAGGGCTTTGACGATATCAGCCCCACGGCGAATGCCGCCATCGAGCAGGATTTCGGTTTGGCCCCCAACCGCACTTACGATTTCGGGCAGTGCCGCCACTGTTGCCGACACACAATCCAGTTGACGCCCACCATGGTTGGAAACCGAAATCGCGGCTGCACCTTCATCAACCGCACGGCGTGAGTCATCGGCAGTGAGAATACCCTTGATCACGATCGGGCCGCGCCAACTCTGGCGAATCCAGCGAATGTCTTCCCAGGTAACAACCGATTTCCGTAGCGCTGTGCCGACATCAATCATCGGCATGCCTCCCCCGTTTTCTCCCGGGACAATGACATTTTCCAATCGCGGCACGCCGCCATCAAGCAGAAACGAAATCAGCCAGCCGGGATGCGCGAGCACGTTTGGGAGAAAGGGGAGCTTGGCAAAGATGCCGCCGGTAAGGAGTTCGGCGGTCCCGTTATGACAATCGCGCTCGCGCATGCCGGCGACTGGCGTGTCAATGGTGATGACAAGCGCGGAAAATCCTGCGTTGGTGGCGCGCTCGATTGCTCCCTCAGCCGCTTCCCTGCCGCCAACCAGGTAAAGCTGATACCAGGCTGGCCCTTTCGTTGCCGCCTTCACATTTTCGAGCCGATGCCCGGAGATCGTGGACAAAATGTACCCGGTACCGGCCTCGCCCGCGGCACGCGCTGCTGCGACCTCGCCGTCAGGATGCATCAGACGACTGTAACCCACGGGCGCCAGGATCGCCGGAAAAGAAATCGCGTTGCCCAGGACTGTGGTGCACAGATCACAGTCGCCAACGGCGACCGCATGCCGCGGCCGAAATGTGATCTCTTCGAAAGCATGGCAGTTGCGACGAAGGGTTACCTCTCCTTCTGCGCCGCCGTCGAGATAGTCAAAGACAGATCTGGGAACACGACGTTGCGCCCCACTGCGAAGGTCCGCAACATTCACGAAACGCGAGGGAGAAAGTTTCTTCATGTTGAAGGAACAGTGAAAAGTACCAGCATCATGCCGCGAACGCAACTGATCAGTGATGGGTTTAAGATGCTCCCATGATTGCGCGACAATGGCGTGGGTGGACGAAGTTGCAAGATGCAGATGCTTACGAAGCTTTGCTCAAAAGCAAAGTCTTGCCAGGTTTGAGCAAAATTGCAGGATATCGCGGGGGCTACATATTACGAAGCGACGGCGCGGCAGAATCGGAGTTTGTAGTGATCAACCTTTTTGATTCGCTCGCCGCCATACGCAAATTCGCCGGGCGGAATTACAAGGTGCCGGTATTCGAGCCTGAGGCCAAGCCGCTGCTTTTACGATTCGAGCCGGTGGCGAACCACTATGACGTGAGAGTGGCTCCAGAACGGTGACTCAGTGACACTGCCCGGCGCCGGAGTCCGAAAAGCTCTTTCCTTCCTCAGGAACGAACTGCCAGTCGTAGCTCTTTGGATGCAGGGTGAGTTTAAGCACGCCGAAGGTGTCAGCCTGGTGGGCTTCGCTGTTCGCGACGATGCCGGCAAAGATGCGATGCGAGTTCTTGCCGCCGGTTCCGACAACGAACTCGCGAATTCCGTGCTGCGGATCGGCTTTGCCGTTTGGATCTTGCGGAGCAAAGCGCTCGTAGTCATGGTCGTGACCGCTAATGATTATGTCTGCGCCGTAGTGGTAGAGAATTTCCCAGAGCGGCTTCACCTGAACATCGTTGCCGTGGGCCAGCCCGGAACTGAAAAGCGGCCGGTGAAAATAGGCAAGTGTGCAGCCCGCGACCCTGCTGGATAAATCGTGCTGCAACCACTTTCCTTGCTCTGAATCGATCGAACATCCGCCGACGGCAGGGCATTCAGTATTCAGAGCAAGAATGTGCCACTGGCCAAGATCATAGCTGTAATACGCCTTTGTCGGATCTCCAGCCCCAGCGCCGAAATAACGCACATAACCTGATGCGCCGGTGCTGTGGTACTCGTGATTGCCGGGAGCCGGACGGGTGCGGTCTTTGAAGCGTCCCCACGTCGGACCATAGCAATTCTGAAAATCGAGATCGCTGCCGTTGGGGTATGCGAGGTCGCCCGCAGCAAAGACCGTTGCGCCGGGCATTTTCTCGATCAGCTTGGCAGTTGCGTAAGCGCCGGCGAGATCATCACAGCTCGCGATGTCACCCGCGCCGACGAAAACCGGATCGGACGCGGAATTCTTGTCAGCTTTCTGTTGAGGGAATGAGAAAACGCTCAGCAGGCAAATTGTTAGGAGCAGCGAACAAACTCTCATGAAATATAGGATGCCTGAACCGCCGCGCCAGTGATGAGTGGTTGCCTCACTTCTCGTTCGTATGCGTATAGCGCAACCCGAATTCATAGCTGGGCTTGTAGTATTCGCGCTGGATGGGGAAGCGTGGGCTGCCCTGATAGAAACCGAATACTTCATTCGTCAGGTTCAAGCTTGCAACGATGAACTGCAGTCCGTGATACACGCGAAAACTACACTGCGCGTCGACCTGGGTATGCGCATAGAGGTAAACGTCACCCCGTGGACCTTTAATCCCGAGCGCCACCGCGGCGGGGGAGCCGTCGGGATTCAGATTGAAATAGTTGTACTGAAAAATGTTCGCATCGTTGTGTGAAATGCCAAGCCGGGCTAACAGCCTACCTCGATCGTACGTCGGGCTGATGTTCCAGCTGTTTGGAGCCTGACGCTGCAGCGGAGGGCTGTCAGTGCGAAGCGGTACACTGTCAACTTTTGAGTTGGTATAGCTGTAGTTCGCGGCGATTCCTGTGCCACTCAGCAGGCCAGGCAAGAACGTGAGATGTTGCTGGTACGCTTCACAGGTTTGCGTTTGAGTGAAACCACTATAGGGGCCAGAAGCAACGATGCTGTCCACCGAATAAATCGGATCGGAGATCTGCTTGTAAAAGAAACCGCCCTGAATGACTCCCAATGGTTTGAGGTACTGCTCAAACAAAATGTCGTAGTTGTTTGCATGCGTGGGCTTAAGGTCTGGATTCCCTATGCTGGTTTTTTGATTGCTGGTATCCACACCGAAAGTTGGTGGGAGATCGCTGAAGTTTGGCCTTGCAATACCGCGACTGAAAGCCACCCGGATGGCTGAGTCCTGCGCAAGTCCGAAGCGGAGCTGAACGCTCGGCAGAACATCCAAGTACGCCGGATTCCGGCGTAGCGGGGAAAGGGAGTTTGTGAGATTCGGCGGGCACGCCGGGTCCACTTCTCCAGGCTGGCTCAGGGCGCCATTGGAATCAAAAAAATACCTGATAGCCCAAAAGATCTTCGCTTGTTCCCTCGAAGCGGACTCCAGTCTGCACGCGAACACGCCCAAATTGCAGCGTGTTCATTAAGTACCCAGCGGAGACTCGCTCAATAATGTTGTAGTTATTCGGCGCACTGTTTTGCTGGGTCGAGGGTACGTCGAGGGTAAAGAAGCCTGGGTTGCCATCGAAAAACGTTCTTATCTTGCCGTAGTCCACCGTAGGGCCGAATGCATAGGATTTGTCGTAGTAGTCGGGATTTGTGAAGCTCCCGAGAAAGTTCGACATCAGGGCACTACTGTGTTGGCATTCCAAAGTCGATCGTCTGCATCCTGAAACTTGTGAGCATCGCGGATTTTGGCGCCAAATTCGAAGGTTCCAAAGTGTCCGGCGACCGAGTAGTTCCGCGCCGCGGAAAAAGCTGCTTGCAAATTAAGTTGTGGGCTGTAGTTCTTGCCGATCTCAATGGCGTCATTGCCCGTACTAAGGAAATAGAGCGTTGGATCGTAAATATCGACATTCTGGGGGTTTAGTTGAGGACGGTTCGGGTTCGACCAATCGAGATTGAAAAGAATTCCGCTTGGTCCATCAAAAGTCGCGTCGCGTAGCCTCGATCTTCCGAGCTTGAACGTGAAGCAGACACTTCGTACAGTAGCAGCCATTGATTAAAGGCGTGTTTGCCGCCCGCTTGCAGGCTTCCGATCACTTCGACCGGACGATGAATCTGGGCGTTAAAGGAGACGTCTCCATCGCCCTCGCCTTGAGTCGGCGTAACAAAGTCTGTTTCGGGGCTATACACCCAGCGATCGCCAAAATTGTTGAAGTGTGAGTACATGCCGCGGATGTAGACACCGGAAACATCTCCCAGTTTGTAATCGACGCTGCCCGCAAAACCGTAACGCGCCCGATAGTATCGGTACTCGCGAAGATCGACAGAAGTGACCACAGGCGAGTTGTTAAAGACATTCAGCGACGGTTCAATATCGTCAATTCCTCTGCCGTTCCAGTCATAGCTCCCGCCAAAAATAACTCCCAGCTTCTTGTTTGCCCCAAATCGCTGGCCGACTGTCCCGTCAAACTCGCTCAATGATCTGCCGCCGAGGATCGGCGTGTATCCTCCGATGCCATTGAGATAAAGCGTTGGCTTCTCGGACGCCGTTTTGGTTACCAGGTTGACCGATCCGCCGATAGCATCGCCGTCCTGATTCGCCGAGAGTGTTTTGTCGATCTCGACAGAATCCACCAAGTTGACAGGAATGATAGCCAGTTTGATTTGACGAACATCGCTTTCGGGCGAAGGCACCTTCTCTCCGTCGATGGTCACGTTGCTGAAGCGCGGTTCTGTGCCGCGAATCTGCACATACTTGCCTTCTCCCTCGTCTCGCTCCAGGGTCACGCTGGGAAGCCGTCCTAGGGCGTCCGCGATGTTTGTGTTCGGAAGACTGGTAATTACATCGACGGGCAGGGCCTGAAGTATGTCGTCCGACTCACGCTCACGGTTGATGGCTTCGGCTTCGCCGTGGGCACGCTCGGCGGTGACAACGATTTGTTCGTTCTTGGTAGCGACTTGCAGCTTGGCATCGAGGTGTGTAGCTTGGCCGGCGGTGACCGTTACCTTTTGAGAAAATGGCGCGAATCCAACGTAATGCACGTTGAGCGTGTAGTCGCCGGAAGCAATATTTGAAAAATTGAATTCGCCTTGGCCACTGGTAATGGCGGACACACCTCCAGGCTGCAGATCAATTCGAGCTCCCGCCAATACTGCGCCGCCGGAGTCGATAACGCGGCCTGAAATCGAGCCCCGGCCCGATTGCGCCGAGGCCAATGTTGAGAGCAGCAATCCCATCAGGATAAGAGTGGCGGTCCGGGTAAACACACTGTTCCGAAGCATGGAACCTCCTTCGCCCCAGCAGACCAGTCCTGATTAACGCGAGATGTAAGTGGGTTTTAGGAAGGGATGCGTGAACAGATGGTGAATGCGGGTTGAACGACTGGTGAAAATGGACAGAGAACTTCCTCACCAGCTATGCATCGTTCCATCCAGCTTGCGATTAATCGGCAGGTACGCGCGCTGGTAGGGATATTTCGCCGCTAGAGATTCGTCAATGTCAACGCCGATCCCAGGAGCATCGCCTGGATACATTAAACCGTCCTTGAATGTGTAGGCGTGGGGAAACACTTTGTCCGTCTCCGGCGTGTGCTGCATATATTCCTGAATTCCGAAATTGTGAACGCTGAGATCAAAGTGAAGCGCCGCACCCATGCAGACTGGGCTGAGATCGGTTGCTCCGTGCGATCCCGTGCGGACCTGATAAAGCTCCGCAAGGTTTGCGATTTTTTTGAGATGAGTGATTCCGCCGGCGTGGACCACGGTCGTGCGGATGTAATCAATCAGCTGTTCTTGAATTAGCTGCTGACAGTCGAAAATTGTGTTGAAAACCTCGCCCACGGCAAGTGGAGTCGTCGTGTGCTTGCGAATCAGGCGGAAGCCCTCCTGCAACTCTGCTGGCGTGGGATCTTCGAGCCAAAACAGGCGATAGGGCTCGAGATCTTTTCCGACACGGGCAGCTTCATTAGGCGTAAGCCGATGGTGCGCGTCGTGCAGTATGTGGACTTCATCACCAAATTCTTTGCGCAGGCGCTCGAACAGTTTCGGGACGAAGCGCATGTAGTGTTCGGTGGACCATTGGTTCTCGGGTGGTGCATCTTTTTCGGCGGGCTCGTAGAACATCTGTCCGCGACCGACGCCATAGGTGCTGCTGAGTCCCGGTATCCCGGATTGGGCGCGAACCGCCTTGTAGCCGAGGCTTAGATAATGTCCGAATGCGCCGACAGTTTTCTCGATGTCGGGGCCGCTGGCGTGGCCATAAACCAGAACGGCTTCACGCGAAGGGCCGCCGAGCAACTGATAGAGCGGAACGTTGAGGCTCTTGGCCTTGATGTCCCAAAGCGCCGTGTCAACCCCGGCGATTGCGCTCATGGTCACTGGACCGCGACGCCAGTAGGCGCCGTTATACAGGTACTGCCAGGTGTCTTCGATTTTGCGCGCGTCGCGACCAATGAGGAGTGGAACGAGGTGATCGGTGAGATAGCTGGCAACGGCAAGTTCGCGGCCGTTGAGAGTGGCATCGCCGAGACCGTGGATTCCGTCTTCGGTCGTGAGCTTGAGGGTGACGAAATTACGGCCTGGAGAGCAAACGATGACTTTGGCGTCGGTGATCTTCATAATTTAGGAAAAAAACTCTAACCGCAAAGGACGCGAAGCTATCGCAAAGTTCACACAACAAGCCGCTGCTCACTACAAGTTCTTGGCGCCCTTTGCGAATCCTTTGCGTTCTTTGCGGTTAAAAGCTTTGCTTTCAGTGCGAATCGCGAGCGACTTTTGCACCGCTGTTTCCAACCAGAAAATCTAAATCTGCACCCTTGTCGGCTTGCAACACGTGTTTGACGTAAAGTCGCAAGTAGCCGCGCTCAGGCAATGGCGCAGGCGTCCACTTCGCGCGCCGGGTAGCGAGCGTTGCATCGTCAACTTCCAGGCGCAGCTCGCGCTTTTTCACATCTAACGAGATCATGTCTCCTGATTGCACCAGAGCCAGTGGCCCACCTGCGGCAGCTTCAGGGCAGACGTGCAGAACGACAGTTCCATAGGCGGTGCCGCTCATGCGAGCATCAGAGATGCGGACCATGTCCGTCACGCCTTTCCGCAAAAGCTTCGGCGGGAGCGGCATGTTTCCGGTTTCGGCCATGCCGGGATACCCCTTGGGACCGCAATTCTTGAGGACCATCACGCAGCTTTCGTCTATGTCAAGGGATTCGTCGTTAATTCGCGAGTGAAATTCCTCAATGTTTTCGAAAACAACCGCCCGCCCGCGATGCTGCAGTAGATGCGGACTCGCAGCAGATAATTTGATCACTGCGCCATCGGGAGCAAGATTGCCGCGCAGCACAGTAATACCGGCGTTCGGTTTGAACGGGTTGGCAAATTCAGAAATTACTTCGCGGTTCCAGCAGGGTGCTTCCGTCACGTTCTCCCAGACTGTTTTTCCATTCACGGTCAGCGCGTTGCGATGTAGCGACCCGGCGTTGCCTAATTCGCGAAGCACAGCCGGCAAGCCGCCCGCGTAATAATAATCTTCCATCAGATACTTTCCTGACGGCTGCAGGTTCACGAGGCACGGTAGTTCAGAGCCGAGCTTCTCGAAATCATCGAGGCAAAGCGGTACGCCGATGCGACCGGCGATCGCGATTAAGTGGATCACGGCGTTAGTTGATCCACCAATTGCTGCATTCGCACGAATGGCATTCTCGAATGCTTCGCGCGTGAGAATCTTCGCGATACCGAGATCGTCTTTGACCATTTGCACGATCCGTCGTCCCGAGATCTGGGCCAGCGTGTTACGCCGCGCATCCACCGCAGGAATGGCGGCATTGCCGGGCAAAGTCATTCCCAGCGCCTCGACCATGTTCGCCATCGTCGAAGCGGTGCCCATGGTCATGCAGTGCCCTTTGGAGCGATGCATGCAGCTTTCTGCAGCGAAGAAATCCTCTTCCGTCATCTGCCCGGCTCGCAACGCTTCGGACATTTGCCAGAGCCCAGTTCCCGAGCCGACATCGTGCCCGCGATATTTGCCGGAGAGCATGGGTCCGCCTGAAATGCCGATCGTCGGAAGCCCGCAAGATGCAGCACCCATCAGCAACGAAGGCGTAGTCTTGTCGCACCCCATGAGCAGGACAACACCATCAATCGGATTCCCCCGAATCGACTCTTCCACATCCATGCTGGCGAGATTGCGGAAAAGCATCGCAGTAGGACGAAGCTGGGTTTCGCCGAGCGACATTACTGGAAATTCCAGAGGAAAGCCGCCCGCCTCCCACACGCCACGTTTCACGAACTCCGCGATCTCCCGAAAGTGCGCGTTGCAAGGCGTAAGCTCAGACCAGGTGTTGCAAATTCCGATGACCGGTCGGCCGTCGAAGAGGTCGTGCGGCCAGCCCTGGTTCTTCATCCAGCTGCGGTACATGAAGCCTTCGCGGTCCCGGCGACCGAACCATTCCTGTGAGCGGAGTTTCTTCATAAGACTAGAATGTGAGAGATTTTAACCGCAAAGCTCGCGAAGGACGCGCAAAGTTCGCGAAGAATACAAGTGGATGACTTTTGGCGAGACAACTCCTGCGCGGAGCGCGGCGATATTCGTGAGTGCCGGCGGTCTGGTGGCGGGAACATTTGACATCACTTATGCGTGCGCCTTCTGGGGACTTAAAGCTGGTGTATCGCCAGAACGCGTCTTTCAGTCGGTAGCGGCAGGCTTGCTTGGCCGGGCTAGTTTTTCCGGAGGAGTGCGAACTGCGGCGCTGGGCTTGTTCCTCCATTACTTCATAGCGACGACGATGTCGGTGGTGTACTACTTCGTGTCGCGCTGGTGGGCAGCTTTGCATCGGCGACCTTGGTTCTTCGGGCCGGCGTATGGATTATTGCTGTATCTCATCATGAATTACGTCGTACTACCGCTTTCAAGAGCGCTGCCTCCGTCGAAAAACCTCCTCTGGATTGTTTTGAGCGTGGCGGTACATATGTTCCTGATCGGCACAACAATCGCGTTGTTTACCCGCAAAGCCCATTCAAGCACCTAACGTACAAAAGACTCGACTTCCAAAACAATGACATTCCAACAGCACATCTCAATTACAGCCACAGGCCATGGACACATGCACGACTTGACCGACGACGTTGCTCAAATCGTGAGTTCGTCTGGGATTAGAACCGGAATTGTGCACGTCTTCAATGTCGGCAGCACTGCTTCGGTGGGAACGATTGAGTTCGAACCTGGTCTGGAACGCGACCTGCCTGAGCTGCTGGACAAGTTAATTGCGCCTGGCCGTAGTTACGCACACGAGCGAACCTGGCATGACGGGAACGGGCATTCGCACTTGCAGGCAACCCTGCTAGGCCCTGGGCTAACCCTGCCGATAGCTAACGGAAAGCTGCTGCTTGGAACCTGGCAGCAGATATTTCACTTGGAGTGCGACGTTCGCACTCGGCAGCGAACGGTTGTGGTCACCGTCATGGGCGACTAGCGAGATTCGCGGACATCGCCGCTTTATTGCGGCGCCAAGCCTGGCACGATAACATAAGGACACGCAGTCTCATCCGCGGAAGTGGTGGAATTGGCAGACACACCATCTGACGCAGTTGCTTTCTTGATTCTTTGCAAGCTCCTGATAATGAACCTTCTACCTTTCACCTCAATTAGTTCCAGCGAGTTTCCTCGAAATGGCCAGTAATGCACAGTAACGGCCCGATGCCCGCAGTCGGTGCAAAATCAGGTGCAGTCGCTCCCGAGCCAGCACTATCTCCTGTCACGCTCTTACCAGTCTGAACAATTCGTTCCGCGATGGATATTGATCTGCTCGGGAGAACGGGGACGATCAAGTCTTCTCAGCAGATCCCCCCTATCTAGTTCGCATTCCCACAGCGGGAGCCCAACCATTTGGAGGTGATCGTCGCGTCCGTGGTCATACTGCGTCCGCCTCCGGTCGAAATGAGGTGAATCGTAGCTGTCATGTGCTCCTGATCCGGTACCCGGAACTCTCCGGTACCCCTCATGGTCATGCCTTCGACTTGGCAAATAGCACTTCCCCTTGCTCTTGTATCGCTCGACTCAAGCATTGTCCATGTACAATCTGCCCTCTCCGTGAATTGGGGAGGCTTCTGCAAATCCTCCTTAGTGACGCAGTGTTTGTCGTCGTCAGTGTGCGTCTTCGTGGAGGAATTGGCTTTCATCCTCTCTTCGAATCGGGCGCGCTGTTCGGGCGTCAATCTGTCCAGCATTCCTGCGGGAATGGGCATTTCGCCGCTCGTAGTCCAGGTTCGGGTCGATTCCCAAAAACCAGGCTTCACGTTCAGCGGCTGCCACTTCTTGCCCTGTGGGTTGGATTGTGCAACTGTCTTGGTCTGCAACTTCTGATCCTGCATTTTCTGCTGTGCGACGCCTGAGGCGACGAACAGTGCCACCGTCATCGCAAGCCCGATCCACTGCTTTCTCGAGTTCGATCTCATCTTTTTCTCTCCCTGAAATTGGTTGTGTGTTTCTGTCTGCAACTGCTTACCGCCGGCTGACTATGCGAGATCCGTCGAAGTGACTCGCTTGCTCCAGGAACTCGCTCCCAATCTGACCCACAATGCATTGGCAACACGAATCCGTCAAAGGAAGTGCGCCTTATTCCTTTCTGACCAGATAAGTACTTCTTGGATAATGCATTACGACAGTTGCTGACGTGCTGATGGGAGGATGCTATGATGCCAGCCACACTCCTTCTGAGCCGTACCCCATGGAGAGTACCGCTATCTCAGCCAAAATCTTTCGCTTCGGCCTATTTGAGGCGGATACAGCCCAACTCACTCTGACGCGAAATGGCACTCGCGTCAAAATTCAAGACCAGCCCTTTCGCGTGCTCGTTCTGCTTTTGGAGCGTCCTGGAGAAATCGTCAGCCGTGAAGAACTGCGACAAAGGCTGTGGCCGGATGGCACATTCGTTGACTTCGACGGAAGCCTAAACGTAATTCTCAAGAAACTGCGCGCCGCAATTGACGAAGACTCGGACAACCCACGCTTCATTGAAACTGTTCCGCGACGCGGATATCGCTTTATAGCGCCGGTCACGTCCGTTGGCGTAAAGCAGGAGACAGTCACCGCGATGGAGGCCCCGCTAAGGGTTCCAGAGATTGGGCCATTGCCGGCCGTACCGGCCCCCGCCGATCATATTAGCAACCGGTCGCGCATCCTTGTATATGCATCCCTTAGCGTAGCAGCGCTGATCCTTGTCGCAGCATTGGTTTTGGGGTCACGCTATGATTCGTCCAATCGCATCGCACAATCGAGGGCTCCGTTTCCGGTTCGTAAATCCGTGGCTGTTTTGGGTTTCCACAACATCTACGGCCGGGCGGATGATGCCTGGCTTGCGACGGCATTCAGCGAGATGCTCAGTACCGAATTGGCCGGCGGCGAAAGGTTACGATTAGTCTCCGGCGAAGATGTCGCCCACCTCCGTCAGGCATCCCCATGGTCGCAAACCGACACGCTGAACCAGGAGACCACTGCCCACATCGGCGCCGCTCTTAACAGCGACTTGCTTGTCTTAGGTTCCTACACAATCCTTAGCAATGCCGGTCGCGGTCAATTGCGCCTCGACGTGCGACTACAAGACACAAAAACCGGCGAGATTTTGGCTGAGATCGCCGAAATCGGCAGCACCCAGGACCTTTTCGACGTTGTTTCACGTGCGGGCGAAAAACTACGGGCTAGAATCGGCGTGCCCCCGCTCGGAGGTTCCGATCAGGCCGGGGTTCTCGCCGCGCTGCCCGTTGATCGCGAAGCGGCTAGGTTGTACGCCCTCGGAATCGCAAAGCTGCGGAACTTCGAAGTACTTGCGGCCAAAGACCTCCTCCAACAAGCCACGAAGGCCGATCCAAAATTTTCACTGGGACATGCCATGCTGGCCCAAGCCTGGTCGGAGTTGGGATACGAGCAGAATCGCCGGGAAGAAGCCAAGAAGGCGCTGGACCTCGCCTCCGATTTACCTCGCGCGCAACGAATGCTGGTCGAAGGCGAATATTACGAAAGCCTCGGAGATCAGGAAAACGCTGCTTCCACTTATCGCGCGCTATTCGAACTTTTCCCAGACAATCTCGAATACGGGCTGCGGCTCATCACTGCGTTGACCATGGCTGGACACAGCAGTCAGGCTACTGCGGTTATTTCGCAACTCCGGCACCTGCCATTGCCAGCTTCCGACGACCCTCGTATCGACCTACTGGAGGCCAACGCCGGGCCGACCAACGACCCCGCCCGCCTGGTGCTGATCCATAGCGCTGAAAAGAAAGCTGAGGCACAGGGCAAATCTTTGGTTTATGCCCAGGCGAGAAAAGCTGAATGTATGAATCTGGGGTATAGCGATCATCCCAGTGAGGCTCCTCCTGCATGCGAAGAGGCCTACAACCTGTTCATCATGTTGGGAAATCGCGCGGGAGCTGCCGATTCCATCCGGCTGATGGCCGACGGGATTGGATCGCAAGGGCATTATGACCAGGCTATCGCCGCTTACCAGCGCGCATTGAAAGTGCTCGAAGGAATGGGCGAAAACCAGAAGACAGGCTCGATTCTTAATAACATGGCCATCAATTTTGAGAACGAGGGCAGGCTGGATCGCGCCGAACAACTTTATCGTCAGGCCATGATCCACTTCGAGGCGGCAGGAAACAAGATCAACCAAATGGTTGCGCTCGGAAACATTGCCGACATCCTCTTCGCGCGAGGAAACCTGCCGGCCGCCGAGAAGACCTATCATCAGGTCCTCGATCTGGAAGCGGCTACTGACAAGGCCGAGCCCAACTACGAGCTTTATCGCCTCGCCGACCTCGAATTGAGCGAAGGCCGGGTTGCCCAGGCTCGCGAAGACGCAGAGCAAGCTGTCGCGATCAGCAGACAACATCAAGGTGCGTACCAGTATTTGACCGGCTCAATGGCTGTGCTTGGAGAGGTTTTCGAAGCACAGGGCGACTTCGAAAGCGCGCGGCGGCAATTTCAGGATTCGTTGGACATTCAGCAAAAAATTGGGGCCCTGGAATTGATCGCCGAGACCCAGGTAGAGCTGGCGAACCTTGCTCTTGATGAAGAGCATCCCGAAAAAGCCGAGCCACTTCTTCGCAGTGCCATCGCCGAATTTGAAAAGGAGAAGAGTGATCCCGCTGCCAGCAACGCATACACGTTACTAAGTCGCGCTTTGCTGATGCAGGGAAAATTGGACGAATCACGCAAGGCGGTACAACGCGCGATTGATCTCAGCAAAACGAGCTCGGATCCAGCTCTGCGATTCCCAGCTGAAATACAGGCCGCCCGTGTTGAGATTTCGGGTACCGATCCCCGCGCGATTACCTCCGCGCGTCAGGGGGTTCGTTCGCTGATCGCTAACGCCAAAAAGCTTGGCTATTTCAACTTTGAATGCGAAGCTCGCCTCATCTTGGGAGAACTGGATCTGAAGTCAAATCCAGTCTTCGGACGCGCCGAACTCGCCGCCCTCGCCACTGAGACGCGGAATCACGGCATGGAATTTGTTGCCCATCAGGCCGAGCAGGCGGCACAAACGGAGACAGCCGTCGCTTCGAACAAGTCCGTTCACTAACATCTAACTACTTTCTTCGTCGCCTTCGTTACGGACGGCACATTTCCATCGAGTCATCTGTTCTCATAACCTACTCACCTGCAAAGTGTTAGCAAGTCACTTCCGTTTCAGTTGCAGTTCCTTTGACCCATCACTCCGAGCGGAGTATTTCAGTCGCATGAGATCGCGACAACCGCTGTGCGCAGGAGTCGAGCAATGACACAAACGTTAGATGGCCGCCCAGGATCGGCCTCCTGTATCCGAACTCCAAATAAAGCTTCCCCTCTGCTGCTCCTTTGGGCCCTGACCTTGACTTGTGGAAGTGTTACCGCCCAATCGGTGCCACAGGCCGCTCCCACGCCCAATCGCAATATCACCACCCCCGGACCGCAGCCGCACGCACCTCAAACGCAAAGGCAGCCCGTGTCCCCTGGCGCCGTCGCGCCGCAGCCAATTGGGCAGATCGTGGGTAACGGCACGATCGAGGGCTTCGTGTATTGGGACACGAGCGCCATCTCTCACATTCCCGCTGGAGACTGCAGCGGGCTTGCGGTGAACGTAGCGGTCGCTCAATCTTCGACTGGCCCGTACACATCAATGGCAACGCTCAGCAACAACTTCAAATATGTCGGACAAGTGAAGCAGTTCCTGGTCGGCGGCAAAAACAAAGTGTACGACGTGTGCACTTATGGTTACGACAAAGTGCCAGTCGGACAAAATCTTCGAGTCACCGTCAACGTCACCTCGCCCACAGCATTCTCGCCCGTCTCAGTGCCCCAGAATTCGATCATCAGCCCCGTCAACATCATCAACGCGCAATGCAACATGCTTCCGCGCATCGTCAACCCAACCGCCTCTGACTTGTTCTCAAAGTGGGGCACCTGCCAGAACATGGCCTTCGATGTGAACTTCGAGATAACAAAGGCCGCGCAGTCTTTGAGTAGCGGCGGCGGAGTCCAGCGTGGGACAGGTGGCGCTCAGGTCTCCAAGGGCCCTGATCCTGTTGGGACGACGCTCTTAACCGGGTCAGGCAAGCCGGCGCTCTTGAACGGATCCGGATCGCCATCAACGCAGTCTCCTTCGTCCGGCATGCTGATTGGCAACAACGTACAAGTAAATTCCGCCCGCGACGCCGCCGCCTCGCAGACCTATACCGGGACCACACGCGCCTCAACACCAGGAAGTAAGGTAGAACTGAATCCTCAACCACTTCCGCCTAAACAACTGCTGACCAACCGCGACGTGCTCTCCATGCTCAACTCCCAGTTAGCGGAATCGGCCATCCTAACGTCGTTGCGGTCCTCGCCGCACAAGTTTGACTTCTCACCCGCAAATTGCCGCGATCTTCAGCAGGCGCACGTGACTGCGAACATCCTGAACGCGATGGGCGATGGCAGCGTGAGACCATGTCCCGCGATCACAGGAACTGGCGCACTGAGTGGCACCGGCGGCTCCGCAAATGGCAGCCGCCAGGGGATCACTGACATTACGAATCGTGGGCCTGGAACGGGCCTGAATGCCGCGAGTGCAACCCCAGGGAGCAAAGTCGAGCTGAATCCCCAGCCATTGCCGCCGGGCGCAAAGGGAGTTGGGTCGGCTCGGACCAAATTACAGCCGGTGAAGCTCGCGCCACCGACGGCCTCGCGAAGAATGACCAATCCTAGTCTGTCGCAGCAAAACGCAAGCATCATCGCGGTGCTCGAACAACAGAAGCAGTTCGCGCAGCAGGAGTCAGCCGCGATGAAAGTCAGTCAGAGAACGGTTGCATATGCAGCTTCTGCGCGCACATCTGTTCTCACCGCGAATTTGCAGAGGAATACACCTCCCCAGACACTCACCCCTGCCCAGACGCAGAGCGCGCCCGAAAACGTCGGCTCTTCCATAACACACGCGCCCGCATTCAATTCGACGGTGCTGGTCTGCTCAACAGATCCAACGCCGAGAATACTGCGTGTGAATGGTGAACAAGCGCCGGGTATTTTCACTCCCGAAGCGAAGTACAACCAGTACACCATTGTCGGGTGCAGCTTCGGTCAGTCCCAAGGTACCGCGCGCATTTTCGGGGTCAATGGATTCACCGCAAACCTCAACATAGATTTTTGGAGTGACAACGGCATCACAGCTCACCTCGATCCCTGGCTTGCGGGTGTGCTCGACCAGAACAATGTGAGCCTGCTTGTTCTTCCCGTTGGAAAACAGCAGCTCCAGAAATCTGGTTTCAAGTTTTACGCGGCGCGCGGCCTGCCGGGGCCAGATGGAACTGATCAGGAAGTGCAACTGGCGTACGACTCCATGCTGCAGTCGAGGGTTGGGCTAGTTAGCGTGAATAATTTCTTGGCCGGATTCGACCAACTCCCGTCGAACGCCCTTGCCAGCTTTCCCTCTTTCTCGTTTCAGGGCGCACCGGTCGCCGGCTGGGTTTTTCGTTACTTGTATGCACACGCTGACCGTATAGCCGCGCTCCGGACCCATGACTGCTTCATAAATGACGTGGGCTATGACGGCGATGCTTGCAATTTCGCTGTACAGCAGCAGAAACCCGACACATGGGATTTCAACGGGTTGGTCTCGGGGTTTGCCATTAGTTCATACACGCTCTATTACGAAAACATCGATCCCGCCACCCTCTGTGGAGCCTGGGCTGATATGGATCACCATGGTTCCGTTGCTGGGAATTGGGATTTTAATCTCAACCAGCAAAATCAAATTACCGTCACCTCGTCCGTTTACTACTGTCACGACGTGGAATTTGGTACGCGGGACAATTTTGCGGATCAGTCCGCTTACGGCCTCGCCGTTTGGGTCCTTGGCCCGCGCTGTGTGGATCCGTGGAGCGGACAAAAAGACCAAAGCTGCATGAACAAGATCAAGCAGAGCCTGAGTTGATCGCAAATCGATCAGGGCTTCGGCCCAGTGCGTCAAGTTTGGATGAATAAGGAGTGAGCGACGTGAGACGACTAACTTTGTGTGCGAGAACTCTTGAACGGATAATGATTGCGGTTCTGTTGCTGAGCGCTTTCCCAACCGCCGGACAGCAGCAGCCTCCCACAGTTTCCCGTCCGTCCACATCGAGCGTGCAGGTTACTCCGCGCAGAGCCGCTTCTCCTGTGGGTGGCGCAACCAGTGCGGTCACGGGGATGAGGCCTGCAGTGGGCACAATCACCGGCTTCGTGTATTGGCAAATCAACATCCTCCAACCGAGCTCTACTTGTCAGGGTTTGACGCTCAAGGTCGTTACCGTCAACAAGGTCGGAATGCCACTACAGCTGCTCTCAACAACCAACACTCTTACCGCGGCTGGCCCGATGACCGACAACTCCTCCCCCGGCGCTCCCAAATACATGCTTTGTTCCTATGCATTTCAGAACATGCCAGAAAATGTCGCCGTGCGGGTGCTCTTGTATGGTGCGCCTTCGTCGGCATCTGTGTCGATGCCATCTTCCTTTCAGATCCCCGGTGGTAACTGCAATTCGACGCCCTCGAGCAGTTTGTCATTTATCTTGACCGGCGGAGAAATGCTTTGCGGCAACGGCGCATTCAACATCAACTTCAAACTCACTTCAGTCGGCAAAGCGCCTCCAAAAGTATCCGGGCCACTTTTGTCGGGATCGGCCAAACCTGCCAGCATGCTTGCAAATCCAGCATCCCCCACGAACGCTTCTAGCCTAGCCGTCGCACCCAATTCTTCAAGCGGCCCCACTCTGTTATCGAGTCAGCCGAATACGCCCGCTGCGATGTCATCACAACCCCAGGCTGGACTGCTTAGCTCGTCACCGACCGCCGGAAAGACAAATTCTGCTGGCAGCATTAGCGGTTCAGGCGGATACACGGGGAACACAAAATCAAGCCAGAACCCTGTCGGATTTTCGGGCGGGGTGAAATCGGGCACTTCAAATAATTCCACCCAACAACTCCAACTTAACCAGGCACCAGTGCCAAGCTCGGGAAGCACAACCTCGTCGTCAGCTCCACCCAATGCCTATGTCCCGAAGATGCCTCCCATGAGCAGCAACGCCAAGCGAGATGCTTCCCAGCCCGCCGATGCGACGGAAAGAGCGCAAATCCAGGCGAAGGTGAAAGCTCAACTCCATGCTGCAAACCTGCTAACAGGAAAGACCGCGAATGGAGCGATGAAGCCAACAGAGAATATTCCCGAAATCCAGGCACTTCAGCAGCAAATAAGCTTTGTGAATTCGTTGCGAACTCAGGGTGCCCTCACCAATGGGACTCTTCTTGCTTCAAAGGTTCCGAATCAGGTTCGCATGCAGCCTCCGCAGTCTTCAAATCCTATGGCGCACGCCCCGATGCCCACTAAGTTCTGCCCCGCGCCTCAGATACGCGCGGTGAATGGAAAAAGTTCCGGCGTGGTTTTCACTCAAGATCCCGCCTACAACGAATACATCATCACCGGCTGCGGCTTCGGCGGTCAGCAAGGACAGGCCTACCTTTCCGGTGCAGTTAGCAATGGGCGCATCAATCTGGTCGTAAAGTCAGGCCGCTGGAGCGATACCCAGATTGAGGCCACCGTTCAACCCGGTTTGACCAGCGTACTCGATGGCTGGCCAGACTTGATCGTGGCGCCCTTGCCTGCCGGCAGTCCAACGGCCAAATTCCCCAATTCTCGCTTCTACGCCCAGCGGGAAAGCGTTCTGTTGCCCAACATTCCGGAACAGTACGCGACTTTGGCCAACGTGCCAGTAGGTGATGGGTCGCAAGGTACCGGCACCCTGTATTGCCCAGGGCCGGATCTCACGAAGCTATTCCCATGCATCGCCTTCAATGCCGGATACAAAATTGACGGTTTCACCAATGGAGTTGACCACCGTAACGACACCCAAAGCTCGCCTGTTTCAAATGCTGTGGATCGCAATGGTGACCGGCAGCAATTCGACTCGGGCCAGGACACTTACGATCTGAGCTACATGGCTCCCGGATTTCAAATCGATTATGCATCGGTGTTTTGGTACGCATGGACCAGCGATGTTTGCGAAGGCTGGTCAAGCGATGCCTTTCCCAAGAAACCGGGCGACAGCGTCTGGAATGAGACGCTCGGCCATTACAGCTGGCAATCGAAAACAAAAACCAAGGTTGTCGTGAACTGGGGAGTTGACCATTGCGCATGGCGGTGGCTAGGCATGTTCAGAGTCGATGACTGGTACAACTCCGGATACAGCCTTCAGGTTTACGTCAAAGGCCCCATAGGCGTCGATCCCTGGACCGGACATCCCGTCAGCACAGCGCGAAATGTCGGACAGATGCCGCCGAACACAGCCGTACGGGTCCCTTAACGCTGATAACGATTATCGAACTGGAACGGACTTATAAAAGAGGAGCCATGGAAACACGACTTGCGCGTCTGATCTCTACAGCATTGGTTGTGCTGATGTTCCCAAACATTGCCATTTCTCAGCATGCCCAGAGGCCCCTGACCAACGACGATGTGATGGCGATGGTGCGCAAGAAACTGCCTGAATCAGTGATCGTGTCCGCGATTCAAGCCGGGCCGAGCAAGTTCAACACTTCGACCAAGGAGCTCATCCGTTTGAACGCCGCAGGCGTGACCGAAAAAGAGCTCAACGCAATCCTCGCTGCATCGGGAAGCAATGCATCGAGTAGTGTTTCGGCAAACGCGGCGGGCAATTCCAGCCCCAGCGTCGAAGCCATACCTCCCTCGAAATCTCGCATGCCGAGACTCACGGTCACTCAAGGTAGTTCAACCCAGGAGTTGAAGCTTGAGAAGACGCAATTGGCGGAGACCAAGACCAAGCCTTCGTCTATGAAGGCACTGGCGGCGGATTCCGCCATAAGCCAGGCGATGCAGGCGGGAGTCAACACTGCCACCTACAGCGCCGCGACTCACATGAACTCTGGAATCGGCGGCTCGGCTGTGCAGCAAGCGGGCAGCATCTTCTCCGGCGTCATGTCGCACCGCACGCCCACCGTAACGTACGTGTGGGGAGTGCCTGCTCCGAACTCCAGCAATATCCTGCAGAACACGAAGCCGAGTTTTACCCTCGATTTTTCCCGCACTGTTGGAATAACCGCCGACGACTACGAACCAGCCATCGTCAAGCTGACCCCTGCGCAGAACACCTGCCGTATTGTGGGAGCGACACAAGGCAAGGAAGACGTTCGCTCAACTCCAGCTGCCGACTGGCAGATGTATTCCCACTTTCTCGAGGAGCGCGTCACCGCCACTCCGCAGAAGCTTGGCCCGGGCAAGTACAACATCGCGGCACACTCCGAACTTGTGCCAGGCGAGTACGGCATTGTCCTGCGCCCAGTTTCAAAGAACAAGAAATTCTCCGGCGGTGACGTCGCACGCGCCCAGGGCGATGGACTCATGTTTGATGCGATCTGGACATTTCAAATCTCGGAGGACGCTGAATAAAGCCGTCATGGTGAAGCAGCCAAAACCGAAGAAATCAGAAGGAGAAACATATGCAATTTTCAGTAACGACTGGGATTTATCCGATGCTTGGCCTTGCACTGGTCGTCACCTCAGCCTGCACTTCAAGTTCGGGGCCGAAGAGCGCAGCGGCTGCCGCAAACGGCCCTAGCGGTCACATTGACGTAATGTGCATCGGCGACCGCATCGACAATCCGCCGGAATCATTCCACTACTCCTACAGGTACTCGGATGCCTCCAGCTCAACGCAAAAAGACGCCGACATCACTCCGCAAGTCATGGACATCACGATTAAAGACAAATCCGGATCTCATTCGTTTCACGGCGTGCACTCGAATGAGGCCAGCTGGAGCAGCGCAGTCGTCGATCTCTCGAACCTCAATGTGACTGCGATGTCTAGCCGGCTTAACACCCTCGACAACACTTCCGCGATTGTCCGCCAAAGTCCGGCATCGATAAACGGATACGACACGACCAGGTATTCGATTGATACAGCAGATGCAGACTCATCGGACAGAAGGCGATTCGAAACATTGTTCGGCGCGGGCAGCTTTGAGAAGGGCACGGCTTGGGTTCCTGCGGACGGATGCGCAGTGAAACTTGTTCTGGATGAAGCCGTTCAGATAAATGGCAGTCTGAAAAATTCCCATTACGAAATCGAGAGGATCAAGAGGTAGATCACGAATTCACGGTCTTCCGTGCACGAGGAGCACACCATGCAGCAACGAAGAAATCATCCCACGTTGAGGTCAATTCCCGCGGCGATCACCGTCGCCGCAATTGTCACTCTGATCATGCTGTTAGCGTGCACCTCTAAGCCAACTTCCAAAACATCGGCGGAAAAGACAACTGGCCATTCCGCATCCCGCCAAGTCGACAACGATCCCGGGATCAACCTCAACTGCGTGTACGACCGTCTCCAGAATCCTCCGGAGGCGTTCCACTACATTTACAAAAGAACGACCTCCGACGGTTTTAAGGTGGACCAGGAAGCCGATGTAACTTCCCAAACTATCGATGGCTTTCGCGGCCAGCAGGATGGATCGCAGCAGGCCATCCATGCAATGCGTTCCGACCCGCAGGGTTGGCAGAGCGCCCTCGCAGGTCTGACCGGCATTTCCGGAATGTCAAGCACCGTCAGCACCTTCAATCACAATTCGGCAATGCAGCGCGAATCGGATGGCGGTCAGGTCAATGGATACCAGACGATTCATTACTCGATTGACACTGCACGATGGGACGCGACCACCCGGCAGATGCTCGGCAGCTTCACTTTGGGCCCGGGCGGATTCGACAAAGGCGACGCATGGGTCATGGCAGACGGCTGCCCGGTGAAGCTCGTTCTGGATGACGAGATGCACAAGAAGGATGGCAGCCTGCTCGAAACGGTCCATTACGAGGAGTCAATGGCAAAAAAATGACTCGCCGTAAACATCTCGTAACAGGATTCGCTCTCGTGCTCCTGCTCGCGTCCGTGGCTTGCGTCAAACATGGCCCGCCGCCTCTTGCGCTCGAGGAGTGCGATCCTGCCGGCTACATCAGTTGCATGCAGGCGGCCACATTTGTTGCGCTTCCGGTCACAGACAGCAATCTCTTCCTCACATATTCGAGCAGATGGGCGCCAGGCGTCTCCGGGCAGCCCCGGTGGGACGCATGCTCTTTGGGCTTGGGCGGATGGTCAATAGACATCGTTCAACGATATGACGAGGCAAGTCGTCTGCTGATCGGTGGCGATGGTTCGTGGCGCTTGGCTGACGGCGTCAAGCTCGCATCCGGCGAACTAGCAGTGCCTAGTTTTGATGGAAGCGTTGCCTACATTTTTGATTCCGCCGGCCGGCACGTTCGAACTGTTGACGGGCACCTCGGTACTGATCTCATCCGTATCAGTTATGACTCCGTGGGCAATCTTGCAGGTTTGGACGGATCTGCCAAT
>Ga0075425_100001386_pt1 | contig 23789 bp, 22 predicted proteins | sample SoiMethybrSBSTD4_FD_75300 | JGI IMG/M metagenome (GOLD analysis project Ga0075425, IMG submission 75300) | Bulk soil microbial communities from a Populus tree surrounding site in Tennessee, USA - Soil MetaG P. TD hybrid SBSTD4 | ecosystem: Environmental > Terrestrial > Soil > Tree plantation... | reverse complement strand
CCGATCCGGTCCTCGACCCACACGATCGGCCGGAGGACCGCGAGCGAGACGGTCCTGCGCACTCCGTCCGGTTGCGCTTCGGACGAGCGCTGGAGCTCGGGCGCGTACAGCACGATCCAGAGCAGGAGCGCCACGAGCAGTGACACGAGCACGCGCCCCGCTGGCATCGTCCGGCGTTTCGGCGGACGATCCTCGGGCGGCGCCTCGTCGCTCGTCCGCTCCGGCGTGCGGTCCTTCGTTCCGGTGGCCATCTCAGAATTGGAAGTAGATGAACGGAGCGACCCCGCGGGGGCCCAGGGTGGTGATGACGAAGAGTACGACGGCGATCGTGATCCCGAGCGGCACCGGGCGCAGCCGCGACATCCCCGCCTTGAGCCGCTCGGCGGGGAGACGCGGCGCGAACTGCGTCGCGAGACCGACGCCGATCGCGAGCAGCACCGGACCGGTCACGAGCGGAGACGGCTCGCTCCAGGCGGTCAACGTCCGTTTCAGCAGCGTGAGCGCCGTCGCGACGGAATCCGCTCGGAACAGCGTCCACGCGATGCACACGAGGGTGAACGTCGCCAGACGCTGCATCCAGTGGACGAGGATCGTGTCCGGCGGCTCGGCCAACCGCCCCTGCGCACGGCGCGTTTGCTTCCAGTGCCCGACGGCGAGGTACGCGCCGTGCAGGCCCCCCCACGCGACGAAGTGCCAGGCCGCCCCATGCCAGAGGCCGCCGAGGAGCATCGTGATCATCAGGTTCACGTACGTGCGGATCGTGCCCTTCCGGTTCCCACCGAGCGGGATGTACAGGTAGTCGCGGAGCCACCGCGACAAGGTCATGTGCCACCGGCGCCAGAACTCCTGCACCGACCGGGCGCTGTAGGGCCGGTCGAAGTTCTGCGGGAAGCGGAACCCCAGGAGCTTCGCGACCCCGATCGCGATATCCGTGTAGCCGCTGAAGTCGCAGTAGATCTGGACCGCGTACGCCACGATCCCCAGGATCGCCTCGGGCGAGCTGTGCCGTGTGGGGTCCCCGAAGACCGGGTCGACGATCGCGCCGGCGAGGTAGTTGGCGATCACGACCTTCTTGAAGAGACCGCCGAGGATCAGCCACGCGGCGTCGGCGACGTCGATGTGCCGAGGGTCACGGCGGATGTCGAGCTGCGGGATCAGCTCGTTCGGCCGGACGATCGGACCGGCGACGAGGTGCGGGAAGAAGGAGAGGTACAGGAACAGGTCGCTCCACGACGCGAGCTCGAAGTCGCCGCGGTAGATGTCGACGATGTAGGCGATCGCCATGAACGTGTAGAACGACACGCCGACCGGGAGGATCACCTGGATCAGCGGCGGCGCCACGTGCACCCCGAGGGACGTCGCCGCGTTCGTCACGTTCACGGTGAAGAAGCCGTAGTACTTGAAGTACAGGAGTGGCGCGATCGTCGCGGCGACGCCCACGCCCATCGCGAGCGTTCGTCGTCGAGGGGCCTCCTGCCGGCTCACCGCGATCGCGGCGAGCTGCGTGATGAGCGACACGCCGGCGAGCAGGAAGACGTATCGCCAGTTCCACCACCCGTAGAAGACGTAGCTCGCCGCGATCATGAAGGCTTTCCACGCGCGCGCGTTGTGGTTCAGCCACCAGTGGCCCAGGAAGACCAGGCAGAAGAAGATCGCGAAATCGGTGGTGGGGAAGAGCATGCGACCCGGATGCTACGCCACACCCCCGACGGCCGGGGCCCGATCGTGCCGGCTCAGGCTCCTTGCAGCGCAGCGAGCCGACGCTCTAGGAACCGCCGCTCGGCGTCGTTCCCCGTGAGTTCGAGTGCCCGGCGGTACTCCGTCGCCGCGGCGTCCGGCCGGTCGGCGCGGCGCAGCAGCTCGGCGCGCGCGGCATGGAACGGTTGGTACCGGTCGAGCTGCGGCCGCAGGGGATCGAGGAGACGGAGGCCGCTCTCCGGCCCGTCGGCCATCGCGACGGCGGCGGCGCGGTTGAGCTCGACGACCGGCGAGGGCTGCAGCGCGACGAGCCGGCCGTAGAGCGTCGCGATCCGCGGCCAGTCGGTGCCCTCCGGGCGCGGCGCCCGGGCGTGGCACGCGGCGACCTCGGCCTGCAGGCGGTACACGCCCGGGCGCCGCGCCCCCTCGTCGAGGAGCGCGAGCCCCTCGTCGATCATCGCGTGGTCCCACCGCGCACGGTCCTGATCCTCGAGGAGCACCAGGTCGCCTGCCGCGTCGGTCCTCGCGTCCCGTCGCGCGTGCTGCAGCAGCATCAGCGCGATGAGCCCGGTCACCTCGTCGTCGTCGGGCAGCAGCCGATCGACGAGCCTCGTCAGCCGGATCGCCTCGTCGCAGAGCTCGGCGCGGAGCAGCTCCCCTTCGGTCGCCTCGTATCCCTCGTTGAACACCAAGTAGAGGACCGCGAGCACGCCGTCGACGCGCTCGGGCAGGAGATGACGCGGCGGGACCCGGTAGGGGATGCCGGCCTCCTTGATCTTGCGTTTCGCCCTCGTGAGCCGCTGTCCGAGCGTCGGCTCCGGTACGAGGAACGCGCGCGCGATCTCGCGGGTGGAGAGTCCGCCGACGGTTCGCAGCGTGAGCGCGACGCGCGCCTCCATCGCGAGCGCGGGATGGCAGCAGGTGAAGAGCAGCCGGAGTCGGTCGTCCGGGATCTCGTGCACGTCGTCTCCGATCGACTCCAGCTCGGCGATCTGCGCGGCGGCCTCGGTCTTCTCGCGTCCGACCCGGTCGCGCCGGAGCTTGTCGATCGCCCGGTTGCGCGCCGTCGTCACGATCCACGCCTCCGGGTTGTCCGGGACCCCGCGGTCGGGCCAGGTCCGAACCGCGGTCTCGAAGGCGTCCTGGACGGCCTCCTCGGCCAGGTCGAAGTCGCGGGTCGCCCGGATCAGGGTCGCGACCGCGCGGCCGGATCCCTTCCGGAAGGCGCGCTCGACGGCCCCGAGGGCGTCGGTCATCCCTCGACGATCGGACGGACCTCGATCGACCCGTGCCGCGCGCCGGGGATCTTCGCCGCGAGCTCGATCGCCGTGTCGAGGTCGTCGACCTCGACCAGGAAGTACCCACCGAGCTGCTCCTTCGTCTCCGCGAATGGGCCGTCGGTCACGAGCTGCTGACCGTCGCGGATCCGCACGGTCGTGGCGGCCGGGGTGTCGGCGAGCTGGTCGCCGCCGCGCATCACGCCCCGTTCCTCCATCTCCCGAGCGACCTTCCCGTACTCCTCATAGATCGCGTGCTGCTCGTCATGCGGGATCGCCGCCCAGTCCTGCTCCGACGTGTAGATCAACAACAGGTACTTCATGCCACACCCCCTGTGCCCCGAGCGACCCGGCGCCGCCCGCCACCCTAGATGACGAACGCGGAGTCACGATCTCGACATCGATGCCCGGTCGTTGGGCTAGCCTGTGGCCCCGAGGACGACCACCCGACGAGGAGGACCGATGTCCCGCGAGACCGATTGGCACGTGTTCGACAAGGCCTGCGACATCACCGCGATGGCCGCGCGCGGCGCGGCGGCCACGGCCAAACCCGAACAGGTCGCGGACATCTTCCGGGCGATACACCAAGCGCTCAAGGAGGCGGCGACCGCCATGGACAGCGCCGATTCGCGGGCGGGGTTCTGAGCGCGAGCTCGTCAGCGGATCGACAGATCCCGCATCGACACCATGCCGACGAGGCGTCCCGCGTCGGTGACCGGCACGTGACGGAACCCCTTCGCGAGCATGAACGCGAGCGTCTCGTGCGCCGGCGCGTCCGCATCGCGGGTGAACGGGTCCTTCGTCATCCACTCGGAGACCTCGTGGCTCGCGGCATCGTGCTCGGCCGCGAGCGCGCGGACGATGTCTCGCTCGGTGAAGATCCCGAGGAGCTCATCGCCGTCGACGACGAGCGCGGCTCCGACGCGTCGGAGGCTCATCACCTGCGCGGCCTCGGCGACCGTCGCGGTCGGCGCCACCGTGACGAGGTCGTCGCTCATGAGCTCGCGGAGGCTCGACATGACCGTGGTTGAGCCTAGTCCCGTCCGCAGGGCGCTGCGCGCCTGGTACGGGCCTCGCCGGGACGCGTACCCGTGGCGCCGCGATCCGCCGGACCCGTACCGGGTGCTCGTGAGCGAGGTGATGCTCCAACAGACCCAGGCGGCTCGTGTCGCGCCGCGGTTCGAGACGTTCGTCTCGGCGTTCCCGGACGTCCGCGCGCTGGCGCGGGCGACGCGTGCGGACGTGCTCCGGGCGTGGGGCGATCTCGGCTACCCGAGGCGGGCGATCCGGCTGCACGCCGCGGCGAGCGCGATCGTCGAACGGTTCGGGGGACGCGTGCCGGACGATCCGGCCGAGCTCCTGGCGCTCCCCGGCGTCGGCCCGTACACCGCGAACGCGATCGCGGCGATCGGGTACGGCCGGCCGGTCGTCGCGATGGACGTGAACGTGCGCCGGGTGATCTCCCGGGTGGCCGGCTCCGAGCGCGACGTCGACGAGCGAGCGGAGGAGCTCCTGGACCGCAGCGATCCGAGCGCGTGGCATCAGGCGCTGATGGACCTCGGCCGCGAGGTCTGCAGGCCCGTCCCCCGATGCGACGGATGTCCGCTCGCGCGGTGGTGCCGGTCGCGGGGACGAGCGACGTCCCGCGTCTCGAGCCGGCCGCAGGGCCGGTTCGAGGGATCGAACCGTCAGGCGCGGGGTCGCGTCCTCGCGAGCCTCCGCGAGCGCGGCTCGATGGGGCTGGCGGGGGTGACGCGCGCGGCCGGCCTCCCGGCCGCGCGCGTCACCACCGCCGTCGAGGGACTCGTCCGAGACGGCCTCGTCGAACGACGAGGTCGTTCGTACCGCCTTCCCGGATGAGGTCGTCGCGCCGCGATCGAGGCTTCCGATAGCCTGACGCCGCCGCCACGACCGGGGGGTTCGCGTTGGGGAACGAGGACGGAGGCACGCGCGCAGGAACCGGCTCGAGCGCGGACGAGCTCGCGCGCGAGGTCTACTGGGCGGCGCTCCCGATGACCCAGGGTGGCGGCGGAGCGTCGCGGACCGGCGGATGGTCGGACCTATCGGTTGGCTGGAGCGAGCTCGAGGCGACGCTGCGGCGCGACCACGGATCGACCGGGCTGCCCGACGAAGCCGGGCTCGAGGTCGGCTCGCCGACGAAGCGTTGGTTCAAGCGGTTCACGTTCAAGGCGCTGCGACCGCTGATGCGCCGGTACGACCGCATCACGGCGGACCTCGCGCTCCTCGGGCTCGAGACGTCGCAGGACCTCGCGCTCGCACGCAGCGACACCGCGGCCCTCACGTCCGAGATCCAGCGGCTCCGAGCCGAGCTGCGCGAGGCGCAGGCGACGTGGGAGGAGCTTCGCACCGAGTTCGCCAGCCGCTTGCACGAGCACGACGTCCGCGTCGGGACCGCGACGGCTGACCTGGAGGCGCTCACCCGGCGCCTGGCCGCCGGCGCGCAGCCGGCGGCCACACCCGGCGCCGCCGCGCCGGTCCAGCCGGCCGGTCCAGCCCCGGCGGTGATGCCTGACGCCTTCTACTGGCGCTTCGAGGCCGCGCTCCGCGGCAGCCCGGAGTCGATCAAGACCAAGCTCGAGCAGTACCGCAGCGTCGCCGACGACCTCCGCCAGAGCGTGGGCGGATCGCCGCTCTGGCTGGACCTCGGGTGTGGCGAGGGCCAGTTCCTGTCGATGCTGCGCGACTGGGGGTGGCGTGTCCTGGGGATGGACATCTCGCCGCAGGCGGTGCAGGCGTGCATCGATCAGGGCTTCGACGCGGTCGAGGGATCGCTCCCCGACTTCCTCGCGAGCTACGACGGCGAGGCGCCGCACGGGATGAGCGCGATCCAGGTCGTCGAGCATCTCGACCCGAGCGCGTGGCTGCCGACGCTCCAGCTCGCGCGCACGGGCCTGGCTCCGGGCGGCGCGTTCGTGATCGAGACGATCTATCCGCTCAACGTCGACGCCCTCGCCACGTGGTTCTTCGGCGACATCACGCACACCTGGCCCGCGAACCCGGAGACGCTCCGCGTGATGGCGGGGTTCGCCGGCTTCGATCGCGTCGACGTTCGGCTGATGAACGAGGACGCGGACGGACGGCCGCAGGATTACGCGCTGATCGCGAGGACGGCCTGATGCGGATCCTCGTCTGCCATCCGCAACCGCCGTTCATGTCGGGCGGCGCCGAGACGCACGCGAACGGCCTCGTCCGCGCGCTCCGGGCCGAAGGCCATGAGGCCGAGATGGCGACGATCCCGTTCCGCTGGGCGCCTCCGTCGGAGCTCGTCCATCAGATGGCGATGTGGCGGAGCCTCCACATCGCGGAGGCGAACGGCATCGACGTGGACGCCGTGGTGGCGATGAAGTTCCCCGCGTACCTCGTCCGCCACCCGCGGAAGATCGTCTGGTTGATCCATCAGCAACGGACCGCGTACGAGCTGTGGGACCATCCCGAGTTCGGCGACCTGTCGAAGGCGGCCGACGGCCCGGCGATCCGCGACCTGGTGATCGCGTCCGATCGCCTCGCGCTCGGCGAGGCGGAACGGATCTTCACGAACTCCGAGACCGTGAAGGGGCGGCTCGAGCGCTCCCTCGGCATCGCGGGGGAGGTCCTCTACCACCGGTCGGATCTCACGGATCGCCTGCTCGAGCGGCCCCCGGGAGCCGGGAACGGCGGACACATCCTGTTCCCGAGCCGCTTCGACCCGTTGAAACGCCAGGGTCTCGCCGTGGACGCGATGCGCCACGTTCGCTCGGACGTGCGCCTGATCCTCGTCGGAACCGGTGTCGAGCTCCCCGCGATCGAACGCCGGATCCGCGACGCCAGCCTCGGCGACCGGATCGAGATCCGTGTCGGGATCCCCGACGAGGAGCTGATCGAGCTCTACCGGGCGGCGCTCGCCGTCTACTTCGGCCCGTACGATGAGGATTACGGCTACGTCACGATCGAGGGGATGGCGGCCGGGCGGCCCGTCGTCGTGACGACGGACGCCGGGGGACCGCTCGAGTTCGCCCGGAACGACGAGACCGGGGTGGTCGTCGAGCCCGAGCCCGAGGCGATCGCGGCGGCGTTCGACGCGCTGGCGGGGGATCGCGATCGCGCCGACCGCCTCGGCGCATCGGGTCGGATCTTCGTCGAAGAGAAGATGCCCGACTGGCCGAGCATCGTGCGGCGGCTTCTCCGCTGATGGCGCGGGTCGCGTTCGTCTCACCGCTGCCGCCCGAGCGGACGGGCATCGCCACGTACGCCGCGACGGTCCTCGACGGTGTCGCCGACACCCGCACGGAACACCGGATCGATCGTCTCTGGCCGCTCGGACGTGACGCGCTCGCGCGGGTCCGAGAGGCCGACGTCGCGATCTATCAGATCGGCAACAACGTCGAGTTCCACGGCGACATCTACGCGCTCTCGGTGTGGAACCCGAGCGTCGTCGTCGTCCACGACCTCGCGATCGACGGCCTCATCTGGGGGCTGGGGGAGGTCCGGAGCCCGCTCGCGGCGCCGGCGCGGGCGGAGGCGATGCTCGCCGCCCGCGCCGGCGCCGACCCCGACGATCCCCTGGCGATCCCCTGGTGCGCGCAGCTCGTCCGGCGGGCGCGCTCGGTGGTGGTGCATTCACGGTTCGCCAAGGAGTACCTGGAGTCGTTCGGCTGCCGGACGCCGGTCGTCGTCGTCCCGCATCCGGTGGTGGAACGCGATGCGGCGATCGACCGGGCGCGCGCGCGTCGCGACGCGACGCGCGCGCGCGCCGTTCGCAGCGACGGGATCCTCGTCGGCGTCGCCGGCGACCTCAACGCGACGAAGGGGATCGAGCAGCTCCTCGAGGCGCTCCCCTCGGTCGGATCGAACGTCCGCCTCGCGCTCGTGGGGCGCCGCGCCGGGTGGGACCTGGACGCGGCGATCCGCGCATCGGGCGTCGGGGACCGGGTCACCGTCGTACGCGACGTCTCCGACGACGATTTCCTGGACTGGCTCTGCGCCTTCGACGTCCTCGTGAACCTCCGGTATCCCCACCGTGGAGAGACGAGCGGTTCGCTCGTCCGGGCGCTGCACGCCGGAACGCCCACCATCGTGAGCGCGATCGGCACGTACCTCGAGGTCCCCGACGACGTCGTCGTCCGCATCGCGCCCGGACCGCCCGATCCGGTCGAGCTCGCGGCCGCGATCGAGCGGCTCGCGGCCGACGCGCCGGGACGCGAGGCGATGGGGGAGCGCGCCCGTCGCTACGCCCAGACGGAGTTGACCCCGGCGCGGACCGCGGCCGGCTACCTGCAGGCGATCGACGACGTCCTCGCGCTGCGCGCCGACCCCGCTCGCGGAGCGCTCGCGCGATGGGCGTTCGCGCTCCGCGACCTCGGCGTCACGCCGCATCTCGCCGAGCGGGGCTTCGGCGTCGGTTATGCCGACGCCCTCGCCGACCTGCGAACCGCGAGGTTGAAGGTTCGGATCCCCGGCGGTACCCGGTGGCCGGACCTCTTGCTCGGCCGTCACGGCGGGGCGCCGAGCTGTTCGTGAACGCCCCGGCCGCCGTCGCAACCGTGGGCCGTTGACGCAAGCGGCGGGTCGCGATTACGTTCCTACTCGAATGAGAACGATTCTTAGTCTCATGGCCTTCACGATGCTGCTGGTCGCGGGCCCCGCGTGCGACGCTTCCACCACCGCCACGCCGGGGACGATCCAAGTCGTGACGGCCTTCTATCCCCTCGAAGAGGCGGTCGAGGCGGTCGGCGGGGACCGGGTGAGCGTGACCGACCTGACGCCCCCGGGCGTCGAGCCGCACGACCTGGAGCTGACCCCCTCGCAGATCGGCGCGATCGCGGACGCCGACCTCGTCTTCTACCTCGGCGGTGGTTTCCAGCCCGCCGTCCAGGATGCCGTCGCCGAATCCCAGGGACGGGCGGTCGACGTCTCGGCCGAGCTGCGGACGCTCCCGGTTCCGTCCGGCGACACGGACCCGAGCCTCACGGCGGATCCACACGTGTGGCTCGATCCCGTCCTGTACGGCCGGATCGTCGACGAGGTGGCGCGGGCGCTCGCCGGCGCGTCCCCGGCGGACGCCTCGGCGTTCGGGTCGAACGCCGAGGCGTTCGACCGCCGCCTCGCGAACCTCGATGCCGCGTACCGGAGCGGGCTCGCGCGATGCGCGCGCGACGTCATCGTGACGAGCCATGCGGCCTTCGGATACCTCGCGGCGCGGTACGGGCTGCGTCAGGAGGCGATCGCCGGGCTGTCGCCCGACGTCGAGCCGTCTCCCCAGCGGCTCGACGAGCTGCGGGCGCTCATCGAGCGCGACGGCATCACGACGATCTTCACGGAAGAGCTCCTCCCGCCAGACGTCGCCGACACGATCGCGACGGCGACCGGAGCGACCACCGCCGTGCTGAACCCCCTCGAGAGCCTCACGCCCGACGAGGTCGCGTCGGGTGCCGACTACGATTCCGTGATGCGGGGCAACCTCGCGGAGCTGAGGCGCGCGCTTGGCTGCTCCTGAGGCGTCCGCGTCCGGCCCCGTCTCGACCGGCGTCCCCCTCGACGCCGAGGGCGTGTGGTTCGGGTACGACCGCACCCCGGTGCTGCAGGACGTGTCGCTGCGCGTCGCGCCGGGAGAGTTCCTCGCGCTCGTCGGTCCCAACGGCTCGGGCAAGTCGACGCTCTTGCGGATCCTCCTCGGGTCGCTCCGTCCGGAGCGGGGGACGGTCCGGATCTTCGGGATGGACCCGGCCTCGTTCGATGCGCGATGGCGGATCGGCTACGTGCCGCAGCGGCCGACGCTCGCCTCCGAGGTCCCGGCGACCGTCGAGGAGATCGTCACGTCCGGCAGGCTGGCGCGGCGCGGCTGGTGGCGGCCGTTGACCTCGGCGGACCGGCGAGCGGTCGGCCATGCGATCGACTCCGTGGGGCTCGGGTCGATGGCGGCCACGCCGGTCAACACCCTGTCGGGAGGCCAGCAGCAGCGCGCGTTCATCGCGCGGGCGTTCGCCAGCGAGCCGGAGCTCCTCGTCCTCGATGAGCCGGTCGCCGGGGTGGACGCGGAGTCCCAGCGACGGTTCAGCGACTCGCTGGCGCATCTGATCCGGGAGCACGACGCGGCGGTCTTGCTCGTGTCGCACGAGCTGTCGGCGGTGGCCGGCATCGTAGATCGCGTGGTCGTCCTGAAAGGCCGCGTCCTGTTCGACGGGACCCCCGGCGATCTCACGCACGAGGGTGTGTCCCTGGGGATCCACCGCGAAGACCTTCCGCTCTGGCTGGAGGGGCTCCGATGACCGGGACGCTGTCGTTCCCGTTCGAGGTCGGCTTCATGCAGCGAGCGCTCGTCGCCGGCCTCGCGGTCGGCGTCTTCGCGCCGGTGATCGGGATCTTCCTCGTCCAGAAGCGTCTCTCGCTCATGGGCGACGGCATCGGCCACGTGGCGTTCGCGGGGGTGGGGGCGGGCCTGCTCTTGAGCGTGTGGCCGATCTGGACGGCGCTCGCCTTCGCGGTCGCCGGAGCGCTGGCGGTCGATTGGTTGCGCGCCCGCCGACGCGTGGCAGGCGACGTCGCGCTCGCCCTCCTGTTCTATTCGGGCATCGCGCTCGGCGTCGTCCTGGTCAGTCTCGGCGGCGGCATGAACGCGGGCGTCCTGACGTACCTGTTCGGGCAGCCGCTCACGGTCAAGCCCTCGGAGATCGCCGTCATCCTCGCCCTCGGTGCCGCGATCACGCTCACGATGTGGACCTTGCGGCGATCGATGTTCGCCGTCGTGACGGACGAGGAATGGTCGCGGGCGGCGGGCCTCCCTGTCGACGGGATGAACTCGCTCCTCGCGGTGTTGACGGCGGTCGCGATCGTGGCCGCGATGCGGATCGTCGGCATCCTCCTGGTCGCCGCCATGATGGTGCTGCCGGTCGCCTCCGCACAGCTCCTCGCGCGATCGTTCCGAGGGACGCTCGCCGTTGCCGTCATCGTCGGTTCGGGATCCGTCGTGGCCGGTCTCACGGCTGCGTGGTTCTGGGACATCGCACCGAGCGGCGCGATCGTGCTCTCGGCCGCGTTCGTGTTCGCGATCGCGTCGATCGCGAAGCGCGCGGCACCACGCTCACTCCGTCAGGAGGAGCACGCGTGATGGACGTTCATGTCACGGCGACGACGCGCCTCCGATCGGTCGGACAGCGTTACACCGGTCACCGGCGCCGCCTCGTCGAGGTCCTCGAGGACGCCGGCCACCCGATGTCCATACCCGACATCCTCGGGGACGCTTCGGACCTGAAGCAGAGCTCCGTCTACCGCAACCTCGCGGATCTCGAGCAGGCCGGCGTCGTCCGGCGGGTCTCGACGGACGAGGAGTTCGGGCGCTACGAGCTGGCGGAGGACCTCATCGGGCATCACCATCACCTCGTCTGCACGAACTGCGGCACGATCCGCGACGTCGACGTCCCGCCGGACGTGGAGGGCACGCTCGACCGCGCGTTGGACCGGATCGCGAAGCGCGCCGGCTTCGCTCGCGTGTCCCACCGGCTCGACCTGGTCGGGCTGTGCGCCGACTGCGCTCGTTCCGTCCCCTGAGGGTCCGTGTCCCGTATCCTTTGGCGGTTCTCTGGCTGGTGTCCGTGGGCGCGACAGGAAGGGACGTAGCGCGAGGGTGGCAGCGAGCGACACCTTGACGTCCGAGGACGCTCCGCCCGTGGAAGCGACGAACCGGCCGCGCATCCTCGGGACATGGTGGGCGATCGCGCTCACGGCCCTCGTCCTCGGACTCGCGTACGCGTGGCGCTTCCTCGCCGATCCGAGCCTCTCCGCTCCGACGCGGGACCCCGCGTGGTACACGTGGCGAGCCCAGGTGATCCTGGACGCGAACCCGAACCGGGTCGTCCAGGAGTGGGGCCCTCACGGCCTGTTCTCGGCCGGGTACCGCGTCAGCGTCCCGGTGATGGGCGCGCTGCTGCAGCGGGTCGCGGGGATCGACCGGTACACCTTCAGCACGCTGTTCATGATCGGGATCCCGATCCTCGCGGGGCTCGCTCTCGGGGCGGCGCTCTTCCGGAGCAGGAGGCATCCGCTCGCGATCCACCTGGCGATGCTGTCGGCCGCGGCGCTGTTCCTGGCGACGCCGTACGTCGGCTACCTCGATCAGGCGACGGTGTTGCTGCTGTTCTGCTTGATGATCCCGTTCGTCGACGAGGCCCGGACCTCGTGGGGTGCGCGAACGGCCCTCTTCCTGATCGGGATCGCCGCCGCGTTCACGCACCCGACGTCGTGCGTGATCTTCGGCGGGATCCTCGTCGCCGTGTTCGCGTGGCACTTCCTCACGAGCCGGTTCTCGCTCGGCGCGGCGTTGACGTCCGACGGACCCATGCTGATGTCGGTCGGCTTCGGGATGATCCTCGGGCTGTCGGCGTGGATGATCGGGATCTGGGGCTCGAGCGCCAGCTTCGCCGACGCGGCGCTGCCGCCCCCCTACACCGCGTCGTTCTTCGCGGCACGGCTGAAGGAATGGACGCTGTCACTGCAGCCGATCGTGATCGTCCCGTTCATCGTGGTCGCGATCGCGTCGACGATCCTGCGCGCCCGTCGCCGGCGGCTGCCCGCGAGGAACGAGGACGAGGTCTCGATCTGGTGGCTCCTCGCACTCGCCGGCGCGCTGACCGTCATCACCGGCCAGGCGATCCCGTACTACCGGTTCATGAACGCGACCGCGGCCCCGCTCGTGCTCGTCGGCCTGGGGTCGTTCGCGGCGATCCACTGGTTCTTCACGGACCGGGCTCCGTCGTCGCTCGTCGCATGGGGTGGCGTGGCGCTCGCGGTGTGGGGAGCGATCGGCTGGCTCGCGCCTACCGTGCTGTCCGACGACGCCCCCGTCCTGATATTCGCGGCGATGTCGCTCCTCGGTGTGCTCGTGGCCGTCCGCGGGTTCGCGGGCGACGTGATGCCGAAGGTCGTGGCCGGAGGTCTCGCGGCGGTCCTGATCGTCGGCACGATGGGGTGGGTCATGTACGACGGGCTCCAGCGGCGCTGGGTGTCGGACACGAACCAGTGGGCCAACCAGGAGGTGCGGACCTCGCTCGCCGCGGTCCACGAGGTCGTCGCCGGCGCCGGCGTGCGTCCGAACGTGCTGCTCGTGAACTACCTCGATTCGGACGACAGGACGGGCACGAACACGGCGTACGGCTGGGCGAAAACGTGGACGAACGTGTTCCGGACCGGGCTCCCGGGCGACGCGGCGGAGCGATCCGTCACGTACCTCGGCACGATCGACAACTTCCTCGCGCACCAGCCGACCACGTCGTCGTCGGGGAGCCGCGGGTACGACGACGCGGCCCGCCAGCACTTCTGTGAGGCATTCTGGCCGTCCGACCAGGTCTGTCTCCGTGGCGACGAGACGAAGCCCGCCGGCTTCGTTCCCCGGTTCCAGGAGTTCCCGCAAGAGCCCGTCGTGTTCCTGATCGGGCAGTACTACGAGCAGGGGCTCTGCAACGGCATCCCGGGGTGTACGGAGGAGCAGCGCGCCCAGATGCTGGACGACGCGTTCGCCCAGGGTGTCCCGATCGGCCCCGACGTCGCGGTCCTGCGAGGCCCCGGCCTGTGGTCGCCCCCGCCGTCCGTGGTGCAGGCGGCGGACAGCGCCGCCACCGCGAAGGGCGAGGCGTTGCAGGACCATCCCGGACCGTTCGCGAACCTCGGGCACACGCTCGTCGTGATGATCGTCCTCGCCCTCCTGTTGATCGTGCCGGGCGCGCTCGCGGCAGGTTGGTTCGGCGCGCGCACCGCCATCGACCGGTTCGCGCTGATCCCCGGCATGTCGGTCGTGATGCTGATGCTCTCGGGGATCGCGGTGATCGCCGTCTGGCGCGGTTCCCTCACGACCGGGAAGGGGTGGGCGGCGGTCGCCGTCGCCGTGGGTCTCGGGGTGGCGCTGCGCTATGCGGATGCCTGGCTCCGATCTCCCCTCGAGAGCGTGAGCGGGTTCTTCGACCGCCTGTTCGCGCCGTTCGCCGTGCGTGCGTTCGCGGTGTTGCTGGCGGTGCAGTTCCTCGCCCAGGCGGGTCAGGGCGTGGTCCAGGGAGCGATCGGGAAATCGATCGGGTTCGGCGGGCAGAAGGGCTTCGATGTGCAGAACGTGCCGTCGGCCGACTACCTGCTGAAGGTCGTGCTGTGGCTCTACATCCCGTACACGCTGATCTCGCCCTTCATCGGCGTGTTCATCGACCGGTTCCCGCGACGCCGCGTCATGTGGTGGACGAACCTGATCGTGGCCGGCATCGTCGCGGTGATCGCCGTCGCGGTGGTCTTGCCGCTCGGCTCGGGGACGTCGGAGGGGAAGACCGCCGCGACGCTCGGTCTCATCGTCGCGTTGATCGCGGCCCAGGCCGTCGCCCGCGTGGGTCTCGCCGTGAAGTCGGCGGCGCTGCCGGACGTCTCGAGCGGTCGAGATCTCCTGCAAGGGAACGGGCTCTCCCAGGCGGGCGGGGCGCTGGCGCAGATCGTCGGCATCGCGTTCGGTGTCGTGGTCGGCGGGCTCGTCGCGGCGTGGGTCGGTGTCGTCTTCGGCGCGATCGTCCTCGTCGTCGGTGCGTTCGTCGCGTTGCAGATGGAGCGCGTCGAAGCGAGGCAGCACGACACGACGTTCGGACGCGAGGTGGCGCGGATCGTGGGCACGATCGTCGCGGGGATCAAGGAGGTGGCCGGGCGTGCTCCCGCATCGATCGGCCTCGTCTCGTTCCAGATGCTCCGCTACCAGTTCTGGGGGTTCGGGCTGTTCGTGTTCGCGTTGTACGCGAAGAACCTCGTCCAAGGCGGGGCGGACAAGGCCGACACGCTCTCCCTCGTCTTGTCCGGCCTCGGCGGCCTGGTCGGAGGGGGGGTCGGGCTCGTCGTCGCGCAGAAGTTCAAGGATCGGGTCCCGCCGATCCGCCTGTTGCTGTCCTCGATGGTGCTGCTGGGCGCCGCGACCGTCGTGTTCGGATCGATGGTGTCGGTGCTGGGCTTCGCGGCGATGCTCTTCTGCGGGTTCTTCGCGTTCTTCCTCGGCAAGATCTCGTCGGACACGATCACGCAGCAGTCGATGCCGGACGACTTCCGCGGACGTGCCTTCGCGCTCTACGACATCGCGTACAACCTCGGGTTCATCATTCCGGCGTTGATCCTGTCCCTGATCTGGGTCGAGGGCGATCCGGCACGGACGCGGTTGATCCTGATCGCATCGGGCCTCGTGTTCTTGGGCCTCACCGCTGCGATCGCGGCCTGGGCCAGGCACGTCCGGGAGGAGTTCGCCCCCCAGGACGATCTCGTCGCCGAAGAGGCGCCCGCGTAGGCGCCGACGAGATCCGTGGCCGAGGTCCTCGCCCCGGACGGGACGCGCCTGCACGTCGAGGTCGACGGCACCGGCGACCCCGTCACCGTCCTCGCGCACGGCCTCACGAACTCCTGCATGGAGCTCGCCGCCTTCACGCCGCTCGCACCGGGGACGAAGGTCCGCTTCTGCTTCCGTGGACACGGCCACTCCGGGACGCCGGGACCCGGTCACTACCGTTTCGAGGACTTCGCGGGTGACGTCGACGCCGTCGCGACGGCGTTCGGCGCCACCCGCGCCGTCGGGACGTCGCTCGGCCAGGGGGCGATCACGCGCCTGCTCGCGACCAGGCCCGATCGGTTCGAGCGACTCGTGTTCGTGCTCCCGGCCGCGCTCGACGTCGTGCTGGGGGACGGCGCCCTCGCCGACTTCGACCGAACGGCCGATCTGCTCGAGACGCTGCCCCGCGACCAGGCCGTCGAGCGGATCCTCGAGGTCTCGGGTCGGTCGGATGAGTACGCCGAGCGACCCTGGCTCCGGGACGTCGACATGCTCCTGTGGCAGGACCTTCAGCCCCTCGGCGTCGCGCGGTCGATCCGCGAGGTCACGCGCGACGTCGCGATCGGTGACCGCGAACTGCTCCGCGCCGTGACGGCGCCGACGCTGGTGATCGCCCGCGAGGGCGACGCGATCCACCCGGCCGAGCTCGCCCGTGTGATGGTGGCGATCATGCCGAACGCGGAGCTCGTCATGCTCGGGTCCGAGGACGAGCTCTACGCGGCGATCCCGATGCTCGTCGAGCGCGTCGCGGCGTTCCTCGCATGACGCAGCGCGTCCCACCGGAACATGGCCGCGGCGATCTCGTGGGCGCGGGCTTCGGCGTGCTCATGGGCGTCCTGTTCTCGTTCGTCGTGATCCTCGGGAAGGGACTCCTACGCGGTCAGCCGCCGTTCGCGCTGCTCTTCTTCCGCTTCGGGGTGGCGGCCGCGCTCCTCGCCCTCGTCTGCCTGGCGACGGGTCGCTCGCTCCGCCCGGCGCCCGGCGAGCGGGTCGGCCTGGCGATCGCGGCGACGCTCGGGTACGGGACGGAGTCGGCCCTGTACTTCGCGGCGTTGAACCACGGGAGCGCCGCCGCGGTGACCCTGCTCTTCTACACGTACCCCGTGTGGGTCATGCTCGCGGCGATCGCCCTCGACCGTCGCCTTCCCGCCGGGATGCTCTTCGCCGCCCTCGCGTTCGCGATCCTGGGGAGCGCGATCGTCGTGATCGGCGGCTCGGGGGTGGACATCGAGACAGTGGGGATCGTCCTCGCGCTCCTGTGCTCGTTCGCCTACACCGGGTACCTGTTGGGCGCCGATCGCGTCGTCCGGCGTACGAACCCGCTGACGACGGCGGCCTGGCTCGCGGCCGGGGCGTCGCTCGCGAACCTCACCTACGCACTGCTGTTCCACGGCTGGAGCACGCCCACCGGCAGGGATGCCGCGCTCCGCGTCGTGGGGATGGGCGTCTGCACCGCCGGCGCGTTCGTCTGCATGATCGCGAGCCTCCAGCGGATCGGAGCCGTGCGGAACGCGATCCTCGGCGTGATCGAGCCGCTCATGGTCGCCGTGCTGGCGGCGATCTTCCTCGACGAGCCGGTGAGCGCGTCGCTCGCGATCGGCGGCGGGCTCATCCTCGTCGGCGGCGTGATCGCGACGCTCGCTCGGGGCGAACGGATCGTCGAACCCGACCTCTGACGTTGCAGCGGTAGCATCCGCGGATCGTGACGGACGAGATCTGCGCCCGCGACGCGTACCTCGCGACGTGCGAGGCGACGGTCACGGCCCTCACCGACGGCGGCGTCGTCCTGGACCGCACCGTCTTCTACGCTCGAGGCGGAGGCCAGCCGGGCGACTCCGGATCGCTGCGGTGGGGGGACCGGTCGGCGGCGGTGCTCGACACGGTGAAGGATCGGCAGGCCGGAGAGGTCCGCCACGTGATCGAGGGCGAGCCGCCGCCCGTCGGCCAGGCCCTCGTCTGTGAGCTCGACTGGCCGCGCCGCTACACGCACATGCGGACGCACACGGCCCTCCACGCGCTGTCGGGCGTCATCTTCCGGGAGCACGGAGCCAAGGTGACGGGCGGCAACATGGAGTCCGGCGGCATCGCCCGGATGGATTTCGAGCTCGACGCGATGAGCGCGGAGCTCGGCCGTGAGGTCGAAGCGACGTTGAACCGGCTCCTGGCCGAGGACCGCCCCGTCCGGGTCCTCCTGATGCCGCGGGCCGAAGCGCTCGCCGACCCGGACCTGATCCGGACGAAGGTCAACCTCGTCCCGCCCTCGGTCGACCCGATCCGCGTGATCGACATCGAGGGGATCGACAAGCAGGCCGACGGCGGCACCCACGTCCGGTCGACCGGCGAGGTCGGTCCGGTCCGCGTCGTGAAGACGGAGTCCAAGGGCAAGGCGAACAAGCGGATGCGGATCCAGCTCGAGGACGTCTGATCAGCCGCCGGCGAGCGCACCGATCAGCACGAACACCACGTAGACGGCGATCCCACCGACCGTGAGGATCAAGCGGAGCTGCCGCGGGATCGGCGAGCCGCCGAACCCGAAGTAGAGCAGCGGGCCGAAGAACGGGACCACGAGCACGACGAGCATCCAGCGCGTGCGGTGAGAGAGGGGAACCGCCTCCTGCCGGATCAGGTCCCACAACGCGATCGCGACCCACGCCGCGTACATGACGAACGGGAGGATGTACCCGTAGAGCCCGATCAGGAGGCTCCACCACGAGGTCGCGAGCGGCATACCCATCACGGTGACGTCCGAGTGGATCGTGGCGTCCGATGCCGACGGCTCGATCTGCCCGACCGCTCGGATCGAGTACGGCTGAGGGACGGTGTCGCCGGGGATCGCCAGCGTGGGGGGCGCCGCCGCCGGATCGCCCGCCATGCCGGGCTGCGGCGGCGGCGCCCCCCCGGCTCCGAACGTCCCGTGCGGGAACGTCCTGTCGCGCGCGTCGAGGTATCGGCTCAGCGCCTCGAGGGTGGGCGCCATCGAACCGCCGCCGCCCGGGAACGGCTGCCATCCCGTGCACGGGTAGAGCACTTCGATCGCCGGCGGCTGGCTCGTCCGGGCGGAGTTGCCCGCGAAGCAGTCGCCGCCGGCCGACGGCGCGCCGAGCGCCACGTCAGCGATGCCGCTCCGGCGGATCACGTTGTCGCGGACCTCGTTGCCCGAGCTCGGCCAGAGGTTCCGGTCGAGCATCGGGAGGACCACGACGCCGTACGTCGCCTGATCCTCGACGAGGTTCCCGGTCACGACGTCGTCGACCCCCCCGGTCACGACGATGCCCATCCCGTAGGACGGATACGTCAGTGCCGTCGTCGGTGCGTCGCGCGCATCGTTGTCGTGGACGTAGTTGCCGGCGATCACCATGTCGTGCTGCGGCGGGTCCTCCTGGGAGTCCAGCGTATTCGGCACGATCCCGGAGAGGTTCCCGGTCCACTCGCTGTTCACGATCGCGACGTCCGCGGCGTTCGTCCCGCTGAAGCCGGCGGCGTTGCCGGTGCTCACGACGTCGGTGACGACGGCGTGGCACGGGTCGCACTGGCCGACGTAGAAACCGGAGTCGGGTGACCCGCTCGCGTACGCGTGGTCGATCTGTCCGTCGTCCGAGTCGTAGGCGAAGATCCCGTAGTCGCCGTTGTCGTACGCGGTCACGTAGCGGCCCCAGTACCCGTGGACGCCGTTCCACGTGATCCCGTTCAACAGGTTGTCCCGCGACGTCAGGTTCTCGATCGCGACGCCGTCCGCGTCGAAGACCTCGATCCCGTTCGCCCGCTCGAACCCTCCGTCGATGATCGTCTGGTTCCGGTCGGTGCCGCGGATCGTGAGGTACGGCGTCGTCACGGTCACGGACTCCTCGTAAACACCCGGACCGATCAGGACCATCCCGCCAGGGCGAGCATGATCCACGGCCCGCTGGATCGTGGGGTAGTCCTGCGGTACGCGAAGGGTCGGGGCGTACTGCGTCGGCACCGGCTCCCGCCCGGGTCCGACGCCGGACCGGCTCCCTGCGACGGTGGCCTCGTCGCCGACGAGGACCGTCCCGGCCATGCCGACGCCGGGGGGGCCGTGGAGGCTGCAGTGATAGGCGTAGACGCCGGGCGCGTCGAACGCGCGCGTGTAGGTCGTGCCCGGCGCCAGGATGCCGGAGTCCCACGAGCCGTCGTCCGCCGTGACGGTGTGGGGCGCGTTCCCGTCCATCGTCCACTCGACGGTCTCGCCCTGCTGGATGCGGAGGATCGGCGGGTCGAAGACGTTGTCGATCGCGCGGACGTGGGCGATGTCGTCGGTCGCGGCGTGCGCGGCGGGCCCGATCCAAACGGTGATCGCGACGATGCTCGCGGCGAGCGCGCCGCACACCGCGGGTCGTCGCCTCATCGGCGCGGACCCTAGCATGGCCCCGTGCCGGCGGAGCGCCTCTCGAGCCTCGACGCGAGCTTCCTCTACCTGGAGACACCGGCGAGGCACATGCACGTCGCGGGACTGTCGGTGTTCGCGCCGCGCCCCGACGGGCCGTTGACGTACGCCGACGTCCAGCGCGTCGTGGAAGCGAGGATCCACCTTGCCCCGAGGCTCCGGCAGCGCGTCCTGCCGGTCCCCGGCAGCCTCGGGCGACCCATGTGGGTGGACGACGATCGCTTCGACCTCGACTTCCACCTGCGCCGGTCGGCGCTCCCGACGCCGGGCGGACGCTTCCAGCTCGAGCGGGCCGTCGGCCGGGTGTTGTCGCGCCCGCTCGATCGCTCGAAGCCGTTGTGGGAGCTCTACGTCTTCGAAGGCATGGAGACCGGAAGGACGGCTGCGCTGCTGAAGCTGCATCACGCGCTCGCCGACGGGATCGGGAGCATGATGATCGGCTCCGCCCTCTTCGATCTGGACCCGGATGCTCCCCTCGGTGATCCGCCCACGACGCCGTGGAGACCCGAACCGGTTCCCGACCGCGATGAGCTGCTGCGGTCGGCGATCGCCGAGATGGCCTCGCACCCGGCCGAGGCGCTCGCGCGGGCGGCGCGAGCGCCGCAGCGCGCGATCGACGCCGTGATCCAGACGTTCGCGGACGCGAGCGCGCTCATCGGCATGGGGCCGGCGCCGAGCGGGCCGTTCGACGGCCCGCTCGGCCCCGCCCGCCGCTTCGCGATCGCCGACGTTCCGTTCGAGCGGCTCCGGTCGATCAAGCGGTCGCTCGGCGGGACGATCAACGACGTCGTCCTCACCGCCGTCGCGATCGGGCTGCATCGGTTGTCGGCCGCTCGGGGAGAGCCGACGAAAGGCCGGTCGCTGCGGGTGATGGTGCCGGTCTCCGTGCGCTCGCGGGCCGAGGTGGGCGACGTCGGCAATCGCGTCGCGCCGGCGTTCCTCGAGATCCCGATCGGGCACATGACACCGCGATCGCGGTTGGCGAAGGTGCGCGCGGCGACCGGCCAGCTGAAGTCGTCCTCGATGGCGGTGTCGGCGGACGCGATCATCGGCCTCGGCGCGTACGCGCCTCCGGCGCTGCACGCGATGGCGGCGCGGCTGGTCTCACGCGGGAGGTGGTTCAACCTCGTGGTGTCGAACATCCCGGCGCCCCAGATGCCGCTCTACCTCGCGGGGGCGCGGCTGGAGGCGAACTATCCGGCGATGCCGCTGGGCGATCACGGCGGGCTGTCGATCGCGTGCTCGTCGCTGGGCGGCACGATGGCGTTCGGCTTGACCGCCGACTGGGACGCCGTCCGAGACATCGACGTGATGGCGCGCGGGATCGAAGAGGCGGTCGAGGACCTCGACCGAGCCGCCACGAGGAAGTCGCTCCGCCCGGCGAGGGACTAGCGGCCGGCGAGGGACTAGCGGAAGGTCGCCCCGAACCAGTCCGCGACCTCGGCGAGCCAGCGGTCGGGCCGCTCCATCTGCGGAACGTGACCGACCCCGGGAAGGATCCGCCCCCGCCACGACGGGTGTGCCGACAGCGTCACCTCCGCGTAGCGGGCCGGGACGAACCGATCGCGGCGCCCGTGGATCACGAGCACCGGGCAGCGGATCGCGTCGGTCACCCGGCTCGAGATCGCCGGTGTGCGGACGAACGCCGTGATCGATCGCGCGGCTTCGATGAACGAACGCGGCTGCTCGATGTCGTCTCGCGTGTCGCGGATCAGCTGGATCTGGAGGTCCACGACGTCCGTGGGGATCCGGCCTGGATCGACCGTGAGGAGCCGGAGCCCGTAGCGGACGAACGCCTCGGGGCTGACCGATCGCCGACGGCCGCGCACGACGCGCTCGCCCAGCCCCTCGACGTCGTAGAGGGCGAACGTTCCGAGCACGGCGGGGTGCGGCATCGTGCCGCGGACCCACGGATACACCGAGGCCGTGAGCACGAGCCCGGCGACCCGGTCGGGCTCGACCGCCGCCTCGGTCATCGCGATCAGGCCGCCCATCGAGTTCCCGACGAGGATCACCCGTCCGTCGGACACCCGGTCGAGGAACCGCGCGAGCGAGCGGCGCGAATCCATCACGCGGCTCCCGCGTCCGGCCGCGGGGGAGCGCCCGAAGCCGGGGAGGTCGAGGGCCACGACCCGCCCGAGCCCCGAGAGGCCCGGCGCCACCTGGAGCCAGCTGAGGTGGGATCCGCCGAGGCCGTGCAGGAGCACGAACGTCGTCTCGTCGGGGCCCTCCCACTCCCGGTACACGATCGGCCCGTCGACATCGATCGTGATCGCGTCCGGGATCTCGAGCGGCATCGCCCGAGCCTATCGGGGGGGTGCGCCTGCGATGATGCTCGCCGCATGGACGGGATCAGGGACCTTCGTCTGCTGTTGGCATCGCGTCATCCGCTGATCGTCGCGCGGATGGACGACGAGACCCGTTTCATGTCGTTCGCGCGACGAGCGGCGGATCTGTGCGGCTACCCGGTCTGGACCTGGTCCGTGACGCTCGGGCTCGCGCGCGACGGGAACGCCTCACAGGTGGACACGCAAGAGCCCAAGAAGGCGCTCGCGTTCGTACGGCAGCTCCAGGCACCAGGGGTCTTCGTGTTCCACGACCTCCGCCCGCATCTGGAGGATCCGGTGGTCGTCCGGCATCTCAAGGAGTTCGCGCTCGCCGAGCGCATCGGCCAAACGATCCTCATCACCGGTCCCGACGCGACCGTCCCTCCCGCCCTCGAGGGACTCGCCTTGCCGTGGACGCTCGAACCACCCGCTCGCGACGAGGTCGAGCCGCTCGTCCGATCCACGATCGGTGACCTCACGCAACGCGGGCTCGCCGTGGCCCTCACGGAAGCGAACGTCCAGGAGATGGTCACGGCGTGTCTGGGACTCACCCTGCCTGAGATCGAACGGCTCATCCTCCGCCAGGCGATCGACGACCAGAAGCTCGACGCGGCCGACGTCGAGGGGATCGCCCGAGCGAAGGCGGAGCTGCCGACGACGGGGTTCTCCACCTGGTTCCGACGTCGGCCGACCTCGATGCCGTCGGCGGCCTCGATGAGCTCAAGCGGTGGCTCCGGCTGCGCGCGCGTGGGTTCGAGGCTGCGGCGAAGGACTTCGGGCTCGAGCCCCCCAGGGGCGTCCTGATCGCCGGCGTCCCCGGATGCGGGAAGTCGCTCACGGCGAAGTGCGTCGCCCGATCCTGGTCGAGCCGCTCGTCCTGCTCGACCCCGGCGCGATCTACGCGATGTACGTCGGCGAGTCCGAACAGCGCCTGCGGAGCGCGTTGTCGACCGTGGACGCGATGGCCCCGGTCGTGCTGTGGATCGACGAGATCGAGAAGGGGTTCGCGGGCTCGTCCTCCGACGCCGACGCCGGGACGGCGAGGCGGGTGATCGGGAGCTTCCTGCGCTGGCTCCAGGAGCGTCCGGCGGGCGTGTTCCTGATCGCGACGTGCAACGACGTCGAGACCCTCCCGTCCGAGTTCGTCCGTCGGGGTCGCTTCGACGAGATCTTCTTCGTCGATCTGCCGGATCCGACGGAGCGCAGCTCGATCCTTGAGCTGCACCTCCGGCAACGGCGACGAGACCCGTCGTCGTTCGATCTGGCGGCCCTGGTCGCCGCGACGGACGGGTTCACCGGCGCCGAGCTCGAAGCGGTCGTGGTCGGCGGTCTCTACCGGGCGTTCGGCGAGGGCCACGACCTCAGCACGGATGATCTGCTCGAGGAGGCCCACCGACGACGCCGCTGTCGACGACCCGGGCGGAGTCGATCGCGGCGCTGCGCGCATGGGCCCGGGGCAGGGCGACGCCGGCCTCCGGCCTGGCGTTGTCGCCCGTCACGACGGACGAGCGGAGACCGGGGTACGCCTGAGCGACCGGGCATAGAACGGGTCCTTCGAACGTTGCTGGAACTGGTGTCGAAGGTCCGGGTGTGGACGTCGGCGGAAGGGCGTGTCAGGGCTCTGACCAGGGTTTTCACACGACCTCCACATGTCCTCGGCTTTACAGAGTTCGGGCCACGACCTACCATGTTTCGAGGAGCGGCCAAGGCGTTTCTCTACGCACGCCCGCGAGCGGGCCGCTCGTGAGGGATGA
>Ga0075425_100001384_pt1 | contig 23801 bp, 18 predicted proteins | sample SoiMethybrSBSTD4_FD_75300 | JGI IMG/M metagenome (GOLD analysis project Ga0075425, IMG submission 75300) | Bulk soil microbial communities from a Populus tree surrounding site in Tennessee, USA - Soil MetaG P. TD hybrid SBSTD4 | ecosystem: Environmental > Terrestrial > Soil > Tree plantation... | reverse complement strand
GCGCCTTTTCTCCCACCTTCACCCGCAGCGGCAAATAGGGAACTGCGGGCGCGGCTGATGCCGTCCCTTCTGCTGGTTGCGGCCGCCGCTTCGTCCCCGCCAGTTCCTCCCCAGTCTGCTGGATATTCGTTTTAGCAAACTCCTGGAAGAAGCCCCAGCTTCCATACTTCGCCTGCATCTCCGGCAACACCGCTTCCACCAGTGCGTCCCCGCGCTTGCCTGCTGCCTGAGCCCGGCCTACCGCCGCGCGCAGGTTCACAAGGTATTGCTGGAAAGCCCTCACGTCCAAAGACGTTCCCGGTTCTCCATGTCCGGGGACGAATTTACCGGCGCCGGACCCCACCTGCTCATCCAAAGTCTTTATCCACGCATCCGACGTGGCGTCAATCATGTTGGGAATGTGTTCCTTCCAGAACAGGTCACCGCAGAACACCACTCCGGCGTCGTGCACATAAACAATCGAATCGCCGCCTGTGTGCCCGGGATAAGAGCGCACCTCGAGTTTCCGCGAGCCCAGGTAAAGGTCCAGGCCGCTGTCGTAAACCACGTCCGGCAGCTTCAGCGACTCCACCCGCGCCTTCACTTCCGGCTTGATCTTGTCCCCCCACCACTTCAGGTTCTCCGTTCGCATCCAGTCGCGGACATTGCGCTGCGCCAGGACGGTCGCTCCTGCCGCGGCAAACACGTCATTGCCGTTAACGTGGTCAAGATGATAGTGGGTGTTCACCACGAAGCGAATCGGCAGCGGCGTGATCTTGCGAATTTCTGCCAGCAGTTGCTTCGCCGCCCCCGGATCCTCGAACGTGTCTACGACGGCCACTCCATCTTCGCCCACCACGAAGCCGGCATTGGCGCCCGCTTTGCCGCCATCGCTGCCGATCGCCGCCCATACTCCGTCGCCCAGCTTTACCAGCTTGAAGTCAGCGACGGGCGCGTCCGCCGCCATGGCCAATCCGCACAGCGCAACTGCTGCCAACACCGCACTCAGCATCTGTCTCATAACCGCGAAATGCTACCACGTAGTTCGCGTTTTTGTGGCGCCGGCGATGTAGCGCCGGCGACTCGCCGGCTGTCCTGGCGGCGTCCCCGCCGCCAGCAGGCCTTCCGTAGGAAGGCGTCATCCCGAGGGCCTTCAGGCCCGAAGGGATCTCGCGTGCACTACCACTCGCTTTGTGGCGCGGGCGCCCTCGCCAGCGAACTAGCAGCAAACCGCTCAGACAACGAATCAGACAATTGATTTTCAATTTCTCTGTGCTCTCTGTGTCCTCTGTGGTGAAGAAAGCAGAGTTGTCCCCGCCGTGCTTCCCGGTGTACATTCGCAAGCTTTCATCTTGCACGCTTGCGAGGCACAATGGTGCGCTGCATCTTCCTGTTCGCATTTGTTCTGGCTATGGTGTTCCAAGGCGCTGCCCAGGACCGTTCTTATGGCCGCTCCATGGTCATTACTGACCGCGGCATCGTGGCCACCAGCCAATACCTGGCCTCGCAAGCCGGAGCGCAGATTCTTGCCCGCGGCGGCTCGGCTCTGGATGCCGCCATCGCAGCCAATGCCGTCCTCGGCGTCACCGAGCCCATGATGAACGGCATCGGCGGCGACCTGTTCCTCATCTACTGGGACGCCAAAACCGGCAAGCTCTACGGCCTGAATTCCAGCGGTTGGGCTCCGCGCGGCCTTTCCATCGCATACCTGAAGCAGCGCGGCATCACCTCCATGCCGCAGCACGGCATCAACAGCGTCACCGTGCCGGGCGCGGTGGAAGGCTGGAGCGAAGCCCACAAGCGCTTCGGCCGCCTGCCCTGGAAGGACCTGTTCGGCCCGGCGATCTATTACGCCGAGCACGGCTACCCCGTCGCTGAACTGGTGCACGGCTATTGGCAAATGGCCGCTCCCATCCTGCAGAACGACGAGGCCCGCCGTGTGTTCCTGCCCCATGGCAAAGTTCCCGAAGTCGGCCAAGTCTTCACCAATACCGATGTTGCCAATACTCTGCGCCTTATCGCCGATCAGGGCGCGGAGGCCTTCTACCATGGCGCCATTGCCCAGGCCATTCTCAAGACTTCCGCCGATTCCGGCGGCACCATGCAGGCCGACGACCTGGCTGAATTCAAAGCGGAGTGGGTGGACCCCATCTCCATTGACTACCGTGGCTGGCGCGTTTACGAGCTGCCTCCCAACGGCCAGGGCATGGCCGCGCTGGAAATGTTGAACATCATGTCCAACTTCCAGCCTGATCCCTCCGGTCCCCAGGGCGCGGTCGAACTGCATAAAAAAATCGAGGCCATGAAGCTCGCCTACTCCGATCTCTACCGCTATAACGGCGATCCCCGCTTCGCCAAGGTTCCTGTGCAGGGCCTCATCTCCAAGGAGTACACCGCCGAGCGCGCGAAGCTGATCAATCCCGACAAGGCCAACTGCAAGGTCGAGGCCGGCAAGCCTCCCTCCAGCGACACAACTTATCTCTCCACTGTGGATAAGGACGGAAACATCGTCTCCCTCATTCAGAGCAACTACGATCTGTTTGGCTCCGGCCTGGCCGTGGAAGGCATGGGCTTTTTCCTGCAGGATCGCGGCGGCCTCTTCCGCCTCGACCCGCAGCACCCCGACGCGCTCGCTCCCCGCAAGCGCCCCTTCCACACCATCATCCCCGCCTTTATGCAGCGCGGCGATGTGCACATCGGTTTCGGCATCATGGGCGGCTCCAACCAGCCGGTGGCCCACGCCCAGTTCGTGTCTGATGTTGTGGACTACGGCATGAACATCCAGGCAGCGCTCTCCGCGCCTCGCTTCACCGTGCATGGCGAGAGCGTTGACTGCACCATTCCCATCGAGGCCCGCTTCCAGCCGGAAGTGCTGGAGCAGTTGCGCCAGAAGGGCCACAACCTGCGCGTGCTCGGCGACTACTCCTCCAACATGGGACGCGGCCAGGCCGTGCTCTTCAATAGCCAGACGGGATTGAAGTACGGCGCTTCCGATCCCCGCGCCGACGGCAACGCCGAACCCGAGCCGCTGCCGCCCAGCGCTTTGCAATAACCCTGACCGAACTTCTTTCGCCGCGGATGAACGCGGAGCGTGCCGATGGTTGCAAGTTCTAAACTGGGCAATATCTGTACTCCAAAAATAACTGCGTGGGCACAGGCGCCCTCGCCTGTGCGGGCGAGCGCCAGCTCGCCTGAAGGTGTGTCGCGGCCACCCTCGCTGGCGCCAGTAAGTAGCGCCGGCGTCTCGCCGCCAGCAAGCCTTCCGCAGGAAGGCGTCATCCCGAGGGCCTTCAGGCCCGGGAGCCTGCCCTGAGCTTGTCGAGGATCTCGTGCACTGCCGACCCCCTTTACGGTTGTCATCCTGAACGCAGTGAAGGACCTGCTTTTTCGCAGGCGACTCGAAAGGTGTTCGGGGCGAATTCGTGTGCACCCTCACTCCGCATCACGGCCCAAAACTGTTTTGTTCGATGAAAACTTTTTCTGCTACTCGCCATTGACACCGCGAAACCCTTGCACTAACCTTGCGCGACTAAAGTAAGCTTCACTCTTGGCGCTTGCCGTAGGTTTGGCGTTTGAGCGATAGCGAACCGCCGAAATTCGTCCACGTTTACACTTCAGCGGCCCCCTCGCCGTCAATATCAGCTTGTTCCCTCGAACTGTTCTTAAGGAGACTGCCATGAAGGATCACACACTGCGATGCTTGAGAGTGTCCCTGCTGAACTTGCTGGTGGTTATGCTTTCTCTGGGGCTGGCCTGGGCCCAGACTTCGGTCACCTCGGTTCGCGGCGCGGTCACCGATCCTTCCGGCGCGGTTCTGCCCGGCGCGCAAGTGTCCCTCGACAATCCTGCCAGCGGCTTCCACGAGAGCGCCACCTCTGACAGCAAGGGTCTGTATGTCTTCCCGCAGATTCCGCCGGGAAAGTACATGCTCTCCGTCAAGGCCAGCGGCTTCGCGGCACAAAAAAAGCAGGCGGAACTGCTGGTGAATCAGCCCGCCACCATCAACTTTGCCCTTTCCGTGCAGGGCAGCGAGCAAACGGTTGACGTGAGCGCCGAGGCGGAAACTTTAAACATCAGCGACGCCACCATCGGCAACGCCGTAGGCAATAGCACCATCCAGGCGCTGCCCATAGAGGGCCGCAACGTTCCTGACCTGCTCAGCCTGCAGCCTGGCGTGGTCTACCTGGGCCGCCAGATCAATCAGGACCAGGACAGCCGCAGCGGCGCTGTGGCGGGTGCGCGTTCTGACCAGACCAACGTCACCCTCGACGGCGTGGACAACAATGACCAGCGCCAGGGCTACGCCTTCACCGGCGTGCTGCGTTCCACCCTCGATTCGGTGGAAGAATTTCGCGTCACCACCACCAACTCCAATGCCGACGCTGGCCGCACCTCCGGCGCTCAGGTGGTGCTGGTCACCAAGAGCGGCACCAACAATTTTCATGGCAGCGCTTACGAGTACAACCGCAACACTGCCACCTCCGCCAACGACTGGTTCAACAAGAACGCGGAACTGGGCTCGGGTCTGCCCAATGTTCCCGGCCATCTCATCCGCAATACCTACGGCGGCTCCGTCGGCGGGCCCATCAAGAAGGATAAGCTGTTTTTTTTCCTGAACTACGAGGGACAGAAAACCTCGGAAAACCAGCAGCAAACCCTGACTGTTCCCACCGCCTCTTTTCGCGCCGGCCAGCTCAAATATGTTGACGTGAATGGCAACACCGTAACTCTCAGCCCAGCCCAGATCGCCGCCATGGACCCCAAGTGCAGCGGCCTGGGAACCTGTCCCTGGGGGCCCGGCGTGAATCCCAATGCAACGGCCACTCTGAACGCCTATCCGCTCCCCAACGGCTTCAACTCCGGCGATGGCCTCAACACCGGCTCCTTCACTTGGTCGGCGCCCAATCCCGCCACCTTGAACACCTACATCGCCAAAATTGATTACCTCATGTCCCCGAAGAGCCGCCTCTTCATTCGCGGCAACCTGCTGGGCGACCGCATTTCCGGCTCGCCGCAGTTCCCGGGCGAACCAGCCGCCTTTACCCAGACCAACACCTCCAAGGGCATCGCCGCCGGCCACACCTGGACCATCAGCAACACCAAGATCAACAATTTCCGCTATGGATACATTCGCCAGGGGCTCAACAACGTGGGCGTGGGCAACAACTCTTTTTCCGATTTTGCCGGCCTCAGTCCTCTGACGGCAGAGAACACCACCACTCTGCTCAGCGTTCCGGTACACAATTTCGTTGACGATTTCACCTGGGTGAAGGGCAACCACACCCTGCAGTTCGGCGCCAACTTCCGCATCGTGCACAACAACGCGCTCTCCAATAACGTTTCCTTCGCCAACGCGCTTTCGGGGGGAGCCAATATCTACCTGGCAGCCATTGCCGGTACCGGCCAGAATTTGGATCCGGCGGCTTTCGGCTATTCCGCGGTGTCGGGTGATTTTTCCTCGAGTTATGACAACGCCGTAACCGCACTCACCGGCATACTCTCCACCATCAACGTGCACCGCAATTACTCGGTGACCGGCAACACCGGAGCCAACCTTTTGCCGGTAGGCGCCATGATCCAGCGCAACTTCAAAGCCAATGAGTTCGAGTGGTACGCGCAGGATTCCTGGCGGCTGAAGCCCAACCTGACGGTGAGCTTCGGAATCCGCCACACCCTGTTGCAGACGCCCTACGAAGTTAACGGCCAGCAGGTTGCGCCCAACATTGATCTCTACCAGTGGTTCCTCAATCGCGGCATCGCCGCCGCCAAGGGCCAGGGCAACCAGCCTCCCTTCGCCTTTGCGCCTTCCGGACAGAGCCGTGGCGGCGCTCCTTATTGGCCGATGAACAAGGGCAACTTCGCTCCCCGGCTGGCCATCGCCTATTCGCCCAGCGCCAGCAGCGGCATCCTTCACGGTCTGTTTGGCGGTCCTGGCAAAAGCGCTATCCGTGCCGGCCTCGGCATGTACTACGATCACTTCGGCGAAGGCATTGCCGATAGCTTCAGCGAATTCGGCTCTTTCGGCCTCACCACCACCCAGGCCGCTCCCTCCAACCTCTACACGGTGGACAATGGGCCTCGCTACACCTCCCGCACTGCAGTGCCCAACGTCCTGGCGCCCGCTCCCTCCAGCGTGGTTTATCCGGCGTTTCCTCCAGCAAACGTGGATACCGGCTTTACCTTCAACTCCGATGGCGTGGACAACCGCATGAAAACGCCCTACTCCATTGCCGCGGACTTGTCGCTGCAGCGCCAGTTGCCCGGCGGCTGGCTGGTGGAGACCGCCTATGTCGGCCGCTTCGGCCACCACCTGCTGCAGCAACTTGATTACGCCGAGCCTACGAATCTAGTGGACCCCAAGTCCGGCATGGACTACTTCACCGCCGCGCGCCTGATGTCGCAGTTCGCCCTGGCCCATGGTGAAGACAAGACTGCTACCATCGCTCCCATTCCTTACTTTGAGGATTTATTCCCCACAGCTGCCGCCAACGGGTTCACCGCCACCCAGAACATCTACAGCGGTTTCTGGTTCAAGCGCCCGGGCAGGGAAGTAGGCGCTCCCTTCCGACTAGGGCTTATCTGCACTCAGTTGGCTAACGGCGGCGTCACTCCAGTTTGCAATGGCCTGCCGCCCGTGCCCTACTGGGATCCCCAGTTTTCCTCGCTCTTTGCCTGGTCGTCCATTGGCAACAGCAATTACCACGCCGGCCAGCTCATCCTGCGCCATCCTATGACGCACGGCCTGCAGGTGGACTTCAGCTACACTCTCTCCAAATCCATGGACTGGGGTTCCGATACCGAGCGCACCAACCCCCAGGGCACCACCTCAACCACCAGCTCCATCCCCATCGGCAGCGCCACGGTGATGAGCTTCATCGAAAATTCCTGGAATCCGCGCCTCAACTATTCGCCTTCCGATTTCGACGCCCGCCACGTCATCACCGCCAGCTGGGTTTACGAACTGCCGTTTGGAAAAGGGAAAGCTTTCGCCGCACAATCGGGTAAGCTGCTCGACGCCGTCATCGGCGGCTGGCAGCTCTCCGGCCTTACCCGCTGGACCAGCGCCTTCCCCTTCAGCCTGATTGACACCACCGGCTTCACTAACAATTTCTTCTTCAACAGCCACATGGTGAAGACCGGGCCCGTTTCCTCCGGGCTCTTCTTCAGTCCCTCGGGAGCGCCCCAGGCATTTCCCGACCCGTCGGTGGTGTCCAGCGGGATCTTCACTACACAGACACCCGTGCGCTTCCCTTATCCCGGCGAGGCCGGCAGCCGCAACGTTTTCCGCGGCCAGGGCTATTTCGGCACCGATATGGGCTTGGCCAAGAGCTGGAGCATTACCGAGCACCAGGCGCTGAAGTTCTCCTGGGAGGTCTTCAATGTGACCAACTCGGTGCGCTTCGACGACAACACCATCACGTCCCTGGACAACGGTTCGGCCGACGGTCCGGCCCTGGGTCTGTACCGCAGAACCCTGACCGCGCCGCGCGTCCAGCAGTTCTCGCTGCGCTACACCTTCTGAGAGGGAAACTGAGAGTCGCCGGGTAGAATGGCTGGCGCATACCGATAATGACCACCACTCGCCGCAACTTCCTCGCCGGCTTGGGCGCTTTTGCGCTCTTGCCCCTCCAGCGCACAGAACCTGAACTCATCCTCCACAACGGCAACATCTGGACCGTGGATTCCTTGCTCCCGCGTGCCCAAGCGGTTGCCATTTCAGCCGGACGCTTTACGGCTGTCGGTTCCAACGAAGACGTGCTCCATCTCGCCACCGGCCGCAGCCGCAAGATTGACCTCGGCGGCAAAACCGTGCTGCCCGGTTTCAACGATGCTCACTCCCACCCCGTGGAGTCCGGTGTCGAACACCTGCGCATGGTGGCCTGCGATAAAAACTCCATCGCCGAAATTCAAGAAGCTTTGCGCCAGCGCGCCGCCAAAACTCCCGCCGGCCAATGGCTGCTTGGCTTTCTTTACGACGACGGCAAGACTCCTCGCCCGCTTTCACGCCAGGACCTGGACGCCGTTCCCGACCACCCCGTGCTGGTGCGCCATCGCGGCGGCCATACCGTGTTCGTGAACTCCATGGCGCTGAAGCTGGCTGGTGTGGACGAGAAGACTCCCGACCCGCCCGGCGGCCGCTTCGAGCACGATAGCGCCGGCCACCTCACCGGCCACGTTGGCGACCGCGCCACCGCCGTCTTCGAGAAACTCATCGCCTACAAGCCCACCCGCGACGACTACCGCGCCGGCGCGAAGCTGATTTCTCAGATGATGACCAGCAAAGGCGTCACCTCCGCCTGCGATGCCGATGCCACGCCCGAGAACCTGCAGGGCTACCAGGATGCCCGCGACGCTGGCGATCTGTGCCTGCGCATTTATTCCCACATCACGGTGCGGGCGCTCGACCAGATGCTCGCCGCCGGTCTCCACACCGGTTTCGGCGACGAATGGGTGCGCCTGGGCGCCATCAAGCAATACGCCGATGGTTCTATTTCCGAGCGCACCGCCTGGCTCTCCCAGCCCTATATCGGCATGGGCGACTATAAGGGTTTGCAGGTGAGCAGCAGGGAAGACCTCTACGAACATTCACGCAAGGCCCACGCCGCCGGCTGGCAGCTCGGCACCCACGCCAATGGCGACCTGGCCATTGATGAAATCCTGGGCGTCTACGAGCAGGTGCAGCGCGAGCTCCCGACCCGCGACCCGCGCTACCGCATCGAGCACTGCACCTTGCTGAACCCTTCCCTCATCCAGCGCATGAAGGCGCTCAACGTCATCCCCGTGCCTTTCTCCTGCTACGTTTACTTCCACGGCGACGTCATGCACTTCTATGGCGAGGAGCGCCTTCAGCGCATGTTCCCCATGCGCGACTTCCTCAGCGCCGGCTTGCGCCCCACCGATTCCTCTGACTACACCGCCAGCCCTTCCGATCCCATGATGTGGCTGCAGTCGCAGGTCACGCGCGCCGATATGAAAGGAAAAGTCTGGGGCGCCAACCAGCGCATCACACTGGAAGAAGCCATCCGCTGCGGCACCATCAATGGCGCCTACGCCTCGTTCGAGGAAAACATCAAGGGCGCCATCTCGCCCGGCAAGCTGGCTGATCTGATAGTTCTCGGCCGCGACCCCTTCCGCGCTGACCCCGCCTCGCTGCTCAGCATCCCCGTGGAGCGCACCATGGTCGGCGGCAAATGGATGTACGAATCGTAATTTTTTAGCCGCGGATCAACACTGATTTCCACGAATCCAGCAGCCTTTGTCTCCGTCATCCCGTGTTGTCCTCCGCCATCTTTTCTTCTGTCATCTTTTCTGTTGTCATCCTGAGCGAAGCGGACTGATTCGCTTGCGAATCAGTCCGCGGAGTCGAAGGACCCCGTGCTTATTTGCGCCTCAACCTCGGTTCCAGGGAGTTCTCTCGTTGCTCAAGTCTTGCATCTTGGGCGTCAGCGACGCGCCCGCCTCAGTAGGGCGTCATGCCCGTGCCGATCCCCTCGCTGCTCAGCATTCCCATGGAGCGCACCATGGTCGGCGGCAAGTCGACGTACGAGGCCTGATTCCAGCACAAGCACATTCGCAAGCGCCACAGTTGCGTTTATCGGGACTTGAGACTATGCTTTCGCTCCGCCAGCAGGTTGTCATGCGAAGGAGATCGCTATGCTCACAAAAGTATTCGCTCTATGGTTCGGGTTCGCGTTCGTCCTGGCATTGTCCATTCCGGTACTAACGCAGGAAGGTTCCAATGCTGGAGCAGCGAAGGAGGCTCCCTCTCAGCAGACCGGCGAAAAGAAAGGCAAAGCCGCTAAGGAAGCTCGCTGGGAGGGGATTGTCATCCGTAGCAACAAAGATAAGTCGACCCTGACGGTGCGCAAGATCGGCTCAAACACGGAGAAGACGGTTCACTATGACAGTTCGACCATTATTACCAGTCAGGAACACGGCAGCAAGAAAGTGAATCATATTACTGCCGATCAGATTCAGGACAATGATCGTGTCATCTGCCTGGGCGCTTACGATAAGAAGGGTGACTTGCACGCTACGCTGATCTCCAAGCGGCTGTCGAACCCCTTGAGCAAGTAGCAAGGCATTTCCTCATTTAACAGAAAGCTGCGCCGGGATAAAGCCGGAGAGCGGCGCAGCTTGCCCGCCGCGCAGGATCAACCGACTCACTCCACCGGCGCCCTGTACCCGCTCTTCGAATACACTTGCAGCTGCGCTGTTTTCGCGGGCAGGTTCACCCGTACTTTGATCTTTCTCCACTTGCCGTTGCGCGCCACATTAGTTGGCCGGTAGCCGAGCACGTATTGGTTGCGCATCTCCACGCTGATCTCCGATGCCGCCTGCGGCAATTCTCTGGGGTTGTTCAGCGCAACCGTGCGCCCGCCCGTCGCCTCCGTTATCTGCGTCAGCAACCGTTTGCCCGCCCACTCCTCCGGCGTCTTGAACACCCGGTCAAACAAGCCGATGGCATAAAGCGTCGTGTCCTCTTCTTCCACCATGCCCTTCAGTTCGCTGGCCGTGAACCGGCTGCGGTTATCTCCGCCATCAGAAATAATCAGCAGCGCCCGCTTCTTGTAGCGCGCGTGCCGCAGCTTGGCCTCCCCCAGGTAAATAGCATCCAGCAGCGCCGTGTGCCCGCCTGCTACCACGCTCGCCAGGTGGCCTTGTATCGAACCAATGGATTGGCTGGTGTCAGCCACCACCGTTGGCCGGTCGGAAAACGTAATCACGAAATAATCGTCTTCTGGATTTCCCAACTCGAAAAATTTCCCCAGCGCCTCCCGCGCCACGTCCAGCTTGTCGGTCATGCTCTTGCTCACGTCCAGCAGCACGCCGACCGAGATGGGCGAGTCGTCGCACCAGAATGACCTGATCTGCTGCCGCGTGCCGTCTTCATAGAGCGCGAACTCATCTCTGCTCAATCCCACCAGCGGCCGGCTCATGTAGTCGGTCACCGTCACCGGCACCAGCACCAGGTCTACATCCGCTCGAAAGGGCTTGCTGTGTACCTTCAGCGACACGTCACCTTCTGCGTTGCTCGGCGGTGTGGTTTTCTGTGCCGCCTTTTTCATTGGGACGATGTGCACCTCATCGCTACTCTGGGCATGCGCGGGTGGAGAGCCGGCCGCTGCCACTGCCAGCAGAGCGAGGGGTAGCAGCAACGAGCGCCCAGTGGATGTCAGGTGCGGAAGGAAGAAGTCGAAGTTAACCATGCGGACCGCGACGCGGTGGAGGGGGAGCCACCCTGTGCGCGCGATGGTAACACGTGGCCTGCCGGCTGAAGCTCGGAAAAATAAAAAAAAGAGCGCCTCCCGAAAGAGGCGCCCTTTTCGTGCGATGGTTTGTCTGGCCCGCTTAGAAGCGGAAGACCGGCCCGAAAGTGACGTTCAGGTTGTGGTTGGCGCCATTGTCGAAATACATCATGTCGCCAGCCTCAGCGCGCAGACCGAAAACGTGCCCGATAAAGAACTCCGCACCAACACCCGGATAAAACACGCCGTTGGTGTCGCCGTTAAGAACGCCGCCAAAGGAGTTGACAAAGCCCTGGCTCGCTCCGCTGTGCGACACGCCGAAGTTCAGGAATCCGCCTTTCAGCACCAGGTAGACTCTCGCCGGTCCAACTCCGGTCTGAATCTTCGGCCCGAACAGCCCGCGGAGCAACCGCAAGCGCGAGGTTCCGAAGGACGTGCTCAGTCCGTTGTCGCTGGTGCTGGTAAAGTTTTTCGCAAAGTCATACCCGATGTCACCTTCGAATTGAAGGTGATCGTTCACGTTAAATCCCAAGCGTCCACCCAACCCGGTGAAATTGGTGTTGCCTGCCGGCGAGAGCCGGGTGAAGTCACCGTACACTCCGACTTCGCCATGTTCTTCCTGGGCGTAGAGCGCAGGCACCGCCACTACCATCGCCAGGACAACCAGCAGTCCTAAAATTCGTTTCATGGGTCCTAATCCTCCAATCCGTTCCTTGTCCCCCTCCTGTACCGGACGCGGTCGCCTTGTCACCAGGCGCCGAGAAACAGGTCTTCCCGACCATGCCGAGCAGGAATTGGGACGCTATTTAGGATGAGAACTGCGGTTAGCGGGTGGGCTGCCATCTACCGCCAGCCGTAAGCCGCCACCGGAGCGGCTTACGACGGAGTTGGTCAGGGCACAAGCCTCGCCTTTTCAGGCGTTTGCCAAACCCATATTTACCGGTGTGCTGGCTCGCTTCCCGCCTGCCAACTCGCGCCCGAGTTGCTCGTGGCGCATAATTTATAATCGCCAGTTTGCCCCTGAGTAGCGGGAGGATTCTTGGCGCAAGCCCAAATCGGCATCATTGGCGGCAGCGGTTTGTACTCCATGCCCGGCCTCAGCGAGGTCCGGGAGGTACGCTTGCAGACGCCCTTTGGCGACCCCTCTGACGCCTACGTCACCGGCAAGCTGGAAGGGAAGCGCGTAGCCTTCCTCGCCCGCCATGGCCGCGGCCACCGCATCCTGCCTACCGAACTTAACTTTCGCGCCAACATCTACGGTTTCCGTCAGCTCGGCGTCGAGCGCATTATTTCCGTCTCCGCTGTGGGCTCGCTTAAGGAAGAGCACAAGCCCACCGAATTCGTCATTCCCGACCAGTTTTTCGACCGTACCCGTCACCGGGTCGACACCTTCTTTGGCGAGGGCATCGTCGTCCACGTGGCCCTGGCTGATCCGGTCTGTCCCGAGATGTCGCGAGTGCTCGAATCAGCCTGCGGCAAGGCCGCCGTGGTCGGCAAGCGCGGCGGCACCTACCTCTGCATGGAAGGCCCGCAGTTTTCCACCCGCGCCGAATCCAACGTTTACCGCAGCTGGGGTATGGATGTGATCGGCATGACCAACCTGCAGGAAGCTCGTCTCGCCCGCGAAGCCGAAATCTGCTACGTCACCGCCGCCATGGTCACCGATTACGACTGCTGGCACCCGCAGCACGATTCCGTTACCGTGGACCAGGTGGTCGCCGTCCTGCTCAAAAACGCGGAGAACGCCTGCAAGGTCATTCGCGCCGCCGTGGCCGCTACGCCCGGCAAGCGCTCCTGCAAGTGCGGCTCGGCGCTGCGTCACGCCATTCTCACCGAGCGCGATAAGATTCCCGCCGCCACCCGCGAAAAGCTCAAGCTCATTCTCACCAAATATTTCGACCAGGGAGCCAATGCCTAGATGAGCATTGTTGCCGTCGGTTCCATTGCTTTCGACACCGTCACCACCCGCTACGGCACCCACGAGCGCATGCTGGGCGGCACCGCCACCTACTTTGGCCTGGCCGCCAGCTACTTTACCGACGTGCGCGTGGTAGGTGTGGTCGGCGACGACTTCACCGCCGAGCACGAGAACGTGCTCCGCAGCCACGGCGTGGATATTTCCGGCGTGCAGCGCACAGCGGGCAAAACTTTCTTCTGGTCGGGCGAATACGGCGCCAACGTCAATGAGGCCAAGACCCGCGCCACCGAACTTAACGTCTTCGCTGATTTCAACCCTGAGCTGCCCACGAGATATCGCGACTCCGAGTTCCTCTTCCTGGGCAACATTGATCCCACCCTGCAGGCCAACGTGCGTCACCAGATGAACGGTGCTCGCTTGGTGGGGGGCGACACCATGAATTACTGGATCAACAACACCCACCCGGCGCTGCTGGAAACTCTGAAACTGATGGATGTGCTTATCATCAACGATGCGGAAGCCAAGTCCCTGGCCGGCGAAACCAATCTGCCCCGCGCCGCCCAGAAGGTGCTCGCCATGGGCCCCAAAGCGCTGGTCATGAAGCACGGTGAGTACGGCGCAACTATCTTCTTCCGTGAAGGCGCCTTCGGCATCGGCCACCACCCCTTCCGTGCTCCCGCTCTCCCCATCGAGGAGGTGGTTGACCCTACCGGTGCCGGCGACTCCTTCGCCGGCGGCTTCATGGGCTACATCGCCTCCCAGGGCGAGCTCAACCGCGAAGTGCTCAAGCGTGCCATGTTCTACGGCAGCGTCATGGGCTCCTTTGCGGTGGAACGCTTTGGCACCGAGCGCCTGCAGAACCTGACCCGCAAACAGATTGATGCCCGCTTCCAGATTTTCCGCGAGCTCACGCACCTGGAATGAAAGCCGCGCGGCCCACTCCCGCCACACCTCCCGATCCCCGCCTGCGCACCATCATTCTGGTCGGCTACATCGCGGGTTTAGCCTCCCTCATCGCCTTCCTTTGGTTTTTCCGCCACAACCAGGTCCTGCTCTATGGCGACGCGGTGGCCCACATCAATATCGCCCGCCGCGTCTTCGACTCCCGCACTCCCGGCCTGAAGCAATTAGGCACGGTCTGGCTGCCATTGCCCCACCTGCTCATCATTCCTTTCATCTTTTCTGACTGGTCCTGGCAGACCGGCTTGGGCGGTTCCTGGCCCTTCATGATCGCCTACGTCGCCGGCGCGATCGGCATCTTCCGCCTGGTTCGGGATGGTGTAGCGCCGGCGTCGGGTTTAGCGCCGGCGTCTCGTTACGAAAACGTAGCGCCGGCGTCCGGTGTAGCGCCGGCGTCTCGCCGGCTGTCCCGTGGGCGTCCCGCCCACGGCGAAGATAGGAGCAGCGACAGCTGGGTTCTGCGCCTCGCTCCCTGGTTCGCCGCCCTCATCTTCGCCGCCAATCCCAACCTGCTCTACATGCAATCTACGGCCATGACGGAGACGCTCTACCTCGCTCTCTTCATCTGGGCGGTGGTCTTTCTCGCCGACTTCATACGTCAGCGCTACTCCCCCGACTTGGCTGAGCAAGCCAACGCCGGCGGTTCGCTCGTCCGCTGCGGCATTTGCCTGGCACTCTCCATGCTCACTCGCTACGACGGCTGGTTCGCCGCCTGCGTGTTCTCAATCGTTGTTGTGCTTTTGCTGTTGCGCCGAGAACCCTCGCCTCAGCCTCAGCCCCGCCTTCGCCGCCCCGTGCTCATCTTCGCCGCTCTGCTGATCGCCGTTCCCGCCTTCTGGTTCGCCTACAACGCCGCCATTTATGGCGATTCTCTGGACTTTGCCCGCGGCCCCTATTCCGCCCGCGGCATCGAGCAGCGCACCTCCAAGCCGGGCGAAGCTCACCATCCCGGCTACCACAGCCTCAGCACCGCTGCCATCTTTTTTGTGAAGTCCGCCGAGCTGAATCAGGCAGAAGGTCCGCTGGAGAGGCCATGGCTCGCGCTCGCTGCCACCGGCATCGTTCTCCTGCTCGTCTACTATCGCCGCCTGGGCGCCTGGCTGCTGCTTCTCATTCCGCTCCCGTTCTATGCCTTGTCCATCGCTTACGGTGGCGTTCCCATCTTCATGCCCGTGTGGTGGCCGTTTTCTTTTTACAACGTTCGTTACGGTTTGCAGCTCCTGCCCGCTTTTGCCGTCTTTTTTGCCTTCCTGCTCCACTGGGGGCTGCAGCGGATTTCACAGCAACGCTGGCAGATCACCGCCGCCATTGCAGCCTTCGCGTTCGTCGGCGCCAGCTACGGCTTTGCCTGGCACGCCCAACCCATCTGCCTGCAGGAAGCCGTCGCCAACGCCCGCACCCGCGTCGCCTTCGAGCGCAGCCTGGCCGAATACCTGCGCTTCCTGCCCCCCAACTCCACTTTCCTCATGTACATCGGCGGGCACGTAGGCGCGCTGCAGGATGCCGGCATCCACCTCAGCCGCGTCATCCACGAGGGCAATCATGGTGATCCCGGCATCTGGGGCAAGGAAGGCATGTGGCGGCGCGCTCTCGCCGACCCCGCCAGATACGCCGACTATGCCATCGGCTTCGACGACGACGAGGTCACCAAATCAGCCGAGGCCCACCACTATCCCGCTCTCCTCGTCATCCATACCGTAGGCCAGCCCGCCGCCACTATTTTCGGCACTCACCCTCCCTATCCCGGCATGCCGTCCCTGCCCACCCGCTGACGATTTGTGTGGGGACGGGGCTTTGTGTGGGGACGGAGCTTTGTGTGGGGACGGGGCTTTGCCCCGTCCAGGGCGAGCGCAGCTCGCCTTGAGAACTACGTGTTACCTCCTCCGCCACCCTTCGTGCCTCCCTTCCGCTGGCTGTGGTGCTAAAATCCAGCCAACTCCCGCTCTCATGGACGAACTCTACCGCCTCTTCGTTTCGAAGATGGGCTTCCCGCCCGTGGTGGGGCAGACCGTCATCCGCCTTCTTCTGGCCGCTATCCTTGGCGGCGTTATTGGTCTGGAGCGCGAAATCAAGCACAAACCCGCCGGTCTGCGCACCAACATGTTCATGTGCCTGGGTTCAGCCCTCTTCACCATTCTTTCTTTCGAGTTGGCCAGTGAATACCCGGGCGACCACACCCGCATCGCGGCGCAGATCATTCCCGGCATCGGCTTCATCGGCGCAGGCTCCATCCTGCATTCCCGTGGCTCTGTGGTCGGCCTTACCACTGCGGCCACCATTTTCGTTGTGGCCGCCATTGGCATGGCCGTCGGCGGCGGCCTCTATCTTCCCGCGGTGATGGCCACTCTCATCGCGCTGCTCGCCCTCTACACCCTGGGTCGCATGGAGGCTCGTTTCGAACTCAAGCCCCTGCTGATGAATTACGAAGTTCTGGGCGCGGATGCAGACACGGTCATCGCCGAACTCAACCGCATTCTGCAGGACGAGCACCTGGGCATGTCTTCGGTCCAAATCGCCAAAATTGACGGCCACTCGCGCGTGCAGTTTTGTGTGGATGCGGCGCGCCAGGAGCAAACTGCTCTGCTCACCCGCTTGCGCCAATCCACTCTGCTGACCAGCGTCAACTCCCTGGGGCAGGCTGAGGCCGAATGACTTCTGCCCCCGCCATCCCTTTTGTCAAGGCCAGCGCCTGCGGCAACGATTTCCTCATCGTCGACGGCCTGCACGCCCGCCCCGACCTCGCCGCCATCAGCCGCCGCATGTGCGACCGTCGTCAGGGCGTCGGCGCCGACGGCGTGGAGTGGCTCTTTCCCGCTACCGACGCCGATATCCGCGCCCGCCTCTTCAATGCCGATGGCTCGGAAGCCGAAATCTCCGGCAACGGCACCCGCTGCGTCGCCGCCTGGCTGGCCTACGAGCAGGGAAGTGAGAAGTTTGTTGTGCGTACCGGCGCAGGCGTGAAAACCTGCACCCTGGTTGGCCGCAACGGCGCCGAGTTTGAATTTGAAACCGACATGGGCGAGCCCCAGATCGGTGACGAGTTCCCCATCAAGCTCGCCTTCGGCGAGGTGCGCGGCATTCCCGTTTCCATGGGCAACCCGCACTTCGTCGTCTTTGTGCAAGAATTCGGCCCGGGCTGGCAGGCGGAAGCCGCTGAAATCGGCAAGCACCACGACTTTAAGTACGGTATTAATGTTGAACTGGTAACTGCCGGCAAGAATAATGACATTCACGCCCGCTTTTTTGAGCGTGGCGTGGGCGAAACGCAGTCGTCGGGCACCGGCTCTTGCGCCGCCGCTGTGGCCTCAATTGCCGCTAAGCGTGCGCAGTCTCCGGCGAAAGTAATCACGCCCGGCGGCGTGCAGACCGTGCGCTGGGAGGAGCGCGTCTTTCTGCGCGGCCCCGCCCGCCTGGTTTGCCGCGGCGAGTTTTTGCTCTGAGAAGATGGCTGCATCGGTATCGGTTCGATTTGTCATTCTGAGGCCACGCGAGCCGCGCTTGCGCGGTGAGCGCAACGAAGAACCTATGCATTTGTTTAGCCCGGTACGTCGCCTATAACACATGCTGCCGCCCCCCAACCCGCGCCTCAAACCACCGCCGCTTCGTCCCGGCGACACGGTGGGTATCGTCGCGCCCGGCAGCCCCATCAAACGCGACCTGCTGCTGGCCGGCTGCGAGGGCTTGCGCCGCCTCGGCTACCGGCCCTTCTATCAGAATTCAATTCTGGACCGCGACCTCTACTTTGCCGGCTCCGCCCAGCGCCGCGCCCGCGAGCTCCAGGAAATGTTCGAGCGCGACGACATTCGCGCCATCGTCTGCGCTCGCGGCGGCTACGGATGCAACTACCTGCTTCCCGAACTGGACCTCTCCAAAATCCGCAGCCATCCCAAAATCTTTGTCGGCTACAGCGATGTCACCACCCTGCTGACCTGGTTCGCTGATGCCGCCGGGCTGGTCACCTTCCACGGTCCTATGGCGACCAAGGATTTCGCCCAGCCCGGGGGCGTTCACCTGGATTCCTGGAACTCCGCGCTGACTGCCGCTTCCCCCTGGCAACTCAAATTGCCGGCCTCTGAAGTTAAAGCTTTGGTCGAGGGCATGGCCGAAGGTACCCTGTACGGCGGCTGCCTTTCCATGCTGGTATCTTCCCTGGGCACGCCTTTCGAAATTGATACTCGCGACACTATCCTCTTTATTGAGGACGTCGCCGCCAAGCCCTTTCAGGTGGACCGCATGTTGATGCAGCTGAAACTCGCCGGCAAGCTGGAGCATGTCCGCGCCATCATATTCGGCGAGATGCTCGACTGTGTTCAGCCCGGCGTCGAGCAGGACTACAGCCTCGAGGAAGTCGTTACCCGTGTCCTGCGGGAGCTGCGGATTCCGGTGGCTTACGGCTTGCGCTCCGGGCATGTCACACGTGAGAACATCACCCTGCCTCTGGGCGTGCGCTGCTCCGTCCAGGTTGTGCCCGGCTCCGTCCACCTGCGCATTCTGGAACCCTCGGTCGCTTCCGTCACCGAGGCCGTTCGTTCAACCAAATCATGAACTCTCATCGTCACCTTCATCTCATCGGCATTTGCGGCACCGCGATGGCCTCGCTGGCCGGCATGCTCAAGCAGCGCGGCTTCAAGGTCACCGGTTCCGATGCCGCCGCCTATCCGCCCATGTCGGACTTCCTGGCCGGCCTCGGCATCTCCGTGGCCCAGCCCTATGCTGAAGCCAACCTGCAGCCGCATCCCGACCTGGTCGTGGTGGGCAACGCCATCTCCCGCGGCAACGCGGAGCTGGAATATTTGCTCGACCACCGCATCCCCTTCTGCTCGCTGCCGCAGATTCTGCACGACGAATTCCTGCGCGGCCGCGAAGTCATCGTCATCGCCGGCACGCACGGCAAGACCACCACTACCTCCATGCTGGCCTGGATTTTTCAGTCGGCAGGGAAGCGGCCTGCATTCCTCGTGGGCGGCATTGCCGAGAATTTTGGCAGCAGCTTCGCCCTGGGCGAGGGCGGCCACTTCATCATCGAAGGCGACGAGTACGACACCGCCTTCTTCGACAAGGGCCCCAAGTTCCTTCACTATTTTCCAGACTCCGTCATTCTCACCTCGGTCGAGTTCGACCACGCCGACATCTACAAGGACTTGGACGCGGTGAAGACCGCCTTCAAGCGCCTGGTGAACCTGGTTCCGCGCCGCGGCCGCATCATCGCCTTCGCGGGCAATAAGAATGTGAGCGAATGTGTGGCCAAGGCGCTTTGCCCGGTCGAACGCTATAGCATGAATGGCGCCGCCTGGCAGGTCGCGAACCTCCGCCTCGATCCTCAGCGCACCCGCTGGTCGGTGCTGCGCGAAGGCCGCCACTGGGCCGACTTCGAGTTTTCTCTGGGTGGCGAGTACAACGTCCTCAACGCCACGGCTGCCGCCGCCATGGCCCCCGCTTACGGCATCACCACGGAGCAAATCGCCGCCGCGCTAAAGACTTTCAAGAGCGTGAAGCGACGCCTGGAAGTTAAGGCAGAGGTTAATGGGGTGACCATCATCGACGACTTCGCTCACCACCCCACCGCCATCGCCGAAACCATTAAGGCGCTGCGCTCCCGCTACCCTGGCCGCCGCCTGTGGGCCATCCTCGAGCCCCGCTCGAACACGCTGCGTCGCAACGTCCTGCAGAATGACTTGGCGCAATCCCTGGCCACGGCCGACGAAGTGGTCATCGCCCGCGTCTTCCGTCCGGAAGCTATTCCCGAAAGCGAGTGCCTGGACCTGACCGCCGTCATCGCCCGCATCAACCACGCCGGCAAGCGCGCCCGCGCCATTCCCGACGCCGACGCTATTGTCGCCCAAATTGGCGGCGAATTGCGCCCCGGCGATGTAGTCGTCATTCTCTCCAACGGCGGTTTCGGCGGGATTTACGAGAAGTTGCCGCGGCGCTTGCAGTCGGCAGTTCCCGCCGCTATGCCCGCGCGCTCGTGATTCGCACCCTGCTGATGCTCGGCTTCTGGACGCTACTGGCGCCGCTGGCCGCCCTCATCGGCATTCCCTGGACGCTCGTCACCGGCAACGTCGAATTCCTCTACTGGCTGGGCACACGCATCGCCTTCGCCGGTGTCCGCCTGGCCGGCATCAGGGTCAGGCTGGTCGGCCTCGATCGCCTCGACCCTGCCGCCACCTACATCTTCATGTCCAACCACGTCTCTAACCTTGATCCGCCTATCCTGGTGCCGGTCATCCCCCGCCGCACCTCCGTCCTGGTGAAGAAGGAGCTCTTCCGTGTTCCGATTCTGGGGCGCGCCATGCGCCTCGCCTCTCTGGTGCCGGTGGACCGCAGCAACCGCGACGCCGCCATCGCCAGCCTTCGTGCCGCTGCCGCCGTCCTGGCCAAGGGCATTCCCATGACTATCTTTGTGGAAGGCACGCGCTCCTTCGACGGCCGCCTGTTGCCCTTCAAGAAAGGACCCTTCTACCTGGCCATGGAAAGCGGCTTCCCGGTGGTCCCGGTCACGATTGTGGGCACCCACTACCTCCTGCCCAAGCGCCGCTTCGCCATTCGCAAGGGCGAAGCCACAGTGGTTTTTCACGCCCCTCTTGATCCAAAACAGTTTTCCGACCGCGACGCTCTTCTCTCCGCTGTTCACGCCTCCATCGAGAGCGCCCTCCCCGCCGAATACCGCCAGGTTACCTGATGCCTTACTGTCACCTGAACTTTAATAATGTCACCTGAACTTTTAGTGATGTCATCTGAACTTTAACGATGTCATTTGAACTTTACTACTGTCATCCTGAGCGCAGCGAATCGTTTCGCTTGCGAATTAATGATGTCATCTCAACTTTACTACTGTCATCCTGAGCGCAGCAGATTGATTCGCTTGCGAATCAATCTGCGCAGTCGAAGGACCTTGTGCTCCCTTCCACACCCCTTGTCATCCTGAGCGAGGGCGCACGTCCGAGTCGAAGGACCCCTGCGTTTTCTATCCCTTTAGCAGCCGTAGAAGGGAGTTCTCGAATCAGAAGGGAGTTTCTTTTCGTCCGCCGGGTATTAAGTTCAAATCACCTGATCCTTTAATGTCACCTGAATTTCAATCCTGTCATCCTGAGCGCAGTCGAAGGACCTTGTGCTCCCTTCCACGCCCCTTGTCATCCTGAGCGAGGGCGCACGCCCGAGTCGAAGGACCCCTGCGCCTGCGGATCCATCAACATCCGTTCCAAGGAGTTCTGGAAAGAGAAGGGACATTCCCTTCACGATCGGTGCTCGCCCCGTAGGGGCGGCGCCCACGACTACTTCTTCCGCTCCACCAGAAACTGCGCCAACACCTTCAAGGTCGCGGCCCTTTCCCCAAAGCTCTCCAAGCTGCCGCACGCCGTCTCCACCAGCGCATCGGCCTTCTTCAGCGACTCGGGCACTCCAAACAGCGCCGGATAGGTCGCCTTTTCTGTGGCGGTATCTTTTCCTGCGGTTTTTCCCAACTGTTCGGAAGATTGCGTCACATCCAGCACGTCGTCCACAATCTGAAACGCCAGCCCGATGGCCTGGCCATAAGCGCGCAATTTGCCCAGCTGCTCGTCATTGCCGCCCGCGTACAAGCCGCCCGTCACCACGCACGCGGTTATAAGCGCCGCGGTTTTTGAGCGGTGAATGTATTCCAGCGTGGCCGCATCGGCCCGCTTGTGCTCCGCTTCCAGGTCCATTACCTGACCGCCGATCATGCCATTCACCGTGCCGGTGGCGTGCGCAATCTCCTCGATGATCCGAACCCGCGGCTCCGCCGCACAGCGCAGCCGCGCCAGCACTTCATACGCGTAGGTCTGCAGGCCATCGCCCGCCAGAATCGCCGTTGCTTCCCCGAATGCCTTGTGGCACGTAGGGCGCCCGCGCCGCAGGTCATCGTTATCCAGCGCCGGCAGGTCGTCGTGGATCAGCGAATAGGTGTGCAGCATCTCCAGCGCCGCGCCCAGCTCCTCCACGCCCTCGGGCAGGGAACCCGCCACCAGCCGCGCCGCCTCCAGGCACAGGATGGGCCGCAGCCGCTTGCCGCCGGCAAAAACGCTGTGCCGCATGGCCTGGTGAATTGACGCCGGATACTGCCTCTCCGGCGGCAACAGTCTCTCCAGCGCCGCGTCAGCTATGCGGCGTCCTTCATCCAAGGTTTGTTGAAGCATTCGCTGTGAGTATAACAAGCGCATCTGCCGGGCTGCTCAGGAGAGCCCACGTAGGCACAGGCGCCTCGGCCGGGAAACGCCCCAGCAGGAGGGTCGTGCTGAACGCTTTCAGTTCCGAAGAGTCTTGCTGCGCGACGTTTGCTATTTCTCCTTTTTCAGTTCCAAACTGCCACTACTGCAGCCCGAAGGGCGAAACAGTTTTTAGCCCAGGGCGTCAGCCCTGGGTACACCTCGCAAAAACTCCTCTGCGCGAGCCGAGCCCGCGAGGCGAGCGCCAGATTGCCCGTCATCTCTCCGGCACCGGGCAGAACTTGCCCTCCGAGAATCCCTCCGGTTGGACGTCAAAGGTGCGGTTGAAGCGGGCCCGGTAGTTTTCCCACGCAATGGCGGCGGTCAGTTCCACCAGTTCTCGCTCGGAGAAGTGATTACGAAGTGCTGCGAATAAGCCATCGTCTACATCCGCAGGTGTGCGCGTGAGAGCGACGGCCAGCCGCAATACCAGTTTTTCCTCTTCGTTGAAGTGCGCGCTCGCCTCAAACCTCGCCAAGTCGCGCAGTTGCTCTTCCGTAATGCCCATCTTTCTGCCCACGGCAGAACCGATGTCAATTCAAAATGGGCAGCCCACCAGGGCAGCGACCTTCACCTGTGCCAATTCCTTCAGCTTCAACGAAACGGCGCCCGGCCGGGCTATGTGCATGCTCATCCTGGCCGCCGCTGCCAGAAGTTTTGGATCGCGTGCCTGGATTCTTGCTGACAAAGGGATCCTGCCTAACCGCCGCTTCGCCAGCCAGAAAATCACTCGCGCGCGAAGCCCTGCCTCGCGATTTTGAACTCCCGCTGTGCGTTTCATTCCATTTCTCCCCTTCTCGAAATCGTCTGCCGACGGTTGCCCGGCCACACCTTGCCTGCATCTCACGTAGTGATGCCACGCCCTTACAGAAGTAGCGCGAAAAACTCCGGCCGCGACCGTGTACTGGAAGGTGCGGTTCCGGCTGAAGTAAGCCGTACCTGAATACCAGGGCACCATCGGGGGAGCACGGGCGGTGTCCCCTGTTTCCAAATTGAACAGGCGTTGACCGCCGCCCGGCCCCGTCCTAAGATTCTCGCCCATGGCCACCCCTTCCCAACTGATCGGCCAAACGGTGTCTCATTACCGGATAGTTGAGAAACTGGGTGGCGGTGGAATGGGCGTGGTTTACAAGGCCGAAGATACCGAACTGGGGCGCTTCGTCGCTCTGAAATTTCTGCCTGAACATCTGACCCACGATCCCCAGGTTCTGCAACGCTTCCGCCGGGAAGCGCGGGCGGCATCGGCCTTGAATCACCCGAACATCTGCACGGTTTACGAGATCGGCAAGCATGGGGAGCAATCCTTTATTGCCCTGGAGTTCCTAGACGGTGCGACGCTGAAACACGTGATCGGCGGGCGTGCCATGGAACTGGAGCGGATTCTGGAGATAGGGATCGCAATTGCCGACGCGCTGGACGCCGCACACGCCAAGGGGATCATTCACCGTGATATCAAACCCGCGAACATCT
>Ga0075425_100001383_pt1 | contig 23805 bp, 17 predicted proteins | sample SoiMethybrSBSTD4_FD_75300 | JGI IMG/M metagenome (GOLD analysis project Ga0075425, IMG submission 75300) | Bulk soil microbial communities from a Populus tree surrounding site in Tennessee, USA - Soil MetaG P. TD hybrid SBSTD4 | ecosystem: Environmental > Terrestrial > Soil > Tree plantation... | reverse complement strand
CTACAGCGGCGGTGATACATTCTCTTCGCACGCCGTTCCCCCAAAACCCGCGCTAGTCTCGCAGAACTCCCCATGTCTGACGAACTCCTCATCACGACGAACCCGGCCACGGGCGAAAGGCTCGCGGAATTGCCCATCGCCGGGCCCGCCGAGGTCGAGGCCGCGGTCGTCGCCGCTCGCTCCGCGCAGCCCGCGTGGGGTGCGCTACCCGGGGCCGAGCGGGCGCGAATCCTGCGCCGCGCGGCGGAGCTGCTTCGGGCGCGGAACGACGCCCTCGCCGAGCTCGAGACCCGCGACACGGGCAAGCCCATCCAGGAGACGCGCGTCGTCGACGTGATCTCCGGCGCGGAGTGCCTCGAGTATTTCGCCGCCCTCGCGCAGAGCGCGGCCGGCGAGCACATCGACCTCGGCCCCGCGGCCTTCGGCTACACGCGCCGCGAGCCGATCGGCATCACCGCGGGCATCGGCGCCTGGAACTACCCGATCCAGATCGCCTGCTGGAAGTCCGCGCCCGCGCTCGCCTTCGGGAACGCGATGATCTTCAAGCCCGCGAGCCTGACGCCCCTCACGGCCGTGGAGCTTTCGAAGACTTACCGCGAAGCGGGGCTCCCGGCCGGCCTGTTCCAGGTCGTGCAGGGCCACTCCCCGACCGGCCGCGCGCTTTCGCGCCACCCGCTGATCCGCAAGGTCTCGCTCACCGGCTCCGTCGGCACCGGCAAGGCGGTGATGAGCGATGCCTCGACACAGGTCAAGGCAGTGACGCTCGAGCTCGGCGGCAAGTCGCCGATCATCGTCTTCGACGACGCGAAGCTGGACCAGGCCGTCTCCGGCGCGCTCCTCGGCAACTTCTATTCCGCGGGCGAGGTCTGCTCGAACGGCACGCGCGTCTTCGTGCACCGGAAGGCGAAGGCCGAGTTCATGAGGAAGCTCGCCGCCCGGGTTGGCGCGATGAAGATCGGCGACCCGATGGACCCGGCGACGCAGGTCGGCTCGCTCATCTCGCGCGAGCACATGGAGATGGTGCTCGGATACGTCGCGCGTGGGCGCGAGGAAGGTGCGCGCGTCCTCATCGGCGGCAACCGCCGGACGGAAGGCGCTCTCGCGAAGGGCTCATTCGTCGAGCCGACCGTGTTCGACGGCTGTCGCGACGACATGTCGATCGTGCGCGAGGAGATCTTCGGGCCGGTCATGGCCGTGCTCGAATTCGAGGACGAGGACGAAGTCGTCGCGCGCGCGAACGCGACCGAGTTCGGCCTATCGGCCGGAGTCTTCACCAACGACCTCAACCGCGCGCACCGCGTGATCGCGAAGCTCGAGGCCGGCACCTGCTGGATCAACCACTACAACGTGACGCCGATCGAGCTGCCGTTCGGCGGCGTGAAGCTCTCGGGCCTCGGGCGCGAGAACGGGCGCGCGGCGATGGAGCACTACACGCAGCTGAAGAGCGTGTATGTCGCCAAGGGCGACATCGATGCGCCATACTGAGGAATTCGACTACGTCATTGTCGGTGCGGGCTCCGCCGGTTGCGTGCTGGCCGACCGGCTGACGGAGGACGAGAGGAACTCCGTCCTTCTCCTGGAGTACGGCGGCGGCGACCGCTCGATTTTCGTGCAGATGCCGTCGGCGCTCTCCATCCCGATGAACTCGGAGAGGTATGACTGGCGCTTCTACAGCGAGCCCGAGCCGGGCCTCGGCGGGCGGAAGCTCCACACGCCACGCGGAAAGGTGCTGGGCGGCTCCTCGTCCGTCAACGGCCTCGTGTACGTGCGCGGAAACGCGCAGGACTTCGAACGCTGGGAATCCGAGGGCGCGACGGGCTGGAACTACGCATCGGTCCTCCCGTACTTCCGCCGCGCCGAGAAGCGCGCGGCAGGCGGAGACGACTATCGCGGCGACGACGGGCCGCTGCAGACGCGCTACGGCACGCTCGAGAACCCGCTGCATTCGGTGTGGCTCGAGGCCGGGCGGCAGGCCGGCTACGCTTCGACCGACGACATCAATGGCTACAAGCAGGAGGGATTCGGCCGGCTGGACATGACCGTGAGCGCCGATGGCCACCGCTGCAGCGCCGCGAACGCGTACCTCCGCCCCGCCATGCAGCGGTCGAACCTCGCCGTGAAGACCGGCGCGCTCGCGATGCGGATCCTCTTCGACGGGCGCCGTGCGATCGGCGTCGAGTATCGCCAGGGCGAGACGACGTGCACGGCGCGAGTGCGGCGGGAAGTGATCGTCAGTGCAGGCCCGATCAACTCACCGAAGCTCCTGAAGCTTTCCGGAGTCGGTCCGGCCGCGGAGCTCCGCGAGCACGGCATCGAGGTCGTCGCCGACCGGGCGGGCGTCGGCGAGAACCTGCAGGACCACATCGAGTTCTACTTCCAGGTCGCCTGCACGCAGCCCGTTACCCTGTACTCATCGATGGGCTTCTTCGCACGCGCGATGATCGGCGCGCGCTGGCTCCTGCGGCACGACGGCCTCGGCGCGACGAACCACTTCGAGACCGGCGGGTTCATCCGCAGCCGCGCCGGCGTGCCCCATCCTGACCTCCAGTTCCATTTCCTGCCGCTCGCCGTCACCTACGACGGCTCCTCGCTCGCGAAGGAGCATGGCTTCCAGGCGCACGTCGGGCCGATGCGCTCGAAAAGCCGCGGCTATGTGAAGCTGCGCTCGAACGACGCGCGCGCGAAACCGCGGATCCGCTTCAATTACCTGAGCCACCCGGATGACCTCGTCGACTTCCGCGCGGGCCTCCGGCTCACGCGCGAGATCTTCGCGCAGAAGGCCTTCGATCCTTACCGCGGCCGCGAGATCCAGCCCGGCAGGAATGTGCAGACGGACGACGAGATCGACTCGTTTGTCCGGTCCAAGGTCGAGAGCGCGTACCACCCGTCCTGCAGCTGCAAGATGGGCCGGAGCAGCGACACGATGGCGGTCGTCGATCCCGAGGGGCGCGTCTACGGCGCCGAGGCGCTCCGCGTGATCGACTCGTCGGTGATGCCGTCGATCACGACCGGCAACCTGAACGCGCCGACGATCATGCTCGCGGAGAAGATGGCGGACCACGTGCTGGGGCGCACGCCGTTGTCGCCTTCGGCGGCGCCGTTCTATGTGGTGGGGAATTGGCAGGTCGCTCAGCGCTGAAGCTGCGACCCGTCCGTCCTACTCGCCGCGAGGAAAGCGCTTCGATCCCTCGAGGGTGTCGAGATTCATGTGGTTGCGCATGAACCGCTCGGAAGCTCTCCGCTTCGGCTGGTAGTCCCAGGGATGGTAGGCGCCTTGGCGCACCGCCTCGTAGACAACCAAGCGCTGCGCCTGGCTCTCGCGCACTTCCGTGTCGAAGCGGGCGAGATCCCAGCGCTCATCCGCCGCCGCGCGGAACTTCGACAGCGTGGCGGCATGAGCCGGATCGCCCGCGAGATTGGTCAGCTCGTTCGGATCCTTTGCCAGGTTGAACAGCTGATCCAGGTCGAGCGCGCAGCGCACGTACTTCCAGTCGCCGTCGCGGATTCCGACGAGCGGTGCGTAGGAGCCTTCCGCCGCATATTCCATGAGCACCGGCGACGTGCGAGCGCCGCCGTCGATGATCGGCCTCAAGCTCTCACCATCGGTCCAGGCAGCGATGTCGCCCATCGGAATTCCGGCGAGGTCGCAGAGCGTCGGATTCAGATCAAGATTCGAAACCGGCGCTCGATGCGTTCCGGCCGGAACGCCGGGCCCTGCGATCATCAGTGGCACGCGCGCCGAGCCTTCGAAGAAGTTCATCTTGAACCAGAGCCCGCGCTCGCCGAGCATGTCGCCGTGGTCGGCGCAGAATACGATGACTGCGTCGTCCAGCATTCGCGTGCGACGTAGCGAGTCGACGAGCTCGCCGACTTTCTCATCAAGATAAGAGACGTTGGCGAAGTAGGCGCGGCGGGACCGCCGGATGTCGTCGTTCGTGACCTTGTACCGGGCGTAATCGCAGGCGAGCATCAGGCGCTTCGAATGCGGATCCTGCTTCTCGAACGGGATCGGGCCGACGGTCGGTTCGAGCTGTGCCGATCCTTCATAGAGGTCCCAGAAGCGCCCGCGAGCGACGTACGGATCGTGCGGATGGGTGAACGAGACCATCAGGCACCAGGGACGGCGTCCCGCGTCATCGCTTTCGCGCGCGAGCTCCAAAATCTTCTGGTTGGCGAGGAAGGCGACTTCGTCGTCGTACTCGAGCTGGTTCGTCGTCTCGGCAATGCCCGCGCCCGTCACTGAGCCGAGGTTGTGGTACCACCAGTCGATTCGCTCGCCGGGCTTACGGTAATCCGGCGTCCAGCCGAAATCGGCCGGATAGATGTCGGTCGTCAGGCGATCCTCGAAACCGTGGAGCTGGTCGGGCCCGACGAAATGCATCTTGCCCGACAGGCAGGTGTAGTAGCCCGCGCGACGCAGATGATGGGCGAACGTCGGTATCGCGGCCGCGAATTCGGCGGCGTTGTCGTAGACGCGCGTCCGGCTCGGCAGCTGCCCGGCCGCGAGCGAGGCGCGCGCCGGCAGGCAGAGCGGCGAGGTCGTGTACGCGTTCGCGAAGCGCGCCGCCCGGGCAGCCAGCGCTTTCAGGTGCGGCGTGTGGAGGAAGTCGGCCGGGCCGCCGTCCGGAAAGAACGTGCCGCTCAGTTGGTCGACCATCACGATGAGGATGTTGGGTTTGCGTTTGGGCATCGCTAGCTCCCTGGAATCGCTAGTCTCGCACTACGGGCTTGAACGCGCTTTGGCGCCCGGCTCATGGCGGGTGCCAGCTTTTCGTAGGCCAAGGTCTTACAGCGCATTGCCGGCAACCGGCGTACAAAGTCGCTCGATGCGCTCATCGAAATACGTGTTCAGGCCGTTCGGTCAGATAGCGCTCTCTGGATTCGCAGTCAGCTTCCTTCTAGTCACCGGCATGGCGGCGCATGTCCCCGCCTCCTGGAATTCGAGCGATGCCGCGCCGCCGCCACCCACGCTGAGCCTGCGCGTGGCCGGGGATATCCAGCAGGCCGTTCATTTCAACTACAAACAGGACAGCCGGGAGTTCTATCGGAGCCCTTCGCTCGTCGCGCCGCGGTATGCCTTGACGGTTTCACCACAGGGCTGGGTCACGATCTACACGAACTCCCGCCTCGGCCCGCCTCAATCGGCCCATGCGCGCATATTCCTGTCTGCGCTTCCGACGCCGTGCTTTGGAAACGTCTTGATCGGCTGCGTCCAAGTCGACTTCGCGAGCGGGGGTTACGAGATCCCGCTTCATCCCGATGCGGATGCCAGCTTCGGTTTCGTGGCTCCGTCCGCACCTGGTCCTTACTGGATTGCGTTGCAAGCCGACTGGGGCTACGGGATGTCGACGCAGGTGTTCGTAATCGACGTACGCGCGTTGTCGGCTAAGACCCTAGCCTCGCGCTGACCGCCGCGACCGACGGTATTACCCTCTCGATCGCCGCCGCGTTTTTCTTCCACTTGTCCGGTGCCGGCTTCGTCTGCGTGTAGCGGGACGGGGGCAGCGGATTCGACAGGTACGCTTCGAGCCGCGGGTCCATTTCGAGCCCGGCGAACTTGAGCAGCTTCGAGATCGCTGCCCGCGGCTCCGCGACAAGGTCCTCGTAGCGCAGGCTCGTCCAGCGCTCGCGCGGCAGGGCACCGAGATCGTCGAGGATCGTCTCGTTCGCGACGCGCCACTGGAATGCGACGACCTCTTCGAGGGGCCGTCCCTGGAGGCGCTCGTACCCGGGCGGCAGCAGCAGGGACCACGGGCCGGGCCAGCCCGGCAGTTGGCGATACGTAACCCAGCCCTTCCCCCGCCAAGCTTCCATCATGCTCGACAAGTTCGCACGCGGTTCGCGGGTCAGGAAGATGAATTGCGCGTCCGGGAATACCTCGAGCAGGAACGGCACGCGCAGCGCGTTCTTGGGAGTCTTCTCGAGGAGCCGAACCTGCGCGCCGGATGCGGGCGGTTGCTGATCCCGATTCTGGACGCGCCCCGTGAATCGCCGGCGCAGCTCCGTGACGATCGCAGTGGTCGCGTCCCGGCGCGTCAGCCGATTCGAGCTTACGACGCCGCGGCCGGGACGCAGGGCTGCGATGCTCTCAATGAGCTGGTGGCTCTCTCCGCCGATGGTATAAAGGCCCTCCGCCTGCGCGAGGGTCTCGAAGAGCAGCGTGCTGCCCGCTCGCGGAGCGCTCAGGATCACGATCGGCCGTTCGATCACCGGTGGCTTAAACGGCTCCGGCGCCGCCGCTGGAGGCGGCTCCTTCGAAATGGCCTCGATCGTCGGGACTTCGACCGTCGGCAGCTCGACCTGCGGCAACTCCAGTGTCGGCGGTTCGACGCTTGCCGTCTGAGGCGCCGCAACTGCTGCGGTGCTCGCCCTCGTCGGCAGCGCGCTGGCATTGAATTCCGCGGCTTCTCGGTAGCCGCCGTCCGCAAGCAGGTGCGACAACAGGCGTGCATTCAGCACCGACTGCGCGCTGTATCCCGTGCTCGCAATGCGGATCGGCGGCAGGCGCGCGATTTTGCCGCGCGTCGCGGCGAGGAGCGTGCGGTACTGCCCGCGCGCTTCCGGCGTCTCGCCGAACATCGAATAGAGCGCGCGCCAGTCGTGGCAGAAGTCGAGCATCAGCGCGATGAGCTCGCGAACCGCCGCCTCGGACCCGGGATGCTCGTCGCCGGGCGCGAGGTCCGCCATCAGGTCGAACGCGAGTTGCTCGACCTCCGACGGCGGCATTACCGCCGCCGCGTTGAAGCGCTCGATGAGCAGCCGCGGCCGCGCGCCCGGGTCGAATTCGACCAGTCGGGCCTCCGGATTCGGCCGGTCGAGATCTGCCGACTGCCCTTCGCCCACCAGGCGCCAGAACGCGGAGCTTCCCGCTGTGTCGGCGACAAGGTGGATGCGCGCGTCGGGCGAAGGGTTTTCCACGCGGTGCTCGAGCCAGTTGTCGAAGATCCAGGCCTCGCCCGCGGCCATGTGCACGCTCACCCCACCGCAGTGGAAGCACACCTCCGGCCGCGTGACGACTGCGATGTGCACGCGCACGCGGTCGAACCAGTGGCGATTCATGTCGCCGTGCGGCGGCACCGAGGCGCCGCCCGCGATGCGCATGAAGCGCGAACGCGACCAGACCGTATTGAAGGAGAAAAGCACCTGCTGCACGTAAGGGCAGGCGACGAGCGACTTCGTCGCCTTCATCTCGCCGTTTATGTCGTCGTTGTCGCCGCCGCCCACGGTGATGAGCCGCGCTGCGGTGTTGCCTTCGTGCTCCTTCGGATGCCGCGACCAGGCGGTCGCGGGCAGCGCCTCGACCTCGGCGCGAAGCCGCTCGACGTCGAAGCGGACCGGCAGCCGGAAGAAAGGCTTCGGGAGCTTCAACCCGCCCGCGCTAGTTGTAGCCCGCGCCGAAGCGGAAACTCGCCGTCAGGCCGTAGGTCCGCGGCTTGCCGTACACGCCCGCGACGACGCCCGCGAACAACGAGCTGTCGAAGGCATAGACGCGGTACTCCTCCTCGAACAGGTTGTTCACGAAGGCCGCGACCTCCCACTTGCCGTCCGCCGCACCGTAGCCGATGCGCGCGTTCGCGACGGTGTAGCCCTTTTCCTTCTCGACCGGGGCGCACAACGTCGTGAAGCAGAAGTCGTCGGTGTAGTACACGTCGCCCTGGATCGACGCCGTGCCGCCGCCGAGCGCAAACTCGTAGCGGGCGAGCGCGTTGGCCGAAAAAGGCGGAGCCTGCGGCAGGTCGTGGTCCACGATCGTGCTCTGGTCAGGGAGCCGGATGTCCTTCACCTTGCTATCCATGAACGAGGCGCCGAGCTGCAGCGTGAGCCCGTCGGTCGGCGCGGCGTTCAGCTCGATCTCGAGGCCCTGCGCCTCGGCGTCCTGGTTCGTCACGGTCTGGACCTGGCTGATCTGCGAGAAAGCCTGGTAGTCCTGGTAGTCGTAGTAGAAGGCGCTGACGTTCAGCGTCATCGTTCCGCCCGCCAGGTTCGACTTCACGCCGAGCTCGTACGCGTTCAACGTCTCGGGATCGAAGGGGATGCCGTTGACGAAATCGACCTCGGTGCCGCCGTAGGGGGTGCCGGTCGAGAACGTGAATCCGCCGCTCTTGCTGCCGCGGTTGTACGAGAGGTACCAGAGCATCGCGTCATTCGGGCGGTAATCCAGCTCGAGGCGCGCGGTGACGTCGTCGAAGGTCGCGTCGGCATCGCTCGGCGTCACGGTGACGCCCGTCAGGTCCGTCGAGTTCGGGAAGATCTCGTTCTTGTTGAAGATGATCGTGACCGGCGGCGAGAGGCCCGGGACGTCCGGCGCGGACGCGAAGTACGACCCTTCGCGCGTGTCGTGCCAGTAGCGGAGGCCACCGATGAGCTTCCACTGGTCGGCGAAGCTCCACTCGTCCTGGAAGAACGCGGCGTACGACGTCGTGTCCTGCGAGAAAGCGACATCCGGGTCGTAGCCATAGAACGGGTCGGCGAACTTGCCGGTGTAGTCGCCGCTGACGTCCATGTAGAAGAGGCCTCCGACCATCACATGGTTGCCGGCGCTCCACGACAGCCGGAATTCCTGCGAGATCTGGTCGATGTCGCTGCCCTGGAAGAAGAACACGCCGTCGACCGGCGAGGAGTCGCCTCCTTCGGTGTAGAACTTGTCCGAGGTCTGGTAATCCGTGATCGAGGTGAGCGTCGCGGCGCCGAAGTCGTGGTCCACGCGCACCTGGCCGGCCGTGATCTCGCGGTCAACGTACGAGGGCTCGGTCTCCGCGGTCTTGTACGGGTCGCCTCCGCGGCTCGGGATGATCGCCGGGTCCTGGAAGCCAGTGCCGGCGTCGCCAGGACCCGTGCCCCAGAACGGGCAGGCAAAGTCGGCCGGCGTGAACTCGCCCTGGTTCTGCGCGTTCGGGCAGGCGGGCTCGTGCGAGTAGAGGCCGGCCTGCGTCTCATGATCGGCCTTCAGGTAACGGACGATGAAATTCACGTCCGTCGCATCGCTCGGCTGCCAGGCGAGGCGGGCGCGAACCGCGTAGTGGTCGTTGCCGCCACGATCCGGCACGCCGGGAATGATCGACTCCATCCAGCCGTCGTCCTTGTCGTAGATGAAGGCGATGCGGCCCTGCACGTTTTCGCCGAGCGGGCCCGACAGCGCGCCGTCGATCACCGTCTGGTTGAAGCTGCCGTAGGTCAGGTCGGTGTAGCCCTCGAACTGGTCGGTGGGCTTCTTGGAAATGAACTGGATCGCGCCGCCCGTCGCGTTGCGTCCGAACAGCGTGCCCTGCGGGCCGCGCAGCGTCTCGATGCGCTCGAGGTCGAACACCGGGAAGCTCGCGAGGTTGATCGAGCTCGAGTAACTGTCGTCCTGGTAGACCGCGACCGGGGGCTCCTGCTGGTCGCCGTAGTCGTTCTGCGAGACGCCGCGGATGTTGAACACGACCTGCGCGCTCGAATACGCGTTCATCTTGAGGCCGGGCACCGCCTTCACGATGTCGGTCGCGTTGGTGATGTTGAGGTCTTCGAGCGCCTTCTCGCCGAGCGGCGTTACCGCGATGCCGACGTCCTGGATGTTCTGCTCGCGGCGCTGGGCCGTCACGATGACTTCCTCGACGCGCGCCGTGGGCGCCTGCTCGGTCTGAGCCAGCGAAGTTCCTGCTCCAGAAGCGAGTGCCGCAAAAAGCGCGGCATGAACCGCGACCCGGACATCCGTCCGCTCAAAGCTACGCATGATCATCCCCCTCGTTGTGCTTCCCTCAGCCAACCCAGGACATAGCCCGAGAATGAGCGCCCTGTCTCCAGATGGTACTCCTCGGCGCTCCGCCGCCACAAAACGACCTCGGCCTTGGCGAAGAGCGTCCTTGTGCACATGTCGACCGGGTACGACTCGGGCGCGAGATCGAGCGGACAACCGCTCGCGAGCAGGTCGCGCGCCTGCGGCCCCACGACCGACAACGCGACCTGCCGGTGCGTGACGTCCACGAGCGAATGCGGTTGTCCTGCGAGCGTATTTTCGAGCGCTGCAATCATGGCATCGCCTTCTCCGGGCGGCGCGAGCAGCAGCCATTCGTCCGGACCGAGCCACAGGGCGGCGCGTTCGCCCGCGATCTCGGCGCGGCATGCAATCGTTGGAAGCGGGACGCCGAACCCCCGGTTCGCCGCCTCGCGCGCGGCTGGCCCGCCTTGGAATATGAAGCGCGCGGCGGGACGCCCTGTCCGAATCGCTTCGTCGCTCCTATGCATGGAGCCTCGCGCCTTCCACGTCGTAAAATACCGGCTTCGTGACGGTCACTTCGATGTCGCCCCCGGGCATCGGAACCCAGAGCGTCTCGCCGACGCGCGCGCGGCCGCCCGCAACCATCGCGAGCGCGATCGGATGGCCGAGCGAGGCGCTCGCGTACGAAGACGTGACGTGTCCGATGAGCTTCATCGGAGCCTTCTGCCCCGGCGTCGCGATGACCTGCGCGCCCTCTTCGAGCAGCGATCCGTCCCGCGCCAGGAGGCCGACGAGCTGCTTGCGATCCGGAGATTTCATGGCCGGGCGCTCGAGCGAGCGCTTGCCGACGAAATCCGGCTTCTTGCGCCCGATCGCCCAGGTGAGGCCGGCGTCGTCGGGCGTCGCCGTGCCGTCCGTGTCCTGGCCGACGATGATGTAACCCTTCTCCGCGCGCAGCACGTGCATGGTCTCAGTGCCGTAGGGGGTGATGCCCGCGTCGCGGCCCGCGCCGTGCACGGCCTCCCAGACTGCACGCCCGAACTCGGCCGGCACGTTGATCTCGTAGCCGAGCTCGCCGGTGAAGCTCACGCGGAAGAGCAGCATGGGCACGCCGAGGACGCGGCCTTCGGCCACCGCCATGTGCGGCAACGTGGAACCAGACAGATCGATGCCCGATACGAGTGGCTCGAGGACTTCGCGCGCGCGCGGCCCCTGCACGGCGACGACCGCCCATTGCTCCGTGACGGAAGTGAGCCACACCTCGAGGTCCTGCCACTCCGTCTGGCGGTAGTCCTCCATCATCGCGAGCACGCGCGCCGCGCCGCCGGTCGTCGTCGTCACGTGGAAGCGGTCGGGCGCGAGCCGCGCGATGACGCCATCGTCGTAGATGAACCCGTCTTCGCGCAGCAGGATCGCGTAGCGCGCGCGGCCGGGCGCGAGCCCCGAGAAGTCGTTGACGTAGAGGCGGTTCAGGAATTCCGCGGCGCCGGGGCCGACCACCGCGATCTTGCCGAGCGTCGAGGCATCGAAGAGCCCGCAGGATCCGCGCACGGCGCGGCACTCGCGTGCGACGGCGGCGTGCATGTCCTCGCCCGCCTGCGGGAAGTAGCGCGCCCGCTTCCACTGGCCGACGTCCTCGAATACCGCACCGCGCACGACGGCGGACTCGTGCATCGGCGTCGTCCGCACCGGGTCGAACAGGTCACCGCGCGCGAGCCCAGCGAGCGCGCCGAACGTGACCGGCGTGTACGGCATGCGGAAGGTCGTGTGCCCGACTTCCGGAACCGACTTGCCGAGCCGCGCGGCGACGAGGCCGAGCGCGTTCAGGTTCGACGTCTTGCCCTGGTCCGTCGCCATGCCGACCGTCGTGTAGCGCTTCACGTGCTCGATGGAGCGGAACCCTTCCTGCGCCGCGAGCGCGAGGTCCGCTGCGGTGACGTCGTTCTGGAAATCGACGAAGGCTTTCCCGCTTCCGGCCGGTGATGAAGACTTCGGGGCAGCGGGTGCGGCCTTGCGCGCCGCCTGCTCGCCGCTCACCGAATAGCGGCGCGCACTCGTGCGGAAGCCGCAGGCCTCCGCCGCGGCGAAGCCCGCGGCCGTGCCATCGGCGAGCGCGGCGGCGAGGCCATAGACGCCCCGGCACGCACCGGCCGAACGCTCGCGCTCCGCAGAGGAAGACGGCACGAAAGCACGCGCGGCATCGCTCCAGGTGAGCCGGCCGCGCGACTGCGAGAAGAGGTGCACGCAGGGTGCGAAGCCGCCCGACATCAGAACGAGATCGCAGGCGACGGTCCGGCCGCCGATCTCGACGCCGCTGACGCGCTGGCCGCCGCGCGTCCCGGTAACCGTCGCGCCGGCGCGAAGATCCGCGATCGCGGCGATCTCGACGCCCGCGGCTTCGAGCTCGCGCGCCGCGTCTAGCGCGGCGTCGGTCGAGGTGACGACGACCGCGCGCGTGCCGGCGCGCACGCCATAGCGATTGAGGTACGTGCGCGCGGCGCCGGCCAGCATGACGCCGGGACGGTCGTTGCCGGGAAACACGAGCGGCTGCTCGATGGCGCCGGCCGCCAGCACGACTTCGCGCGCGCGCACCTGCCACAGGCGCTCGCGCGCCGCCCCGTCCGGCGGATCGGCGAGATGGTCGGTCAGGCGCTCGACGAGGCCGAGGTGGTTGTGCGGGAAATAGCCGAAGGCCGTCGTGCGCGACAGCAGCGTGAAGCGCGCGCTTCCTGCGAGCTCCGCGAGCGCCTGCGCGAGCCAGACGGTCTGGTCCTGGCCGTCGATACGCGCGGCGGCGCCGTCGAGCAGCGACCCGCCCGGCTCGGCCTGCTCGTCGCAGAGGATCACGCGCGCGCCAGCCCCGAGCGCCGCGCGCGCCGCAGCGAGGCCGGCCGGCCCCGCGCCGACGACGAGCACGTCGCAATGCGCGAAGCGCTGTGCGTACGAATCCGGATCCGGCTGTCGCGGTGCCTTGCCGAGGCCCGCAGCGCGCCGGATGAGCGGCTCGTACAGCGCGGCCCAGGCGCCGCGCGGCCACATGAACGTCTTGTAGTAGAAGCCCGCGGGGAAGAGCGGCGACAGGAAGTCGTTCAGGCGTCCGAAGTCAAAGGCGAGGCTCGGCCAGCGGTTCTGCGATTCGGCGGCGAGCCCTTCGTACAGCTCGACCTGCGTCGCTCGCAGGTTCGGCGTCTCACGTCCGGCGTCGCGGCGGACCGTGACGAGCGCGCTCGGTTCCTCGGCGCCGGCCGTCATGATGCCGCGCGGGCGGTGGTACTTGAACGAGCGGCCGGCGAGGTGCACGCCGTTTGCGAGCAGGGCCGAGGCGAGCGTGTCGCCCTGCAATCCTTCGAGTGATCGGCCGTCGAAGCGGAATTGCAGGGGCCGCGAGCGGTCGACGCGCCCGCCCATGGACGTGCGTTGCGCGCTCACGGCGCGCCGCCCCGGGCCGGCGGCTTCTCGCCGATCCGGTAGGTCGCGGCGATGCGGTCCGTCGTCGTGTCGCGGAGCGCGTTGAAGAAGCGCCCGCAGCCGCGCAGGTGCCGCCAGCGCTCCGCGTGTGGCCCCCGCGGGTTCGCGCGCAGGTACAGGTACTCGACCCATTGCTGGTCGTCGAGCTCCGCCGGCCGCGTCGGCCGCGCGAGGTGCGCCTGCCCCCCGTAGGAGAACTCGATCTCCGGGCGCGGTCCGCAGTAGGGGCAGTCGATCAGGAGCATGAGGAGAGCTCTGGATTCAGTGCGCGACGCCGGCCGCGGAAGCTTCGTCGATCAGCCATCCGTCGCGGAACCGCTCGAGCGCGAACGGCGCCGCGATCGGGTGCGGCTCGCCCTTCGCCATCGTCCAGGCGAAGACGTGCGCGGAGCCGGGCGTCGCCTTGAAGCCGCCCGTGCCCCAGCCGCAATTGACGAAGAGGCCCGGCACGGGCGTCCGGCCGATGACCGGCGAGCGGTCCGGCGTCACGTCGACGATCCCGCCCCAGTTGCGCAGCATCCGGAGGCGTCGGAAGCAGGGGAACAGCTCGCAGATCGCCTCGAGCGTGTGCAGGTTGATGTGCAGCGCGCCGCGCTGCGTGTACGAGGTGTAGCTGTCCGTGCCCGCGCCGATCACGAGCTCCCCCTTGTCGGACTGGCTGATGTAGGCGTGGACGCTGTTCGACATCACGACGCAGGGAAACACCGGCTTGATCGGCTCCGAGACTAGCGCCTGCAGCGGGAAGCTCTCGAGCGGGAGCGCGATGCCCGCCATGCGCATCACGACGCTGGAGTTGCCCGCCGCGACGACGCCGACCTTCGGCGTGCGGATGAGGCCGCGCGTCGTCTCGAGCGCCTCGACGGCGCCGCCGGCTCCGCGGCAGATGCCGGTGACCTCGCAGTTCTCGATGATGTCGACGCCGAGGGCATCGGCCGCGCGCGCGTAGCCCCAGGCGACCGCGTCATGCCGCGCGGTGCCGCCGCGGCGCTGCAGCGTCGCGCCGGCGACCGGGTAACGGATGTCCGGGCTGATGTTGAGCGGCGGGCAGAAGGCCTTCGCCTCCTCCGGCGTCAGCCACTCGTTGTCGACGCCGTTGCAGCGGTCGGCGTGCAGGATGCGCTTCAGGAGCTGCGCGTCGTGCACCGAGTGCGCGAGCATCATCACGCCGCGCGGCGAGTACATGACGTTGTAGTTGAGGTCCTGCGACAGGCCCTCCCACAGCTTCAGCGCGTGGTCGTAGAGCGCGATGCTCTCGTCGAACAGGTAGTTCGAGCGGATGATCGTCGTGTTGCGGCCCGTGTTGCCGCCGCCGATCCAGCCCTTCTCGACGACCGCGATGTTCGTGAGGCCGTGCTCGGCCGCGAGGTAGTAGGCGGTGCCGAGCCCGTGGCCGCCACCGCCGACGACGACGGCGTCGTAGGCGGGCTTCGGCTCTGCGCGCCGCCACTGCTCGCGCCAGCCGCGGTGGCGCGAGAGGCTTTGCCAGAGGAGCGAGAGGCCGGACCAGTTCTGCTTCAAGCCATCACCCTTCAGGCGCGGAGATCCTTGTTCTCGGGATCGTAGGGCGAGTCGACGAGCACGGTCGCGTCCTTTCGCTCGCCCAGGATCTCGATCGCGATCTTCATGCCGACCTCGGCGAACTCCGGCTTCACGTAGCCGATCGCGAGGCTCTTCTTCAGCACGTGGCCGTAGGCGCCCGAGGTCGCGCGGCCGATCATCCGGCCCTTCCCGTCAAACAGCGGCTCGTTGCCGAGCGGATCGGCGTCCTTCACGCCGTGCACGTCGAGCGTCACGAACCGGTTCGGCACGCCGGCGGCCAGCTGGCGCTCGAGCGCGGCGCGGCCGGTGAATTCTCCTTTCTTCATGCGCACGAAGCGGTCGAGGCTCGCCTCGAGGGGCGTGTTCTCGCGCGTCAGGTCGCTGCCCCACATGCGGTACGACTTCTCCATGCGCAGCGACTCCATCGCGCGCATGCCCGCCATGCCGATGCCGAACTCCTCGCCCGCCGCGAAGAGCGCCTCGAAGAGGTGGTTGGCGTACTCGATCGGGAAGTGCAGCTCCCAACCGAGGCTACCCACAAAATTGACGCGCAGCAGGTAAACGTCCGTCGCGAGCCCGACCTCCGCGACCTGCCCGGTGAGCCAGGGGAAAGCTTCGTTGTCGAGCCGGGTGTCGCTGAGCTTCGCGAGCACGTCCCGCGAGCGGGGACCGGCGACCACGAAGCAACCGCGCGCGGTCGTGATGTTCTGGAGCGAGACCGAGCCGTCGCGCGGCATGCGCTTGTAGAGAAGGTCGCTATCGTAGCGCTCGGCCGCACCGGCGCTCACGACGTAGAAGAATTCTTCTGTCAGCTTCGTGATCGTGAACTCGGAGCGAATGCCGCCGCGCTTCGTGAGCGCGTGCGAGAGCGCCATGCGCCCGACCTTCGCCGGCACCTTGTTGGCGACGAGCGAGTCGAGCCAGGCCTCGGCGCCCGGGCCCCGCACGAGGTGTTTCGTGAAGGGCGTGAGGTCGATGACGCCGACCTGCTCCCGGAGCCGCTTGCACTCCGCACCGACAGGCCCGAACCAGTTCGTGCGGCGGAAGCTCCAGTCGTCCTTCGCTGCGACGCCCGCGGGCGCGAACCAGTTCGCGCGCTCCCAGCCGTAGCGCTGGCCGAACACGGCGCCCATGCGCTTCAGCTTCTCGTACACCGGGCTCGTCTTCGCCGGGCGCGCATCCGGCCGTTCCTCGTCCGGATAGTGGATGGTGAAGACATTGCGGTAGGTTTCTTCGTTCTTCGTGACGACGTAGCGCTTGCCGGCGTAGGGCCCGAAGCGGCGCGGGTCAGCCGCCAGCATGTCGATGCCCGGCTCGCCTTCCACGATCCACTCTGCGAGCTGCCAGCCCGCGCCACCCGCCGCGGTGATGCCGAAGCTGTGGCCTTCGTTCAGCCAGACGTTCGGCAGGTCCCAGGCCGGCCCGATCAGCGCCGTCCCGTCCGGCGTGTAAGAGATCGGCCCGTTCACGATGTCCTTGATGCCGCAGTTCGCGAGCGCGGGCACGCGCCGCTGCGCGCCTTCGACGTGTGGCACGAGCCGCTCGAGGTCGCCGTCGAAAAGGCTCTTGCCGAACCAGGACGGCACGCCGTCGGCGAAGCGCGCGGGTGCGCCGGCCTCGTACGGTCCCAGGATCCAGCCCATGCGCTCTTCGCGGAGGTAATACGACTGGTCAGGCTCGCGCATCACGGCGAGCTCGCGCCCGCCGCCCTGGCGGTAAGCCTTCAGCTCGCGCGACTCCTCGTAGACGATGTACTGGTGCTCGACGGGGATCGCCGGCACGCTGAGGCCGAACAGCTGCCCGGTCTGGCGCGCGTAGTTACCGGTCGCGCAGACGACGTGCTCGCAGGTGATCTCGCCCTTCGTCGTCTTGAGCCTCCACTCGCCCGAGGGCGTCCGCGCGACAGCCGTCACCTCGGTCTGCTCGTAGATTTCAGCGCCTTTCGCCCGCGCGCCCTTGCGCAACGCCATCGTAAGGTCGGCCGGCGCGATGTGGCCGTCCTGCGGGTGGTAGAGCGCCGCGATGATGGCGGCGGTGTCGGCGCTGCCGCCGAGCTCGAGCAGCGGCCAGAGCTTCTTCACCTCGCCGGGGCCGATGATCTCGAAGGGCACGCCGATCGTGTTCGCCGTCCCACAGTACTTCTGGTACTCGTCGAGGCGGTCGCGCGAGGTCGCGAGGCGCAGGTTCCCCGTCGCGTGGAAGCTGACGTCCTGCCCGGTCTCGGCCTGCAGCCGCTTGTAGAGGTCGACCGAATACTTGTGCAGCTGGCCGACCGTGTAGCTCATGTTGAAGAGCGGCAGGAGGCCGGCCGCGTGCCAGGTCGAGCCGGCGGTCAGCTCGGAGCGCTCGACGAGGACGATGTCGGACCAGCCCTTGTGGGCCAGGTGGTAGAGGGTGCTGACACCGACGACACCGCCGCCGATCACGACCACCCGCGCATGCGACTTCATTGGCTGGCGTCCCCCTCGCTGCCCCGCAGTGTAGCGGCTGCCCGCCGGACGTCAGCCCCAAAAGCGACGGGCTTATGTCGGAATCAGACATCCGTTGCGATGCCGGTGGCATACTCGCCGGAGTGCAAACGCGCTACGCATTCCTCACCATCCCGAACTACTCGCTGATCGCGGTCTCGAACGCGGTCGAGCCGCTGCGCATGGCCAACCGCGTCCTCGGCCAGGACGTCTACGAGTGGAACATCGTCAGCCTCGACGGCCGCCCGGTCCTCGCGAGCAGCGGTCTCGAGCTCGCGCCGACCCTAGCGCTCGACAAGGCGGGCAAGGTCGAGATCCTGTTTGTCTGCGGCGGCATCAACGTGCGCGAGGCTGTCTCCCCGCCCGTGCTCTCGGCGCTCCGGCGCCACGCGGAGCGGCGCGTCGGCCTCGGCGCGCTCTGCACGGGCGGCTATGCGCTCGCACGCGCCGGCCTTCTCGACCATTACCGCGCCACGATCCACTGGGAAAACCTGCAGGCGCTCCGCGAGGAGTTCCCGCGCGTGCAGCTGAACGACCAGGTTTTCAGCATCGACCGTGACCGCTTCACGGCCTCGGGCGGCACGGCGCCGCTCGATCTCATGCTGAACTTGATCCAGCTCAAGCACGGGCTGCGCGTCTCGCAGCTCGTGTCCGAACAGTTCGTGCTGGAGAGGGTGCGGAGCGCCGAGGACCGCCAGTACGTGCCGCTCCGCGCGCAGGTCGGCAGTTCCCACCGCAGCATGATCAAGGTGGCGGAGCTCATGGAGGAGAACATCGAGAAGCCGCTCTCCCTCGAGCACATCGCGCGCACGACTGGACTTTCGCGGCGCCAGATCGAGCGCCTGTTTCGGCGCCATCTCGACTGCGTGCCGAAGCGCTACTACCTCGAGATGCGGCTGCGGCGGGCCCGCGAGCTCCTGCTGCAGACGGCGATGCCGATCGTGGACGTCACGACCTCCTGCGGGTTCAAGTCGCCGCCGCATTTCTCCCGCTGTTACCGGGCCAAGTACGGCCACCCCCCGAGCGCGGAGCGCCAGATCCGGAAGGCTCCGACACCGTCGGCCGCCGGCGCCTCACCCCCCGCCAGCGGGGGCTAATTCCGGACCCCGATCGCGGTTCAGCCCGCCGTGGCGTAAACGGGCAACTCCTTGTCGTGAAAGGGATGGTCCCGGCGTCCCCCTTTGTTTAACATTCGTTCAATAAGCGGGGATCCGGAGAGCCCGAATGCCTGAGGCAGCACCGAGCGAAGGCGAATTCGACCTGCGTTCACTCGCGGACGCCGAGCTCATCGAGCAGGTGCACGACGACATGTACAACGGCCTGAAGGCCGAGGTCGAGGAAGCGACGCATATCTTCCTCGAGCGCGGCTGGAAGCCCGACAAGGTGCTGAACGACGCACTCGTCGAGGGCATGCGCATCGTCGGCATCGATTTCCGCGACGGCATCCTGTTCGTCCCCGAGGTCCTCCTCGCCGCCAACGCGATGAAGGGCGGCATGGCGATCCTGCGGCCGCTGCTCGCCGAAACGGGCGCCGAGCCAATCGGCAAGATCGTGATCGGCACCGTCAAGGGCGACATCCACGACATCGGCAAGAACCTCGTCGGGATGATGATGGAAGGCGCCGGCTTCGAGGTGATCGACCTCGGCATCAACAACCCGGTCGAGAAGTACCTGGCGGCGCTCGAGCAGCACCAGCCGGACTTCCTCGGCATGTCCGCGCTCCTGACGACGACGATGCCCTACATGAAGGTCGTCATCGACACGCTGAAGGACAAGAATCTCCGCGACAAGTACATCGTGCTGGTCGGCGGCGCCCCGCTCAACGAGGAATTCGGTAAGGCGATCGGCGCCGACGCCTATTGCCGCGACGCCGCGATCGCGGTCGAGACCGCGAAGCGCCTGCTTTCCGAGCGCCGCGGCGCCCTGGCCCGCGCGCACTAAGCACGTCCCGATGGACGCCCCGGCCCGGAAGCTCGTCATCGCCTGCGGCGCGCTCGCGCACGAGATCGCGGCGCTGCGCCAGGCGAACGGGTGGAGCACGCTCGACGTCGTCTGCCTGTCGCCGGAGCTGCACAACCGGCCTGAGAAGATCGCGGGCGCGGTGCGCGAGAAGATCCACGAGCGCCGCAAGGACTACTCCGAGATCTTCGTTGCTTACGCCGACTGCGGCACGGGAGGCGCGCTCGACAAGGTCCTCGCGGAGGAAGGCGTCGAGCGCATCGCCGGCGCGCACTGCTACGAGTTCTTCGCGACGCCCGCCGCCTTCGCTGCGCTCGCCGACGCCGAGCCCGGCACTTTCTACCTCACGGACTTCCTGCTGCGGCACTTCGACCGGCTCGTGATCCGCGCGCTCGGCATCGACCGCCACCCGGAGCTGCAGAAGACCTACTTCGGAAACTATCGCCGCCTCGTCTACCTCTCGCAGGCGCCGAAGCCCGACGCCGAGGCGCGCGCCCGCGCGGTCGCCGAGCGGCTCGGCCTCGAGCTCGTCATCCGCCACACCGGCTACGGCGGGCTCGGCTCGAGCCTCGCGAACTTCGCCGGCCGCCCGTGGATGCCGTCATGGCCAGCCTGACCGTCATCTCCTGGCGGGACATTCCCGCGCAGGTCGTCGTGAAACGCGGCCGCGAGACCGCGAAGGCCAAGCTGTCGGAACGCTTCCAGGAAGCCGTCGACCGCGCGGCGATGCGCGCCGGCAAGGGCAGCTCCGACCTCTACCTCGCCGAGTGGAAGCGCTCCGACCCGAAGCCGGTCGGCGACGACATCGAGCAGGAGGCCGCCGCCGAGGCGAGCCGCATCGAATCCCGCTACAGCGACGAAGACCTCGAGCGCCTGGTGCGTGCGAAGGGACTTGCCGGGGAAACCGCATGACCGACACCGTCGTCTCTTCCGCGACCCGCGAGGTCGTGATCGGGTTCGAGCGCCCGTTCGTCATCATCGGCGAGCGCATCAACCCGACGGGGCGCAAGCTCCTCGCGGCGGAGATGGCCGCGGGCGACTTCAGCCGCGTCGAGGCCGACGCGCGCGCGCAGGTCGAGGCGGGCGCGCACATGCTCGACGTCAATGCCGGCATCCCGCTCGCGGACGAGCCGGCGATCCTCGCGAAGGCCGTCCAGCTCGTGCAGTCGATCACGGACGTGCCGCTTTCGATCGACTCCTCGATCGTCGCCGCGCTCGAGGCCGGCCTCTCCGTCTACCAGGGCAAGGCGCTCGTCAACTCCGTGACCGGCGAGGAGGAGCGGCTCGAGGCCGTGCTCCCGCTGATCAGGAAGTACGGCGCCGCGGTCGTCGCGATATCGAACGACGAGACGGGCATCTCCGAGGATCCGGACGTCCGCTTCGCGGTCGCGAAGAAGATCGTCGAGCGTGCCGCGGACCATGGCATCCCGGCCAGCGACATCGTCGTCGATCCGCTGGTCATGCCGGTCGGCGCGATCAACACGGCGGGCCGGCAGGTGATGCGCCTCGTGCGGCGCCTGCGCGAGGAGCTGAAGGTCAACACGACCTGCGGCGCCTCGAACGTCAGCTTCGGCCTGCCGAACCGCGACGGCATCAACAGCGCCTTCCTGACGATGGCGATCGCCTCGGGCCTCACCTCGGCGATCACGAACCCGCTGCACACCGAGACCGTGCGCGCCTGCCTCGGCGCCGACGTGATGATGGGCCACGACCCGCACTGCGAGCGCTGGATCCAGCGCTTCCGCGAGCAGCAGCCGCCGGGCGCGGAAGGCACGGCCGTTCGCGGCCGCCGCGAGGGGCGCCGCGCGGCCCGCGCCTGACCGGCGCCCCATGACCGCCAAGGATCCGCTCGTCGTCTTCATGCCTTCGGGCAAGCGAGGGCGCTTCCCGGTCGGCACACCACTGCTCTCCGCCGCGCGCACGCTCGGCGTCGACGTCGATTCCGTCTGCGGCGGGCGCGGCATCTGTGGCCGCTGCCAGGTGCTCATCGCCGAGGGCGAGTTCGCCAAGCACGGCATCCACTCGGGCTCCGCGAGCGTGTCGCCGATATCTGAAGTCGAGACCCGCTACGCGAACCGGCGCGGACTGATCGAGGGCCACCGGCTCTCCTGCTCGACGAAAGTTCAGGGCGACGTCGTCGTCGACGTGCCGCCGGGGAGCCAGGTGCATCGCCAGGTCGTGCGCAAGGACGCCGACGCGCGCGAGATCAAGCTGAACCCGGTCGTGCGCCTGCACTATGTCGAGGTCGCCGAGCCGGACATGCACGACCCGTCCGGAGACCTGCGGCGCCTGCTCGAGGCGCTCGCGCGCGAGTGGGACCTCAAGGACCTGTCCTGCGACTTCGACGTGCTGGGCGGGCTGCAGCCGCTGCTGCGCAAGGGGCAGTGGAAGGTGACGGCCGCGGTGCACGACGCCTCGCAGGTCATCGCGCTCTGGCCGGGCTTCCACGAAAAGGCTTTCGGCATGGCAGTGGACGTCGGCTCGACCACGGTCGCCGCGCACCTTTGCAACCTCGAGACCGGCGAGCTGGTCGCAGCCGCGGGCGTGATGAACCCGCAGATCCGCTTCGGCGAGGACCTGATGAGCCGCGTGTCCTACGCGATGATGAACCCGGGCGGCGCGGAGCGCATGACCGAGGCCATCCGCGGCGCGCTCGGCAGCCTGGCGGCGGAGCTCGCGCGCTCGGCCGGCATCGCGACGACCGACATCCTGGAGCTCGCGCTCGTCGGCAACCCGATCATGCATCACCTCGTGCTGGGACTCGACCCGGTCGAGCTCGGCGGCGCGCCGTTCGCGCTCGCCGTGGACCAGTCGCTCACGATTCCCGCCTCGGCGCTCGGCATCGCCGTGCACCCGAATGCGCGCGTGTACGTGCTGCCCTGCATCGCCGGGCACGTCGGCGCCGACGCGGCGGGCATGATCCTCGCCGAGCGGCCGGACCAGGGCGAGGCGATGACGCTCCTCGTCGACGTCGGCACGAACGCGGAGATCGTGCTCGGCAACCGCGACCGGCTCCTCGCCTGCTCGAGCCCGACGGGCCCCGCCTTCGAGGGCGCGCAGATCAGCTGCGGCCAACGCGCCGCGCCCGGCGCGATCGAGCGCGTGCGTATCGACCCCACGACGCTCGAGCCGCGCGTGAAGGTCATCGGCAGCGACCTCTGGTCGGACGACCCGGGCTTCGCCGCCGCGACCGCGCGCACGGGCGTCACCGGCGTCTGCGGCTCCGGGATCATCGAGGTCATCGCCGAGATGTTCCTCGCCGGAGTCATCAACCAGGACGGCGTCGTAGATGGCACGCTCGCCGCGAAGAGCGATCGCGTCGTACCGGACGGGCGCACCTTCGCCTACGTGCTGCACCGCGGCGACGTGCCGATGATGATCACGCAGAACGACGTGCGCGCGATCCAGCTTGCGAAGGCCGCGCTCCACGCGGGCGTCCGTCTCCTGATGGACCACCTGGGCATCGAGAAGGTGGACCGCATCCGCCTCGCCGGCGCCTTCGGCAGCCACATCGACGTGAAGCACGCGATGGTGCTCGGCATGATCCCGGACTGCTCGCTCGAATCGGTCGCCTCGGTCGGCAACGCCGCTGGCGCCGGCGCACGCATCGCGCTCCTCGACGCTACCGCGCGCGCAACGATCGAGGAACTCGTGCGGCGCGTCGAGAAGATCGAGACCGCGATCGAGCCGCGCTTCCAGGCGCACTTCATCGAGGCGATGGCGATCCCGCACCGCACGGCCACGAACCCCGAGCTGCGCAAGGCCGTGACGCTCCCGCCACCGCGCGATTCCGCTGCCCAGGGTGCGGCCCGCGGCAGGCGCCGTCGAATCGCAAGCTCCCCCTGACGAGGGCGAGCGGCGCTTGCTTGGAGGCATGCCGACGCTCGGATAACATCGGGCGACTCTCCCGGGTCCCCATGGCCGATATCTTCGTTTCCTACGCCAGAACCGATAAAGCGCGTGTCGCTCCGCTGGTCGCCGCGCTCGAGGCCGAGGGCTGGTCCGTGTGGTGGGATCCCGCGATGGCGCCCGGGCAGGAATTTGACTCCATGATCGCGGCGGAGCTGGAAGCGGCGCGCGCGGTACTGGTCGTCTGGACGCCAACGTCGGTTGCCTCGCGGTGGGTTCGCGGCGAGGCGCGCGAGGCGGCCGATCGCGGCATCCTGGTGCCGGCGCGATTCGACGACGTAAAGCTGCCGATCGACGTGCGGGCGATCCACACGACGGACCTCGATGCCTGGAAGGAAAATCCGCAAAGCACCGCGTTCCAGGAGCTGCTGCGCGCGCTCCGCTCGCTGGCCGGCGGCGCGGCCGCAAGCGCGGTTGCGAAGGCGCAAGCCGCCGCGAGCGAAAAGCCGCAGCAGATCGCGATATGCGTTCTGCCGTTCGCCAACATGAGCGGCGAGCCCGAGCAGGAATATTTCTCGGATGGGATCAGCGAGGACGTGATCACGGATCTCAGCAAGGTCTCCGCCCTCGCCGTCACCGCCCGCAACACGGCGTTCGCCTTCAAGGGCCAGCGCGTCGACGTATCCCGGATCGCGCGGCAACTGAAGGTCAGCCACGTGCTCGAGGGGAGCGTCCGCAAGTCGGGCAATCGCGTGCGCATCACCGCGCAGCTCATCGACGGAGCGACCGGCAACCACGTCTGGGCCGAGCGCTACGACCGCGACC
>Ga0075425_100001382_pt1 | contig 23814 bp, 16 predicted proteins | sample SoiMethybrSBSTD4_FD_75300 | JGI IMG/M metagenome (GOLD analysis project Ga0075425, IMG submission 75300) | Bulk soil microbial communities from a Populus tree surrounding site in Tennessee, USA - Soil MetaG P. TD hybrid SBSTD4 | ecosystem: Environmental > Terrestrial > Soil > Tree plantation... | reverse complement strand
TTTCAGGAACGCGATCGCGCTGATCTGCGGCACCGACTCCGGCGGCGTGCGGAACGCCGGAGCGATGGACTGCCCGACCGGCACCGGTGCGGACGTAATCATCGAGGCTGCTTCGAGCGGCAAGGCGGCAAGCGAGCGATCGCGACTCTGTTTTGTCGACGCGAACCGCCGCAACACGCCGTCGCTCGGATCGAGCTCGAAGCTTCCGTGCGCGGGAATCACGGCGCCGCGCAGTGCCGGAGTCGGAAGCAGCCACTCATGATGCTCGTCGAGCACGGCGACGGCGATCGTCGGCACGCGCCGCATCGCCTGCGCGAGGCGCTCGTCACCTTCGCGCGCTTCGGGCAGCAGAACGTCGAAGATGACGGCGCGCGCGTGCGCGTCGGCCGCGCGATCGACGATCTGCGCGAGCATCTCGCGGCTCCACGGCCACGAGCGTTCGTGGATCGACTCCTCATCGATGGCGACGATGAGCGTATGCGTCGCCGGCTTTTGCGGCAGGACGCGTAATACCGCGTCGCGTGCAGGCAACTCCAATACGTCGAGCGCTCCGAACGCGAGGAGCAGCGTGACGACGATCGTCGTCACGACGGCGACGGCTACCGGGGCGCGCATGCGAGCAGTGTAAGCCGCTCGCATGCGCTGTCATTCTTTAGCGTCCCAGCTTGTTGCCGATGTCCTTCACTGCTTCGCCGACCTTGCGTCGCGCTTTGCCGAAGCCGTGCTCAATCTCGCCGGAACGGCGCTGGTCGGCGCCTTCCTGCTCCAGGATCGGATCGGCGTTCGCACGTCCGATCTTCTCCTTCACTTTTCCCGTTGCTTCGTCGATCTTGCCGCGGATTTCGTCCTCGTTGCGGATCATTTTCGTTACACCTCCCAACCCATCCATCAACTCAAGAATCAAGCCTACGGCGAGCGCGTTGCATCGCGTGGCGAAGTCATGAGGCTCCTTTTTTTTCTTTTTGCAGCGACGACGACTCTTGCGGCCGATGAGATCAAGCTGACGCCGGTACTCACCAGCCTGAATCAGCCGACGACGATCACGCACGCGAACGACCTCCGCCTTTTCGTGACGTCCCAAGTGGGACGTATTTTCGTATTGCCGCTCGGCGCGACAAGCGTCGATTCGACTCCGTTTCTCGACGTCAGCAATCTCGTCAGTTGTTGCGACGAGCGCGGCCTCCTCGGCCTCGCCTTTCATCCGCACTATCACGACAACGGCCTCTTCTACATCGACTACACGAACAAGAACGGCGACACCGTCATCGCGCGCTATCGCGTCTCCGCAACCGATCCCAATCGCGCCGATGCGAGCTCCGCGAAAATTCTCCTGACCATCGCGCAGCCGTTCGCGAATCACAATGGCGGCCAGTTGCAATTCGGTCCCGACGGTTACCTCTACATCGGCATGGGAGACGGCGGCAGCGCCGGCGATCCGCTCAACAACGGGCAGTCACTCAATACACTGCTCGGCAAGATCCTGCGCATCGACGTCGACAATGGCGATCCGTACGCGATCCCGCCGAGCAATCCGTTCGTCAATCAGGCCGGCAAGCGCGCCGAGATCTGGGCCTACGGCCTTCGCAATCCGTGGCGTTTCTCCTTCGATCGCTCCAATGCCGACTTGTGGATCGGCGACGTCGGACAGGGACAATGGGAAGAAGTCGACCTGCAGCCGGCGACGAGCATCGGCGGCGAGAATTACGGCTGGCGCAAGATGGAGGGGACGCACTGTTTCAATCCGGCGTCCAATTGCCGCGATGCCACAATGACGCTGCCGATCATCGAGTACGACCACAACAACAATCGCTGCTCGATTACAGGCGGCTATCGCTATCGCGGCACGAAGTATTCGCGACTGCAGGGAACGTACGTCTACGGCGACTACTGCTCCGGCACGATCTTCGGCGCATCGAACGTCAACGGCACATGGGTGACGCGCGTCCTCGCCCAAACGAACCTCGGCATTACGACATTCGGCGAGGACGTCAACGGCGAGTTGTACGTCGGCGAGAACAAGAGCAATCAGGTCTTCGCCATCAGCGATCCCGACCCCGCGCCGCCGCACCATCGTCGTGCGGCGGCGCACTAACCGCTTACAGCAACTTCACGACACGCTCCGACAGCGTGCCGCCGTCGCCGACGACCACCGTGAGGTTCGCCTTTCCGGCGATCTTCTCGAGCACTTCGAGCTCACGCAGCTTCATCAGCGTCGGGCTCGACTCGAGAATCTTCGCGGTGTTCGCCTGCATACGCATGGCGGCCGTCTCTTCACGTCTCGTAATGAGCGACGCCTCCGCGGCCTTCTTCGCCTCGGTGACGTGGTTCATCAACTCCTTCATGTCGCCCGGCAGGATCACGTCTCTGATACCGGCCGAGACGACGGTGATGCCTAGGTCCGTAGCACGAACGCGCGTGGTCTCTTCGAGCTCGCGCGCGAGCGCATCACGACTAGTCAGGAGCGCATCGAGATCGCGCGCGCCGACCATCTCGCGAAGCGCAAGCTGCGCCGCGCGATAAAGCGCCTGCGACGCGTCGTCGATGGCAGTGACCGACTTCAGCGGATCACTCACGCGGTATGTGACGAGCGCGTTCATGCGCAGCGTCACCTTGTCCGCGGTCATGATCTCCTGGCCGCTGATGTCGAGCACCTGCTCCTTCAGATCGACGTCGTTGACGCGGATCTGCCCGGCGTCCCGCCAGAACGCGTACGTTCCCTGCGGCAGTACGCCGGCGAGCGCGCCATTGTGGAAGACGACCGACGCATGGCCCGGCTCCACAATGACCACCTGGAGCATCGACGGGTCGTGATTGAGAATCGCCGTCAGCTCCTTGTGGACGAGCTGCACATTGTGAACGTCGACCACTTCGACACGCACGTCGTGATCGACACGCCACAATACGTGGCGTCCCGGTCCCGCAATGCGGTCGAAACGTCCGTCGATCCAGACGAGCGCTCGTTCATGGTCGAGCAGATCGAGCACGACCGCGTCCTCATCGAGGAGTCCCGACTTCACAATGAGGTCGATGTCGTCGTGCCGGAGCCACACGTTCTTCGTGCTCGCGCGCGCGAGACGGAGCTTCAAGAGCCAGTTCCAGCGCACATAGCGGCCCGGACGGAGCACTTCAACGAGCTCGCCGTCTCTCCAGAGCAGACCGCGCGTGTGCGGAAGAATGTGAATGTAACGAATCATGAGTAACCTCCTTACAGTGCCGTCGGAGAGGCGAGCCGGAGAGGCGCCACACCGGCGCCGCGGAGCATCGCGTTCATTGAGCGCTACTTCCTCGCACTTTTCGCGCTCAATGGCGGCGTGCTGCAAAGCGACGTCGCGTGTTTGCTCGAACATCGAGCGGGCACAATTCTCCCAGCCGCCCCTCCTCGGGCGTTACCACTGTTTACAGAGCGGGAGTCGAACCCGCGAATCCCGTCGGATTGACAGTCCGTCGCTGTTCCTTAGACAGCCGATATCCCCAACAGGTCAGAACCCGGAACGGAACGCATGAGGTGCACGCACAATGCGCCGCCCGGCCGGGTTGGTTTATCGCGAAAAAGAAAAGGCCCCTTCGTTTCCGAAGGGGCCTCTGATCGATCGATCTGTTTGCTAGCAGACTATGACCGTACAAAGCCCCCTTTGGCCGCTGCGCGACCGGAGAAGCACCGAGGTGAATCATTGAGTTTGTACGTCATAGGGATGCGGAGATTAGCAGCCTCCATTGTGGTTGTCAACAGTTAATAGTCGCCATCAGGCCGATTACTGAATATTCAGCACGGTCGGATCGCTAGTCACCGAGCCGCATCCATTGAAGACCTTACACGTGTAGATCGTTCCCGTCGGCGTATCGTTCCCGCCCACGGTAAGTGACGCTGTTTCGCTGCCATTGACGACGGAGTGCGGCGACGTCTCGTTCGGGAATTGTTCGAACCATTGGTAATGCAGGAGCGAGCCGGTTGCGGTGACGGACAGCGTCACGATCTGGCCTCTCGTGATCGTGACCGAGGATGGCGGCTCGCTTGTGATGTGCGGAGCGATGCAGTTCACGGTGACGGTAACGAAGTTGCTTCGCACCGAACCGCATCCGTTCGACACCGTCACGTAGTACGTCTGGGTTTGGAGCGGCGCGACCGTCACTGACGCATTCGTGCCGCTGGGCACTGCCACGTCGTTGCTTGTGAACCATTGATATTGAAGCGGCGCATCCCCGCTCGCTGCGACATGGAGCGTTGTAGAGGTTCCTTGCACGATCGTGACGTTCTGCGGTTGTGACGTTACGGACGGCGCGATGCATGACGCAACGACGGAGACCGTGACCGTGTCGCTGTTCGCCGAACCGCAACTGTTCGACACCGTGGCGTAGTAGCTCGTCGTCACCGATGGTGAGACGCTGATCGGATTGCCCGTGCCGACCGGCGTTCCGTCCGACGCAAACCAGGAGACGGTCATCGGCGTGTTGCCGCTGGCGGCGAGCGAAAGCGTCGCTGAATTTCCGGCGCTCACGCTCTGCGAAGCCGGCTGCGTCGTAATGCGCGGCGCAATGCACGGCGGCTTAACGACGATGTGATTGCTGTCGGCGGTTCCGCAGTCGCTGCTCACCGTGCAGTAGTAGTCGGTCGGCGAATTCGGGGCGAAGATCGTGATCGACGGCGCGTCGGCCGGCAACTGCACGAAATTTGCGAACCACGCGTAGTGCAGATTGGTGCCGGTGGCCGCGACGCTCAGCGTCGCCGATTGGCCGAAATCGGTGAACGGCGGCGGAGCAACAGGCTGCTGCGTAATCAACGCTGGATGGCAGAGAGTGATCGTAATCGGCTGGCTGCCGCCCGATCCGCAGGGACTCGATACGATGACGTAGTACTGCGTCACTTCCGCAGTCGGCGTCACTGTGAGCTGTTTCGTGACCCCGATCTGCGACGACGTTCCGTCCGGCAAAATCTGATACCACGCAAACGTATAGGGCGAGGAGCCTGACGGAGTGACATCGAGCGTAATACTGTCGCCTGCCGTAACGGTTTGATCAGGCGTTACGGAGAATGCGCCGCCCGGCGCGCAGACGACACCGGACAGGACTGAGGCAATGATCGTGTCGACGCTGCTGCAGTCATTCGTAATGCGGCAAACGTAGTCGCCCGGCTGCAAAGCGAAGTAGATGGACGCATTGGCTCCGGGAATCGGCGAATTGTCTCCGGTGATGCGGTCGTGTTGATACCACTGGAAATGCGGCGATGTGCCGATCACCAATACGCTCAGGAAGCCGGCCTGCTGTCCGACGACGATCGTTTGCTCGGCGTTCGGCTGCTGGGTGATCGTAATCGGCGTGCAAGCAGCGACGACAGTGACCGACGCCGTCCGGCTGCGAACCGAACCGCAGGCGTTGCTCACCGTCGCGTAATACGATGTCGATTGTGAAGGCGAAACAGTAAGCGACGTACCGGTGGCGAGCGGCGTGCCGTCCGCCGTTGACCATTGCACGGAAACGGGCGCCGTACCGCCGACCGCAACGGTCAAGGTCACGGAATGGCCGGCAGTGGCCGTCATGTCTTGTGGTTGCGTCACAATCGAGGCCGGTTGGCATTGCGGCAGCTGATTGATGGTCACCGTCGCGGAGGCACTGTCGATTGCGCCGCACGCGTTGGTGATATGCGCAACGTAGGACGTCGTGGCGGACGGCGTAACCGCAATCGATGATCCGGTTCCCACTGCAACGCCTTCGCTCGTCGTCCACTGAATCGTCAGCGGCGCGGTTCCCGTTGCAGCGACGGACAACGTTGCGCTTTGGCCGGAATTGATTGTCGTTCCCTGCGGCTGCGCAGTAATGGCGGGAGAATCGCAAGTCGGCGAAGTCACCGTCACGGTCGCCGTGGAGCTCAATGCCCGGAGGCACCCGTTTGTTGCTTCGACCCAGTAATTCGTGGTCGAGGAAGGCTGGACCGACAGATCGGGTCCATTGACGCCCGAAATCGGATTGGAGCGATCGCCGTCGACACCGGCTGTGGCCGGGCCATCGCCGCGGAACCAGTGATAGGAAGTGGCGTTCGTTGCGGCGACGTGCAGTGTCGTTTGCTCGCCCGGCGCAATCGTCACGTTTGCCGGATTCGTCGTGATGATGACGCCTGGACAGGGAGGAGCGACGCTCACGGAGATCGTCTCGCTCGCCGTAGTACCGCAGCGATTGGAGACAGCGACCCAATAGCTCGTCGAGGAGGACGGCGAGACCTTGAGGAAGCCGGCAAGACCGTTCGCTATCGGATGAGTGGTGTCGCCGCTCGCTCCCTGATACCACTGATAATGCGTAACGCGACTATCGCCGGCAATGCCGACGCTGATGACAAGAGGATCGCCGGACGTCGTCAGGTTCGTGCTTTGTGCACGAATGACCGGCGCCGCACAAGACCCGCCTCCATTGTCATTGGGCACAGGCGGCTTGAAGATCGGCTTCCCCGGCCCCGGCAAACAGCGGGGAGCCGTCTCAATGACGGCGTCGGCGAGACCCTTCGACTCCGCTTCATACATGCTGAACATCTCTTTGAGCGAGGTCGTGAATTCGCCCTCGTTCTTGAAACGGATGTCGTCGTGGCGCACCTGCTTGTAATAGTCGGTAAGCGTGCTCGTGCCGGCGATGAAGCTCCCCGATCCCGGCAAGATGGGATTGTTGTCGTCGGGAGATTCGAAATCGAAAAGGAGCGACGGGTTATAACGGCGTCCGACACCGGTCAAGATTCCGCTCCAGTGCTGGGAGACGATGGCCTGCGGCGGGATGACGCCGAAGAGACCGTACCGCGATGCCAGAGGCGTCTGCGCGCTGACGCGAAGCGGGTCTCCGGGCGGCTTGGAAGCCCGCCGATGTCCGGACTGAGTGGCGCCGATAGCCTTTGTCGGGCCGGATTGCGGAGTCGGATTCGGCGCATCAAGGAACGTATTCGCATCCACGATCTGCTTGATCGTCACGGGCGCCAACGCGTCATCGGCCCGCGACAGGAATCGCTTTACGCCGTCGTTGTCGACGAAGCGAAGCCCGGTCGAATAACGCGGCTTGACATCGTCGAACGGAGAATCGAAGCGGCAGTCGTGCGGCGGAAATCGCACCGTAACCGGCGCGGACGGACACAAATCGTTCCCCTCGGGCAAATTGCTCTCGCTGAGCGCATAGTCGCTGTAAGGACGAGCGAAGATGCTGGTCTGTGCCGCCTGCTGGAGCATTCCGATGTCGACGAGGTACGGCAGGTAACGCCAGTAAGTGTTGTCGAAGAATCCGGGCCTCTGCGGATTTTGATTCATGGCCAGCGCTTTCAGATATTGCGGCGGGATACCGGCCTTGTCTCCGAGATCGATGAACCGCGCGTCGAACGCCGTGCTGACTCCGCACTGTCCGTCGTTATCGAGATTTTTCGGCGCGACGATGTGCATATTGATCGCGAGTTTAGCCACGGTGATCGTCGTGAATTTACTCTGCGGCTGGGCCGTAATGTAGGCATTTCCCGTGTGGACGCTCTGAAACGACTTGTAGATATCCGGGTTCAGGTCGCCGTAAGACCACAAGTGGTTGGAACCGAATGCCTGGGTGGTGAGATCGAGAGGGAACGTCACCGGCTCGATCTCCTGAATTTGAAACGTGGTCTTCGTGTCGTTGTCCCAATCGTAATCGGGACGCATCACCTTCATGCGCATGAAGAACGGAAGTCCCACGGGGTAGGTGACGTCGACGGGGTCGTCGTTGTCGATATACAGCTCCTGATCGAACGGAACCGGGTCGGGTGGCGTCACCCCCGCGCCGGTGGAGAGAAGCCGCGGCGGCGGAATCGTGTAATGGAGGTTGTCGATTGCAAAAAAGAAGAACGCGTCGTCGATCTCAGGCGATTCGATCGCGAGAATGCTGACGGGAGTGTCCCACGTCACGTGCTGAAAGGTTCCCGGTGCCAGAGAGACAGTCTTGAAATTGTTCGGATGGGAGTAGTCGTAGATCTTGTAATTGAACACGACTCCTTTGAAGTGCGGGTCCTGCGGCTCCAGAAGGTCGAACGCAAGATGAAGGAAGGGGCCGGATTTGCCGGAGTCGATCAATATTTGCGGGAAGCAATTCTCGCAGATGATTTGAATGCGGCCGCTGAGGTCGAAAAATGCACCGGCGCTTGCGAAGACCGTGTTGTTATTGCCGAATAGGCCGCCGTTGATGTACGGCTCTCCCCCGGAAATGATCCCCGGACCACCGGGATAGCCGGCCAATCGCGCGGGTTGGAAAGCGCCGTTCGCCGCGATCTGTGCATATTCTTCGAAGTTGTCTACGCCGCTGACCTGTCCAAACGCGGCGACGGCTGAAAGAGCGATGATGAGTACCAATGCGATGCGAATCGTTCTTTTCATGTTGGTGGTCCTCAATGAGAGCTACTGCTGCGGCGAGAGCGACACGGCGATATGCGTCCCCGGTTTTCCATCGAGGTCCGCTTCGACTTCATTGACGCCGTCGGAGGCCGACGTGACCGCAAACGTCACCTTGCGCACCGCTTTCTTGAAGTCGTTGGGAGTGAGCAGCTCGATGCCGTTGAAGTAGAAATGGCCGCTCGTCACCTGATTGCCGGCGGGATCGCCGTTCGCAATCGTGAGCGTTAACTTCGTTCCCGCGGTCGCGCGGAAAACGCCGGTAAAGATCTCCGGCTCTCCGTCGTGCCGCACATAGCTGTCGGCATACAGAACGGGCAGCGGTTGCGGAGCGAAGACTCCGTCACTCCCGATCGCATAGACGGTGTGATTCACATTGCGCTGATCCCACTCGATCAACTCGACCTTTCCGTCGCCATCGACGTCGAGCAGCTGGACGTAACTCAGCGTCGAGCGAACGCCGTCGACCGACTGCTGCGACGGTCCGATGAGAGCAAGCCGCCCCGCCGTCCACTTGATGGGCCACGAAATTTGTCCGCCCATCACCGCGAATCCCGCCACGATCTCGGGCTTGCCGTCGCCGTCGAGATCAGCGAGACGAAGGAAGGGAACGTCGCCCACCATCATGTTGAAGGCCGTTTCCGCAGCGACTTGCGCAGGCGCGGGCACGGTGCGAATCACGCGAACCACTCCGCTTACGCCATTGCCATACGCGACGACGATGTAGCTTTGCGTCCCGGTCCCATCGAGATCCGCGCGGGCATAGTCGAACAGTTGCACCGAACGGTTGGTGAGCGAGGGCGGATAAAACTGCCGGACGAGCGCGTCGTCCGCCGACTGTGCGACGAGAGAAACGGAGAGAAAGGCCGTGACCGACACGGCGAGAAGCAGCCGGCGCGATAGAAACATTGTGTCTCCTTGTAGAGGCGAGTGCGGGACTCTCTTGCTGAAGTGTTGACCGTCTACAAGGGCTATGACGGCGCCGGCGCGGGCATATTGGCATCGCTCGAAAAAAAATCCCGGAACCGCTTTTTTCCATAAACTCTTCACTCCGGCGTTCCCGATGCGTCGACCGAACGATCCCCTTCTCGACAAGCTCCTCTCCGCCCCCGCCGACACATCTGCGTCGGTGGCGCTCGAGGAACTTCTCCGGTGCGCCGATCCGGTGATCACTACGGTGATCGGCTACTACAGGCGGCGTTCTCTCGTCGGCGTGGATGATGCCGAGGAGATCGCATCGCGTGTTCGCGTGCGTCTGCTTCTGAAGCTGCGCCGCCTGCGCGATGCGGCGGACGAGCCGCCGATCGCAAGCTTCACCGGATATGTGGCCGGACTGGCCTACAACACCGTGCACGACCTGTTTCGCGAGCGCCACCCGGAGCGCGCCCAGTTGACGAAGCAGTTACGCGAAGTCATCTCGGCCAGCAGCCGCGTCACGATGGAGCGCTCCGCCGATGGCCTGACGTGCCGGCTCGTCGAGAGCGAGCACCGGTCAGCAGTGCTCGCCCCCGACGCGCGGATCCATGCTGTCGAACGGCTCTTACACGATGCCGGCGGCGCAATGCGCTTTCATGACATCGTCAATGCGCTCGATCGCGGATCGAGCACGATTTCGCCTCCGGCGGCGGCGCCTGAGATCTCCATCAGGATCGAGCAAAGGTCCGCTCTCGAGTCCTTGTGGCAAGAGATCAGGCGATTGCGCCCGTTGCAGCGCGCCGCGCTCATGCTCAATCTGCGCGACGACAACGGAGGTAACGCCGTTGCATTGTTTCTGCTGGTCGGAATCGCGACGTTTGACGAGGTCGCGGATACGATCGGGGTCTCGCGCGATGATCTGACGGTCCTTTGGAACGACTTGCCCCTCGACGACCTCAAGATCGCCGCTCGTCTTGGAATCACCCGCCAGAACGTGATCAATCTCAGGCAGGCTGCGCGTCAGCGCTTGAGTCGCAAGATGCGTTGAGGAAGCGATGCAGAACGCACATATCGACATCGAAGACATCCTTCGCTTCCGCCACGGCGAAATGAGCGGACCTGAAGTGCGCGACGTCGCCGATCACCTCGCCGCTTGCCGGGAGTGCAGCACGCTCGTCGAAGAGATGTTCGCTCACGACGCGGCGGCGGCGCTCTCGTTCGAAATCGAGCAGCCGCGTTCGAGGTGGCGATATCGGTTGGCCATGGCGGCATCGGTGAGCGCCGCTGTCGTCGGTTTATCGTTACTCTTGTGGCACGGCAAGCGTCCTTATGAGCGCAGCGAATGGAACACACTGGTCAGCGAAGCGCTCACGCAACACGCGGTGACGATACCGCGCCGCATCGCAACGGATGAACCCGATGAATTGCGCGGCGCGGTCTCCTCGACGGCGTCGCAATTGATGCCGGATGGAACGGTCGTCGAGTCGACGCGTCCCGACTTCTTATGGCCTGCAGTCGCTGGCGCTTCTTATGTCGTCATCATTGCGCGCGATGGTCAGCCGGTTTCCGTCAGCGCTCCATTACTGACGAATCATTGGCGGCCGTCAACCAGTCTTTCGCGGGGCACGACGTATGAGTGGCAGGTGCGAGTGACTCGAGGCGACGAAGTGTCGAGCCTTCCGGCGCCGCCGCAGCGAAATCCTGGGTTCGCCGTTCTCGGCGAGGCGGCGGCGGCCGATCTCGCCGCCGCACAATCAGCACATCCGCGTGACCATCTCCTCATCGGAGTTCTTGCGGCGCATTACGGACTGAGAGAAAAAGCCGAGCGCGAGCTCGCACAATATGCGGCGGAGCATCCGTCCGCGTCGGCGAACGAACTGGCGGCGAGCGTCAATCGTCGGCGCTGACCAACGTGAATGCCGCCCAATAGAACGGATGGCGGTAGCGCGATTTGTGGAGAATGTCGACCTTCGCAATCTGAAGGGCCGCGGCCGTGTCGCCGTCCGGCTGGGCATGCAGGGCTTCATGAAAACGCAGCATGAGATCGCGTGTCGCCGACGATGACACGGCCCACTGGCTGGCGACTGTAGATCGCGCGCCGGCGGCCAGAAATCCCCACGCCATCCCCATCAGCCCCTCGCCTGCTCCGATCCGCCCCTCGGCCGTGTCGCATGCCGACAACACGACGAGCTTCGCATGCAAGTCGAGATTCATGATCTCCCACGACTGCAACAGACCGTCGTCGCCGGTCGCGGGATCGGGCGCCAGCACGAGGCGCGAATACATCGGATTCTTGTCATCGAAAATCGCATGGGTGGCGAAATGGAGAATCCGGTACTCCGACGCATGCGCCTTCACCATTCCCTCGGTCGCTTTGGATCCGATCAGGCACTCGCTTCCGCTGCCGTACAACTGCGCAATGCGCCGCACTTCGTCCGCAGCCGCCGGCAAGGGACCGAGGCGGATGCCACGATAGAAGGATTCGAGATCGTTTCGAGTGCGCGTGGCGACGGCCGGATCACCGCACGCGAGCAGCATTCTTACGGCCGGCGCGTGCCGGTGCGCTTTCATTGCGAAGCGCACCGCAACGGATGGCGAATATTCGATGGCAAAGCGCTCGATCAGAAATCGCCCGTTGGGATCGAGAAGCGATTCATACGGAACGTCCCACAAGACGTCGGCCGGGATGATGCAGAGGCGGCGGACGCCATTGAGCTCGCCGGCGACCGGAGCGACGAGAATCTTATAGAGCGATTGCGAATCACGCTGATAAGCGATCTCGTTCCGCGCTAACTCGGAGCGATAGCGCAAGGCGAGCTTTCGGAGCCGGTCGAGTTTCAGATCGGAGCGTACGGCGATCGTCCGGGCCGCGCCATCTCCGCTACGGCGAACAACGAAGATGTCGAGCGCGTGTTGATTCACGCTGTATTCGAGAACCGCGTCATCCGGCCCGAGAAGCCCGGCAATGGCGTTACCGCTCGGGATCGGAGACGAGGCCCGGCCATAGCGCGCCTGAGGATGGAATGCGGCAAGATTGTCTTCGAATAAATCGACGTCGCGTTCGGCGTCGTCGAGCTCTTGCCGAATGGACGCGACTGCGGCGTCGTCGTCGGGCGCTGCAATGAGCGCCAGGTTCAAATCGGTGACGCGCTTCTGCAATTGCGCTTCGCGCTGGTGATCTTCAGGCGAGAGCGGCCGAGATGCATCGGGACGTCCGTTGCGGGCGATCTCGACGAGCACGCGCCCTTTCGCCATCTCCGACATTCGCAACGCCTCTGCCGGACGATGAAGCGCCACAAGAAGATCCGCGAGCTCGTGATGGGCTTCGAAGTACTCGTCGAACAGACGCGACTGCGGCCGAGCCTTCGCACTGATATCCTCCCAAAACTCCTCGGCCGTTCCGACGGCTTCGCGCAATTCCGACAGTGCCGCGGCGTCGTTGCCCATCGCCCGTTGCGCCCGCGCGGCCAGCGTCATCTCCGCGACGAACACATAGGGATTCTTACCGCGCGTCGCTTCGGCGTACTGCAGCGCGTATTTCACCGCCCCCGCGTAATCGCCGCGTTCTTCGGCGACGTCCGCGAGCGGCTCGATTCCCGTGCCGCCGTCTTTGACGAGGATCGCGCTCGCTTCCTTGTACGCAGCTTCCGCCTCGTCATAGCGATGTTGAAGCTTGTACAGATTGCCGGTGAGCTCGAGCGCGATCGCCCGATTCCAGGTTCCTCCGGTACGTTTCGCGTCTTCGGAGGCGCGCCGGATCATTTTCGTCGCTTTGGCGAGATCTTTTCCCTGATCGAGATACCATCCGGCCAGGATCGCGCGGTACAGCGGCTCGTAATACAGTCCTTTGACGGCCCAAAGATCGCGCTCAATGATCGGAATGGCGAGATCGTATTGTCCGACGTCGGCATAAGTCGCGGCCAGCGCGTTGGACGACGCGGCGATGCCCGGCACATCGTGAAGAGCGCGGGCGAGATCGAGCGATTTCTTGTAATAGGCGCGCGCCGTCAGATAGTCGTCGCGGATCAGATACCAGCGGCCGATGTACGCGTATGTGCGGTCGTTGATCGTGCCGTCGCTTACGTAATCCGCGAGCGCCGCCGCTTTGTCGTAGTACGCGCGCGCCTCCGGGGAATGCCGGTCGATTTGCACGTATGCGCGGCCGATCGTGCCGTAAATGCGGGCGAGGGTGTCGGCGTCGCCGCTTCGCAACGCCGCTTCAAGGGCGGCATTCGCGAGGTCCAGCGCTTTTCGAGGCGCGCCGCTGTCGCGGTCGATATTGGACCGCGTCGCGAGCACGATCGCCTCCGCCGCGTCGTCGCCCGTGCGGTCGGCCAATTGCTGTGCGATGGCATTGAGCGCAGCGGCATCGCGGCGGTCCTTGTTCAATCCTTTTATGGCCTGCACCGCGACCGCGCGCGCGACGTCGGGGGTAATCAACAAAGGATTCGCATCAATGAGCTGCTGCCGTCTCGCGCCTGCGTGCGCGATCGTTTCAGCGAAAATCTCCGCCGCCGGTTTCCATTCGCGAATGCGCCAGCGACCTCCGGATTTTCGAAGATCGACGACGACATGATCGACCCACTCCCGCTCGCGACCGTCGACGACGCTTACGGCATGAACGACCGCGGTCGCTTCGGCGTGCGCATGAATGCCATCGATGCGCAATGAATCGATGTGCCCGTGCTCGACGGTAATGCAGCGCGCGCCGCGCATCCGGCGCGCCGTATTTTGTTGGTAGCCGTCGCGAACTGCCGACTCAGGCGTATTCGCGAAAACGGAAAACGCAGATAGGGCAATGATGAAAGCCGCGGCCACCGATCTCATATCGGGTGGAAAGCATTCTATGGGGCAACAAATTCTCCTTCGTGCACGCCCGGCATCGCCTCCACTGTGAGCTTCGTCTGTGTCTTGTAGTCGCCGTATTTCATCTTCACCGTGTACTCGCCGGCCGGGACATAAATGGGCTGGCCCTCGCCGCCGCGGTCTTCGGTGATGACGTCTCGCGGCTCGCCGCGCAGGTCCCACGTCACGCGATTGAGTCCGGGACGATTGGGAGCCTCCAGACGGCGGACCGTGCGGCCTTTCGCGTCCTCGATCGTGAAGGAAACGTCGTCCGACGGATTTCCGCTCAGGTAGTAGTTGATCGTCGCGCCGAACGGCGGATTCTTCGCCTTGAACACGTGCGCGCCCCAGAGTCCGCCGATCGGCAGGGTGTAAAACTCCGTGGCGGGACGCGGGTCGAACAGCACTGCCGTTTGGGTCATCTTCTCAGGGGTGAGCTGCGCGAGCGGTGAAATGTCGTCGAGGATGTAAATGGAGCGGCCGTGCGTGCCGATGATGAGGTCGTGCTCGCGCGGATGAATCTCGATGTCGTCGACGGAGACGGTCGGCAGATTCTCCTTGAGAGACGTCCAATGCTCGCCGCGATCGCGCGACATGAAGATTCCGAACTCCGTTCCGACAAAGAGCAGGTTCGGATTCACGGGATCTTCGCGGAAGCCCTTGATCGGATGATTCGCGGGAAGATCGCTCACGATGGAGCGCCACGTCTTGCCGCCATCGTCGGTCATGTAGAGATACGAATGGAAATCATCGCTGCGATGGCCGTCAATGGCCACATACGCGCGATTGGAATCGAAATTCGAGGCTTCGACGCGCGACACCCACAATCCGTGCGGTACGCCCGGGATTGCGTCGATCGTATTCGTCCAGTTCTTGCCGCCGTCGCGCGTCGTCTGTACGTTGCCGTCGTCGGTACCGGCCCACAAGACGCTGCGATCTTTGGGCGACTCGCTGAACGCTACAATCGTTCCATAATTCTCGGCCGCGGATCCGGCGGTCATGATCTTGTTGACGTCGCGCGTCGACAAGTCGGGCGAGATCGCCTCCCAATTGTCGCCGCGATTCGTCAGACGGAAGAGAACGTTGCCGCCCATGTAGAGTGTCTTCGAATCGAAGTGCGAAATGACGATCGGCGCATTCCAATTGAAGCGATATTCAGGCGTCCCCTCTTTCGCGCCCGGCTTCAATGGACGGCGCTTGCCGGAAGCGAGATCGATTCGCTCGACCTCGCCGCCTTGTGACTCGGCATAGACGATGTTCGCGTTCGTCGGATCGACGGCGGTCCAGAAGCCGTCGCCGCCTTCGACGAAGGTCCAATCCGAATTCGTGATTCCGCTGGCATTGCGCGCGTCGCCGCCGCCCCCGCCACCACCCGCGCTCTGGCGATGCGTTTGCGAAGGCCCGCACCACGAGCCGTTGTCCTGTAAGCCGCCGCAGATCGTATACGGCTTATCCATGCCGTAACTGACGTTGTAGAACTCGCCCAACGCGAAGTTGTTTTGGAAATCCCACGTCTTGGCTTTGTCGTAAGAGAAATAAATGCCGCCATCGGTTCCCAACAACACGTGATTGGAATTGTTCGGATCGACCCACATGGCGTGGCAGTCGCCGTGGATGTCGCGCGCGCCGGTATTGAGAAACGTCTTGCCGCCGTCGTCGGAGACGGCGGTGCCGAATCCGAGGACGTAAATGCGCTGGTCGTTGTTGGGATCGACGCGGATTTTGCCGAAATAGAAGCCGCGCGGAGTGAGGTTGCTGACGCGCGTCCAATGCGCGCCGGCGTCGTCGCTGCGGAAGATGCCGCCGCTGTGGCTGACCACGGACTCGAGCGGCGCGGCGCCGCCGATGTCCGACTCGACGACCGCATAGAGCACTTTCGGATTCTTGCGATAGATATCGAGTCCGATGCGGCCGGCTTCGGCCGGCAGGCCTTCAGTGAGCTTCTTCCACGTCTTCCCCGCGTCAATGGACTTGTAAATGCCGCTCGTCGCGCCGCCGTTGCTGAAGCCCCATGGATAACGGCGCCGCGCCCACATTGCGGCGTAGACGTTCATCGGATTCGAGGGATCGACGATCACGTCGATCGCGCCGGTGTTCTCGTCGATGGCGAAGACCTGCTGCCACGTCTTGCCACCGTCGCTGGTCTTGTAGACGCCGCGCTCTTTGTTGGCGCCCCAGAGGTGGCCGAGGACGGCGGCGTAGGCGACGTCGTCGTTTTTGGGGTCGAGCACGATTTTCGGGATGTCGTGCGATTCAGGCAGGCCGACGTTCTTCCATGTCTCGCCGCCGTCGGTCGACTTGTAGACGCCGTCGCCCCACGACGACGAATTGCGCGAGTTCCCTTCGCCGGTCCCGACCCAGACGATCTTCGGATTGTTCTGCGAGACGGCGACCGAACCGGTCGACGCGACCGGCTGTTTGTCGAACACCGGCTCCCAGGTCGTGCCATTGTTCGTCGTCTTCAGCACGCCGCCGGTTCCGACCGCGACGTAGATCGTGTACGGATCCTTCTCCACTACGGCGAAGTCGGCGATGCGGCCGCCCATGTTCGCCGGCCCCACGGAGCGCCAACGCAGCGAGTGCGTATCGAGGGCGGTTTGGGCGAATAACGACAGGGAGACAAGGAGCGAGAGAACAAAACGCAATCGTCACCTCCGTGCTTGTTACGGCGCGCGATTGTATGGGAATCAATCGAATCGCGCGCCGCACGCGTGGCAACGAAACCGCGGCACCACGTAGTAGAGGACGAGCAGTCCGATGATGATGAGAAACGCGAACGCGGACTGATCGACCGCCACCGCCGCGCCGATCGCGGCGAACATCAGCGCGACGTACGCGGCGAAGTGTTTTCCAGGGCCGACGTCGTACGACTCGCACCGCGGGCAGCGCCGCGGCTCCTCGTCCACCACCTCGGCATCGATGATCTCGTCGTCGTCGGACGTCACTGCTGCTATTCTTCCACGCACTTCAAATCACATTTCAGGGGGATCTGATGCCAGCAACCGTCAACGGCATCGGTACGCATTATTACGGCCGGAAAAACGCGTCGGCGCGCCGCGGGAACTGCGAGTTCTGCGGGCGGCTGGCGAACCTCACTTCTTACGATACGCGCGAGTTCTTCTGCGTGGTCTTCGTCCCGCTGATTCCGCTGACGAAGTACCGCATCCTCGATCAGTGCTCGTCGTGCCGCAAACACCGGCGCGCGCCGCTCGCCGACTTCGAGCGCGACCTGCAGAACAGCGTCGAGCCGCTGCGCGCGGCCGTTCGCGCGAATCGAACGAATCCGGATGCGCACGAGGAGCTCGTTCGCCAGCTCATCGCGTTCGGCCTTCTCAACGATGCGGAGACCGCTGCACGCGCAAGCGTCGAGGCCCTCCCTAACAACGCGGCGCTGAATCGCCTGGCCGGGCAGATCCTCTCGATGAAAGGCGACCTCCCCGCGGCGTCGGCGTTTCTCGAGCGCGCCGTGCACTTCGACGCGAACGACAGCGCCGCGCGCACGTCGCTCGGGCGCGCGTACTACTTTCAGCGCCGCTACGACGAGGCCTCGCGACAGCTCGAAGAGGCGCGCCGCATCGTGCCGAACGACGGCGTCGTGAACTCGCTCCTGGCGGAAACGTACTTTCAGGGCCAACGCTGGCAGGACGCGCTCGCGGCCTATCAGCGTCTGGCCGGTCCGACGCCCGCCAAATGGCTCCTTCGCCGCATCGGCGACTGCAAGAAGCAGCTCGGCTACGAGCTGACGCCGGCGGAGCGAAAAGCATCGCGGCGGTGGTGGCCGTTCGGCCGCAACAAGCCGGCGAACATCAAGCCCGCGAAGGTCGGAGGGAGCGCGGAGGTGCGCCCGGCACTTCTTCTGATCACGATCGGCGGCGGGGCGGTCATCATCACCGTCGCCCTCATCGCCATCCAGATCTACAACAGCCGCAACATCGACGTCTACTTCGACAGCGTCTATCCGCGGACGACGTTCGTCGTCGACGGCGAGAAGACTCTCGCTGATGCTCCGCCGATCAAGAAGACGCTCTCACCCGGCACGCACAGCGTCACCGTTCTCGATCGCAACGGAAAGCAGATCGAGCAGCGAGCGATCACCGTCACCTCGCCTGGATTCCTCGAAAACCGCAGGTTCGTCTTCAACACGCTCGGCCTGCGCGTCTATCGCCGCGCGTCGATCACGTACTCGCCGAACGAGGGCGATCGCGACTACAGCGCCGAATTCACCGGCGGCGAGAAATGGTTCGAGGTCAGCGGCGTCGACTACATGTTCGCCGCCGCGCCGAACGAGATTCAGATGTCGTCCGGCTCGACCCGCGAGACGAAGACCGAGTTCACCACCGAATCGATGTCGCTGACGTCGTACGGATTCATGCGGCTTCGCGAAGGAAAGGTCGACGAGGCGGAGAAGGCGTTCCGCACCACGCTCGCCGCGGACGCGTGCGACATGAGTGCGCGCCGCACGCTCGCGCAGATTCGAAGCTCGAAGAATGCGGAAGACGAGGCGGCGAAGATTGCGCACGACGGAATCGTGCAGTGCAAGGAGCGTCCGATCGAAGCGCATCGCATTTATCAGGAAACGGAACAGCGACTCGGACACTCCGAACAACTGACGGCCGAATATCGCGCCATGCGCGATGCCGATCCGTCGTCGGCATCGAATCACTATCTCTACGGACGCCTGCTCGACGATCCGAACGCCGCCATCGCCGAGCAGCGGGCCGCCCTGCAGATCGATCCGAAGCTCGGATGGGCCCACGCAGCGCTCGCGTACGAGCTGCTGATCACCGGCGCGTACAACGACGCGATGAACGAGTTCGGCGAGTCGCTCAAGACCGCGCAACACGACGAAAGCACGATCCTCTACTACACCTACGCCGCCATCGCCGCGCATCACTCGTTCGAAGCGCGCGCCGTGGTCGAGCCGGCGACGCGCCAGCTCCATAACGATTCCGACTGGAGCTCGAAGTGGATCATCAACCTCGCGCAGAAGAACTGGACGGCCGCGAAGCAGATGTTCGCAACCGCGTCGAAAGGCAATGAGGAAGACGCGAGCGTCTGGATGGCCGGCGTGCAGCTGGCGAAGCTGAGCGGCGACAGCGACCTGTTCGCGAAGCAGATCGCGCTGGGTTCATCAAAGAAGGAGCTGAAGGTCGTGACGACCATCGCGAAGCTGGAAGACGCGATGGAGAACGGCAAGTGGAGCGATGCCGCGGCGCGCGAGAGCGACCTGCACGAGAACGCGTACATCACGCATCTCTACGGCGTCGCGGCGCTCATCCTCAACGGCGACGCGAAGGCGGCGGACGATCGCCTCAAGATCGTGCTCGAGATGATCCGCACCGACAAAGAGCTCGACGCATACTCACGCGACGTCTACACGAATCTCGCATCGGCGATGACCGACGGCAACGAAGCGAAGACGATCCCCGCGGTGCGCGAAGACGTCAGCATGCTCAAGAACGCCTACTTCTTCCTCGGCGTGCACGCGTTCGCGCACGGCGATCGCGCGCACGCGAAACAGTTGTTCGCGAAGAGCGCGGAGACGTCGTTCGATCTCGAATTCCCGCTGCTTGCGGCGCAGCGACTCGCGTCGTAAATGAGACGCCGCTTCGATCGTCTCATCGACGCGCTCGCGTGCACGAGAGTGCCCGAGCGCGCGTACAACCAGTACGAGAACGCGATCCGTCGCCGCAATCTGCGGCTCTACCTGAGCGAGCTCGAAGCGATCGGGCCGCGCATGCTGCTCGTCGGTGAGGCGCCGAGCTACCGCGGCGGACGTCTCACCGGCATCCCATTCGTCAGCGAGACCGTAATGCTTGCCGGCGTCGACGACATCATCCTCGGCGCGGCGCGCGGTTATCGCAAAGCGACCGTCGGCGCGAAACTGTCGACCGAAGCGAGTGCGACGATGGTGTGGGAGACGATCCGGCAGATCAAACCGTTGCCGGCATTGTGGAACGCGTTTCCGTTCCATCCGTTTCACGCGGGCAATCCGGAGTCGAATCGGATGCCGACGCCGGCCGAGCTGGCGATCGGCGCTCCGTTCATCGAGTGGCTGCTGCGGCTGTTTCCGATCACACTGGTGATCGCGATCGGCAATCAGGCGTCGATTTCGCTGACGCGTCTCGGCATCGAGCACGATCGCGTGCGCCATCCGTCGCAAGGCGGGAAGAGAATGTTCGTGGAGGGAATGATGAGCAGCACGAAGAAAGCGCAGATTCAGCAGATCAAGGAAGGGCTGGCGATGCGCCAGAAGACATACGGCGGAAGACTGCAGCCGTTCGGTCCGAAAGCGCCGCTGCCGACGAAGAACGCCGTGAATCTGTCGACGGTGCCGAGCTCGGCGAAGGAGAAGTTCAACGGCGGGAAGGACGAGTAGCTCACCCTCCGATATGAAACATCTCCACCTTCTTCACCTCGCCCGCTGACGCGCGGATCTCCGAGTAGCGATCGCTCCGCGCGCGCCACACGTTCGCGACGATCTCCGCGAGCTCGTCGTCGCCGGCGCCGCGACGCAGCGGCGCGCGGATGTCGAAGCCGGTCGATGCGAAGAGGCACGTGAAAACCTCGCCGTTCGACGAGAGCCGCGCGCGCGTGCAGGAGCCGCAGAACGGTTGCGTGACCGACGTGATGATGCCGATCTCACCCTTACCGTCTTTGTAGCGCCAGCGCTCCGCGACTTCGCCGAAGTAGTTCGGCTCGGCCGGCTCGATCGGCCACTCCGCGTTGATGCGCTCGACGATCTCGCGTCCCGGCACGACCTCGTCCGCCTGCCACTGGTTCGTGTTGCCGACGTCCATGTACTCGATGAAGCGCATGATGTGCGGCGTTCCGCGGAAGCGGCGCGCGAGATCGATGACGTCGCGATCGTTCACGCCTCTTTTGATCACCGCGTCGATCTTGATCGGATGCAGGCCGGCGGCGTCGGCGTTGTCGATCGCTTCGAGCACGCGCGCGACAGGAAAGTCCGCATCATTGATCGCGCGAAACGTGGCGTCGTCGAGCGAGTCGAGGCTGACGGTGATGCGACCGAGTCCCGCCGACTTCAGCGCTCTTGCTTTCGCGAGCGTGAGCAGCGATCCGTTCGTCGTCAGCGTCAGATCGGGAACGCGCAGCATCTCGACGAGCCGCTCGAGATCGCGGCGCAACAGCGGCTCGCCGCCGGTGAGGCGGATCTTCTCGACGCCGTTGCGCACGAACGCGCGGGCGACGCGCGCGATCTCTTCGTACGTCAGCAGTTCGTCGCGGCGCAGAAACGCGAAGTCGCTGCCGAAGATCTCCCTCGGCATGCAGTAGACGCAGCGGAAGTTGCAGCGGTCGGTGACCGAGATCCGCAGGTCGTACAGCGGACGCGCCAGTGCGTCGGTGACGTGCACGCGATGCACAACTACTCCGGCGGAAACAAAAACTCCAGCGCCTTGCGCACACGCTCGCCCCAGGCGCGCTCGGTGTGCTCGGCACGCCGGTCTTCGTAATAGCGGAGCGTCGACTCGTTCCAACCCTTTGCGCGGAGGTGATCGCGCAGGAGTCGCGCGTTGTCGAGTGCTTCGCGTCCTTCGCGTCCGCCGATGTCGAGCCAAATGCGCGGGCGGCGCGAGTCGACGTAGTCATCCACTTCCTTGACGATCTCGCGGTCGTCCCACCAGACCGACGGCGACATCACGATCGCGCCGCGCACCGGATATTTGAGCGCGAGATGCATCGACACGAGAGCACCCAGCGAGGAGCCGCCGAGGAAGGTGTCGTCGGGGTGAGTGAGATAGGTGTCGTCGATGGCGCGCTTCACTTTGTCGAAGAGGAAAACGCCGTATTCGTCCGCTTTGCCGCCGACTTTGCGCACTTCGTCGTACGTCGGCGTGTACTCCTGAACGCGATCGTTGCCGGCGTGATCGACGCCGACGATGATCATCGGACTCGCGGTGCGCAGTCCGATCGCTTCGTCGGCTGCTTCGCGAAGACGCCACGAACGTCCGGCAAATGCGCGCGCGTCGTCGAAGAGATTCTGTCCGTCCTGCATGTACAGCACGGGATAGCGACGCTCGCCGCGATCGTTGTAGCCGGGCGGAAGGTAGATCGTGATCTGGCGATCGCCGATGACCGTGACGCCGAGCTGGCCGCGTCGAACGGCGGTACGTCGATTGAGCACCCGCGTGAACGCGGTGCGAAGAGTGCGGCTGAGATCGGGCATCGGGCTATGTGATGTCGTGGTACGCGCTGCGGTAGTAGACGAGCGGCGCTCCTTCCCCCGCCTCGACTGCAACGACCTCGCCGACGAAGATCGTGTGATCGCCGCCGGGTAGTTGCTCGGTGACGTTGCATTCGATCGTGGTGAGCGCGCCGCCGATCAGCGGCACGCTGCGCTGCACGAGGTCGACTCCGCTGAACTTGTCGTCGCTCTTGGAGGCGAAGCGATTCGAGATGTCTTGTTGGCTGTTCGCCAGAATGCTGACGCCGAATTTCTTCGCCGCCGCGATGGCGTCGTGCGTCTTCACCGATTTCTCGATGCAGACCAAGACGAGCGGCGGACGCAGCGACAGCGACGCGAACGAGGCGACGGTCATGCCGTACGGCTTTCCGTCGAGCTCGGTCGTCACGACCGTCACTCCGCTGGCGAAATGCGACAAAGCCGTTTTGAACAGGGCGTCATCAACGGGCATGACGGCGGAGTTTACAAACTTTTGGTGCGCCGCGGCGTATTAGGCGGCAAGGAGGAGCTCCCATGCGCCGCGCCGGACTCATTCTCGCCGCTCTCGCACTCGCCGCTTTCACGGCACACGCCGAATCGAACAAGAACATCTCTCGCAGCTTCGACGTCGGCGACGGAGGCACGATTCACGTCGATGCCGACGCCGGCGACGTGCACATCTCGAGCGGCGGCAGCGGACATGTGACGGTCGAAGTCGTCGAGCGTCACGGCGGCGACCGCTTCGAGCTCACGTTCGATCAGAAAGGGAGCGACGTCTACGTCCACTCTCGCGACACGGAACGCGTGCACAACCGCTTCTTCTCCTTCAACTGGAGCGACTCCAACTGGGTGACGTTCACGATTCACGTTCCGGCGCGCTACAACCTCGACGTTCACACCTCCGGCGGCACGATCACCAGCGGCGACGTCGGCGGCAACGCCGACCTTCACACCTCCGGCGGCGACATTCGCCTCGGCCGCGTCAACGGCACGGTGCTCGCGCGCTCGTCGGGCGGCGACATTCGCGTCGACGGCGCGAGCGGCCGCATCGACGCGCACACGAGCGGTGGCGACGTCGAGATCCGCGACGCCGCATCGAGCATCGAAGCGAAATCGTCAGGTGGCTCGATCGAGATCCGCCGCGCCGGCGGAGCCGTTCTGGCGCACACGAGCGGCGGCGGCATTCGCATCGACGATGCAGTCGACGCCGTCGACGCGTCGACGTCCGGCGGGTCGGTCACGGCGCACTTCTCGCGCCAGCCGCGTGCGGACTCGCGACTGTCGACCTCCGGAGGCGGCGTGACGGTGGAGCTCGCGCCGAGCATCGGCGTCGAGATCGACGCGCACGCGAGCGGCGGCGGCGTGCATTCCGAAATGCCGATGACGGTGCAAGGAACGCACGACGACGACTCGCTGCAAGGGAAGATCAACGGCGGCGGACCGCGCTTGATTTTGCGAACGTCAGGCGGCGGGATTACGGTTCGCAGGGGATAGAAG
>Ga0075425_100001380_pt1 | contig 23829 bp, 18 predicted proteins | sample SoiMethybrSBSTD4_FD_75300 | JGI IMG/M metagenome (GOLD analysis project Ga0075425, IMG submission 75300) | Bulk soil microbial communities from a Populus tree surrounding site in Tennessee, USA - Soil MetaG P. TD hybrid SBSTD4 | ecosystem: Environmental > Terrestrial > Soil > Tree plantation... | reverse complement strand
TCACCGTGGAGGCCGAAGGTTGCTCGCAGGGCGTAATGGCATAACGCGGACTGTTGGCGGTCGCTGATCGACGCGTCGTTTCGTCATTGTTTCTCAAGGGCTGACCTGATGTTGGATCCACGCGCCGGCTTGACGCCGCACAGCAACGCTTGTGTCCAATCATCCGCCGGCAAAGTCCGGCTCTGCTCGCGAAAGCATGCGCTGTTCCATGCGATCGGGATCGCCCTCACCAGGCGCTCCAAGCTGCCGCGTCCTCAGAAGACCGCGGATTTGAATGGATCGCGCGGGGGTCGACGAGCGACACCATCGCCGCAACATCGAGTTCCGCGCATTCGACACACCGCGTTGTGTGTCACCCGCCGCGCCCCGACTGACTCAAGTTGTGCCAGACCCGGACAGGGCAAGCCCTTAGGGTCGAGGGATCGACGAAATCGCCGAGCTCGCGGCGACGATGACCGCGTCTTCAATGACCGCCTTCGGAACGTCAACGCGCAACGTCCACGTTGTGCCGTCAGTCGTCTGGATTTCGTCTGTCGACAAAATGGGCGTTTGCCCCTTATTGGGGGTCGAGGCGAGCCGAGCATTTGCATCATGCGCGCCGCGGGCTGCGGCGGTGTCGACCCACGCCGCTGGGGCCGACCACGACTGGAGCATCGCCTCGAGGGTCGTGTAGCCCGCGCCGACGAGCTTGGTTTGTCGTAAAGCGGCGATGTCCTGTCTCGAGGCGAGGGTGGCGGACTCCGCGCCTGCTTCGGTCGCCGTGAGCACGATTTTCGTCAACTGGACCCTGTCGCTTCCGATAGCGACCCACGTTTGCGCGGTTTCGGGGACGACGAGGATGTGGACCTTCACAGTGACCGGCGCCTGCTTCTTCGACGTGGATCCCTCGGCCGTCTTGGAGAGCCGGTCGGGTTCGCCGCCGGCGGCCTTGGAGAGCGGTCGATCGGGCTCGGTGGCCGGCACATGCGTGATCGCGAGCTCGTAGGCGAGACTTCCTTTCGGAAGCTCCTTCGGAGCCGGCGCAGGCTTCAGCGTGACCGCGGACACCTTGGTTCCGCTGCGACCGGCGTCGTCACCCGAGTTGAGGTCGGCGAGCTTGCTCTTGAGGAAGGACTGGATCTTCGGGCGACTCGCCACCGCGGAGACGCTCTTCAGAAGATCAGTAACTGGATTCGGAGCGCCTATGCCGAACAGATGCCAGCCGGATCCCGTAAGAGCGGCCTGCAGCGTGTTAATAGGTGGCGCGTTCGCCTTGGGGGCCTTCGATGCCTTTTTCGGCGCCGCCTCGGGGGCGAACGGGCCCGACGCGATGACCCAGGGAGAATCGAGCGCCAGGTTGTCGCCGAAGAGCGCGCCAATCGGCGTCCGATCGGCGAGCGACACCCCCTCGTGCTGCAGCCAGCCGTCGAGAAGATCGCCGAGCGTGCGGCGAATCGTTTCGAACCGCCGCGCTTCGGGAACGTAGTAGTAAAACGCCGCCGACGAGGTGGCGGGAAGATGCCAGAACATGGGGGGCGGGGCGGCGGCGCGCGACGCCTCGCTCGCGAGCGTGGTGGCCGTCCACGATTGCTGCGTCTTGAAGCGAAGGGACCCGCTGGTCGTGGCCTTGTCGGGCGCCATCGTGAGGTCGAACGTCAGCGTGTCGAGGTCTTGCACGAGGGTGCCGAGCTCGTCGGACAAACCGATCGACAGCCGATCGATGGCCCGGTCGAATGCCGGCTCGCCGATCTGGAGTTTGCGAGGAGCGAGAGCCGCGCCCATGCGGAGCCCCTGATGGATGGCCGAACCGTAAACGTCGATGACCGGCGTCATGCGAAGCTCGAGATGCAAGTCGGACGTGCCGAAGTCCCGCTTGGGAAGCGTGCGAGTCATGTAAGCACGGAGCGCCTCGACGTCGCGCTCGCGTTGCCCGCAGACGAATCGCCCGGGCGTCGCCCCCACCGCGACCGATAGCAAACAGTAGGGTCGTTCGCTCTTCTTCCTCTTGTGGCGCAGGTTGACCTTGTACTCACCTGGTGCAACTTCGGTGACCGTTCCCAACCCCTCTGCCGCGGCTCGCGCCGCGTCGACCGATCTAACGCCGACGGCTACGGCCATCAGCGGCGCGAGCGGGTCGTCTCCCCTCTCGTCGAGCGAGATGGCGGCATCGATGGGGGCGTCGAGAGCGAGCGCTCCCGCGAGATTCTTGTCGAGCCCTTCGGAGGCGAGGTCAACGGCGTTGAGGCGAATGCCGGTCCAGTCGAACACCGTCTTGAGGCTGGCCTCGGGGTTCTTCCACCGAAGGATGCCGACCAAGTGTCGCGGCTCCGGAGCCTCGGACAGATCCGGTGCCGCCGCGACCACCGGTGGCGCCGGAGCTTGAGGCGCGGGCGCCGGCGGAGGGGGCGCGCCTCCACACGACAATCCCGAGACAACGACCGCGAACCAACAGCCTATACACGCTGACCTCATCATCCCCCCGATCGCATGGACCATCGTCCGACCTAGTTTACACTCCTTCGCGCGCGGCGTGCCATGCGGCCGACAACGCCGAACGAGCGATCTTCGCGGGCGAGAGCCGCCGGCCCGCGAAATGCTGCAACCCGACCGCGACGAAATCAGGCGTGCGCGCGAGGAAACGCTCGACTTTGGCTCGATTTTTCCCGAAAAAGTAAGGAAGAATGCGCGCGCGCACACCGAGCTCGACCCCCACCGACGAGCGCGCGAGCCGGCGCGTGAAGTCGCCGAACGCAAAGTCCCCGGCGCAAAGCTTTTCGGCGAGATACGGACCGGCGAAAGCGCCGTACGCGATCGCCTGTGCAATCCCCTCGCCCGTGAGTCCGTCGATGCCCGCGGCTTCGCCGACGAGCAGGACCCGCGGCGCGGCGAACGGCTGATGAAGCTCGAACCCTCGCTCGGCGAATCGCTTCACGCGATAGCGGGCGATGTCGAGCCCCCGTTCGCGCAGCCGCGCGGCCAGAACGGCGAGGATATCGAGATCAGCTCGCCCCCGCGGCGCGACGTCTCCATCGTCGAATTTCAGGTGGTACACGCCGCGGCAGACGAGCGCGCGCCCATCGACCAGCGTGGGGAAATCCCACGCGTAGCCCGTGATGGAGCCGTCGGCGACATCGAAGTGCAAAAGATCGCGGGCGGGATCGCCGGGCACTTCCTCGGTGTCGAGCTCGACCACCTGCGCCTTCAACCGGCCGACGGGCAGCCCGATCGCCCGCCGCACGAAGCTCCCCACGCCGTCGGCGCCGACGAGCACCCGTCCCCGGAACGTCCCCTGGCTGGTCTCGACCGTGACGCCGGTCGGGCCGACGTCGATCGCGGTCGCTCGCGCGCCTTCGAACACGCGAATGCCGCGAAGCGCCGCGATCTTCGCGAGGGCATGATCGTACTCGATCCGCCGGACGACCCGGCCGATCCCCCCTTCGCGCGCGACGATCGTGCCTTGCTGCAGCTTGAGCGACACGCCGTCGATGATGACCGACGGCACGTCGACGGTGACGCCGATGCTCGCGAGAAGTCGATCGGCTCGCGCGCCGATGCCCCCCGCGCAGAACTTGTCGCGCGGATAATGCTCTTTCTCCAGGACCACGACGCTCCGACCGGCGGGTGCAGCGTGGCGCAGGAAAAGGGCGGTCGCGAGGCCGGCCGGCCCGCCGCCGACGATGATGACGTCCGCTTCCTGCACCGTTGGCCGCTCGTCAGTCACTAGCAACGACGACCCGGTTGCGCCCCTCGTGCTTGGCGCGATAAAGGGCCTGGTCTGCGCGGGCGACGAGCTCGGTGTCTGTCGCGACCGCGAGCTCGGTCGAGGCAACGCCGAGCGATGCTGTGACGGTCGGCAGCCCCTGTTCGCTCTTCGAGCTCGTCCTCTTGGCGATCGCTTGACGAATGCGATCGGCGACGAGCCCTCCCGCCAGCGCGGAAGTCTCGGGAGCGAGCACGATGAACTCCTCGCCGCCGAACCTCGCGACCATATCGGTGCTGCGAATCGATTGGCGTATCGCGGCGGCGACCTCGATCAAGACTTTGTCTCCCACCGGGTGACCGTGTTTGTCGTTGACCGCCTTGAAGTGATCGATGTCGATGATGATGCACGTGAACGGGTGTTTGTAGCGCCTCGCCCGGTGAAACTCATGAGAGAGCCTCGGCTCGACGGCACGCCGGTTGGCGACCTGGGTGAGCGGGTCGACCGTGGCGAGCTCGGCGAGCTCTTTGTTGAGGCGCTCGAGCTCGTCGGCCAAACGTTTGATGCGGAGCATCGAGGACATGCGGATTTGAAGCTCGAGCGTGTTGACGGGTTTCGTCAAAAACTCGTCGGCTCCCGCGGAAAGCCCGCGCCGCTTGGAGTCGATGTCCTCGAGAGCCGTGAGCAGGATGATCGGAACGAACGTCGCGCTGCGCTTGAACATCTGAGCGAGCTTGTAGCCGTCGACGTGCGGCATCATCACGTCGAGTAACACGAGATCGGGTTGCGCTTCCTTGTGGAGCCGCAGAGCGTCGGCCAGTGTCTGCGCCGTGAAAGGCTCGGCGTCCCACTCCTTCATGACCTGCGCGAGGTGCGAGCACTGTAGAGGATCGTCGTCGACGATGAGCACGCGCGCGCGTTGAAGCGAGCTCGCGACCAGATCCAAAGAAGCAGCGCCGGGGGACGTCACAAAAGCCAGGCTATCGAAGCCTCGACCTCGTTACAAACGGTCCCGAGATCCGACCGAATCGGCGGGGGGCGCCTCGTTCTCGACGGGTTTCGCGCCGCGTAACGTCGCCGGCCCTCGTTCGTGCTAAAGGCGTAGCCGACGTGTTTCCGGCGACGATTTTCGACTTCAACGGCGTCCTCGTGGACGACGAGCTCGTACATCGGGACGCTTTTCGCGACGTGCTAGGTCCGCTCGGCGTCTCCTTCACCGACGATGCCTACGTGGAGCGCTACCTCGGTTTCGACGACACCGGGGCTTTTCGAGCCATGCTCACCGATGCCGGGCGCACGCCGTCGGATCGCGAAATCGAGGATCTTGCCCGGGCGAAGCGCCCTTTTTACATGCGCCGCGCCGAGGCCAGCCTCGTGATTTTCGACGGCGCAGAGAGAATCGTGCGAGCGTTCGCCGAAAGGGGACCGGTCGCGATCGTGTCGGGGGCCCTGCGCGACGAGATCGACTTCGGTCTGCGCCGCATGAATCTCGTGGGGGTGTTCGGCGACATCGTGAGCGCCGAGGACACGTCGCGCGGCAAGCCCGACCCGATGGGCTACGAGATCTGCATCGAAGCCCTCGCAGCGCGCATCGGCTCGGCCGCGGCCCGTCGCGCGCTCGTCGTCGAGGACTCGCTCGCCGGCGTCGAAGCAGCCAAGAGCGCGGGGCTCGCGTGCTTGGCCGTGGCCCACTCCTACCCGCAGGCGCAGCTCGAAAACGCGGGCGCCGACGCGGTCGCGCCGCGCATCGGAGCCATCGACGACGACCTCGTCCGCGCCCTCTACCAGCGGCTCGAATCTCGCGATCATGCATAAAAATAGCTTGGCCCCTGCGTTCGCCCTGTTATCGGCTCTCGTTTCGTCGAATGCGTTCGCCGAGCGCTGGGACATGAAGACGCCGATTCGCGGGATGACCGTCGGTCCCATCGAGAGCTCTGTCCATCCCGGCAAGGGGTACGGGTCGCCGGCTTGTGCGCGCACGATGGCGGAGCTTGCGCGAATGGGCGCGACGTGGGTCAGCCTGACGCCGTATGGCCGAGTTTGGAATCTTGCTCCGACCGGCATCGACTGGACGTTCGAGGCTCGCTTTTCCGACAACAAGCTGGCGGTGCTCGCGGCGATGCGCCAGGCGCATGCCGAGGGGCTACGCGTGTTTTTGGTCCCCCATCTATGGGTCGAGAGTGGCGAGTGGCGGGGAAAAATCGACCCAGGGGGCGATGCCGACTGGGTGGCATGGTCGAAGGCGTACAGCGCGTTTCTCCTGACGTGGGCCGATGTCGCGCGTGAGGGAGCGGCCGACATGCTGAGCGTCGGGGTCGAGCTCGGGAGCTGGCTCACCGGGGCACGAGCCTCGAGTTTCTTTCCGATCATCGCCGCCGTGAGAAAAATTTACGCGGGCCCCATCACCTATTCGGCGAACTGGGACGACGTCGACGATACCATCATCTGGCGTGCGCTCGATGTCATCGGCATCAACGCTTTTTATCCGCTTGCCGACACGGGTGGTGCGCGCTTCAACGAGCTCAGCGAAGGGGGGCGGCGCGTCGCCGTTCGGGTTCGCAGGCTCACGGAGCTCTGGCGCAAGCCGGTGGTCTTCACCGAGCTCGGTTACACGACGCGCAGCGATCCAGCGGTGCGTCCGTGGGAGTGGCCCGACGCGATGAAGAGCGTGACGGTCGATCAGCGGGCGCAGGCCGAGGCCTACCGTGGCCTGCTCGCGCCGCTCCTCGACGAGCCGTCTTTTATGGGCTTCTTCGTGTGGCGCTTTTATGCCGATCCCGACGACGTCTCGCAGGAAGCGGAATGGGGTTTCTCGCCGCGCGGCAAGCTGGCCGAGCTCGTGTTGCGCGACGCGTACCGCACGCGGTGGGCTTCCGACGGCCCTTGGCTCCCAGGCGACGCCCTCGGCCGTCACGCGGCGACGACACCGGGGTCGTTCTAGCAAAGGCAGGTCGCGCTCATTCGTCAGGCGCGCTAATTCGCCAGCAGAAGGTCGCGGGCGTAGCGCTGCACCGCCGGGGTGATCGCGTTCGCCGCCAGATCGGCGATGACCGGACGCACTTCGGCCTGCTTTCCGTTCGCCCTCCACCAGATCGCGCGCGCCAGACGCGCCGTCTCCCGCGTTGCCGGGTCCGTGCGGCGGCCGAGCTCTGCAAAGGCCTTGTCGGCGCCGCGGAAATCCTGAGCGGACAGACTCTGGGCGGCCGTTTCCCAGGCGCGGTCGGTGGCAACGTCGGGGGGGGCGGGAATTTCGATGTCGACGACGGGCAGGCGATGGTGTGCTTGAGCTTCCGCGGGCGGAGCTTCGGGTGGGTCGCTCTGGTCAGTGTTGGCAACGGCAGATGGCTCCGCCGTCGCGGCGACGGCTGGGGTGGTGTCTTCCGCCGCCGCCACGGCGATGGACGGAACGACGCGGCTCTGCACCTGAAGTGAGTCTCCCGAGGCTGAGACTGCCGGCTTACGGGCGGTCCACGCTTTGGCGCCGACGATCATGATCGTGAGTGCTGCGGCCGTCCCAACGATCCCTGCCACGACTCGCCGCAAGCGCGCGCGACGCGCGAGCACGCGAGGCGAAATGCGCCGCACGGTCTCGAAGAGCTCGATCTCCGGCGTGTCGAGCGCGGCGGGTCGTAGCGTCCCGATGTCATCGCCGCGCGCAAAAAATTCGTCCTCTAGATGTGGGCCGAGGTGCGAGCCCCCGGAATCGAGTTGCTTGCGCGCGGGTTCGGCGTGCACGTGCTCCGACGATTGCGATGCTCCGTTGGCGCGCGGAGGATCTTGGGGATCCGGGCCTGGTGCGCTCGCGCCGTTTGGTCGAGGGGCGCTTGGCACGCTGCCGGAACGCGGAAAGGAGCGCTGCTCTTGCAGCGCGTGTGAGCCCTTGTTCATCCTTTTGTCTCGTCCCTTCAAGAATCGCGCCTAGGTGAGAACCGAGGTTTCGGTTTCGTTCCCCCGCGGGGGGGTCGACGGGGGGTTAACAAGCTGGGTGCGGGGCCAAAAGGGCACATTCTATAGTGGATCGGCCCGTACAAATCGGATCAGAGGATCGAACAATCAATTCAGGAAGGACCTTCCGTCCCCCCCAGGCGCGGGCGCCGGGGCCCCCCCGCAGGGTTGCAGGCGCACCGGTGACCCGGGCCTCTGTGCCACGGTGTGCCGAACGCCTGTCACGTGGCCCACGCGCCTCGCGCGGGGCGCGCCTCAATATTCGGCCGCTTCGTCCTTCGCTGTCGCCACATTGGAGGGCAGACCGAGATCCATCGACGGCAGAGCCGACTCGCCCCCCTCGAGGTACGCGTATCGAGCGAAGTTGGACATCACCTTGGAGACATAGCCGCGCGTCTCTTCGAACGGAATCATCGCCACCCAGAGATCGACATCCAGCCCCTTCATGCGCTCGGCCCATCGGCGCACGGCGCGCGGACCCGCGTTGTAGGCCGCCGCGGCCAGCGGCACCGAGCTCTTGAAAGCGTGCAGCATCTTGGCGAGGTAGCGCCCGCCGAGATCGAGGTTCACCGCCGGCGATCGCAACCTCCGTTCATCGAACGGCGTCCCGACCTCGGCTGCGATCTTGCGGGCCGTTTCGGGCATCAGTTGCAGCAGGCCGACGGCCCGCGCGCCGGACACGGCGTCCGGATCGAACGAGCTCTCCTGGCGCATCACTGCATAGATGAGGCCTCTCGGTAGCGCCTCGCGCGCTTCGATGTCGTGCACCCGATCGAGATACGGACGAGGGTACACACATCGCCATCCCCATTCCGATGCGGCCGACGGCGCGCGCGCGAGAAGCGCCGCGGGGACCGCTTCGATGCCCAGTCGATAGAGGCGCGCGGCGCGACCGAGCTCGCCGTACATCGCGCAGAGGGCTTCCTTCTCTCGCGTCTTGAGCTCTGCGACGGCCTCTCGCTCGTGAGCTCGAAGGTAGCTTTCGGCGTCGCTATCGAGCCCGAGACGATGGTAAAGGAGCGCGATCGGCGGCAGCGTGAATTCGATGGGGTCGCTCGCGTTGCCGTCGCTTGGTTCGATGGCGGGCGGCACGTCGACCCCTTCCTTGGCGAGGCGGGCTCGGGCTGCCATCGCGGCCCAGCTCAACGGCTGCGATCGAACGACGTCACCCCAGAGCGCGATGGCAAACTCCTTTTCCCCCCCTTTCGACGCGGCGATCGCCTCGAGCTCGCGAAGCCGCGCCGCCTCCCCCCCGCTCGTCGTCGACTGACCGAGCGCGTGAAGCTCGGCGCGCGCCATCGGATATTTGCCGCCGGCCAGAAGAGCGAGAGCCCGCTCGTAGCTCGCGCTGTCGTGCTGCTTTCCATTCGGAAACGTCCGAAGGTAGGCCGCGTAGCCGGCCGCCGCGTCACCCCATGCCGCATGCAAAAAAAAGAGGCGAGCCGCGAGGTAGCTCGATTCGTCGGCCCACGGGCTCGTCGGAAAGCGTTTCGCCACCGCGCGGTAGCCGCTCGCGGCCTCGTCGTCGTGATCGGCCCGCGACCATGCCCGCGCGGCGTAATACAGCGCCTCCGGCTGGCGTCGTCCGGCCCTCTGAGCGAGTCGCCCGAACGCGGCTGCCGCCTTCTCGTACCTGTCCCGCGATTTGTAGAGGGCGAACGCCCGCGCCCACGCGATCTCGTCGGCGTCCGGCGCGGCGGGTGCCTTTTCCGCGCGATCGAGCTCCTCCAGCGCATCGTCCGTGCGGCCGGCTTCGACGAGGCGTTCGGCACGAAGAAGACGCTCTTTGCCGGTCAGCGGGTGCGAGGGATCGAGTGTCTCGAGCAGCTTGGCGGCTGCTTTCGCTTCGTCGCTCGCCGGCGCGCGCACGAGGATGAAGCGCAGATCCTCGGCAGCGAGGGAGCTCTGACCCTCCGCTTGCGCAAGCTCGGCGCGGAGCGCTCGCACTGGCGCCTCGCCCGCGTCGCCTCGTCCCTGGGCGATCGCCTTGTCGGCGGCGCTGCGAGCCTCGGCGCGCATGCCGGCCTTTTCAAATGCGAGCGCGGCCCGCACGAGCGCTTTCGTTCCCCCCTGCTTCAGGTAGTACTGCGCGGCCGGTGCGAAGGGGCCCGCCTCCGCCTCGGCCTCGGCGCGCCACTTTTCGATGTCATCCGCGATGGGGGCGAGTTCCTTCTCGAGTCCCACGAACGCTTGGACGGCGGACGCGTAATCGCCGCGAGCCATCGCGACGCGCCCCCGCACGAGACGAACGGTCGGCTTCTTTTTCTTCTCCTCGGGCAGCGCGTCGATGCTCACCGCCGCCTCGTCCCACGCCTCGCGCCGAACGAGCTCGATGAACGCCTCGCCCTCGGCCGCGTCCCCCGCGTCTTGCGGCGGCAGCTCGACCTGGAGGATCTTCGCGACCTCGGCCGACATGGCCGGGCCGGGCGACGTGGACGAGCGCGCGCCGCAGCTGGTCGCGTAGCGCGAGCACCCGAAAGCGCCGAGCAGAACCACCAGACGAATCCCCTTGTCCAACCTCAAATCCGAACCCTCCGAAGCCCGAGGCCCGGAGAGGGGGCGCCGATCACTCGGGCACCGGCTGCCGCCCTTCGCGGACCCACGATTCGGTGAGCGGTCGAAAGCGCGCCTGCGCACGAAGACCGCCCATGATCGACGCGAGCCCCCACTGAAGGCGGTTCACGAACGTGGATTCGGGTGGCGGATGGATCGGCTTCGGCATTTTCGGCAGCTTGCTCCCCTCCTGAAATATGATCTTTTTCTGACCTCGGACAAGAAACGCGATCGCCTCGCGAGCGACTTCGGGAGACCATTGAAAAAGCGAGTTCGACGTGATCGGGCTCAAGAGCTCGATCGTGTACGAGCGAAAGAGTTGCCAGCTCTCTTGGTCCTCCGGATCGTAGCCCAGCACCTCGGCGCACGCTCGATCGAACTCGTCCCAATCTCCGTCGAGGGCCGCCCTCATGTAGCGCTTCATGCCGTCGAGAAGCTGGTCGGGCAAAACCTTGACGCAGCCGAAGTCGAGAAAAGCGACCCTGCCGTGACCGAGGAATCGGTAGTTGCCCGGGTGCGGATCGGCATAGAGGATGCCGTAGCGCAGCATCGACCTGAACATGAACTGCCAGATGGTCACGCCGGCTTGGTTACGCTCTTCTTGCGACGCCGTCTCGCAGAAATCTTTGTAGGTCTGTCCGCCGATGAGCTCGGCCGTGAGAACGCGCCGGGTCGAAAGGGAATGGTAGACTTTGGGGATGACGACGCCCGGGATGTCCCGGTTCATGCGACGGAACGTGTCGCCCATCGTCGCTTCGCGGGTGTAGTCGAGCTCGGCCAAGAAGACGTCTTTGACGTCTGCCAGCGTTTCCTTCGTATGGTACTTGCGAAGGACGGGCGACGAGAACGCCTCGAGCAGCGTCAAGCTCTTCAAGTCGTTTTCGATGGCCTTGTCGATCCCTGGGTACTGCACTTTGACCGCGACGATGTCCCCCCCGTGGGTGACGGCTCGGTGCACCTGCCCGATGCTCGCCGCGGCAAAAGGCTGCCGTTCCCAGGTCTTGAACACCTGCTCGGGCGGAGCGCCGAGGTCCTCGCGGACGACGCGCGCGGCGGCCTCGGCCGAGAGGGGAGGAGCTTTTTCCTGAAGGCGCGTGAGGACGCGCTGGAAGCGTTCCTCGTAGCCGGGCGGCGCGAGCCCGTCGATGTAACTTGCCATCTGACCCAGCTTGAGCGGCACACCCTTCATTTCGCCGAGCGTCTTCAACATCGCGTGAGCGGCCTTGCGCGCGTCGGAGAGCATCTTTTCGCGAACTTTGACGGCATCGTCCTCGGTACGCTTTGCCCCGAACGCGCGCTTGGCCCCCTCGATCGCGATCGGCAGAGCGTGCGGCGCGAGTGCTCCCAGTCGGGCGAGGCGGCCGAGTCGAGACGTCGGAGGTCTCGATTTTCGGACCACTGGCAGCTCGGGAGCGCCCGGCGGCCTTTTGCTGTCGGAACCCTTCGCCATGGGGGGAGCCTTTTTAGCACTTTTCGTCGACTGCCCCAGCACCGCCACTCGCGATGCCGAGACTCGGGCGGCGTTGATAGGTTACACTCCGCTGCCATGAAGACGACCCTCGGAAGTTCTCGACCGCGGACAGGTACCTTCGCCGTCGCCCCCCTCGTCGTTGCCGTCGTCCCGGCCCTGGTGTTCCTCGGTTGCAACAAGAAAGAGGACATCGCACCTGCGCCGAGCGCCACCCAGGCGGCTCCGCCGCCGCCACCTCCTCCTCCTGCCGCACCCCCCCCTGCACCCGCACCCGCGCCGGCGGCGCCGACGCGCGCCGCGGTGAAGATGACGGGCGACGCGGGTGCACGCGATGGCGCTGTTTTCGCGGTGCCTTTGATCGAGGCGGGGGCCGTCGCTCTGCCCGGCCTTCCGCAGATTCCGCAGATCCACCCGTCGGCGCTGCCCGCCATCGCGAGCGGCATCGTCGGCGGGATTGTCGGCGCGTTGCCGAGCGGTCTCATTCCTCCTCCTCCTCCTCCGCCCAAATAGCGGACGGCCGTGGTGCTAGGGTAGAGCGTACCCACCCCGGCCACCCACCATGAGCGCCTCCGCCGCCCCCGTCGAGTCACCGCTGCCGCGACGCATCGGGCCCTACACGTTGTTCGACAAGATCGGACGTGGCGGAATGGCCGACATCTTCCTGGCGAAGGTCGAGACCGATCTCGGCGTGACGAGGCTTGCGGTCGTCAAGCAGATCTTGCCGCATCTCTCGGACAGCCCACAATTCGCGGATCTACTCATCACCGAGGCGAAGCTCGCCGCCCGCCTCGACCACGCCAACATCGTGCAAGTGCACGACCTCGGACGGGCCGACGGATTTCTCTACATCGCGATGCAGTACGTCGAGGGTTTCGACCTGAACGACCTCTTGCGGCGCTGCACGCGGACCAAGACGGCACTGCCGGTGCAGTACGCGCTGCTCGTCGTCATCGAGGCGCTGCGCGCGCTCGACTACGCGCACCGAAAGACGGCCGAAGACGGCAAGCCGCTCGGGATCGTGCACCGCGACGTGTCGCCGTCGAACTTGCTCATCAGCTTCGAGGGGGAGGTCAAGCTCTGCGACTTCGGCATCGCCCACGCGAACGACGCCGTACCGAGCGAGGCGTACTCCGAGGACGTCATCAAGGGCAAGGCCGGGTACATGAGCCCCGAGCAGGCCCGCGGCGAACCGCTCGATGCTCGGGCAGACGTGTTCGCGATCGGCATCGTGCTCTGGGAGTTAATGGCAGGAAGGCGCCTCTACAAGGCGGGGCCCGACCAGCCACAACTGCTCGACCAGGCCAAGGCCTCTCGAATCCCCGAGCTGCCTTCCCGCGGCCTTCCCCTCGAAGAGCAGCTATTTGCCATATCAAAAAAGGCGCTGGCTCCCGATCGCGATCGACGGTACCCGAGCGCGCAGTCGTTTCTCTTCGACCTCGAGCACTACGTCGCCGAATCGAAGCTCATGGCGAGCCCCCTTCGCTTCGGCGAGTGGCTCATCGAACGCTTCGGCGACGACTTGATCCATCAACGCAGGGAGCGTGAGCGGGCTGTGCACCTGCTCGAGGAGGGGTCCGGCGCCGACATCGTGACCGAAGCGGGGTCGTCGTCGTCGAGCGGGCTTCGATCGTCCGCGGCGTCGGAGGACGAGAACGAGCCGCTGCCTTTGCAGAAGCCGCTCTCGGCGAACGATCCTTTGCCTTTGCGCAAGCCGCTCGACTCCACCGCGCACGTGCCTTTCGCGCTGCTCGCGTCGGACGACGCGCAATCGTCGGGGCGCGTGTGGAAGATGCTCGCTGGCCTGGTTCTCATTGCCATCGGTGTCGTCGTCGCCTATTGGGCCACCATACGTTGAGCAAAGGCGATGCTGCTCGCTGATGTGGCGGTGCCGGTGCCGCTCGGACGCCCGTTCTCCTACGGAGTACCCCCGGCTCTCGAAGGGCGGCTGTCGGCCGGCATGCGGGTGCTCTGCGAATTCGGCCCCAAAAAGACGCTCTGCGTCGTGCTCGACGTCTCCGATCGCGAGCCCGCTTTCGACAAGGCCAAGCTCAAATCGATTGCGGCGATCGTCGACGACGAACCGGTGCTGATGCCCGAGCTGCTCGGATTTCTGCGCGAGCTTGCGGCCTATTACCTCGCGCCGATCGGCGAGGTGCTGCGGATGGCCCTGCCGGCGCTCGAGCGAACCCAGGTTCGCGCGCTTCGTGAGCAAGGGGAATCGGTATCGAACCTGAAGGGTCGGACGGTGGGAAAAAGGGAGATCACGACCGTGCGCCTCGTCGACTCGGCGTCGCGAAAAGCGCTACCGAAAGGAAAGCTTCGCGGGCGCGCGGTCGAGATCCTCGAGCACCTTTCGACCTGCCCGGAGACGTCGGTCCCCCGGCTCGAGCAGCGTTGGAAGGGAGCGCGCGCGGCCGTCAAGAGGCTGGCGCTCCTCGGGCTCGTCGAGCTCGGCAAACGCGAGGTGCCCTCGAGCCCTTTTTTTGCCGAGGCGGTGGACCGCGACGTCCCGCCGGCGCTCACACCCTCGCAAGAAGCAGCCACCCGGGCGATCGGCGATGCGATTTCGGGGGCCCGCCCAGAATCATTCTTGCTCTTCGGCGTTACCGGCTCGGGCAAGACGGAGGTCTACCTCCGCGCGATCGCGGCCTGCCTCGCCGCCGGAAAAGGGGCGCTCGTGCTGGTGCCCGAGATCGCGCTGACGCCGCAGCTCGTCGGTCGTTTTCGCGCGCGCTTCGGCGACGACGTGGCCGTCATCCACAGCGGACTCACCGAGAAGGAGCGCCATCTGATGTGGCGCAGGCTCCGGAGCGGCGTCGTCAGGGTGGCGATCGGTGCGCGGTCCGCGCTTTTCGCGCCGGTGCAGAGGGTCGGTCTCATCGTCGTCGACGAAGAGCACGACGGATCGTTCAAGCAGGAAGAGGGGGCGCGCTACCACGCTCGCGACATGGGGATCTTGCGAGCGCACCGGGCCGGCGCGGTGGCCGTGCTCGGATCGGCCACGCCATCGCTCGAGACGGAGATGCTCTGCCAGCAGGGCAAGCTGACGAAGCTCGAGCTTCCCGAGCGGGCGCACGCCGCCGCCGTCCTGCCGCGCGTCGAGCTCGTCGATCTCAAACGAATCGGCCCCGGACCTTCGGGCCATCCGCTTCTCTCTTTGCCCCTTCACCGCGCGATCGACCAGACGCTCGAGGCGCGCGAGCAGACGATCTTGTTCTTGAATCGGCGTGGCTTCGCGCCGAGCGTCCTTTGCGGCGCCTGCGGCGCGATCGTCAGATGCAAACTCTGTTCGGTGGCGCTCACCTTCCACCGCCAGGGGCGAGGCAAGCTCCTCTGCCACTACTGCGACTATTCTCGTTCGATGTCCGACGAGTGCCCCGAGTGCCATCGCAAGACGCTCATTTTGGAGGGGCTCGGCACCGAGAAGCTCGAGACGGCCGTCGCCGAAGCCTTTCCGAACGCGCGGGTCGCCCGGCTCGATCGCGATGTCGCTTCGGGGGCCAAAGCAGAAGCCGTGCTCGAGAGAGTTCGCTCCGGTGAGGTGGACATACTGGTCGGAACGCAGATGGTGACGAAGGGGCACGATTTGCCGCGCGTGACGTTGGTCGGCGTCATCAATGCGGATGCCGCGCTTTCGATGCCGGATTTTCGCGCCTCGGAAAGGGCTTTTCAGATCCTCGTCCAAGTGGCGGGGCGCGCGGGCCGAAGCGATCGCCCGGGCACGGTGTTGATCCAGACGCGCGACCCCGAGCACCCCGCGATTGCTTTCGCCTCGCGGCACGACGTCCGGGCATTCATCGAGCGAGAGCTCGCCGACCGGCGAGAGCTCATGTACCCCCCTTTCGCGCGACTCGCGCTCGTGCGGCTCGACGGCACCGAGGAAGACCGGACCCGCCGGCTCGCGCTCGAGCTTTTCCGCGCGGCCTCGGCGACGACCGCCGCGCAGACGGGCGAGGTTCGCGTGGTGGGTCCGGCGCCGGCGCCGCTCGCGCGCCTTCGCGGGCGCTACCGCTTTCAGGTGCTCTTGCGCGCGCGCGAACGCCGCGCGCTGCGCTCGTCGTTGCTCGCCCTGGTGCCCCTTCGCGACCGGCTCGGGGGGCAGAACCGAATCGTGATCGACGTCGATCCCGTTCAGATGATGTAGGGTGGCGCGGTGCGAATTCGGCTGGGTTTGACGGTATGCTGCGCCGCTCTGTTCGTTCTATCGACGTCGTCGCAGTCGCAGGCCTTCGAGCGACAGTGGCACGCCGGAGTCGACGCGGGCGTCGCGAGCCTTTTCGGCGGCTACAGCGCCGCGGGCTTCGGCGCCGGCACCCACGTCGTCTATGGGCTCTCGGACACCTTCAACGCTCTGCTCGATCTCGACTTCACCCGTCACCCGAGCGTAAACACCGACATTTGGAGCGGCGGCGCCGGCATCGCCTACACCCTCGACGTCGCCCGCGCCGTTCCCTACGCGGGCCTATTGGCCGCCGGCTACAAGTTCACCGGCGATCTGTCGACGACGGCTCCCGGATTTCAAGTCGTGCTCGGTCTCGATTACCAGATCGACAGACACTGGGCCGTCGGCCTAGAAGTCAAGATGCACACCATTTTCGCTCGAGACCCGATCGGCGCCGCGGCGTACGGGACTACGTTTCTGCGCTTTGAGTACACGTGGGGGTTTTGAGGCGTCAGGATCGGCCTTGGCGAGTCGTTGAGGCGGGAGCGATCTTGTCGAGGAGGAGCTTGTCGACTCTCTTGGGCCTTTCCTCTTTCACTTAACAGTTACCCTCGCAGAGATTGCCAGGCGAGCGGACGCGTGTATGGATAGTTCGCCCGCAAGCCTAACGAACGATCAGACAAGTTCGATGCGGCGACGGGTGACGGGCGAAGTGTGCCCTGGCTGCGTGTTCTCAGCTTCGAAATTATTGAACCGAGGTCTTCAGAGTTCCTACTCCAGTGACTATCCGGAGGATGCCATGGCGAAAAATGCCCAAAAGGCGATGAGGCTCTCAAATTATCTCCGATTGCTTTTGTCATCATCGCGTCGGCTGGGTGTGGTCGGGTCACCCGCCCTCGCGCAGGCACGCTCGATGGGGCAGCGCTCCGTCGCATTCGCGGCTTGCCTGCTCTCTGCTTGCACAATGAAAGTCGAGCCCCCGTCGGAAGGCGCCGAGGTCGGGGAAATACCCGAAGCGGTCACCGGGGGCGCAATTGATTCAGGGAACGCCTTTTCGAACGTCGTCTGGGTATCCAAGGCCGGAGTCATGGGCGGTTGTAGCGGAGTGCTGGTGTCGTCGAATTGGGTGCTGACCGCAAAGCATTGTTTCAACATCGCTAACTGCGGTCAGGCGCCGATATTTTCGACCAACGACGTGCTGACCCTCAATTTCGGCTATGACTCCTCCCATCCGGTTCGCACGGTCATGCACACGCCGAGCATCAGCGGTTCTGTCTTTCTGCGGAACAACAACCCTGTCGATTGCACAGACGGCGAAAACATGGCTGTCCATGATCTCGCCCTCATCAAGTTGGACGAGGCGGTCGGCTTTATCAGAACGACTGACCTACTCCATGACCCCACTCCCGTGCACCCACCGCCCACCGCCGGTCATCCGGTGGGACATGGCCTGCACTGCGGAAGCTTGGTGAACAATGATAACGCCACGTTGACGATGGTCGGATATGGTTCAACGATTGCGCAGCCGTCTGGCAGTCGGAACTACTTCCGCGGTCCTGGCTGGCATACCGAAGGGACCAATTCCTCCGGCGCGTCGGCCAACGCATACATCTGGGAGGTTCTTCGTGACTTCGCTACCGGCACGGGTGTACCCGGCGACTCCGGCGGTGGCGTCTTTAGCGACACCTTCGCCAATGACACCGGCTACGGTCGCGCGCTCTGCGGAGCCACGACCGGTGGGATGCAGGATTTCTGGACTCAAAAAGAGTTTAGCTGGGCCTCGCCCGTCGATCGGGAGGACAACACTGACTGGATCCACTCGATCATCGACCGTCCACCGAACCCGAACGGAAGGCCCGACGGTGGCTTCCAGGGCGACCCCCTTCCGCGTGAAGACATCTTCGCGCGTGGCACCGACGGCAAGCTTTACTATTTCACCTACGACAAGTTCCGCGGCATAGCCTACGGCTTCCGCCCGGCTGGCGCTGGCAATCTCGGTGGTGTTGCGCTCACCTCCGAGCCGGCCGCCGTATCCTGGGCTCCCGGACGCATCGACGTCTTTGCCATCAATGCCAACAACAGATTGGTGCAAGCGTATAGCGGCGACGGCGTGAACTGGAGCTGGTACGATTGGGGCGCGCCTCCCGTCGATCCGTCCGGCGGCACATACACCTTCAAAGCCGTCGACGTTGCCTCTGCGCGCCCCGGGCGACTCGATATCTTTGTCACCGTCGCATATAACCACTTCGGGTACTTTTCCGACTACCTCTATCAGGTAGCTTGGGAAAACGGGGTTACGACTTGGAGGAACTGGGGTGCCAGTGTCTCAGGCAGTTTCATGATGGGACCCGGCGTCGCAGCTGGTATGAGCTCGACCAACCGACTCGACGTCTTCGCGCTTGCGTCGAGTAATCCCGGCTCCGTTCCCCCAACGCTGACTCACTTCTATTCGGACAATGGTGGGATTACCGTCGGCAAGGACGATTGGGGTAACGGCGGCTTCACCCTCTCTGGCAAGGTCGACGCAGCGAGCTGGGGTCCCTGGCGTCTCGACATTGTTGTCCGCGCGGGCAACTCGGTCGCTCACAACTTTTGGCCTCCCGGGGCGTGGAACCTATGGCCCTCGTCCGGGTCTCCCGATAGCTCTCCGACCATCGTTTCGATGGGCCCCGGTATCCTCAGCGAATTCCATTTGGGGGGCTCCTATCTCCGGAGCAGCCGGTGGGCGAACCCGCCGGGTGCGACCAACGTCCGCTCAGAGTTCACCGATGTCTTTCTGGTAGGTGCCGGCTTCACCCCCACAGGCGGCATCGACGCTAGCTCTTGGTAGGTGGCTCGTACCCGAAGCGAGGCTACGTCGCCGGATGCGGCTGCGGTTTTTGAGTCGAGCGAGGTTGCGGTCGAACCACTGTGGTTGCGGCCGAACCATTACGGAATAGGGCCGCGTCCGGCTCAGGGCGGGGGCGAGCTTGCTGCTTGCCCCCGCCGACGACCCTAGGGAAGAAAGGGCACACCCGGCGCCGTTGCAAGTCATTTCGCAGTCTTTATGGCGACGACACGTTCGTAAATCTCGCGGCGCGATCGTCCGCTCCTCGCCGCGACGCGCTGGGCGAGCGTCGACGCAATCCGTATGGAGATGAAGGATGGCTTTCGCACGGCGCTGGTGAACGGGCGGTTCGCGCTGCCGTCGCAACCTGATTCGGGTGGTTTTCGGCGGCGAGGGGCGAATCGGAGGCATTCTTCACGACGTATTTTTGCGCCCGCATCGACGTTCGGCTGCCAGCTGCTATCGTGTTGGCGCTGTGACTGTCTCGGCCGCGAATCTTGCCCGCCATCTCGTCCTCGGAGGACTGCTCGACGAGCTGACCACTCGCTATGGTGGCTACGAGCTGGTTGCCCACTGGGTCCAGGGCGAATTTCATCACGACGTTGTCCTGCGTTTGCCCGAAACAGTCGCTGGCGAGCTGCGCGGCCGCATTGTCGTTGTGGCCACCAACTGCAACGGTGGCGTCAAAGAAGTGCTGTGCTTCTCCGAACTGCCGGATCGATCGGCGCTCTGGCATCACCGCTGCCCCGACATTCCCGAATTCAGCGGCGCACTCCCCCCCATCCTCGACCACGCGACCACAGACCATTGGTTCGACCCTTGCGAGTTACTCGCTCCCGATGCGCGCAGCGAGTTCCGGCCCGAGTTCCGACGAAAGCAACGGGGCGGCGGCTGGGAGCAGGTGGGCGGTCCAGCCTGCGCCACACGAAAGATCTGATGGAGTAGTCCAGTAAGATCGTGGGCGAGCGCTCTTGACAACGATTCGTAGAACCGTTGCGTGGTTTTGTGACGTGATATCGTCTTGGGGTGTCCCCTTGGCCCCTCAATTGGCCCCTCGTGATCCTGATCGCCGCGTATTGGCTGCCCCAAACGTGGAGCTCTCGAGCGAGTGCCTTTCTACGGCGAGCCATCCTCGGCGAGGAGAGCGACCAGACGAAGCGGTGATGCTTCCCGCACTCTTACAGCGCGCCCTTCGGGCGTTCGCGTAGATCAACGAGACCGTGACGCTTCCATCCCGTCCGCGCGAGCCACGTCTCCGCGGGACGAATGGGGACCTCGGCCGGCGTTGCGACCCGTGGTGGTCCCGACGCGGGAGGAGTCTTCCATCCGTCGAACATCGAGCCCGAGGAGCAAGGGTCGAGGCCGCTGGCTCCCGGCACGTGCTTGTACCAGTTCATGATCACGTAGACGATCGCGTGGCGCACTTCGCGGGGAGTCGGTAGCGGACGCGCATGGTATCGGTCACCCCAAACGCTGCCACGCCTTACGACCACGCGGTTCACGGCGCGCGCCAGACGGACGCACAGTCCGACGACACCACGGGAGAGGGAGACGTTGTCACTCGCTTCGACGAGCAGGTGGACGTGGTCGCTTTGCACCGAGAACTGCAGCACTCGAAACCAGCTGCGGGCCGTGCGAGACAACGCGCGTCGAAGCGCTTGGAACACGCGCTGTTTCCGCAAACTAGGGATCCTCGGCGCAGCTCGTAGCGTGACGTGGACGGGGTGCCTTTCGTTATGCGCGGGGCGCGCGCGGTGGGGCACGCGGCCACGCGGGGACATCCGCTTTCGCCCGGCGCCGTCTCGCTGGCCACCCCAAGTGCGGAACGGCAGCTCGCGTTGGGGTGGTCGTGTTCGCCGTTTCACTTGAATATAGCTATGTATATGTAACATACGATAAGTATGAAGGCAACTGACGGCCCCCATTTCTTTGCCTGATTTGTCTGTTCACGCTCAAAAAGTTGCCAATCGAATGGGCGCTGTTACGGAGCGCAAGGTCCAGGTCGCGCTCGGGAGGCTGTCGCTCACGGTCGCGCCGCAAGCGTCACGCGCGGGGCCGCTGGGACGTGCCCTTTCGACGGGGGCCAAGCAGAGAGCTCGCCCGCGCCGCCCTGAGCCGGCAATGCCCTGTTCCGTAGTGGTTCGAACGCTAGTCTGCTAGACACGCCAATCGCAGCCGCATAAGGCGAGCGTTTTCTCGGCCGAACACCTTCAGGCGAGCGAACGCGCGCAGGCCCCCGTCGAAAGGGCATGTTCCGGCGGCCTGTGCAGGTCTTCGAGGCCCGTCAGGTTGGGGCGCTTGTCTTCGCGGTCTTCATGGCGACGACGCGTTCGTAAATTTCGCGGCGGGGGCGTCCGGACCAGGCTGCGACGCGCTGGGCGACGGTTTTTGCGCTCGGGTCGCGCGCGAGCTCCTTCTCGATACGCGCATCGACCTGCGCGTCGTCGACGTTCGCCCCTGCGCCCGCGCCCGAGTCGGGGCCGAGGACGAGCGTGACCTCGCCCAGCCATTCGCGGGGCTCGGCCGCGACGCTGGCCACGGTGCCCCGCACGAACTCTTCGTGGACTTTGGTCATCTCGCGCGCGACGACGAGCTCTCGGTCGGGGCATAGCTCGGCGAGCTCGTCGATCGTGGCCGCAACGCGCTGAGGAGACTCGAAGAGAACGATTGATTCCGGCGAGGACAAGATCGACGCCAGCGCGTCCGCTCGCGCCGACCCGGCGCGGGGCAAGAACCCGTAAAAGCGAAATCCTCCAGGAACGATCCCCGAAGCGGCCACCGCGGCGGTCACCGCCGAGGGTCCCGGAATGGGCACGACGCGAACCCTCGCTTCGATCGCCGCGCGCACGAGCGCCGATCCGGGGTCGCTCACCGCAGGCACACCGGCGTCGGTGACGAGCGCGACGTCCTCTCCTTCGACGAGCCACCCCACGACCCGATCGATGTCTCGCGCCGTCGCATGGGCTTCGAGCGACGTAAGAGGCTTTTTCTCGACTCCGATGTGAGCGAGCAACGCCCGCGAGCGGCGCGTGTCTTCGGCGACCACGCGCTGGACCGCGCGCAGCGTTTCGATCGAGCGGAGCGTCAGATCGCCGAGATGACCGATGGGCGTCGCGACGACGTAGAGCGTCCCGGCCACGGCGTTCAGCCGCCCACGACGGCGTCTCCGAGCTCGGCTTTCAGGAACTCGCGTAGCTTCCCGGTCAGGCGAGCCTCGAGCTGACGCACCCGTTCGCGCGAGATGCCGAACCTGTCGCCCAGCTCCTGGAGGGTGAGCGGGTCCTCGGCGACGAGCCTATCGTCGAAGATCTCGATGTCCTTGCCTTTCAGCGTCGTTCGAAAATCGGCGAGCTTGGTCTTGACCATCTGCTGAATTTCGCCGTCGGCGACGGCCGCATCCGGCCCGGTCGTCGTCGTCGGCATCATGTCGAGCCGCGAAACCGGGCGGCCATCGGTGTCGCCGACCGGCGCATCGAGGGACATCTCGCCCGACGAAAGGCGCCTGTCCATGTCGGACACCTCTTGTTCTTCGACGCCGAGGCGTCGCGCGATTTCGGCTGCCGAGGGTTCGATGCCCATGGCCGAGAGGCGCGCCTTCTCCTTGTTGAGGTTGAAAAAAAGCTTGCGCTGAGCCTGCGTCGTGCCGAGCTTGACGAGCCTCCAGTTGTTCAAGATGAACCGAAGAATGTAGGCCCGGATCCACCATGCCGCGTACGACGAAAGCTTGACGCCTCGGTACGGGTCGTACCGCTTGACCGCCTGCATGAGCCCGATGTTCCCCTCCTGCACGAGGTCCATGATGTTCTTGTACGCGCGGCGGTACTCGTATGCGATCTTGACGACCAGGCGAAGGTTGGCCGTCACGAGCCGCGCCGCGGCGGCGACGTCACCGGTCCCGACGTATTTGACGGCGAGTGCGTGCTCTTCGTCAGCCGTGAGCAGCGTGTGTCGCTGCACCTCCCGCAGGTACTGCTGCATCGGGTCGAGCCGCGCCAGCGTGCCCGGGGGAGGAGGCACCTCGGGCGTCGGTTCATCGATCTCCGGCAGCGTTTCTTCGACGACTTCGCCGGCAGCCTCGATGATGTCCTCGTCCGCGTCGCTCCGCTCGGAATCCGTCTCGTTCGGCTCGTCGGTCGCGCCGGCTTTCGGGTCGGCAGGCCCCGAGCGCAGCGTGGCGCTCACGGCGCGAGGCCGTCCGCCCGTCGGGCGGCCCGATGCCTTGCTTTTGGGCGCCTTCTTCGGGACGGCCTTCGTCTTGGACTTCGGCCGGATCGGACGATTCGGGGGGCTCACGATGGCTTTCCGTTGCTACCTACATAGCATCCTCGCCGACCTGAAAGAGCTCTCACCATGATAGAGGGGGGACAAAGGGGTCTCCCGTGTACCATGTAAAAGAAAGACCATGAGCACACAGACGCTCGAAGTGGGCGCCAAAGTTCGCGTTCTCGGGGGTCCGTTCGCCGGGCGTGTCGGCGTGATCAGCGAGCTCGACGGCAAAGGGGGCGCCCGCGTCACATTGGGCCTGCTATCGGCACGTGTTCTCTTGGAAAATCTGCGGCCCACGCGCGCTGACACGCGGCCGTCGCTGAAGACCTCCCATCGAAGGCCCCCCTCGGCCGAGGACGAACGCGTGCGCCAGGCGGCAAGTCGTTCTAAAAAGACCCGATCGCCGCGTCGCACGCCGAGCAAATGAACGAACGGATCCCCACCGCCCTATCGGCGCAGTTTCGCCGTCACGCGAAACCGTACCTGCTCGGCACCCTTCTTCTCGCGGTGTACCAGACGCTGGCCTACGCATTCGACCAGGGGCTGAGATTCGGCGTCGGAGCCGTACGCAAGGGGGAGCCGACGGTCGCGCTGTGGGTCGGCGTCGGGCTCGCGATCGTTCCGCTGGTCGCGATGGGGGTTCGCGTCCTCTCACGGGTGCTCATCTTCAACGGAGGACGCGACGTCGAGTACGAGCTGCGGCGCGTTCTGCTCGATCGCCTGCACGCGCTCGGCCCGGCATTCTACCGCAAGATGCCGTCGGGCGAGATCATGAGCCGGGCGACCAACGATCTCACGCAAGTGCGGCTCCTCCTCGGTTTTGCCGTGCTCAACGCCGTGAACACGGTGTTCGCACTCGCGAGCTCCCTCGCCTTCACTTTGTCGGTGTCGGTCAAGCTCACCCTCGCTTCTCTTTCGACGCTGCC
>Ga0075425_100001379_pt1 | contig 23846 bp, 15 predicted proteins | sample SoiMethybrSBSTD4_FD_75300 | JGI IMG/M metagenome (GOLD analysis project Ga0075425, IMG submission 75300) | Bulk soil microbial communities from a Populus tree surrounding site in Tennessee, USA - Soil MetaG P. TD hybrid SBSTD4 | ecosystem: Environmental > Terrestrial > Soil > Tree plantation... | reverse complement strand
GGATACGGACCGGCCGTCTCGCCCGGGGTTACGGCGCAGGCCGCATTTGTCGATCCTGTCGTAGTCGTGCTCGAAGATGTTGGGCCCGGACTGGTTGGTGAACTGCCGCAGCCAAACGCCAGCGCTGCCCCCGCCGCACCCATCGCTCCAAGTACTTCTCGTCGTCCTACCTTCTTGATGCTCATCGTGTGCGCCTCTTGTGTGAGCACGATTGTGGTCAGTGCGCACACCCTCTTGCTCTCTTCGCAGGACAAATTGGCTCTGAACTGAACGTGTCAGAACAGTGTCGTGCAAGGGACACGCCCTCAGGTGTGACGATTTGGTGGCGAATTGTGAAACTTTCTGGCGGGCGGCACACTCTTGACAATAAAGATAACTTTGTAATACAAAGTATATATGATGCGCCTCCCGACGCGATCGCTCCGCGTCAAGTTCATCCTGCCGGCGCTCACCGAGGCGACCAGCCCGTATTGGCGGCCCATCAAGTACTCGTTGTTTCCGCCGCTCGGGCTCGCGACGCTGGCCGCCTATCTCAGACCCGACGACGAGGCCCTGATCGAGGATGAACACGTAGCGAAAGCCCGGGCAGGAGACCGGCCGGACCTCGTGGTCATTCAGGTCTACATCACGAGCGCACGTCGCGCCTATGCGCTTGCCGATGCCTACCGCGCACGGGGCGTCTTTGTTGCCCTGGGAGGATTGCACGTCACATCACTACCCGATGAAGCGGCGCTCCATGCGGACGCGATCTTCCTGGGGCCGGGCGAACAAACCTTTCCAGGATTTCTTGACGATTTCCGCGCCGGCCGGCCAGCCCGTCGTTACGTGTCCACGAGCGATCGAACGCTGGAGCGGGTGCCACCGATCCGCCGCGATCTCATCAACCGTCACCTCTACCTCGTCCCCAATTCGATCGTCGTCAGCCGTGGCTGTCCGCAGCATTGTGACTTCTGTTACAAAGACGCGTTCTTCGAGGGCGGGCGATCCTTCTACACCCAGCGGGTCGACGACGCACTCGCAGAGATCTCGAGGCTGCCGGGGCGGCACTTGTACTTTCTCGACGATCATCTCCTCGGGCATCGGCGATTCGCCGCGGCGCTGTTCGACGGGATGCGCGGGATGGGCCGGCTCTTTCAGGGAGCGGCGACCGTTGACTCCATTCTTCATGGCAACCTGATCGAGCAGGCCGCCGCTGCCGGCTTGCGAAGCATCTTCGTCGGGTTCGAGACGTTGACACCCGCAAACCTGGCGCGCGCCAACAAGCGCCAGAATCTCGGACGCGACTACTCGGCAGTCACCCGCCGCCTTCACGATCTCGGGATCATGATCAACGGCAGCTTCGTCTTCGGCATGGATGACGACGACGAAGATGTGTTCCGGCGAACGGTCGACTGGGCCATCGAACAGGGGATCACGACGGCGACGTTTCACATTCAGACGCCATATCCCGGCACGAAACTCTTCGCCCGCATGCAGGCCGAGCAGCGCATCGTGACCCACGACTGGGATCTGTACGACACGCGGCACGTCGTCTTTCGACCGGCGCGCCTGACTGCCGGCGCGTTGAAGGATGGCTACGATTGGGCGTACCGTGAGTTCTACCGGTGGCCTTCAATCGTGCGCGGGTCCCTGTCGCACGGAACGCTCAAGCACCAGGCGAAGCATTTCTTTTATGCCGCCGGCTGGAAGAAGTTCGAGCCGTTATGGGACTGCGTCATCCGCGCGAAGCGGTTGGCCGCGATGACGCCTGTCCTGGAAGCCGTGTTGTCGAAGGTCACCCGCTCGGATTCTGGTGTGAAGCTCGAGCCGGTCGAGATCCGGGGCAGCCCTTCGCCCCTAAGCTGAACAACACGACGTATTCGAACGAATGCAGCGTTCGATCCGATGTCACAATGGAGGTATAGCCGCGCTGACGTGATCGATCAAGGAGACTGCATGTCACTGAGACGAACGCTCGTACTCACTTTGATGCTCGGAGTTGTCGCACCCGCGGCGGCCCGAGCCGACGGCATGATTATCCCGTTCATCGGCGTAAATTTCGGCGGCAACTCGGGGCAGCCACTTACAAATGCGATCGATGCGAAGCGCCTCGATTGGGGCGTGACCTTCGCTTACATGGGTGCTGGTGTGCTCGGCCTCGAAGCGGACATCGCGCATAGCCCGGACTTTTACGGCAAGACCGACGTGGGCGGGAGCAGCGTCTTGACGGCGACGGGCAATCTGCTGGTTGGCGTACCCATCGGTGGCCAAAGAGGGGTCGGATTTCGTCCATATGCTCTCGCGGGTCTCGGCGTGATTCGCTCGAAGGTCGATGCGTTCACCGACGTGCTCAGTCTCGACAACAGTAAAGCGGCGTGGGATTTTGGCGGCGGCGCGATGTTCTTCTTCGGCAACAACGTCGGCGTGCGGGGTGAAATCCGCTATTTCCGAACGTTCGGCGACGTCGACTTCGACGTGATTCACACCGGCAGACTCGATTTCACACGCGGATCAGCGGGTCTCATTCTGAGATTCTGACCGCAGCGGGTCACGGCGTCTGCCGACTGAGAGTGAGCGACTGAATGCGCGGCGCGGGCGTAGGAGCGAGGAGCAGTTGTCCTCGGATGCGCCCGCGCTCACACTCCCACGTGAACTCGCCGGACAGCGCCCCGGTCGGCGAAATCGCCGAGCCGGTCGCGCAGGTGCCGACATCAGCCTTCAACTCCGACAGGTACCGTGCCCAGTGGCCGGTGTCGCGGTCCATCAAGAAGTTCATCGCAAACACATCGCCTGCCGCCATGACTGAACCGGCGAGGAACATCTTCGCGGCGGCCGTATACGCGCCCGTCAACGCACTCGACGGCTCCAATGACCGGGGCTTCAGCCGTCCTGAACGCAGAAGCGTCACCGCCGCATCCCACACGGGTGCGCGAGGCCCTGCGTAGGTGCGGTTGGCGAATGCGAAGATGCCGACGCCGTAGTCCGGGAGCAGGAGCACGTGCGAGCCGTAACCGGGATAGCCGCCGCCGTGGCTCAACGTGAGTCCGAGATCGCAATCACTGGCTGCGTAAAACCCCATTGCGTAAGTGGCGGCTTCACGGCACGCCTCCGCTCCACTCGATCCAGGCCGGAGACGAACTGCGGGGAAGTTCGCCCCTTGCGCCAGCTCACGAACGCTCGATCGTCGAACCGGTCCTGAGTCGGAGCCATCACGGGCTGGCCACGCGGACAGCAGAAACGCGATCCACTTCGCGTAATCGGCAGCGCTCGTCTGAATCCCGCCCATCGCACCGAACGCGCCGTGTGCCATCGTTGGCTCGAGCTTCCATGCGTTGTCTTCCCAGCGGTAACCCAGCGCACGCCGCTCGGCCGGCGCCGCAGTCACGTCGTAACCGGTGGACGTCATGCCGAGCGGGTTGAAAAGCAGTTGCTGAACGAAGTCCTTGTACGGTTGTCCTGAAACATTCGCGATGATGCGGCCGAGAAGCGCGTAGCCGAGGTTCGAGTACTCCATTGCAGTCGCTGGTGGGCGCGTGAAGCGCACGCCTTCGCGCAGCAGGCGAGTGAAGTCTTCCTCCGGCACGGGTGTCTGTCGATCGCCCCACGGATCGTCGGTCACAAAGCCCGCGGTGTGGGTCAGGAGCTCTCGGACGCGAATCTTTGGTGAATCATCAGTCGGGTATTTCCACCCTCGCAGTTCCGGCACATATCGCTCGACCGGTTCGTCCAGCGCGAGCTTGCCTTCATCTCTGAGCTTCAGAATGGAAAGTGCGGTGAACGCCTTCGTCATAGAGGCGATGCGGAAGAGTGTGTCAGGCGTGACCGCACGTTTGGCCTCGATGTCCTGCACGCCGGCAGCCTTCACGTGAATCACCCGGCCGTCCTGGACGATTGCCCACACCATTCCTGGAATGTGCGAATCAAGGCGATAGTTCTCCATCGTCCGATCGACCTCGACCATTGCGGCATCCTGGGCAAGTGCAGACGACGCGATGGCACCGAACAGAAACGACATGTGAATCAGTCCCGCCGCGGCTAAAGCGGGGCGGCGCCGGGACCGTGTCAGATCTCGCATGGCGTCAATATGACATAGGATAGGCTGGGCAAGATGACCCCAAACCGGCCATTGATCCTCGCCGTTGTCGACGACGATGACGATGTTCGTATTGCACTCTCGCGGCTGCTGCGGGCGATGGGCCACGCAGTGAGATTGTTCGCCTCGGCGGAGGAATTCGAAACCGGGAACCCGCCTGTGGATTGCGTGATCGCCGATGTACGTTTGCCCGGCCTGAGCGGTCTCGAACTGCGTGAACGCTTGCGCAAGACAAACGACTCTCCACCAGTGGTCCTCATCACTGGTGACGGCGATCGGCTGGCTCGAGACTTTCGGAACGCGCTCGACAGCCCGGTACTGACCAAGCCGTTCGATGCTGCCGTGCTGGCGGAAGCGATTGCCTCCGCGATGTCGATGACACCGCTTCAACGCGAACGTCATGCCCACTGATGATCTGTACCGGCGCGCGGCGGTCGCGGGCGGCGTCGGCGTCTGGGACTGGAACCTGGAGACCGGCGAGATCCACGTCGATCCGTTCATCAAGGAAATTCTTGGCTTCGCGGATCATGAGATCCGCGACCACGCCGATGACTGGAGAGAACTCCTGCATCCCGACGACAGGGCGCTGGCGGTCGAGCGCGTCGAGGCGTATCTCCGCGGTGCAACTCCGTCGTACGACAACGAATACCGGATGCGCCATCGCGATGGGAGCTACCGGTGGTTTCAATCGCGCGGTGCGGTCAGCCGGAACGAACAGGGAGCGATCGTCAGGCTCGCGGGGACCGTGGTCGACGTCACCGAGCGCAAGCGCAACGACGAGGCGTTGCGCCAGGCGCAGGAACTCAATCGGCGGATCGTTGACTGCACCGGCGACTGCGTGAAGATTCTCGATCTCGAAGGACGTCTGCTTTACATCAATCCGATCGGTTTGCGGCTGATGGAAATCCCTGATGTCAGCGACCTGTTGAATCGCTCGCTCGCCGGGTTCTTTCAAGGGGAAATGCGAGAGGCGGCGGAGCGAGCCATAGCCAGTGCCGGCCGGGGTGGCGCCGGCCGCTTTCACTACTCGATGAGGTCAGCGTCGGGAGCCACGAAGTGGTTCGATGCTGTCGTCACGCCAATCACTGACGCCAACGCCGAGGTCGTCCAGCTCCTGGTGATCTCGCGCGACATTACCGACAAGCGACGAGAGGACGCGTTTCGTGCCGGCCAGCACCGGGTGCTGGAAATGATCGCGACCGCGACGCCGTTGCCTGCAGTACTCGACAGCCTCGTGCTCCTCGTTGAAAGCCAGTCCGACGGCATGTTTTGTACGGTGCTTTTGCTCGATGAAGACGGAGTCACCGCCCGTCACGGCGCCGCTCCGAGCCTTCCTGCGGAATACGTTCAAGCGATTAACGGATTGTTGATTGGACCCAATGCGGGATCGTGCGGGACGGCGATGTATCTCGGTCAGCGAGTGATCGTCACCGATATCTTGAGCGATCCGCTTTGGGAGAACTACCGGGAGGTCGCGCGGAAGTTCGGACTACGGGCGTGCTGGTCGATGCCGATCTTTTCACCCCGTCGGAAAGTACTGGGCTCCTTTGCGATGTATTACACGGAGCCGCGTGAACCGGAGGATGGAGAGCTGCAGCTCATCGAGACGGCGGCCGACATTGCCCGAATTGCCATCGAGCAGCAACGCTCGTATCAGGAAGCGGACGCGCAGCGGCGCCAGCTGGCCCACCTCAATCGGGTGGCGACGCTTGGCGAGCTGTCGGGCGCGCTGGCGCACGAACTGAGTCAACCACTCACTGCGGTTCTCACCAATGCGCAGGCGGCGCGGCACTTTCTGAATCGTCAGCCGCTCGAGATCGACCAGATTCGTGGAGCAGTCGAGGACATCATCAAGAACGACAAGCGAGCCGGCGCGGTCATCGATCGTCTTCGCGCGCTGCTGCGAAAAGAAGAGATCTCGCGGCAACCGGTGGATGTCAGTGACGTGGTTCGTGACGTCATCGATCTTGCGGTCGGCGAGCTCACGTCACGCCGCATCAACGTGAAGAGCGCGTTAGCGCCCGTGATTCCGTCAGTTCTCGGCGACCGCATCCAACTGCAGCAGGTCGTCCTCAACCTCGTCCTGAATGCCTGCGATGCGATGAACACGACCGATACCGGCGACCGCGTGCTTGTACTGGCGACACGAGCCGACGACGGCTTCGTCGAACTCACAGTATCCGATCGCGGGCCGGGGATTCCCGACGGTCAACTCGAGCGCGTGTTCGAGCCGTTCGTGACCTTTCGCGAACAAGGCCTTGGCCTCGGGTTGGCGATCAGTCGTTCGATCGTGGCCGCCCACGGCGGTTCAATCCACGCCGAGAATAATGCCGGGGGCGGAGCGACATTCCGGTGCCTTCTGCCAATTGCCGGCGCCAGATCGTTCAAGCAGGCTGTTTAAAACGAGCGCCTCAGTCCCTGGGTTTCCAGCCGTCGCGATAGGTGCGCGTCAGATACTGGTTGGCCTCGGGTTTGTCGGGAAATGTCAGCCCTTTGCCGTCGAACTTCAGCGTTTCACCGGGAAAGCGTGCCGCGACGTTGCCGATGATTACCGATTCGGTCAGGGGGCCGGCGTAGTCAAAGTTGGCGGAGCACTTCTCCTTCCCGCCGCCGAGGACCACGTCAAGGAACTCGCCATAATGGTCGCGATCGGTCAGGTCGAACGTTGGCAGCGACGCCATCTTCGAGTCGGGCAGCACGAATGGGTCCGCTGTTGTGTGAGGCAACACGATCATTCCGTCGGTGCCGACGAGAACGCTGCCCTGTTCAGGAAAGCGCGTCCCGATCGGTTCGCGAACCGCATCGGGCGGCAGCTCGCCGCCGTCATACCACCACACGTCAACGGTTTCGTTCGCGGTGTATTCGGTGCCCGGATACGTCAGCTTGACGCGAGCCTTAGTGGCCCAACTTTCTGCGGTAGGTGCCGGACCAGCAGCCGTGACCGATATCGGCCAGGTCAGCTTCAGGGCGCGATATGGAGGACTGTAGATATGGCAACCCATGTCCCCGAGCGTGCCGGTGCCAAACCCCACGCGGCGGCGCCATTGTGATGGGTGATACACCGCGCGCTTGAACGGCCGTTCGCTGCTCACGCCAAGCCACTCATCCCAGTTGAATGGAGCGGGAACCGGATCAGTCTGTTCCGGAATTGGCTTGTCGTCCCCCCAACTCTTATTCGAGAACGTGTGCACTTCGCGAATCTTGCCGGCGATGCCGCTTCGGACCAGCGCCTCGCCGTATCGCTGAACACGACTCGACGACACTTGAATTCCCATTTGCGTCGTCAACCCTTTGCGCCGCGCGTACTCCGTGAGCATGCGTGTTTCTCGAAGCGTGTTGCAGAGCGGCTTCTGGACGTAGACCGCCTTGCTGCGCTTCATCGCTTCGAGCGCGATGAGGCAGTGCATGTGGTCGGGGGTCGAGACATTTACCGAATCGATGTTGTTGTGCTCTCTCTTGAGCAGCTCGCGCCAGTCCTGATAGACGCGCACCTTCGGGAAGCGTTCCTGGAGTCGCTCGAACCGTCCAAGGTCGACATCGGCTACGGCGACGAGATCGAACGCCGGATGTTTGGCGAACGCCATCAAGTCGCTGAGCGCCTGACCGGATGCGCCGATGCCGGCATGGCGGACCGTTCGTCCGTTGGCGCGAGGGCGAACCGACAGAAATGGAGCGACCGCGGCGGTGGCGCCAGCGGTCTGAAGGAACTTCCGGCGGGAAATGGTGTGGGACATCAGGACGAGCGTATCGTCATTCGGCGACCGCTGCAATCGATCGGGCACTGGACTATCGCACGGCGAACCGCTCCTCGTGGAGCAGGGTGCCGTCGAGGCTTCTGACTTCCACTCTCCAGTCGCCATCGGTCACGGTCTGCCGGCTGTAGGTACGATAACCCTCCGTCGCATTTCCTCGAATCGCAAGCTTCACGGATTGACGCAGCGTGTTTCCGTGATACCAGCGATGCACGACCGCGGTATCACGCGGCGATTTGACGCGCGTGTAGAGGACGATCGGTCCTGGCCTCACAGAACCGCCGACCGGATCGCAGCGCCACGTGCTGCTCCTCGTTGAGAAGCTGCGGCACACTTGCGCAACGGCGAGCGCGACGGCGCCACGAGGAGATGGCTGGTCCGCAGCGACCTGTCGATCGCGTTCCCGCGGCGTGCCCTTCGGCGGACTCGGTCGTCCGATTGGAGTTGGAGCTGGAGCTGGACTGCTGGGTGCCGCACTCGTTGGTGGTGGCACCGCGTCGGCGGGCCGTGCTGTTTTCGGTTCAGGCGACTGCACTTGCATCGACGACTCGCCAGACGACCACGGTCGCAACAGAAGCAGCGCGAGCGCCACGATGAGGACCGCTCCGACGGCGAGCCAGGCCATCCGGTGCGACGATGGGCCGGTCGTGGCCGCAGGTCGCACGTCTATCGGAGCGACTGGTGCCGGTGGGGGAGGATTGGGTCGCGGCGCAACCGTCGCTGGCGGCGCCGGCTTCTCCGTGATGCCGGTGTCGGCAGCCGCTCCGACAGGTGCGCGAGCATCAACCGGCACCCCATGTGCGTGACAGAAATCCTCGAGATTCTGTTTCGTCTCCGCGACCATCGGATGGTCGCGCGGAAGCGCCGCACCCGCGATGGCTGCTGCCCGTCGATAGAGGCTTTCGGCATCGCGGATGCGGCCCGTTTTTTCCGCGACGATCGCGAGATTGTTGAGGGTGTTGGCCAGATCCGGGTGGCGGGGACCGAGCTCCTGCTCCTGAATCGTGGCCGCTCGCTTCAGCAACTCCTCAGCAGAAACAAAGTCCCCGCCCATTGCCGCCTGTTCAGCACGGTCGAGCAGGTGACGAACTTTCTCAACTTCGGCCATCGCGCTTTCCCTTTTAAGAGGCTGCGTCCCGCCGCAGCTCGGCCAACCCTTCCAGGGTGCTCTCGATATCTGGCGCGCCTTCCGGAGGTGTCCACTCGAGTGGCACGCCGGCAGAAATGAGCAGCCGCGCGACCCCCACGTGATCGGCTCCGCGGTGCTTCGAGTTCCGCCGGCCCTCGACGGCCCAAACCAGTGGAGAAGCGGAGAACATTCCGTCGAGCGCGTTCACGTCAGCCCCATGTTTCAGCAAGACGTTGACCGCATCGACGTGGCCGGCCATGGCCGCGCGATGCAGCGGCGTGACATTGTCCTTGTCCCTGGCTTCGGTATCGAAACCGCACGAGAGCATGGTCTCCAGCACGGCCGCATTGCCGCTTTCGGCCGGCCGGTGAAGCATCAGATGATGTTCCGGTCGAAGCTTCGAGCGCACGCCAGGATCGGAAGTGAGGATGGCTTCGGCGCCGGCGCGATCGGCGCGGGCGCAGGCCGCCATGAAACGTTCGAGCGATGACAATTCGTCAACTGCGCCGTGCGCGACGAGCCACACTGCGATTTCCGGATTGCCAGAGAGCTCTGCGAGTGTATGCGGGGTCGCGCCGTCGGCGCGACGCTGTGACACATCCGCGCCGCTGGCGACGAGGCGCTCGACCATCGGCACGGTCCATCGCCGGGCAGCAACGTGCAACGGCGCCTCCTGCTCGGGGCCCCAGGCAAGGTTTGGATCCGCGCCGTGATCGAGCAGCCAAGACGGACCGGATGGATTGTCGGTCCACAACATCATGTAGACGAGGGGCGGCACGCCTCCTGGAATTCCGTTCACGTTCAACCCATACCGGTGGAGCAATTCAAGTGCGGAAAGATTGCCACCACCGCCGGCAATGTGCGAAGTGACGCCGTCTGTCGGATTGGCCCCGGCATCGAGCAGCACTTCGGCAAGCGGCAGGTGCCTGATCGTGCAAACCGAGCCCCACAATGCCGTGCGCGGAAGTTCGGGGTGCCAGTTCCAGTGGTACTCGGCGTTTGGGTTTGCCCCAAGTTTGCAGAGAAGACGTGCTATTGAGACGAGCCCTTCAAGGCGGACCGGATCGTTCTTGTGCATGGACGTATGACACACGTAGAGCAACGGCTCCCAATCGTGTGGTCCGCCTGACTGCCTGACGATCTCCGGACGATCTCTCAGCCGCTCTTCTACGGCAGCGGCGTCGCCGAGAACGAGTGCCGTGTGCAGCGTCGCTGAAGCCATGCGCGGATGGAGTGCGAGAAGTCGTTCTGCCCGGCCAATCGCGCCGCCAGTCGCGCAACGGATGAACTCGTCAATCGCAGTCTCGAACGACAGCGTGCGCGCCTCGACTTCCTCGCGCAGCGTGTTCCAGGAGGTGAATCCGTGTTCGCGAGCCACCACCGACTGAGCATCGTGCAGCGCAAGATCCGTGGCGCCGATTTGTTCGAGAGTCCTGCCTGACAGCGATGGCAAAACCGCAAATCGACCAAGCGCCTCCTGATCGCGCGCCTTCGCCTCAGCGAGCAAGGACTTCGCCTGTTTCTTCAGTTGTTCCAGATTCGGATGAGCGGGGAGTTCGCGTGACGGCATACAACCTCCATGCATCAATCCTGTGGTTCGCAGACAGGCAGCACGGCGGTTCGTTGCCGTTGGTGGAACTCTTATGACGGTGGGCTTGGCCCTTCGCGCGAACCCGCGGGCGCCCTTTCAGCGCACACCATCACACTAGTGCCAGCACCGGCGCGTGTCAACTCAGGTGTGTCGCGCCGACGGCGAGCTGCTGGACGAGGAAGTCGACCACCCGCTCGAACGGATCGAATCCCCACGCCGCGGCGACCGACGGTCTCAGGTTCGAGTTGGCATTGATATCGTAGAACACGCGTCGCCCGGTGTCGGTTTCGAGGTACTCGATGCCACCAACATCGAGCCGCGCCGCGCGAACGATCCGCTTGGCAGTCTCCACCGCGTCTGCCGGAACGTCGAGGTAGGGATAGAACTCGACCGGCGGTGCCGCCACAGCGGGTTCCTCCGGCCGCTCGCATAGGCCGTCGCCGCTGTCGGGATTGCAGACAGGCGACGGACACAGGTTGAAACGGCCGTGGGTTTTTACCCGCATCGCGTACAGAAGCTCACCGCCGAGAAACTCCATCCTCACGATCCCTTGTGCAGGGTCGTGCGGCAGAAATTCCTGCAACAGGAACAGATTGTCCGGCAGCCACACGTTCGGATCGTTGGCAAAGATTGCGGCGATCTCCTCCCACGAAGAGACGACCTGGATACGCGCGCCGCTGCCGCCCTGGTCGGGCTTCAGGAGTGCCGGCCACTTGAACGTAGCGGGGGCGTGACGACGCAGTGCGGCGACGTCGTTGAACGTCATGGAATACGGCGTGTCGATACCAAGTGTCTGCAGCAGGGTCGCCTGCGCGCTTTTGCTCAATTCGAGCGCGAACACGTCGGCGCCATTGAGCACACGCGCACCTTGAAGCTCGAGCGAACGCATGTAGGCAAGCGCGAGTGGAACCGCACGCGCCTGGCCGCGGATGTACGCGCTCGGGCTCGCCTGATTGAAATAGATCGGCGCAACTGGCGCATCGTGATTGCTGAAGGCCGCGGCCGTGACGTTGAAACTGGTGAACGCGACACCGCGACGTTCCAGGGCGGCAAAGAGCGGCTTCTGCCACTCGGGGTGTTCGTAAAGAACGACGAGATCTTTTGCTGAGATCGTCATAAGCTACTGACGTCGATCGTGCCACAATCCGAACCATCCAGTCTGGGAACGTTGACCCAGTCGTGCAGGCCCAGTAGATTCGTGCCTGCCCTAATTAGCTAAAGCTCGAACGATTGCGCAATCGACAATCCGGGACAAAGGTACCGGCGATTTTGCGGGCGTGTGATCGTCTAATCATCAAGGAATATCGGCGCGGGCAGCCCAGTTGTGAGAACGCTCCACTTCGCACGTTACTACAGGAGAACAGCAACACGTTCAACTTAAGGAGAATGTGATGACTTTCGGAATGAGACGTATCGGTGGGGTAGGCCGATCGATCCCACGAGTCGCGATGGTGATGCTGATCGCCGGTGTCGTATCTGGCCGTGCGTCAGCTGACGACATGGTCCTGAAGTGGAACGAGATCGCGGCCCGAACTGCCGCCGGCGCGACGAATCCATTCAATCAGGCGCGCATCATGGCGATCACACAACTCGCGGTGTTCGAGGCGGTCAACGCGGTGACGGGAGACTATGAGCCGTATCTCGCCACCCCAACGCCAGCAGCTCCCGGCGCCTCCGCGGATGCCGCTGCCATCGTCGCCGCTCACAAAGTGCTGACCAACTATTTCAACAGCCCCACTACCGTGGCCGCACTCAACGCCGCTCGCGACGCTGATCTCCTCGCGATTCCGAGCGGGGCGGCCAAGACCGACGGCATCGCGGTCGGACTCGCAGCGGCCAATGCGCTGATCGCGCTTCGCCAAAACTCATCGGGCGCCGCGACCGATGGCTCGGCAACGCCGCCGTTGACGAATGTCCCGTCGTCAACCGTGCCCGGAGACTACCAGCTGACGACCGGCTGCGCGTCGAGCGCGTTCTACAACTGGCCGGGTGTGACGCCGTTCGCCATCCGGAGTCCGGCAGATTTCCTTCTGCCGCCACCGCCCGCTCGCGGCAGTCAGCGATATACGAAGGACTACGACGAAGTGCACACAGTGGGTGCGGCCAATAGCGCTGACCGCCCGCCCGATCGAAGCGACAACTCGAGGCTCTACGCGGGGACTTCGCCAAATTTCGCACTGAGCATGGCCACTCGGCAGATCGCAACCGCCAAAGGCTTGTCGATGTCGGAGAACGCGCGCGCCCTCGCGTTGATCATGATGGGGATCAACGACAGCCTCATCGCCTCGTTCTACAACAAGTATCACTACAACTTGTGGCGGCCGGAGACAGGTATTCGCAACGGCGCATCGGATGACAATGGCAAGACCGAGGGCGACACGGGCTTTACGACATTCATCTCGACCCCATGTTTTCCGAGCTATCCGTCAAATCACGCCAGCGGCACCAACGGCGGCCTCGAAGTCATGAGGCGTCTGTTCGGCGCGGCCGGACACGACATTACGATCACGAACACCGTTCCCCCGCTTGGCGCTCTCCCTTCGAAGACGATCACCCAGCATTACACGCAGCTTCAGAAGATCGCCGACGATGTGGATGATGCGCGCGTCTACGGCGGGATTCACTGGCGTTTCGACCAGGTAGGCGGTAACGACTTGGGGCGAGCGGTTGGAACCGAGGTTGCGAAGAACTTTCTTCGCCCGATACACCCGTAGTGGTCGATGTATTCCTGGCGAAGCGCCAGGGTGGGATCAAGGCGAGCGGCGCGGGTGCGGTCCTGCTTTGGTTTGTAGGGCGCGGTCTTCAGACCGCGCCCACGCTCTAGTATGGTTGAGCTGCCTGCGCGAGGACGAATTCTCGCAGCTTCAACTTATTTACGGGTAATCGTATGATTTGATTCGTACGTTCCACCCTCTAAGCCGGCGTGCATGGTCATCAAGCTGAATCTGGACCGGCTTGATCACGAGTTGGGTGTTCCCGACGACGAGTCGAACGGGGACGCGCACAGCCGTTCTTTGTACGGCTCGATTGGCGGCCAGGTGGCCGTCGGGCACTACATCCTCCACATCGGCGAACCCTGCGGCGGTGTCATCGAACAAACACCAGGCGACGCCGCGCACGTTCGTCCACGGCCCACGCCGATCCTTCTCGGTCCGGGGATGGCTCGCGGTCTCTTGGATCGCCGCGAAGAATTGACCGCGGCTCTCTCGGCGGTTGATGTCGGCCTTTCGATCGCGGTGAGCGGCGAGCCCGGCGTCGGCAAAACCGCCTTCCTGCGGCAACTCGCGCATCATTCGGGGGCGGCCGCCTTTGTAGACGGCATTGTCTATCTAATGGCGCGGCATCAGCCGGCCGCGGATCTCCGGCAGGGCCTCTTCGAAGCCTTCTACGAGACCACCGGCTTCTACAAGCCAACCGAACCACAGATTCGGCGTGCACTGCAGGACAAGCAGGCGTTAATCCTCCTCGACGACGTGGATCTCGCACAGCACGAGTTGGAGCGGTTGGTCGATGTCGCTCCACGATCGGCGTTTGCAATCGTCACCCGGGAAGCGCGTCCGCTGAGCGAGGTTCGTGCGGTCGTTCTCCGAGGATTGCCAACCAACGACGCGGCGCTGCTCCTCGAGCGCGAAGTCGGCCGCACGTTGAGCGTCTCCGAGCGATCCGCGGCAGCGGCTCTGTGCGCCACGCTTGAAGGGCATCCGCTTCGAGTTCGTCAGGCGGCCGCCATTATTCGCGACCACGGAGGCTCGATCGAGGAGCTGGCCCGCGATCTCGGGCCGGAGCAGCTCCTCACCGAAGTGATGGCATCGATTGACGAGAAGCAGCGGCGCGTGTTGTTGGCACTGGCCGCTCTTCCCAACGTGCCGCTACAACTTCACCACGTGTCCGGGCTGGCTGACGTCACCGACATCGAACCGTCGATGGCGGCACTGGCTCACCTCGGCCTTGTCGCTCGGAGCGACTCGCGCTATCGCCTCGTTCATGGTGTCGGCGACCGGCTTCGTCACACCGACGACTTGAACCCTATAGTGAACCGCGCGATCACGTACTTCACCGCGTGGGCCGAACGATACCGCCGCAATCGGGACACGTTGCTGGACGATTGCGACGCCCTGTTACGCGCGCAGCAGCACGCGACTGACATGCGGCGCTGGGGAGAGGCTCTTCGCCTGGGACAACTTCTGGAGTGCGCGCTTGTCGCCGGCGCACGCTGGGGCGCCTGGGCGATCGCGCTCGAGCGCTGCCTCGCTGCCGCACGGTCAATGGGAGATCGATCGGCCGAGGCCTGGGCGCTTCATGAAATCGGCACTCGAGCCCTTTGCCTCGGTGAGACCGGCGCGGCACGAACGTTACTCGGTCAAGCGCTCAGTCTCCGCGAGACGCTGGACGACAGTGACGCGACGGCCGCGAGCCGCCGCAATCTCAGCTTCGTGCAGCCGCCGGTGACAGTCGCCGTTCGCGAGCCCGCGACGGCTCCGCCTGACGATCCGGTGGTGCTCGATTCGCTGCCGCTTAGGGACACAAGCAGTCCGCCGATCCATACAGCCGTGAAGAAGCGCTCCGGAGTCGTACCGGTAACAGCCTTACTGTTCGTCATCCTCGGAGGTCTGGCCTATTGGATGGCGCACCCGGGTTTCTCGTGGACATCGTTGAAGGTCGCCAAAATTCCATCCGTGCCGCAGAAGGTGACCGCAGAGACTGAGGTCGCCATTGCCCCCGCGCCTGAACGCGCGCCTGAACCTGCGCGACCCTCGTCGACGCCGCGCGTACTGCGCTTTTCTGCTTTTCCCGACCATGTCGCCCCCGGTGAATCGCTGGGCCTGTGCTACGAAGTCGCGAACGGTACTCGCGCCCGCATCGACCCTGATGTTGGAGAAGTTGGCGCTCTCGAATCGGAGTGTATGCAGACCCGGCCATCGGAAACAACGACCTACACACTCACCGCACAATCCGAGAATGGGGAACCCGTGCGCAAGACCGTGCTCGTGCGGGTTGACGGGGACGATGTGCCGCGTCCTGCTTCTCTCGCGGACCGGGCCAACATCCGCATTTTCACTCCGCGTCCTGGCTCGATCGTCACAGGCCGAGCGATCGCGCTCTGTTACGCTGTCAGCGGCGCCTTGCATGCGCGCGTTGACCCTGGCGTCGGCGAGGTCAGTCCTGCCAATGCACTGACGTGTTTGCGCGTGCGGCCCGCCCGCACGACCACGTACCAGCTCACCGCGTACGGGCGCGACGGCTTTGCCGTCCGACAGCAACTCGTCCTCGTCGTCAGGTGAGCCGATTCTAAGAAGGGAGCCGCTGATCGGCGAGGTTCGGTCAGTGGGTCATCGCGTAAAGCACGATGTCGATGCCGACGGCATAGGCGTCCGGCGAGAACTTGTAGAAGTAGTCCGTGTCCTCGCCTTCGCGTTCCCAGGGATCGGGAATATCGGAGTTGTGCACCATGACGACCATGAGTCGCCCGTGGGTGTCAGTGATCCCGCGTGCGTCGGGCGGATCTCCTTCGGTGTTCCAGCGCTCGATCGTGCTGCCGCCGGTTCGACGCCAGGTCTGTATCGAGGCCATCTGCGGCAAGCGCGACACCGTGAACATCGTGTGCCAGAGCGGGTGATCGTGGATCGGCGGTGTCAAATCGATGATGGGATACCGAATCGGGGACAGAACTCGACCGATCTCTTCGTCGAATTGCTCCTCCGCGGGAGCGCCGTGATAATCCGAGACGAACAGGAAGCCGCCCTTGAGAAGGTAGGCTCGGAGCCGCTCTACTTCCGCGTCACTGAAACGCGCGGTCCCCGCATCCTCCATCAGGACGAACGGACATTGAAACAACGCGTCGTCGGTCAAACGGACGACAACCGTGTCCGGGACTGATCCTTCGCCTTCGCCATCGTGCGTCAGCGTCACGCGTATCTTGGTGAGTTCCGCGAGTCGGACGCTGAGGTTGATGTCCGCTCCCGGGTAATCCGTACTCCAGCCCTGCTTCTCGCGATGGTCGCTCGAGAACATCGCACGACAGAAGTGGAAGTTGCCGTCAAACGTCGTCGCGGTGGGAAATTTCGGAGGCGTGCGGCCGTAAAAGCCGGCCCAGATCCGCTGGCCGTACACTGTCGCGGCGGTGGCGGCAAGCACGCCGATGATCGCGACGAGTGTCCAGGTCAGCCGTCTCTTCATGAGACCTCTCGTTGGCAATCTCGATCGTAATCGATCAGGGCACCGTTGGTATAGCGTCCGGGTGAACGCCAGTCAGCGCGAATCAGGGTTATCGGGTGTCTGATGGCCGCGTGGGATTGCTGACGAGCGGCAATCTCACGATGAAGCGATCGTGTTCGATGGCCCACACGATGGCCCGGCCCGTCACGATTCGAAAGCGCTCGCGCAGGTTGATCAGGCCGATTCCAGTCGGGCGGGTGGCGGTCGGCCGCATTCGGAGATTGTTGTCGACGATTAGGGTCGCGTCTTCGAGTCGCACGTGGATGCGGAGAGGATCGTCACTGGTGATTGTGTTGTGCTTCAGCGCGTTCTGAAAGAGCTCCGACAGCGACACCGGCGGAAGAAGCAGGCGATCGGCGTCCGGGGCTTGAACCTGCACGTCGAGACGAAATCCACTGCCATAGCGGATTTCGGCGAGTAGCCGATGGCGCTCGAGCGCCTCCAGTTCCTCGGAGAGACGCACGAGCGTTCTGGCGCGGCAATCGAGGACGTATCGATACGTCGCGCTCAAGGTCCTGATGAACCCCGGGGCCGCCTCGCTGCGTTGGTCGACGAGGTGTGCGAGCGCGTTGAGATTGTTGAAGAGGAAGTGTGGATCCACTTCGCGACCCAGGCTCTCCAGCTCCACCTGTAGACGCTGGTGTTCCAGTCGGGCGCTGCGCATCCGATCGCTTTCCCACTCTTTGAGCAGGAACACGGTCTCGTAGACATGCGTGATGGCGACGACGAGCGCGACCACCGCGACGAGCGCCGTTGCCAGCGCGTACTGACGCGTCCCGATGTCACCCGTCAACTTGCGCCATCCCCACAACGTCGCTGTGGCGAATGGGATGGTGAACGTCGTGATGAGCGTCAGCAGCACGCCCAGCCGTTTCCACGGTCGCAGCAGCCAGTCCTCGCGTCGCGGCAACCGGAAGTACAGCCGTCGATTCCCGTCCCAGATCAGGAACGCGACGGCCGTGAACCACGCATATGATGCGATCAATCCCGCCGTCGAATGCCGGGAGTGATCGATCAGTCCCGAGAGGTTCACGACGAAAGCTCCAAGGATCGGGCTCACGAGCAGTCGTGGCCAGAAGTCGTGTACGTCGCGAGGGTCAACGCTCGTCCCGGCAGCGGCGTCGTTCATCCCGAGCGTACGGTATCAGTGAATTCTCTTCCCGCAACGACGATGGGATGAACGTGGTGACGAACCGATCGTGCGAGCCAACGGTTCGCCCGTCGGGACCGTCTCAGGAGAGGGCAGTCGCAAGCTCGACCCGCGCGGCGCCGATGGCTCCCAAGGAGAAGTTCGCATGCAGCTCACGAAATGGTTCGAGGAAGCGCGCGCCGATGTGCGGCTGGCAGTACGGCATTTGATCTCTGCTCCCGGCTTCACGCTGGTCGCAGCGCTGACCCTCGCGCTTGGCATCGGTGTCAACAGCGCTATTTTTGCGTTGGCCGATGCGGCCTTGATCCGGCCGCTGCCGTTTGGCCAGGGAGAGCGGATCGTGATGCTTTGGGAGCGCACGACCACGTCATCGAAGACAGGCGTCTCGCCGCTGAACATGCGCGACTGGATGACGCAAAGCGCGTCGTTCGATGGAATTGCCTACGTTCAGCGCGGCATGGGCGGCGGACCGCTGCTGACCGCACCCGACGGCTCGATCGAAACGGCCGAGCGCCAGAGCACCAGCGCGAATTTCTTCGACGTGCTGAAAGTTGTTCCTGTCGTCGGCCGTACGTTCAAACCTGAAGATGACGGCCCTTCGCCGCGAGTCGTGTTGCTCGGCGAAGCTGTGTGGCGGCGGCGATTCGGAGCCGACCCTTCCATCGTCGGGCGAGCGGTGCGCTTGAACGGTCTGCCGTACACAGTCGTCGGGGTGGTGGCCGACGACGTGCAGTTCTCGCGTCCAGCCGAGATCTGGACACTCTCGCCGCCGTTTCCAGATGTGCCGGCTTTGCGCGCCATGCGCGCCTTTGAAGTGGTCGCGCGTCTCAAGCCGGGTGTGACGATCGAGCAGGCACAGGCGGAGCTTGGCGTGATCGCCGAGCGCCTCGCGCGGCAGTATCCCGAAGCGAACGGAGCCGGCGCCATCGTCGAACCCGTTCGGGCCGGCATCGTCGGAACCGACCTGCGCGCGACATCGATCTTCCTGCTCGGGGTCGTGGCCTTTGTGCTGCTTCTTTGTTGCGCCAACGTTGCGAACCTGCTGCTGGCACGAGCGACGTCGCGCGCGCGCGAGATCGCCGTACGGTCCGCGCTCGGTGCTGAGAGCGGGCGCATCGTTCGGCAACTTCTCACCGAGAGTCTCGTGCTGGCGGCGTTCGGAGGGACGCTTGGCATCGGCGCTGGTGCCATGATTCTCAGGGTCGCGCCGGCGCTCATTCCGGTTGGATTGCTCCCGGCCGCGGTCGTACCGGCATTCGACGCGCGAGTTGTGGTGTTCGGTCTCGCAGCGATCGTGATCGTTGGCCTCGCATTCGGTGTGGTGCCGGCCTGGCAGGCGACGAGAACGTCGCTCGTCAGCGTGATGTCGTCTGACAGTCGATCGGTGACGGCAACCGGCCGTCGTCTTCGCAGCCTCCTCGTCGCGGGCGAAGTGGCCGCCGCGGTGCTACTGCTGTCGGGCGCCGGGCTGTTGCTGCAAACGGTGTTGACGCTTGTCCGCCACGACACCGGGTATCGCTCGGCCAGCGATTCGGTCCTGACGCTCGACTTCAGTGTCCGGACCGGGCAGAACTCACGCTATCCAAGCGAGGAAGCCATCAACCAGTTCTACGATGCGGTCGGCCGCGATGTCGGCGCGTTGCCCGAGGTGCGCCGCATCGGCTGGGCGTCGAGTCTGCCGTACGGGACAAGCGAGCTCGGTCGATGGGCGTTCGAGATCGTTGGCGATCCGCAGATCGACGCGCGCGAACGGCCTACTGCGGAGTACACGACCGCCGATCCGGGGTACTTCAGGACACTGGATCTTCCGATCGTCAGCGGACGCGGTTTCAACGAGCGCGACACGCTGCGCAGTGTACCGGTGTGTGTCGTGAACGAAGCGTTCCTGCGCCGGTATTTCAACAACCGTAATCCGATCGGCGCGCATCTCTCGCTGACGGCGCCGCCGAACGGCCCGACCCAGGTTCGCGAGATTGTCGGCGTGGCGCGGCAAACCAGCGGTCAGCCGGATGCGCCCGAGGAGTTGATCCAGGTCTACGTGCCGCTGGCGCAGTTTCCGACCGGCGACGTCTACATGGTGGTGTCGCCCTCGGCCGGCCATGCCGAATCGCTGACGCCGCTCGTGCGACGCGCGGTCGCTCGGATCGATCCTGACGTCCCGGTACGGCGCGACCGAACGCTTGAAACGCTGTCGATTGAGTCGACCGCGGGCTACCGCTTCAGGGCGAAAATGGTGAGCACGTTCGCCGTGCTGGCGCTCACCCTGGCGATGGTCGGCGTATTCGGCGTACTCGCCTACACCGTCCAGCAGCGGCAACGTGAGATTGGCGTGCGCATCGCGCTTGGCGCGACGAGCGCGCGGGTGATGTGGATGGTCTTTCGCGATGCCGGGCGGATGATCGCAACCGGCGCCATCGCCGGCATGGTGCTCGCCGGCTTCTCAGGCCGGCTGCTCTCTGCGTTCCTCTTTGGCGTCGATCCGCTCGATCCTCTGACGTTCGTGAGTGTGCCGGTGATGATCCTGCTCACGGCGATCGTCGCGGCCGCCGCGCCCGCGTGGCGTGCGAGCCGCATCAATCCGGTCGACGCCTTTCGACACGACGGGTGACTCTCAGCCCAAACAGACTGCGGCGGCCATGACGGTCGGCGTCGGACGTATACTTCGCCTTAACATCACGGTCCCATGGCCCGTGCCCGCGAGATAGGCACTGCGGGAATTGATGCGACCGTTTGGTCGGACCGCGACGATGGTTGGTGAGGTCATGCGTTTATCAAGAGTTCTTCCAGCCCTCCTGGTGCTGGCTCTCGCCGGAACATCCGTCTTCCTCGATGCTCAGACAACACCGCTCGGCGACTTTGACCGCCACGGCGACGTCGGCGCGCCGAAGATTGCCGGCGCGGCGGCATACAACCCCGTGTCGCAGGAGTACACGATTACCGCTGCGGGCACGAACATGTGGGCGCAGCGCGACGAATTCCATTTCGTGTGGAAGCGCCTGACGGGCGATTTCATCCTGCAGACGCGTGTGCAACTGATTGGCAAAGGCGTGGAAGGCCACCGCAAGGCCGGCCTGATCGTTCGATCCAGTCAGGACCCCGATGCTGCCTACGCCGACGGAATCGTCCACGGCGACGGCCTGACGTCGCTGCAGTTCCGCCGGAGCAAAGGCGCCATCACCGAAGAGAAACAAGCGGCCATCAAAGGCGCGGACGTCCTCCAACTGGAGCGGCATGGCTCGACGTTCATCTTCTCGGCGGCTAAATTTGGCGAGCCGTTCGTCGACACCGAGGTCTCGAACATTGATCTGGGCGACGAGGTCCTCGTTGGCCTCGCCCTCTGCTCGCACAACGCCGACGTCGTCGAGCGAGCGGTGTTCAGCAACGTTCGCATCATCCGCCCGGCAAAGGCGGATTTTGTTCCGTATCGCGACTACATCGGCAGCGTGCTGGAACTGCTCGAAGTGCAGACCGGTCGCCGCCTTGCGATCCATCGATCGCCGCAACCCTTCGAGGCGCCGAACTGGACAACCGATGGCCGCGCGCTGATCTACAACAGCAGCGGACGCGGCGAGACGCGAGGCCGGCTGTTCCGGTTCGATCTCGCGACGCGGCAGCCGGCGCCGATCGAGACCGGCACGCTGAATCGCGCCAACAACGATCACGTCCTCTCGTTCGACGGCACGATGCTCGGCATCAGCGACGGCAGCGGCAACGCATCGACGATCTACACCGTCGGGTCAGGCGGCGGTACGCCGAAGCGCATTACGTCGCTGACGCCGTCATATCTTCACGGCTGGTCGCCCGATGGCAAGTGGCTTGTCTACACCGGTGGCCGGAACAAGGAATTCGACATCTACAAGACTGCGTCGGACGGCAGTGGCACCGAGGTCAGGCTGACCGACACGCCAGGCCTGGACGACGGGCCCGAGTACAGCCCGGACGGAAAATACATCTACTTCAACTCGATCCGCGGCAGCGCGACGATGCAGATCTGGCGGATGATGGCGGACGGGAAAAACCCCGAACAGATCACCAATGACGATTTCAACAACTGGTTCCCACACATCTCACCCGACGGCCAGTCGATCGCATTCATCAGCTTTCCAAAGGGGATCGATCCGACGGACCATCCGTACTACAAGCGCGTGTACTTGCGATTGATGCCGATCGATGGCAGCGCACCAAAAGTCATCGCCTATGTCTATGGCGGGCAGGGAACCATCAACGTGCCGTCGTGGTCGCCCGACGGGCGGATGATTGCCTTTGTGGCCAATAGCGGGGAGTGATGGTTGGGGTCAGACGGGGGTCAGACCGGGGTCAGACGAGGGTCAGACGCCTGGGTTCGCCCCTATCTAGCGCGATTCGTTGACCTCGGAAGTCCGACCGCGGTCCGACCCCCGCCTGACCCCCGTCTGACCCCCGTCTGACCCCCGTAACAGCCAGACTTCGGCGATCTGATTGGCACGGCCGGAGCCGCCGATTCCTGGCGGGCCGGTGAAGGTGAGCGTGAGTTCACCGCCGCGGGTCGCCTCCGCGGGCACGTCGAATTCGACTGGCTTGACTGGCGACTCTTTCTTCATGAGTGGATGGACCTCGTACGTGTCGTTCGCGACAAGGCGTATCATCCCATTCGCGTTGAACACATCGCCGGCATAGACGACACGAACGCGATAGCGCGCCGTTCTATCCAGTCCCGAGTAGTGCATCTGCAGCGGCGAATCCCACAACGATTCGGCGTGCGTCATCCATGACACGCGCCAGTCGGGAGCGTAGCCAAAACCCGTCAGCGTGGATTTGAAGCGTTGCGGATCCTCCTCGTACGGCAGACCCTTCACGAGATGCGGCTGCCGGGAAGGGTTGCCGAGATCATCGTAAAAGCCGCCGACGCCAGGATCTGCCCAGTGGACGATGCGGTGGATGGCAGCGAGTCTGTCCGCTTCGCCAGGGAGCGCAGCCGCTTCGGCGAAACGTGCGAGGAGCCATCCTCTGTTATTCAGTGGTGTCTCGAAGCTGTCGAGCGTGGCGCCACGGCCGACCGCGATCGCACCATAGCGCTCGACACTCAGTTGCTGTCGAATGCTTTGAAACAGCGCTTCCGCAAGAACGTAGACGCGCTGACGCCACTCGGGGGAAGGCGGAACCTTCGCCTCGTCGAGAATCCGCGCGGCTTCGGTGAGCGCTTCCCGCGAGTCGCCGTTCTTTGCTCCGCGCAGCCGCTCGAGCGCGCGCTCTTCAATTGCCGTTTCATGCAGCAGCCTGCCGCGCACGTGAGCGTCGTAGTAGGCGCGGTACAGCGCCTGTTGAACGCGCCAGTTGCGCAAGTCTGCCGGCGATGCGGCATGCTCCATTGCCTGGAACTGCTCCAGCGTCGTATAGACGGATGTATTGGTCGCAAGCGGGCCCCTCCAGTTGCGCTCGAGCGCCAGGAGCCCTTGTGCAAACGAGTCGGTGTAGGCAGGCCCCACGAAGTAACGGCTGTACTCGCGCAGGATCTGCAGCACATCGCTCTTCGGGTCCCATCCAAGCGCACTCCACACCACCTTGTTCACATCGTCGTTGCAACCCTCCGAGTAGGTGATGAAGTCGCTGGCGTATGGCAGCGCGGCGCGAAAGATCGCCGCTTCATCGATCGGCCGCGGATTGATCTGCTCGCGTTGTGACGTGAGCGCGTGCGCGACGTCCCAGTCCTGAACCGGATACTGAGAGCGAAGGCTGTGCGTGATGTCCGGATAGTGCCGGATGCGATATCGCCCGGGCACTCTTGCGCGCAAGACGGGCAAACTATCGCGGACCTGAGGTCCGAAGACGACGCCGGTGAGCCACGCCGGCTCCTTCTGCAGGATCTCGTAGAACTGTTCCATCCACTCCTTGGTAAAACCCTGCGGCGACATCCACATCTGAAGTTTCGGATGGTATTTGCGCAGGTTCACGGTCTG
>Ga0075425_100001378_pt1 | contig 23852 bp, 19 predicted proteins | sample SoiMethybrSBSTD4_FD_75300 | JGI IMG/M metagenome (GOLD analysis project Ga0075425, IMG submission 75300) | Bulk soil microbial communities from a Populus tree surrounding site in Tennessee, USA - Soil MetaG P. TD hybrid SBSTD4 | ecosystem: Environmental > Terrestrial > Soil > Tree plantation... | reverse complement strand
GCCAGCGTCGTGACCGTACCCGCGGTGCCGACGAGCGTGCCGCCGACGGCGGCGGTCAGCGCCGGAGGAAGCTCGCGGGCGAGGCGCTCGCGGATCTCCGCCGCGAGCGTGTCATAGCGCGGCCAGGCGACCGTCGTGTCGAAGGGGTAGCGCTCGGCCAGCGGCACGACGCCCAGACGCAGGCTCGCCGCCGCCGCGACCGCGCCGTCGCACCATCGAATGAACTCCGTGCTGCCGCCACCGATGTCGAAGACGAGGAGCGAGCCGGTCAGCGTCCGCAGGCCGGCGAGCACGCCCCGGATGGTCAGACGCGCCTCGTCCTCGCCGCTCACGATCGTCACGGCGACGCCGGTGGTCTGCCGGAGACCGTCGGCGAACGCACGGCCGTTGGCGGCCTCGCGGACCGCGCTCGTGCCCACCACGCGCACCTCGCCGGCGTCGAGGCGACGCGCTCGCTCGATGTACGCCCGCACCGCATCCGCTGTGCGCTTCATCGGCGCCTCGCCGAGGCGCCCGGTCGCGGCCAGGCCCTCGCCGAGGCGGGTCACGCGCTGATCCTGATCGACGACGCGCCACGCGGTGGCCCCGTCGACCTCGACGAGCAGATAGCGGACGGTGTTGGTGCCGAGATCGATGGTGGCCAGGCGGCGCGGCACGCGGGATGATGGGTGGGCGGGGGCTCTGGCCCCCGCCCGACAGCGGGACGGGCTACTTCTTGCCCTGGAGGCTCCGGATGTTGTTCACGAGATCCCAGCGCTCCTTCTCCGGCAAGTGCTTCCAGGGCGGCATGGGACCGCGGCCGTTCGAGATCTTGCAGAACAGCACGCCGTCGGAATCGGCCTTGACCTTGGCCGACGTCCAGTCCGCGGGCTTCGGGTTGAGCGCGGCGGCAGCCACCCCATCGCCCTTGCCGCTGGCGCCATGGCACGTGACGCAGTTCGTCTCCGCCGACTTCTTACCGGCGGCGACGCTGGCCGCGCCCGACTGCGGGTTCTTCATGTTCTTGAACTTCGCGTCCTCGCACTCCTTCCACGTGTCCTGCGCCGAGACGAGCGCCACGCCGCCTGCCACGACGACGAGCGCGCACGCCACCACGACGGCGGTCAGCAGTTTGCCGGCGATCCTCATGCGGTCTCCTTCCCGGAAGTGGGGGTGATGAGCAGCATTTAACACTTGTGGGACGAAAAGAATCAAGCCGCTATTCAGATCGCCGACCGAGCGCGTGCGCCATGTCCTCGACGCTCGTGAACTTCACGCGCGGCCGACCGGCGCGGCGGCCCGCCGCGACCTCGAGCCCGTCCAGACCGCGCCAGTCGTCGTATGAGAAGTACAGGGGCTGACGCTGGCGGATCAGGGCGTCGACGGCCGCCCGCGAGGGCTCGTCCGGGTGCAGGACGAGGCCGCGCGCCTGGTCCTCCATCATGCAGGCGACGGTCTCGGCGGCATCGGGCTTGTTCGTGCCGATCACGCCCGTCGGTCCGCGTTTGATCCACCCCGCCGTGTACTCGCCGACGATGGGCTGCTTCGTGTCGGGGTCGAGCACGCGTCCCTTGTCGTTGAGGATCACGGCCCAGCTGTCGTTGAACGGCACGCCGGGCATCGGCACACCCTTGTAGCCGACCGAGCGGAAGACGAGCCCGACGGGCAGGTCCTCGATCTCGCCCGTGGGCTTGGCCTGCAGCGTTCCCGTCGGCGTGGCCACGAGTCGGTTGCGGACGAGGCGGATCGCCGTCACCTCCCCTGCGTCATCGCCGAGGAGCTCGACGGGCGACACGAGGAAGCGCACGACGAGCAGCTTCGACTTGCCCGTCCGTGGCCGGTGCGCGTAGCTCTGGAGGATCTCGACCTTCTTCGAGGTCGCGCGGTCGGGATTCTGGGCGAGCGCCGCGCGCGTCAGCTCGTCGAGCTCCACCTCCTCCGGGCGAACGGTGATGTCGGCGTCGGCCAGCTCGCCGAGCTCCTTGATCTCCGGGTTCGTGAACGCGGCCTGGGCCGGCCCGCGTCGCCCGAGCAGGTAGACCTCCTTGACGCGGCTGTGCCGCAGCGCCTCGAGCGCGTAGTCCGCGATGTCCGTGGTGGCGAGCTCATCCGCCGAGCGGCACAGAATGCGCGCGACGTCGACGGCCACGTTGCCGACACCGACGACGGCGACGCGCTCCTTGGTGAGATCGAACTGGCAATCGCGGAAGTCGGGATGGCCGTTGTACCAGGCGACGAACTCGGTGGCCGGATGGCTGCCGCGGAGATCTTCGCCGGGAATCCCCATGCGGCGGTCCGTCTGCGCCCCCGTGCAGTACAGGATCTGGTGATAGTGCCGGCGCAGGTCGTCGACGCTCACGTCCTTGCCGAGCTCAACGTGACCGAAGAACCGGAACCGCGGATGCGTCGCCACCTTGTCGAAGGCGGCGGTGACCGACTTGATCTTCTGGTGGTCGGGAGCGACGCCGTACCGCACGAGGCCGAAGGGCGTGGGCAGCCGATCGAAGAGGTCCACCTCGATCACCGGCGCCGTCTGTCGCAGCAGGTGGTCGGCCGCGTAATACCCGGTGGGACCGGCGCCGATGATCGCGACCCTGAGCGGCCGCTCGGCCGTGCCCACGGGCTCGTGTGCCGCCATCAAGAGGCCTGGCGCATCTTCGCCTCGTCCTCGTGCAGGATCTGGAACTGCAGCGTGTCGACCTCGCCCTGATACTGATCGCGCTGGGCCTTGACCACGTCGCCGATGGAGACGATGCCGACGAGCCGCCCGCCCTCGACGACCGGCAGGTGGCGGATCCGGCGCTCGGTCATGGTGTTGCCGACGGCGATGAGATCGTCCTGCGGCGTGCCGATGATGACCTCGCGGGTCATGATGGCGGCGATCGGCTGGACCAGGATCGACTCGGTCCGGGCCAGCGCTCGCACGATGTCGCGCTCGGACACGATGCCGACCGGACCCCGGCCTTCGACGACCACCAGGGCGCCGATGTTGTGCTGGGCGAGCAGTCCGAGCGCCGAGCGGATGGACTCCTGGGGCCCGACGGTGATCACGTTGCCGCCCTTGCTGGCGAGCAGGCTGGCGATGTTCATACCGGTGTCTCCCCGGCGGCGACGGTGCCGCTCCGACCGACCGTTACGCGGAAGGAAGCCGCGACCAAATTCTACCGGCCGCCGGCTCTCGAGAACAGCCCGGACTCGCGCCACGCGAGGGCCCAGCAGAGCGCGGCGACGAGCCCGTAGGCGCCAGCGAGCGCGGCCGTCGCGCCGAGGGGTGCGGCCCACGGCCAGAACAGCGCCCCGCTTGGGAGCGGCGAGTGGATCAGCCCGCAGAGCGTCGCCGCGCTGGCGAGGGCGAACAGCGCCGCCGTCACCGCGAACCGGCGCTCGACGATGGTGACCAGCGTCCAGCTCCACAGGAGGGCGGTGAGGATGAAGCCGTTGCCGAGCATCAGGAGCGTGCGCCAGCCCACGGCCGCCTCGCCGGTCAGCTCCTGCGCGGTCTTGCCCAGAGCGGAGATCGCGGAGCCGGCCTCGATCAGCACCACCGCGGCGACCACGGGCACGAAGGCCAGCGCCACGGCGGCGCCGTGTCGCGGCGGCGAGGCGTGAAACGCCTGGGCCGTCATCTCGAGACCGATGAAGATGAGGATGGGCGCGACGGCGGCCTCCGGCAGCACGGCCACGAGGGCGGACAGCGCGCCGCCCATCGCGCCGAGCCCGATCACCAGGCCCGTGGCCAGCGTGTAGCCGGCGCGCGCACCCATCGCCTTGTACGCGGGGTGACCGATGTACGGCGTGTTCTGGATGACACCGCCGAAGAGACCGGCCAGCACGGTCGCTCCGGCCTCCGTCAGCAGGATGTCGCGCGTGCGGTAGTCGTCGCCGGCGGCGGCCGCGGACTCCGTGTTGTCGATCCCGCCGATCGTCGTCAGGAGCGCGAACGGCAGCGCGATCGACAGATAGGGAAGCGTCGCCGGCAGCGCCGCGAGCCAGTCGAGCGTCGGCCACGGCAGGGCCAGCGCCGGCGAGAGGTCGGCCAGGTGGCCGGTCCCCTGCCCGTATCCCGCCCACGCGCGCGCCCAGAACAGGGCCGTCCCGACGGCGACCGAGGCCAGCGCGGCGGGAACGCCGAACGGCATGCGCACGCCGCCGACGAGCGCGACCAGCAGCACCACGAGCGCCGCGAGGCCCGTCAGCGGATCACGGAAAATCTTGAGAAACGGCAGGAACGCGATGAGCAGGATCGCCACGCCCGCGATCGACCCGAGCAGCGCGGCTCGCGGAACCGTGCGTCGCGTCCAGTCGCCGGCAAAGGCCAGCACCGTCTTGATGAGCCCGATCGCGATGGTGGTCGCCATGGCGACGTGCCAGGCCAGGTGGGCGTCCCCGGTGGCGAGCTTCACGGGCCCCAGAACGCCGAAGACCATCGCGAACAGCGTCGGCGCGTCGATGCCGAACGGCATGGCGGTCACGTCCTCGCGGCCCGTGCGGCGCATCAGGCGGACGGCCAGCCACGTGTAGACGAGATCGCCGACGAGGACGCCGAGCGCGGTGCCGGGCACCATGCGGTAGAGCACGAGATCGGCGGGAAACTGGAACACCCCGATCAGCAGGCTCGACAGGATGACGAGCTGGGTGACGTTGTCGAGGGCGAGCCCGAGAAACCCGTTCAGATCCCCGGGCCGGATCCACGCGACGGGGGAGCGAGCCGTCAAGCGGCGGCGGTGAGGTCGCGCACGACGGCGCGGATCCGCGCGGCGAGCGTCGCGCACCACACGAGGCTGCCGCGGTCGCGGGCGACCTCGGCGTAGTCGAACTCGATCGGCGGCGTCGTCCGCTCACCGAGCCGCAGCCGGGCGCCGTACGAGACGCCCTCGCGCGCGTCTCCGGCCTCGAGCTCGACCTCGGCGTGGACGTTCTCGCGCTTGGCGTGCGAGGTGAGGAAGTTCTGGAGCCACCGCGCGACCTCGTGGTAGCTCCCGCCCGAGAACATGCCGAGGATTGTAGCCCACGCCGGCCTATAATCGACGCTCGGATGAGTGTTGTCCGCCGGACATGAAGGGCAGCAGCGTGACGACATTCGGCCGCACGTTGCTGATCGTCGCCACGATCACCTTCGCCGTCGGGGCCTGTCGCCGCGGCGAGCCGCCACCTGCGAAAGCCACCAGCGCAGCGCGCCCGACCGTGGCCGTCGACGTCGCGCTCGTCGAGGCGCGCCCGCTGCAGCGCGCGATCGACGTCACCGGCACGCTCGTCGCCGACGCGCAGGCCGACGTCGCGGCCGAGACCGCGGGGCGGGTGATGGCGGTCATGATCGAGCGCGGCACGCGGGTCACGGCGGGCGCCGTCCTCGCGCGGCTCGACGACCGCGACGCGACGAACCAGCTGCGCGAAGCGGAAGCGGCTGCGGCCCAGGCGGCCGCGCGGGTGACGCTCTCCGCCGCCGGCCACTTCGATCCGGACAACGACCCGGAGGTCCAGAAGGTTCGCCTGGCGATGGAGCAGATGAAGACCGACGACGAGCGCTACGCGCGGCTGGCCAAGGAGGGCGCCGTCTCCGTCGCCGAGTCGGAGTCGCGCCACATCCAGTACCTCTCGGCGAAGGAGGAGTATCGCGCGGCCCAGCAACGCGCTCACGAGGCGTACCAGGCGCTGCTGACCCAGCGCACGCGTCTGGCCACCGCGCGCAAGGCGGTGGCCGATACGACCATCCAGGCGCCGTTCGACGGCGTTGTCGCCGAGAAGCACGTCAACGTCGGCCAGTTCCTGCAGCGCGGCAGCCGGATCGCCACCGTCGTCCGCGTCGATCCGCTCCGCATCGAGCTGATGGTGCCCGAGGTCGCGACGGTCGCGGTCAAGCGCGCCGAGAAGGTCTCTTTCTCCGTGCAGGCCTACCCGGACCGGCGGTTCGATGGGAGGGTCAAGTACCTCGGCCCATCGCTGCGGTCGGATTCGCGCGCGCTGGTCGCCGAGGCGATCGTGCCGAACCCCGAGGGGCTGCTCCATCCCGGGTTCTTCGCCACCGCGCGCATCGAGCTCGGGACGAGCGAGCGCGCGCTCTTCGTCCCCGTCTCCGCGGTGCAGACCGACGCCGCGGGCTCGAAGCTCTTCGTCATCAGGGACGGACGCGCCGAGCAGCGATTTGTGCAGGTGGGGCGTCACGCCGGCGATCAGGTCGAGATCGTCCGGGGGCTCGCGGCCGGCGAGCGCGTGGCCACGACCGGTCTCGATCAGCTCGGAGACGGCGTCCCCGTGCGCGAGCGCGGCCGTTAAGAGCCGAGAGGTGTTTTTCGAGGGTCGCCACGGCTTCGCCGGGGCGGCCCGAGCCGCGATGGGGGGCTTGGGGGGCCCGCTCGGGGCCCCCCATATCCGCTGATGCAGTGGCTCGCCGAGATATCTATCCGGCGGCCGGTCTTCGCGTGGGTGCTCGTCCTCTCGCTCGTCGTCGTCGGCGTCTTCACCTTTTTCGAGCTACCGGTCGACCGGATGCCGCAGGTCGACCTGCCCGCGGTCGTCGTCACGATCACCCAGGTCGGCGCCTCCCCCGAGGACATCGAGACCGACATCACCGATCGCGTGGAGCGCGCGGTCAACACCATCTCCGGCATCTCCACGCTGCGCTCGACCTCCACGGAAGGGCTCTCGCAGGTCGTCGTCGAGTTCCAGCTGGAGAAAAACGGTGACGTGGCCGCCCAGGAGGTGCGGGAGAAGATCAGCCAGATCGCCGCCGACCTCCCTCGCGGCATCGACCCGCCGATCATCCTGAAGGTCGATCCCGACGCCAGCCCGATCCTCTACATCGCGCTCGCCGCCGATCGGCCGATCCGCGAGCTGACGGAGTTCGCCGACAAGACGGTGCGCCGCGAGCTGGAATCGTTGCGCGGCGTGGGTGACCTGACGATCGTGGGCGGCCGCCTCCGCCAGGTGAACCTGTGGATCGATCCCGCCCGCCTGCGGGCCTACCGGCTGACCGCGGCCGAGGTCGCGCGCGCCGTCGGCAACCAGAACATGCAGCTGCCGGGTGGACCGATGACCCAGGGCGGCCGCGCGCTGACCCTGCGGATGAAGGGCCGGGTCAACTCCGTCCGCGAGTTCGAGAGCCTCGTGGTCGCCTCGCGCGATGGCAGCCAGATCCGGCTCGTCGACGTCGCTGCCGTCGAGGACGGTATGCAGGACGTCAAGACCGCGGCCAACATCGACGGCCGGTCGACGGTGATCCTGGCCCTGCGCCGCCAGTCGGGCACGAACACGGTCGCCGTCGCTGACGGTGTGCGCCAGCGGCTCACGGATCTCCGCTCCCGCCTGCCCGCCGGCTACTCCATCCGCATCGTCCGCGACGAGTCGGACTACATCAAGGCGGCGGTGCACGCCGTCCAGGAGCACCTGGTGGTCGGCGCGTCGCTCGCCGCGCTGGTGGTCCTGGTCTTCCTCGGCAACTGGCGCTCGACGGTGATCGCGGCCGTCTCCATCCCCGCCTCGATCGTGAGCACCTTCGCGCTCATGTACGTGATGGGCTTCTCGCTGAACATCCTCACGCTGCTGGCCCTGACGCTCGCCGTGGGCATCGTCATCGACGACGCGATCGTGGTCCTGGAGAACATCTCGCGCCTCATGGAGGAAAAGGGAATGCCGGCGATGCGGGCGGCGCGCGAGGGCACGCGCGAGATCGGCCTGGCCGTGCTCGCCACCACGCTGTCGCTGGTCGCCGTGTTCCTGCCCGTGGCGTTCATGGGCGGGCTCACCGGTCGATTCCTGTACTCGTTCGGGCTCACGATGGCCTTCGCGATCCTCGCGTCCTTGTTCGTCGCCTACACCGTCGTGCCCGTGATGGCGAGCCGCTGGCTCACCTTCTCCCCCGACGCCGCGCGGACGTCGCGCGAGGCCCGCCTCTTCGCCGCCCTCGCGGGCGGCTACGGTCACGTCCTCCGCTGGTCCATGGCCCATCGCTGGGTGATCGTCCTGGCCAGCATCGCGGCGCTCGCCGCGTGCGTCCCGCTCGTGTCACGCGTCGGCCGCGACTTCGTCCCCCGCAACGACGAGTCGCAGTTCGAGGTGGCCGTGCACGCCCCCGAGGGCACGACCGTCGCGGAGACGGAGCTGATGGAGACCCGCATCGCCCGCGCCATCCGCACCGTTCCGGGCATCGACTACACGATCGTCATGGTGGCCAACGACTCCACGCGATCCACCAACCGCGGGACGATCTTCGTGCGCCTGACCGACGTGCGGACGCGCGAGCAGTCGCAGGAGCAGATCATGGACCGCGTCCGCCGCGAGGTCCTCCCCCGCGTCGCCGCCGAGAGCCTCCGCATCAGCGTGTCGCCGGCGGCGGGTCTGACCGGCGGCGGTGCCGGCAACAAAGAGGTCTCCTACGCGCTCAGCGGGCCGGATCTGCGCCGGCTCGGCGAGTATGCGCGGCGCATCGAGACCGCGTTGAAGCAGACGCCGGGGGTTGTCGACGTCGACACGAGCCTCGTCTTCGGCAAGCCCGAGGTCGCGGTGAAGCTCGACCGGGCGAAGGCGGCCGAGCTCGGCGTCCAGGTCGCGGACGTCGCCACGACGCTCAACACCATGGTGGGCGGCCAGCGTGTGTCCTGGTACTTCGAGCGTGGCGAGGAGTACGAGGTCCACGCGCGCGCGATGGTCAGCGGGCGCACGACCAAGGAGGACGTCGCGCAGATGGGCGTGCCCTCCGCGCGGCTCGGAACGGTCAGCCTCGACAACGTCGCCGTCTTCGAGGACGGCACGGGCCCCTCGCAGATCGATCGGCTGGGACGACGCCGGACGGTGACGATCACCGCGAACATGCAGACCGGCTACTCGCAGCAGGTCGCGATCACGGCGATCGCCCGGGCCGTGGCCGGGCTGCGCCTTCCGGCCGGCTACGTGGCCGCGCCCGAGGGCAGCTCCGCCGAGCTGAGCAAGGCGACACGGAACTTCCTCACCGCGTTTCTCCTGTCCGTGATCTTCATGTATCTCGTGCTCGCCGCGCAGTTCGAGTCCTGGCTGCATCCGGTGACGATCCTCCTCGCCCTGCCGCTGACCGTGCCGTTCGCGCTCGTGTCGATCATGGCGTTCCGTCAGTCCCTGAACGTCTACACGGCGCTCGGCATCCTCGTTCTCTTCGGCGTCGTGAAGAAGAACGCCATCCTTCAGATCGATCACACGATCAAGCTCCGTGCCCAGGGCCTGTCGCGTCTGGACGCGATCCTCGAGGCCAACCGCGATCGCTTCCGCCCCATCCTCATGACCACGCTCGCCTTCGTGGCCGGGATGCTGCCGCTGCTGTTCGCGCGCGGCGTGGGGGCCGCCGACAGCCGGGCCATCGGCTCGGTCATCGCCGGGGGCCAGACGCTGGCCCTGCTGCTTACCCTCGTGGCGACGCCGGTGTTCTACTCGCTCTTCGACGACCTGCAGCAGGGGTTCGCGCCCCGGCGCTGGACGACGCGCCTCCTCCGTCGCGCGCGAACACCCCTGCCCGCCAAGCGTCCCGCGGAGACGCCGTGACGGCCGGCCGCGTGGCCGTCGTACCGCTGGCGCTCGCGCTCGGCGGGTGCCTGCTCGGTCCGGACTACGCGCGACCGCCCGTGCCCGTGCCGGAGCGCTGGCAGGAGGCCGTCGACGACGCGGGATCCCTCGCGGACCAGGGATGGTGGCAGTTCTTCGAGGATCCCGTGCTCGTCGACCTCGTCCGCGTCGCCCGCGAGCAGAACACCGACGTGCGCGTCGCCGCCGCCCGCGTCGAGCAGGCTCGAGCGGACCTCGTGGTCGCCGGAGCGGCGCGGTTCCCGCAGCTCGACGCGAGCGGCAGCTACACGTACAGCCGGTTGTCCGAGGTGTCGTTCCCGCCGATCACCAACACTCCCGGGGCGGCGCCGGCGTTCAAGCCGGTCGGCCAGATCTATCGGACCACGCTGGATCTGTCGTTCGAGCTCGATCTCTGGGGTCGGATCCGCCGGGCCACGGAGGCCGCGCGCGCCGAGCTGCTGGCGAGCGACGCCGCCCGCCGCACGGTGCTGTTCACCCTCGTGAGCGACGTCGCGACGCTCTACTTCAACCTGCTGGAGCGCGACGAGGAGCTCGCGGTCAGCCGGCACACCGTCGAGACGCGGCGCGAGAGCCTCCGCATCCTGCGACTACGCTTCCGAGAAGGCATCAGCCCGGAGCTCGACGTGCGACGGGCGGAGGGTGAGCTGGCCGCAGCGACCAACATCGTGCCCGACCTCGAGCGGCAGATCCGTCAGCTCGAGAACGCGTTGAGCGTGCTGCTGGGACGCAACCCCGGCCCCATCCCCCGCGGCCGGCGGCTCACCGCCTACACCGTGCCGCTCGAGGTGCCGGCCGGATTACCGTCGGTCTTGCTCGAGCGCCGACCGGACGTCCGCCAGGCCGAACAGCAGATGATCGCCGCCAACGCGCGCATCGGTCAGGCCAAGGCCGCGTTCTTCCCGCGGATCGTCCTGACCGGAGCATACGGGGTCGAGAGCAGCGATCTCACGAGGCTCTTCACCGGCCCGGCCCAGGTGTGGAGCGTCGGGCCCGCGATCATCGCGCCGATCTTCAATGCCGGACGCGTCGGCGCCGGCGTCGATTTCGCCGAGGCCCAGCGCGACGAAGCCGTCGCCCAGTACCGGCGGGTGGTCCAGACCGCGTTTCGCGAGGTGGAGGACGCGCTGATCGCGCACAGGAAGAATCGCGAGGAGGTCATCGAGGACCAGAAGCAGGTCACCGCGTATCGTGAGGTGGTCCGCCTCACCCGGCTCCGCTACTTCAGCGGGATCGGCACGCAGTTCGAGGTGCTCGACGCCGATCGCCAGCTGCTGTCCGCCGAGCTCGCCACGCTCCGCACGCTCAGCGATCAGCTCGTCGCGCTCGTCCAGCTCTACAAGGCGCTCGGCGGCGGCTGGACGAACGAGCCCGGATGATCTGCCGGGAGGCCGTCGGCGCGGCGCACCGGAGACGAGACTACGATCGGTACGCGGACGGCCTCGGCGCGAAGAAGAAGAGGAAGAGGAAGCTCAGGAACGGTGTGACGATCGCGCTGATCAGCACCGTTCCCCAATAGCCGATACGCGTATGTCGTCCCAGGATGCCGACGATCAGACACAACACGGCGTAACCGAGCAGGCCCAGCGCGGCCATGCCAGCCCCAGCCCGATCAGGGTTTGGCGGCAGCCTTGGACGACGGCGTCAGCTCCGCGGCCGCCTGCCGTCCACGCTGCACGAGATCGCGGAAGTATTTGCGGTTGGCGGCGACGTCGAAGTCGTGGAGCGTTCCGCCCAGCTCGAAGTGGGTGATGAAGAGCTTGCCGATGGCGTAGGTCACGGCGCTCATGGCGATCGGCATCGACACCACCCCGAAGAGCGTCCCCGCCCCCGGAATCAGCTTGAATGCGCTGAAGAAGATGCCGGCGGCGAGCCCGCCGGTGCCGATCGCACCGAGCAGCGACATGATGATCCCGCGCGCAGCGTTCTCCGAGAAGGTCACGCCGTACAGGTCCGCCAGGCGCTTGAGCAGGGCCAGCTGGATGGCGATGCCGGCGAGGAGGTCGATGCCTGGCGCGGGGATCAATCCCACCGCGGCGCTCATCAGCATGTGGTCCTTGACGAGGGTGTCGGCCCGCGCCAGTCGCGTCGCCCGGTCGCCTGTCGTCGCAACGGAGGTGGTTCCTGCATCCCTATCGACCATAGCGGCACCCTCTTTCCTTCACGAGAGGTCGACACCCAAACCGCGCGGGAAACCGTAGCTGCATCGTGCCGAGCGGGGCCCCGGCAAGTCAAGTCGAAAGCTCACCGCAGCGGAACCCCGGCGGGCGGCGTTGCGGGCGGCGCGGTCGCGCGCTCCGGTGTCGTGCTGTCGGGCGGCGAGATGCGGGGGGCGTTGCTGCGCTCCCCAGCACGCGGGCCGGGCGCGGTCGCCGGGCGGCCCGTCGAGCCGTCGGGCATCTTCGTGATGTCGCTGCCGAGGATGAGCGGTAGCTGGTCCTTGCCGTTGCCGATCACGACGATCTTGCTGTTCGGCGACTGCGCCAGCTCGATCGTCGCCTCGATGCCGCGCCACGTCAGCAGCGGCGGCGTGAGCGCGCTGTTGACGAGGGTGTAGTAGCGGCTCAGCGCGGCGCCCTTGATCTCCAGCCGCTCCGCCTCCGCCTTCTCGGACTCGAGGCGGAAGCCGTAGGCCGCGGCGATCTGCTCCTGGGTCAGCTTCTCCTCGATGGCGCCCAGGACGTTCTTGGGCAGCGTCAGCCGCTCGAGCAGGACGTTGTCGACCACGATGTGGTGCCTCGACAACTCCGCGCGGGTGGCGTCGATGATGTCCCGCTTGAGGGCGGCGGCCTCCACCGTGTAGAGCTCGTGCGAGTCGTGCTGGGCGACGTACTCGCGCACGGCGGACATCGCCAGGGGGATGACCGTCCGCGGCAGGTAGTCGGGGCCGATCTCCTGGTGCAGCTGCGAGAGGTGCTGCGCGTCCGGGCGGAACAGGACGACCGCCTCGATGTCGATGACCATCCCTTCACGGCTCAAGGCGTGGACCTGGATGTGGGCGTTCTGCAGGCGCGCGTCGTAGATGTATATCCGGTTCCACGGCAGCTTGACGGTCAGCCCCTCGCGCGTGTGGATGCCGAGTCGCGTGCCGCGGAAGAGGTCATAGGTCACGCCGACCTGGCCGGGCAGGATCACCACGAAGATCGTCCGCCAGAAGAGCAGCAGGAAGAAGCCGAGCACCACGACCGCCCCCACGAGGTAGACGGTGGTCTGCTCGTTTCGCCAGCTCCACGACCGTCCCAGCACCGTCATCGTGACCATCCTCCCTCGACGAACCGACCGTCCTCCATGGCTAGGACCCGATCGGCGACGTGAAAGTAGCGCTCGTCGTGGCTGACCACGATCAGTGTCTTGCCGCGGGCCTTCAGCGACGGCAGCAGCTCGTCGTAGAACCGCCGCCGGAAGTCACTGTCCTGATCCGCGGCCAGCTCGTCCAGCACGTACACCGGCCTGTCCTCGAGCAGGGCGGCCGCGAAGGCCAGGCGCTTGCGCTGCCCCGTCGACAGCTCGAGATTCGTGAAGCCGCCGTCGCGGAACTCCGTTTTGCCGGCGATGCCCATCGTCTCCAGCAGCGCGGTGGCCCGGGCGGGATCGACCCCGCACAGCCCGTAGAGGCGGTCGAAGAGATGGAAGTCCGAGAAGACGGTCGCGAAGAGGTTGCGGTAGTCGGCGACATTGGATCGATCCACCATCCGACCGTCCCACAGCACGACGCCCGCCCGCGGCTCGTAGAGCCGAGTCAGCACGCGGAGCAGCGTCGACTTGCCGCTGCCGTTGCCGCCGACCAGGAACACCATCTCGCCGGCGTCGACGGCGAGGTCGCACGGCCCGACCGTGAAGGCCGGGCGCCCGTCGGGCCCGGTGTACGCGTAGACGACCCCGTGCAGCTCCACTCGGCGCATGGTCGGCGCGGTGATCGCCGGCGGCCCTTCGTCGCCGCGGCGAGCGGTCAGGAGCTCCGTCTCCACCTGGGCGAGGTCCTGGAGGGCGACGTTGGCCTTGGTGATGAGCGGGAACGCGCGCATGACGCCGTCGACGGTGGCCAGCATGAAGATGACGGTGTAGGTCATCTTCATGACCGTCTCGGTGCTGTCGAGGTACTGAGGTAGCGCGAACACCACCGAGGCCAGCAGCAGGTAGAAGCTGCTGTGGGCGATGTTCTGACCGGCGTTGAGCCGGTCCACCGCGCGGACTTTCTGCCGCTCGGTCTCCCGTGACTCGACGGCGAGGTAGTTCGTTTCGAGATCCGCCGCACGCGCCGTGCTCATCTTCACCTCCTTGAAGCCGTCGAGGAGGTGATTGAACGTGGCGAAGAACCTCGACTCGGTCTGGCGCGCCTCGAGGAGCTGCCAGGCGCTCGTCCGCTGGCTCACGCGGAAGAGATACGTCGTCGCCGCGAAGAGCAGCACGATGACCACGAAGGCCAGGCGTGACAGCGTGGCGATGTACAGCGCGGCGAAGATGAGCGCGACCGCCGACACCGCGCCGGCGATGATGAGCGCGCCCGCCTCCGACAGCGTCGCGGTGTCGCTCGCGATCTTCGCGTACAGCCGCGCGGGCCCGAGCGCCTCGAAGGTGTCGAGGTCGGCGCGCCGGACCAGATCGACGAGACGGACGCGGAGCCGCTCGACCGTCGCCTCCGAGGCCCGCGTCGTGAGGTGGAGCGCGCGCGCCTGGGCGGTCAGCACGATGGCGCAGCAGACGGCGAACGTGACCAGCAACGGATAGTCGACGCCGGCGATGTTGCGCCGGTCGGCGACGCTGTTCACGATGACGATGAGCGTGGCGGTGGCGAGGCCGGCCACCGCGGTGCAGCCGATCAACTGGAGCTTGAAGCGCCCGGCCTCGGCCAACAACATCCGGATGAACGCCGTGGAGCCGCCGTCGGTCACGGCAGTCGGCGTCTGCGCCCGCGGACCCCCCGGCGAGACGTCGGTCGGCGTCATCGACGCATCAGAACTTCCAGCTGACCCCCACGTACGGGCCGTAGCGATCGGTGATCGCTTCATTCAGCTGCGCGCGGCCTTCGCTGCCGTTTTTGGCGCGTGACACCACGTCGCCCGAGCCCGAGTCGAAGTGCCAGTAGCGGAAGCCGGCCTCGCCCGACAGCCCGCGCCACACCGCGTAGGCCAGACCGATCTCTCCCTGCACGCCGAAGCCGCCGTTCGCCGACGAAATGACGGGGTTGCGCAAGTCGTTGCGGAGGTGATGCGTGTCCTCGTGATCGGTGTGGGTGTAGGGCGCGATGGCGACGAGGCCCTTCAGGCTGAGCCCGCCCATGATGGGCACCTGTGTGCGTGCACCGATCCGGATGCTGTGACGCGTGTACTCCTGGGTGACGAACTTGACCGACCGCGGCTCGGACAGGTTCACGACGACGGTCGGCGAGACGATCAGGCTGCCCTGGGCGCCGAACGCCTGGTACTGCTCACGCCAGAACTGGTAGCCGATGAAGACGTCGACATAGCCGGCGGGGGCCGGCGGCGCCGTCGGCGCCCCGAAGAGCGGCTGGTCCCACCGCACCACGCGGAAGCCGACGTCGTTGTTGAGGTAGAAGACGAACCCGCCGTCCACCGGCGAGCGCGTCACGGAGAACCGGCCCTGACGATCGCTGCGGGCGAAGTCCTCGTCGACCAGCGTGCCGTCGTCGAGCGACGTGCCGCCGACGCTCAGCATCCAGACCCATCGCTTCCACGTGAGGTCCGCGGACACCTCGCCGAGCACGCCGTCCACGCCGCGCCAGCGCAGGTCCGAGGCCGGATCGACGCCGGCCGACTTGAAGTTCCAGTTGCTCCAGCCCGAGGTCACCCACACCTTGCCGGCCAGCGAGACCGTCCAGTCGGGCGGGGTCTGCGCGGAGGCGCCGGCCGGAACGGTGGCGAAGACGACGACGGCCGCGACGAGAACGATCCAGGCGCGCATCTCAGCTCACCTGCACGATGGCCATCATGCCGCCGTCCTCGTGGCCGAGGATGTGGCAGTGGAACACATAGCTCCCGGTGAAATCGAGGAAGCGGGTGCGGAACGTGATCGATCCGTTCTGGCCGCCTGACAGCGTCGGGATCGGTGTCGTGTCCTCATAGCTGAGCGCGTCGTAGGGCCGCCCGTTGATCTTCGTCACCTGGTACGGGTTGATGTGGATGTGGAAGGGGTGGATCAGGTTCAGCCCGTTCGGATTGGGATTGCTCGCGTTGGTGATCGTCCACTCCTCCGTCGCGCCCAGGGAGACGAACTGGTCGATCCGGTTCTCGTCGAACGGCTGACCGTCGACCACGAAGCCCTGGGAGCCGAAGGTCCCTCCGCCGCCACCGCTCGGGGTCACGATCTGGAACGAGATGGAGCGCTGGCGATCGATCGGCACGGTCCGCAGGTCGAGGAAGGGCAACAGCGTCGTCGGCAAGGGCTGCGGATCGAACGCCGGGCCAGTCGATACGAGGTAGGCGATGGGCCCGGACTCTGGGATGGCCGCTTGCGTGTCCTGGAACAACACCTGGTACACGCCGGGTGGCCCGCCCTGGATCAGCACATCGCGGCGCTGCGCCGTCGCGATGTCGATCGAGTCGACCGTCACGGCCTTGGCCAGCGTGTTGCCGTCCTGCGAGATGAGCGTCATGTCGTGTCCTTCGACCGAGATGTTCCAGAGCGAGGACACCGTGGCGTTGAGCAGGCGCCACCGCTGCGTTTCCCCGGGGCTGATGAACATGATGGGCGTCTCCGCGCCGTTGACGAGCACCTTCGTCGGCCGGGGAGGCACACCGGGCTGATTCGGCGCCAGGTCGGGCACGACGCCGCCCTGGATCGTCGGGCGCTGAAGCACGAGGGAGCGCTCGGGCAACCCGGCGATGCCCGGAATCTGATCGATGTCTCCCTCGATGATGATCAATCCGGACATCCCTTTGAACGTCTGGTTGCTCGCCAGGCCGTGCCGGTGCGGATGGTAGAAGTACGTCCCCGCCGGATGGTTCTTCGGCAAGGTGTATTCGTACACGAATCGCTCTCCGGGCGGAATGTGGAGCAGGACGTTGTCGCCGGGGGTCAGCGGCGAGACGTGCAGCCCGTGCACGTGAAGATTCGTCTCTTCCTGGAGGTCGTTGATCAATTCGATGCGCAGGAAATCGCCTGGCTGTATCCTGAGCGTCGGCCCGGGAAACGTCCCCTCGTAGACCGCCGTGTTGACCGCCTGGCCGTCGACAATGGTTGGAATCGTGGAGGCGCGCAGCCTGGTGCTCAGGAAGCCGTTGGCGCTGCTGCGCACCTCGGGCTCGAAGAAATAACTACCGAACGGCGTCGAGTGAGCCGACGACCCGAGCCCGACCGCGGCCAGGGCGCCCGCGCCGAGGCCGAGGAACCGTCGCCTGGACATGAGCAGATCGGGGAAATGGCCGTTTTTCATGAGCCGCAATTTACAGCCCGCGTTGTAGAGATTGCAAGAACCAACGATTCGGGATAGGAATTTCCATATGCCCGCGGCGTCCGGCCGGGTCGATGTGCTGCTCGCGCACTCGTACTTTCTGGCGTACGACCCCAAGCAGCTCCAGAAGATGCGCCCCTATCCCCCGCTCGCGACCCTCTATGCCGCCTCGTATCTGCGGAGCGGGGGCTATCTGGTCGGCTTCTTCGACGCGATGCTGGCCGAGGGCGAGCGCGAGTTCGTCGCCATGCTCGGGCGCTCCCGTCCGCGGTGGGTTGTCATCTACGAGGACAACTTCAACTTCCTGACGAAGATGTGTCTGAGCCGCATGCGCGAGGCGGCGGGGGTGATGGCCGAGGCGGCGCACGCGGCCGGGGCCACGGTGATCGTGGCCGGTCCCGACGTGTCCGACCATCCGCAGCTCTACTTCCCGCACCGCGTGCAGTACGCGCTGCTCGGCGAGCCCGATCACTCGCTCCGCGAGCTGCTCGACACGCTGAGCGGCCGGGCGGCGCGTCCCGTCGGGGAGATCGCGGGCCTCGCCTGGCCGGATGCCTCCGCGCCGGGCGGCGTGCGGCGGACGTCGCGTCGCGCGCCGGAGCGCCATCCCGATTGCTTTCCCTTCCCGGCCTGGGACCTCGTCGACGTCGAGCGCTACCGCGCGGCGTGGCTGCGGGCGCACGGCCACTACAGCGTGAACATGGTCAGCACGCGGGGATGCCCGTTCCACTGCAACTGGTGCGCGAAGCCGATCTGGGGGCAGCGCTATGCCATGCGCTCACCCGCCAACGTCGCCGACGAGCTGGCCCTCGTGCGAGGCCTGCTCCAGCCGGACCACATCTGGTTCGCCGACGACATCTTCGGCCTGCGCCCGCAATGGGTGGCCGAGTTCGGCCGCGAGGTCGCCGCGCGCAACGCGCGCACGCCCTTCACCATCCAGTCGCGGGTGGATCTCATGACGGAGGAGGCGGTCACGGGCCTCGCCCAGGCGGGATGTGCCGAGGTGTGGATGGGCGCCGAGAGCGGCAGCCAGAAGATCCTCGACGCGATGGAGAAGGGCACGGACATCTCCGAGATCTACGCCGCGCGCCAGCGGCTGGGGGCGGCCGGCATCCGGGCGTGCTTCTTCATCCAGTTCGGCTACCCCGGCGAAACGTTCGACGACATCATGGCTACGGTCAAGATGGTGCGCGAGGCGCTGCCCGACGACATCGGCGTCAGCGTGAGCTACCCGCTGCCGGGCACGCGGTTTCACGAGATGGTCAAGGAGCAGCTCGGCGACAAGACGAACTGGCTCGACAGCAACGACCTCGCGATGATGTTCCAGGGCACGTACGCGTCGCCCTTCTACCGGCACCTGCACCGGCTGCTGCACGACGACCTCGTGGTGCGTCAGCGGCTCGCGCGGCAGCGCGCGGAGGTCGGCCCGACCGACGACCTGCCGGCGGCCATCGACAACCTCAACGCGGGATGGCTCGAGCTCGGACGCCTGGAAGCCATGTACCGCAACGTCGCGCCGACGAAGCTCGCCCTGCCCCTGCTTGAGCAGACCGCGCCTGATCTCAGCAAGGAATGGAACTGACGCAGTGACGCGTGGCGTGGACTTTGACGCCATCGATCGCGGTTTCTCGGCCAAGGCGCTGATCTACGACGACCACGACGTCGGTCACCCGGTCATCCAGTGGTCGCGCGCCCAGGTTCGCGAGCACCTGATGTCGCTCGTGGCTCCGGGCGCGGCCGTGCTCGAGGTGGCCGCGGGCACCGGAGCCGATGCCGTGTTCCTCGCCGAGCGCGGCTATCGCGTGCACGCGACCGACCTCGCGGAAGGCATGGTCGCCCAGTGCCGGCGCAAGATCGCAGCGCGCGGGCTCGCCGACCTGATGACGGCCCAAAGGCTGTCCTTCACCGAGCTCGAGCGCGTGGAAGGCGGTCCCTACGATCTCGTCTTCTCGAACTTCGGCGGCCTCAACTGCCTCCCGGATCTGAACGAGATGACCCGGGGGCTGCCGCGCGTGCTGAAGCCCGGCGGCTTCGTCTCGCTCGTGATCATGCCGCCGCTCTGCCCGTGGGAGCTCCTGCGGGCGCTGCGCGGCGACCTGCGCACGGCCTTCCGACGCCTGCACCCCGGCGGCGTGATGGCCCGCGTGGCGAGCGCGCGGTTCAAGACCTACTACTTCCGGCCCGGCCAGGTGTGGCGCGCCCTCGGCCCCGGATACCGCCGCATCGGCGTGCGCGGGCTCTGTCTCTTCAGCCCGCCCTCGTACCTGGATCAGTTCGCGCGCGTGCACCCCGCGCTCTACCAGCGCCTCACCGGCCTGGACGAGCGGCTCGCCGGGCTGCCGCTCCTGCACGCGATGGGCGACTTCTTCATCCTCACCGCCCAGTCGCGCCGGTGAGCGACCCGCTGGCCGTCGGCGCCCGCACGGGCCGCGACTTCGTCGACCGCGCGCGCATGCTCGCGCCCCAGATCGAGGCGGCCGCCGAGCAGATCGAGTTCGACCGGCAGCTTCCCGACGCGCTGGTGACGACACTCGTCGACGCGGGCCTCACGCGCATGCTGCTGCCGCGCGCCCTCGGGGGCGCCGAGGTCGACCCGCTGACGTTCATGGAGGTGATCGAGGAGATCAGTCGCGTCGACGCGAGCACCGCGTGGGTCCTCTGCCAGACCGCCGGTTGCTCGATGGTCGCGGCATACCTGCCGCCGCGCGTCGCCTGGGAGATCTTCGGGAGCGATCACCGCGCGCTGCTGGCGTGGGGCCCCGGGCCTGAAGCTCGCGCCGTCGCGGTGGAGGGCGGCTATCGTGTGACGGGCACCTGGCACTTCGCGAGCGGCGGTCGGCACGCCACCTGGTTCGGCGGGTATTGCCCCGTGCTGGAGCCCGACGGGACACCCCGGCGACGCGCCAACGGCATGCCCGAGGGCCGCACCATGCTGTTTCCGGCGACGAGCGTGCGGATGATCGACGTGTGGCACGTGATCGGCCTGCGCGGGACGGGCAGCGATTCGTACTCGGTGGCCGATCTGTTCGTGCCCGCGGAGCACTCCGTCGCTCGCGACGATCCGTCGGAGCGCCGGCAGTCGGGGGCGCTCTACTGCTTCCCGACGGGCAGCCTCTTCGCCGCGGGCTTCGCCGGAGTGGCGCTCGGCATCGCGCGCACCACCTTCGACGCGTTCGTGCGCCTGGCCAGCGACAAGACGCCTCGCGGCTTCAGCCTCACGCTCCGCGAGAACGCGCTCGTCCAGTCGCAGGTCGGTCAGGCCGAGGCCGCGCTCCGCTCGTCACGCCTGCTGCTCGTGTCGACCCTCGGGGAGATCTGGAACGCCGTGGGCCGCTCCGGACATCTCACGCTGGACCAGCGGATCAGCATTCGTCTGGCGTCGACGTTCGCCATCCATCGCGCGCGAGACGTCGTCGAGGTCGCCTATCACGCGGCGGGAGCGACGGCGATCTTCGAGAGCGGTCCCTTCGAGCGCCGTCTGCGCGACCTGCACGCGGTCACGCAGCAGCTCCAGGGCCGCCAGGCCCACTTCGAAACGGTCGGTCAGTTCCTGCTCGGCCTCGAGCCCGATATGTCCTGGCTCTGAACGTCAGTCGAGGAGATAGAACTTGTCCCGTTTCCTCCCCTGCAGCGTGAACCGCACGATGCGAGAAAGCTTGGTGAGGTCTTCCCTGCGGCGAAATTCCATCAGCTCCTGAGTGATCGGCCGCTTCCTGCGCCTCACGCAGGCCCACGTGTAGCCGGCCAGCAGGGCCAGCCCCCCGAGCACGATCGGTTGCTTCGTCATCCGGTAGAGGACGCGAAGGAGCTGCATCAGCGGGTCTTTTCCGAGAAAGTAATCTTTCTCCCCGGTATGAAACATCGACGACAGCAGACCCCGGCCGGCCGTTCCGAGCCGGCGGTGGTGCACGAACGATTTTTCCTTGAAGGCGAGGGTCTTCCAGCCTTTCATCCGGGCGGTCGTCACGGCGATCCAGTCGACTCCGCCGGCCGGATGTGGAATGAACCCACCGATCTCCTCGAAGCATTGACGACGAAACAGCTGACAGCCGCCGGCGACGTGGGTCTGCCCTTCGAAGCTATCCCGACTCGAGTCGTACCCGTCCTCGATGAAGAAGGTGCCCGCCACGCCCAGACGCCGGTCCCGTTCAAAGCGATCCAACAGAAACTCCAGATAGTCGGCGTCAAACGAGACATCCGCATCGAGGTTCCCGATGATCTCGTACTCGACGCCGGTGAGACATGCATAGCCCGCGTTGAAGGCCAAGACCTTCGCAGCGAAGCTACGGTCAGCCCGCCGCGGGCACCGGACGAGCTTGATCCAGGGATACCGTTCTTCGAACTGTCCGACGATCGCGGCGGTCTGATCCGTCGACCCGTCATCGACAATCACCCACCGGGTTGGACGCGCGGTCTGATTCACGACCGAGATCAGCGGTCGTTCGATGAGCGCCGCTTCGTTCCGCGCGGGCGTAATGAGGACGTAGGGCAGCACGCGGTGCCCGTCGCTAGAAGAACTGTCGCAGCACGGCCACGATTCGGCGCTTCGCGGCGATCGCCAGCGGTAGCCACTGATACGCGCCGCGAACTTTCAGCCGGTACTCGAGCGGCCAGTCGGTCGGTGATACGTCGATGCGGCCGACCACGTGCTCCTCGATGTTGCCGCTGGATCGCAACGGGACACCGAGAAAGACTCGTTCATAGCCCGCGCGAGCGGCCATGCGCAAGACATCGGGATTACTGGAGCCATAAGGCAGCGCGAACATACCGACCTTCTGGCCCAGAATCTCCTGCAGGACTTGCCGTGATTCGGTCAGCTCGGCAAACGCCTCCGCTCCACTGAGCTCGGTGAGGGAGCGGTGGCTCACACCATGCGAGCCGATCAGCCCACCGCTCTTCTGCACGTCTCGCAGTTCATCCATCGTCAGCAGTCGCTCGCCTGCATTGCGGTGTCGCTCATTCGTTATCCAGCCAGGCCTGCTCCCGAGATACTTCGTCGGGACGAAGAACGTACCCGGGATGCTCCGTTGCTGCAAGATGGGGAGGGCATTCTCCAAGACGCTCTGGTAGGCATCGTCAAAGGTGACGGCGACATAGCGGGATCCGTCCGCTGCCTGAACGCCGTCGAAATCGGCGTACACGGGACGCGCGACCCGGACGAGATGATCCATCTGACGTGCGAACCGCTCGCGCTCGTGTCGTTTGACGGAGTGGTACATCAGGACGACAAAAGGCGAGGCGGCCGGATATCCCGCGAGCCGACGAAGTGCGGATCGAGCCGATTGAGATACGACGGCGAGCATCGCGATACCAAGCTTCAGGACGCGGGTCAGCGTTTCGGCTGATGAGGCCACGGGCTCAGATGTCGACCGAGAGCGCTTTGCGGATCATATGGGTCCCCCTGCCCACCTTCTATTGGGTGCGACGGTGCTCGAGGGCGTGCAGCGTACTGGAACCAGAAGACAGGGACAATCAGGGAACACGCCACCCCTGCAATTCGAACGCCGCGCTCGGCGGCCTCAAAATGTCAATGAGGTGCGGCGGTGCCGGACCCTGTTCAGCCGAATCCGTAAAGTTTCCCGACGATGATCCGAACCTGAAGTGGACTGTTCTCGGGCGGCGAGTATCCCCTCGTCGTACGTGACGTTTGCGGCGGCGTCGACGGGAGGGGAGCCGTCGAGCCGCCGCAGCGCGGACTACTTCAACACTCGTTGAACCCGCAGGACAGACACTTCTTGCAGCCTTCCTCGTAGATGAAGGTCGCCTGGCCGCACTCCTTGCAGAGGTCGCCGACGGCCTTCTGTCCCGCGAGCGGAGGCTGCCCGGCCTCCGTCGGGCTCTTGACCTGACCGATGTGCTCGGCCAGTGTCCGAGCGATCGCGTCGGGCAACGAGAGGATCTTCGCAGCGCCAAAGCCCATGGGCTGGGCGCCCCCGATGCGGGAGAGCTGGCTGATGACCTCCTCGAGCCGCCGCTGAGCCGTCAGCGGCGAAGGCATCCTCAAGACGAGTGAAATCAGCCGCCCGAGCGCCTCGGCGACCGCCATGGTATCGGATCCGCCCTTGCCGACCTGGAGGAAGACCTCGAACGGCTCGCCGTCGGGCGTTTGATTGACGGTGATGAACGCGGTCCCGATCGGCGTCCCCACCCGATACGTGGCGCCGCCGAGGCTATGCGGGCGAGGCTTGATGACCGCCGGCGCCGTCGGCACCGTGACACTGTCCGCCTTGTCCTTCTTGGCGCTGACGCCGATGTTGAGCACTTGCTCACCCTTGCACCCGTCCCGGAACACCGTGATCCCGAGGCAGCCGAGCTCCCACGCCAGCTGGTAGGCGCGCGCGACGTCGGCCTCGGTGGCCGCGTTCGGCAGGTTGATCGTCTTGGACACGCCGTTGTCGGTGGACTGCTGAAAGGCAGCCTGATGGCGGACGTGCCACTCGAACCCGATGTCGTGCGCGGTGCGGAAGACGCGCGCCGCATCCTCCGGCACGCCCGGGATCCCGTGGAGCGTGCCGCGCCGGGCGATCTCGGTCATGAGCGCGTCCGAGAAGAAGCCTCGGTCACGCGCGATCCGCTCGAACGTCTCGTTCACGAAGGTCAGCACGCGCTCGCCCTCGGACTGCTTGACCCGGTGCTCGAAGGCCAGCGCGAAGATCGGCTCCACGCCCGAGGAGCAGCCCGCGATCATCGAGATGGTGCCCGTCGGCGCGATCGTCGTCACCGTCGAGTTTCGCATCGGGCGGCCGTCCTTGTAGATCGAGCGGCTCCAGTTCGGGAAGGGCCCGCGCTCCTCGGCGAGCTTCGCCGACTGGTCGTGCGACTTCTCGTTCACGAAGGCCATGAGCCGGGCGCCGAGCTGCACGGCCTCGTCGCTGTCGTACGGGATGCCCAGCATGAACAGGAGGTCGGCCCAGCC
>Ga0075425_100001377_pt1 | contig 23863 bp, 31 predicted proteins | sample SoiMethybrSBSTD4_FD_75300 | JGI IMG/M metagenome (GOLD analysis project Ga0075425, IMG submission 75300) | Bulk soil microbial communities from a Populus tree surrounding site in Tennessee, USA - Soil MetaG P. TD hybrid SBSTD4 | ecosystem: Environmental > Terrestrial > Soil > Tree plantation... | reverse complement strand
CCTGACAATGGCGACTAGGGATAGACAGCAACAGCGCCAATTGCTGCGTAGTTTCCTGTCGATGGTTGTGGTGGCTGACGCTGCCTTTCAGGGCGGTGCGGTGAATTGGCTGGGTGTCCTGCCCAACAAAGGCAAGCACTGATGACCGTTGCCGACTCAATCACGACGGAGATGGAGGGAGGAAACCATGCCGTTTGATACGACGCAGCCGTTGCCGGAGCCGGCGGTGGTGGAGGCCCCGAAGCGATGGACTGGCGATATGTCACAGGCGCAGCCGCGGCGGATCCTGCCGATGTCCGATGCAGAGATGCTGCAGGCAATCCTGCTGCGGCTGATGGTTCCGGGTAACTGGTGCCGTGGCGCCGAGAACACGGGTGATGCGCACTGTCTGGTCGGCTGGGTCGGGCAATTCGCTGCCACCAGCACGGTCTGTGGCCCCGCCAACTACAGCCCGCAGCACCAGCGGCTGCTGGCATTGCTGCACAGCCATCTGCCAAAGTCGGCGCAGCGGATCAGGCAGCCGCACTACCTGACGCTGGGCCAGTACAACGACAGCCACGGACTGGAAGCGGTGCGGGGTGTGTTTGCGCGGGCGTATGCCGCGCTGCAGGACGCGCCATGACCGTTGCCGACTCAATCATGACGGCGCATAACAGAAATGCCGCCCAGTTGGAGCTGGACGGCATCTGTAACTTAACCAAGCGGTGCTTGGGCTATGCAAACTGGGAACGTGGTGTCCCCATTGTGCATAGCCCGACGCCCAAAGCAAGAGGGCTGTACGCATGCACATATCACTCCTGCGTCCGTGGCCGGCCACCATGACGCATGCCAGCCTGATCACCGAAGAAGGCGCCTATATCGCCGCACTGCGCGCCTGGGGCCGGCATGACGCCAGGCGGGTCGCTCTGGCCATCGCCTGGGGGCGCTACGGCGAGGCGGACGCCAGGCACGAACTGACCGCAGCCCTGGCATGGCATGCCGAGCAGGCGCGCATCACAACCGTTTCGTGCCGCGCGCTCGCCACCGCCATGCTGACCGAGCAGATGGAGGCCATCGAAGACAGGCACCAGGCCGTGCTGTCCGGCATGATCGCCGCCACCGAGCGGCATCTGATGGACAAGCCAAAGGACATACGCGGCGCTGTGTATGCCATCGCCGACATGGCCCGAACCGAAGAAGTCCCGCCCGACTTTATCGAATCTGCCTTCAACATCGCCCGCTGGCGTATGCGCAGGAGGGCATAAGATCATGACGGACGCTTATGGCCAGACGGCCGATAACGTAATTAACTTGGCCGCAGGGCGAGAGGATAGCAAAGACACGCGTCATGCCCGCGCCAGTCAGTCCGGCAATGGCAAGCTGACATTGCGTCCGGCACGGATGCCGGACCCGCAAACCATCCCGCCACGCCAGTGGCTCTACGGCACCCAACTCATCCGCGGCTTCGTTTCCGTTCTGGTGGCACCCGGCGGCACCGGAAAGTCAGCCTACGCCATGACCGTCGCCGTCGCCGTCGCCTCGCGCCGGGCGTTCCTCAGCGACCATATCTTTAGCGATACCCATGTCGCAGTGATCAACCTCGACGATCCAATGGACGAGCTGGAGCGCCGGCTGGCCGCCATCATGCTGGCCCACAGCATCCAGCGCGAGGACCTGGACGGCAGGCTCTTCCTTGAAGACTGCGACGGCCACGGCCTCACCCTGGCCGCGCCAGCCAAGGACGATAACGGGTTCTACGTCGCCAATCCCGACGAAAAAGCCCTCACCGACCTGATCCGCGAGCACAACGTTGGCCTCGTCGTCTGCGACCCGTTCGCCGAAAGCCACACGCTGGAAGAAAATTCCAACCCGCAGATGGTCGCCGCCGCCGCCGTCTGGCGACGCATCGCCCGCGCCACCAACTGCGCCGTCCTGCTCGTCCATCACGTCCGCAAAGGCGATGTCAGCAGCATCGACGCCGCCAGAGGCGCTAAAGCCCTTACCGACAGCGCCCGCGTCGGACTGCTCATGACCACCATGTCAGCCCAAGAAGCCGATGAATTTGGCATCCAGGATGAGGATCGGCTGTCCTTCGTCCGGCTAGACGACGCCAAGCGTAACATGGCCCTCGCAGCCAAGGCGCGGTGGTTCCACCTGCGACCCGTGAGGCTCGGCAACACGTTCGACCCAACCTACCCACGCGGCGATAGCGTCGGTGCTATCGTGCCATGGTTGCCGCCAGATAACGAACTCGATACCGCACCCAACAACGAGCTGAATACCGTTCTCGACGCCATCAAGGCAGGCCCCGAGGCGGGAGTGCTCTACACCAAGTCCCGCCGTGGCGACTCAAACCGATGGTGCGGCCAACTACTCTGCGAAGCCTTCCAGGTCCAAGAGAAACAAGCCGCCAAAATGATCAGCGCCTGGTTCCGCTCTGGCCTGCTGTTCGAGACCAACTATTACCACCCTAAGTGGCGACGCCACACCAAAGGCGTGTGCGTCAGCGAAACACAGAGGCCGACATGACCCCTCGAACCGTAGCAAAAAACCCCTCGAACCGTAGCGCTACCGTTGCGGTGAGGGTGCTACGCTACGGTTGGGGGCTAAAGCCCCCCCAAACCGTAGCAGCACGTAGACACCCTCGGCGAACCGTAGCAGCGAACCGTAGCAACCGTAGCAGCACAGGCCCACAGCCCATCGGACCCATCGTCCAACGCATCCTCGAACGAGCCACCAGGCGTGCCGCCACATGACCCGCGACAAGGACAACACCCATGCCGCTTGACGCCACACCACACACCCGGTATGCGGCCAACAGGATGTGGGACCAGCCTCTCGCGGACCCTACGCCTAGCGGATGCCGTCCAGCCTGGTTCGTTGTCGTCGTCACCTCAGGCCAGATGGCACTCGCCGAAGCCGCTCTCCGCGCCAATCAATGGACTTGCCTCTTCCCGCTTCATATCGAGCGACACGGCAGCAAACGCGGCACCATCGTGCCACTCTTCCCTGGCTACGCCTTCGTCGAGTTCAGCCTCGCCGATAACCATTGGCCGGAAATCTACCGCACCGCAGGCGTCCTAACCGTCCTGTCCAACAACCGTAAACCCAGCCCGCTCCCCACAGGCTTCGTCGATGACCTACTCGCCAGAACCTCACCGCGACGCATCGTCGATGACCCGCTCATTACCGACCTCCTGCCAGGAGCCGCTGTGAGCGTGCTACGCGGACCGCTGGCCGGTTTGGCTGGAGTCGTCCAGTTGAGCGCGAAAAACCGCTGTAGCGTGCTCCTGGAGGCGCTGGGGGCCGTGTCTCGCGTCACCCTAGACCGATCTGATCTGGCAGCGCGCGACAGTTAGGCTCCTCAGAAACAGAGAATTATCAGATGGCTCGGTTTCAGCCAGGCATTTCAGGCAATCCAGGCGGCAGGCCCAAGCGCGAAACCCGCGAAATGTCAGCCTACGCCCGCGAGTTCGGCGTCGCCGGCATCTCAATGCTCGCCGAAATGGCCGGACTCAAACCAGGCGGTAAGCTCGCTGAGCCAGACACCGCACGCGTCGCTGCTATCCGTGAGCTGCTCGACCGCGGCTTCGGCAAGGCAACGCAGCTCATCACCGGCGATCCTGAACGCCCGGTCGCAATCGAGTTTACCTGGGCACCAGCCGCCGCAACGCAAGCCGTTTCACATGAAACTAAGGACGCGCCGCCCGTTATCGACGCAACGCTAGAGCCAGCAACCAACGACACCGAGTTCGTGTGGGGCAAAAGCAGCGATGACACAGCGTAGCTACACTCGTCCATACCGTAGCTACGTGCGTCCATACCATCATTCGGGCGGTGGGTGCTGCTTGATGAAGCGCGCCACGTCCTCGATCCAATCAGCGTATCGCTCCGGTATCACTGCCTGATCCAATGCCCAGCGATGCACCGTGTTATGCGATACGCCCAGCAACGCAGCGAGGCCCCGCTGTGTCCAGCCAAGGGCCTCGAGGTGGCGGCGGAAGGCCGAGGCGGTCATCCCGCCTCGCAGATCAGGGCAATCTTGTATCGGTTGTATGCGTTGTTCCGGGCGATCTGCTTGATGCTCTGGGTTCCAGTGCCGCGGCAGGAATGGCAGGGGCCAGACTTGGAGTGCTTGCCGTTGACCACGGCGCCCCAGCGGTATTCACCAGAGCCGCTGCACTTGCTGCACTGGCCGGGCTTCTCGTTAGCGATTGCGAAGTCATACATGGTCGAGGTGTCCTTGTGTTGGCGTCCGTTGATGTAGGCAATATGCCAACGTGTGGGCGATATGTCAACAACTAAATTGCTCAATGCTGTGGACCAGTTCAACGAGATCGCACGGGTGGCGTTTGCGGATGGGAATGTGGTGCGGGGTGTCAAAGCTATCGTGCTCGCTGCTGAATACCTGAGAGCCGCAAGGGCTATGCAGCGGATGCATGACGTTATTGCGGACGGGTGCTGACTGCGCTGTGTCTGCTGTACGGCGCCGTTGCTGTCGCCGGCTATTGCGCCCTCATCCTCAGCGCTCGATGCGATGACTGCTGATAAGCCAACATGGCAGCCATTATGGCTCCGCTGCAGATGTGGCCACGAGTGGGACGACTGGCAGCCCAACAATGTGCCGTTTGCTACATGGATCGCGCACATCAAGTCGGTGTGCTGTCCTCAGTGTGGCGAGAAGCGCCGGCTCTTCATGCGCACAACACCGCTGCAGGATTAGGCGCGTAATGCCTCCCCAGGTGGCGCCTGATGGGTGTGCAGGCGGTGGCCCATCGCCGCCCGCCGCTCAACACTGACGGAGACCGCTGATGTCGCCGCTCATGCTCATCGTATTAGTCATCCTCATCGTGTTGCTGTTCGGCGGCGGTTGGTACGGCTACCGCGGCGGCTACTATGGCGGGCCGTACGGATACGGGTTCGGTATCGTCGGCATTCTGATCGTGGTGTTGCTCGTGCTGCTGCTGACCGGATACCTGCGCTGATGCCGCGTTGGCGTGTCGAGATGCTGCCAACACGCACAGGAGCCGCGCACCCGCTCGAGATCGTCGAGGCCGAGAGCGTCGCATTCAGTGCCGGCGGCGCGTTGGTGTTCTCGGCCCTCGGCCTCGTCATTCGCGCCATGGCGCCATCGGAGTGGGTGCAGTTGACGCTGCTCGATGCGGACGAGGTGGCCGGCGACTGCCGCTTGGCGATCGAGGCGGCGCATCGGTGACGCGCATCGAGCACATTGGCGACGCGACGCTGTATCTGGCCGATTGCCGCGAGGTGCTGCCGACGCTCAGCGGTGTTGATGCCGTCCTCACTGACCCGCCGTGGGGTGCAGGAACGAAGTGTAATTCTCAGCGCTTCGTAAGCACATCGCAGCCATGGTGGCAGAATGAGGATCGGACGAAGGTTCGGGCACATTCAGAGATTGAGGGCGACAAAGCGCCATTCGACCCGCGTCCGTTTGTTAGGCCACAGACCATTATTTGGGGCGCTAACTGGTTCGCTGGCCAGCTTCCAGTATCAGGCGGTTGGTTGGTCTGGGACAAGCGGCGCGGTGCTGAGGACATGGCCGCTAATGGATGGCCACTCGGTGAGGGTGAGTTAGCATGGACGAACGTAAGAGGCGGTGTGCGTATTTTCCGAAACCTATGGTCCGGGTTGCTGCGGTCTTCTGAGAAAGGTGAGTTCTATCACCCCACACAGAAGCCCGTGGATCTGATGGAATGGTGCCTCCAATTCATCAAATCGGATACCATCCTCGACCCCTTCATGGGCAGCGGCACCACCGGCGTTGCCTGTGCGCGTCTCGGGCGTCGCTTCATCGGTATTGAGATCGAGCCGCGCTACTTCGATATAGCGTGCCGCCGAATCGAGCAGGCGCAGCGGCAGCGCGATCTGTTCGTCCATGCGCCAGTGCCGGTGCACCCGGTCGAGACGGAGATCGCCGATCTGTTCAGCGTCGCGGCGGACTGAGCTACACTTTTTCAGATGACGGAAGTGGCGATCAAACGACCGTTTGAGGTGGGCTGAATGACTGAAAGAGAGCAGCTTGTGATCGAGCGGGCCGGCAGCAAAGTTGTTCTGATCCTCAACCTCGCGGACGAATACGAAGCGCTGGCGACCTATGACAAGCTGATCCTCCAGGCCCGAGAGGGCTTCGTGCTACTGGATGTCGAGACGGAGGTAGCGGGATCGTAAATGAGTGAAAGATGGCAGGCGCAGTATTGGACCAAGGTCATTCGCGAGGGCGCTTCTGACGACCAGACACAGGCCGTCATTGGAACCATCAATCACCTCACCCGGCTCAACCTAGCGAACCGTGCGGCTGTCATCATGGGATGTGCCCAGATACTGGGGCAGAACATCGCTGGCGATCCATCAATCGCAAAGGAGATGAGAGATGCCATCCTGGAGCTTGTGGACGGGTATGCCATGCACGCAGCCGCCCTGGAGATACAATCCTAGGAGATGCCACTAAACGGCCGTTTGCAGAGGGAGCCATGAGGTCACAGATCGAATTTGCTTTGCAGCATCCGGTGTTCGATCCCGATACCCAGATCCTGCCAGGGCATTTCTGGCGGGCTGGCAGCCTATCGTTCGGGCTGACGTGCAACATCGGGATGGAGTGACAGGTCTATGCCGGCGGGCGCCCGCTCTGGCAGCTCAGCGTGGCTGTGCAGGGCAGGCGAGGGCCGGTGGCAGTGCTCCGGTGGAGCCTGACAGATCGCCGCAAGGTCGAGGCGGCGCGGGACCGGATCATGGCGATGTGTGGGACGCAGCCGCTCATAGAGCCAGAGGGCGAGGAGGCTGCACTGCTGCGGGTGACCCAGCAGTGGCGACGCCCGCTGAGCATCGAGGAAGTGGCGCGTATGGCGGCGACGCCGGAAGTCAGAGAGCGGCGAGGGCGGCCATAACGTCCGAAAATACCCATTAACGGACGCAATCCGGTTGCTCAAAACCCCTGCCGACTTTTGAGCAAATCCGCTTACCACGCCATATGGACGAGTGCCTTGATCGCCCGCCTTAATCCCTAAGCCACTGATAAATCAGGTGCACGTGGCCCAACCATGCGGGCCGCTTAACCACACACCCACCCATGTCCGAAACACAACCGACCACCAGGCGGCGCATCGAGCTGCCGTTCACGCCTCGCCCGTGGCAACTGGTCCTGATGGAAGACCCGGCGCCGCGCATCGTGGCCGTGGTCCATCGCCGGGCCGGGAAGAGCACGGCGCTCATGTGGATGGGCCTGAAGCGGGCGCTGCTCGAGCGAAAGTCCAACCCTCGCGTCGTGCATATCCTGCCCTATGGCGTGATGTGGCACCGCACCGGACTGTGGGATCAGTTGGCGGCTGCGGCTGACGCCATCCCGGGCGCCGTGGTCAGGCGATCCGAATTGTCGGTCAGGTTACCAAACGGTGGAGTGTTCCAGGCCGGCGGCGCGGATAACGTCGACTCGTGGCGAGGTGGCGGCGCCGACTTGGTGGTGGTCGATGAGTATGACGACACGCCGCCCAGCCTGGTCCCGCTCGTCATTGAACCGATGCTGGCCGACCGCAACGGAACGTTGGTGCGTAGCGGCACACCGAAGGGCCGCGGCGTGCTGCAAGCTGCGTACGACAGGGCAAAGACGACACCTGGTTATTCCAGCTATCTGCTGGATTACCGGAAAACCGGCGTGCTGTCCGATGAGGCGATAGACCGTCTCAGAACGGAAATGAGTGACGAGGAATTTGCCCAGGAACTCGAAGTCTCTTTCGAGTCACCCAATAGCGGCAGCTACTACGGCAAGCTGATGCAGGCAGCCGAGGCCGAGGGGCGGATTACGGCAGTTTCCTACGATCCGGAACTGCCGGTGTGGACCGCGTGGGATCTGGGTGTGCATGACAGCACGGCGATCTGGTTCGCGCAGGTGACGTGGACCGGCCAGTTCCGCTTCATCGACTACATCGAGGACTCGGGCGCCGGGTTGACGCACTACACCGACATGATCCGCGAGCGGCCCTACCGGAACTACGCGATGCACCTGCTGCCGCACGACGCGGCCGTCAAGGAGTTGGGCAGCGGCATGTCACGGACGGAGGTGCTGACGAGCCTCGGATTGCAGCCGTGGCGCATCGTCCGCCAGCATAGCGTCGCAGACGGGATCAACGCCGTCAGGATGGTACTGCCCAAGGCGTGGTTCGATGCGGAGAAGTGCGCGCGCGGTATCAATGCGTTGCGGCACTATCGCAGGGAATGGAACGAGGCGGGACAGACGTGGCGCAGCAGCCCCGTGCATGACCATGCGAGCCACGGTGCGGATAGTTGCAGGTACCTGTGCCTCGGCGTGCGCGAGATGCAGCCGCCGCGCGTTGTGCAGGATACCGCTGATAGCTGGGAGCGGGCGTGGCGTGCGCAGTCGCAGCGTGAGCGCGCCGCCGCATGGCGCGTGGCATGAGCGGAACGCGCAGCCCCCTGCTCGGTGACTGGTTCCAGCCTCCGGACGACCCGCAGGCCAACGTCACCCACAACATCGTCATGTTCGACGCCGACACCATCAACCTGCTGCGCAAGTACGACATCGCCGGACTAGGCATCGGCCTCGGCGCAGCAGCCACACAAGGCAGCGAATAGACCTGCCGGGCCGGGGGCCTCTCCCGAGGCTGTAACCAAGCGTGTGGTCACCGAGCGCTCCGGTTCGCCGGTTCGGTGACGGAAACCCACAGCGATTGATCCGATGAGCGTAACACTCGCAGCACCGCAGGAGCGCTACGGGGCCAACCGCCTCGCAGGCGACATCGGGCCGGGCAGCAATGACCCGGCAGCGCTCGTTGATGTGTATCCCGGCGACATCGAGGAACTGCACACGCGCCTCGTGCAGTGGTTCGAGGATGCCGAGTATGCCTCACGCGAGGAGCGCGAGGACGCCAACCGTAGCCGTAGCTACTATGACGGATACCAGTGGACCAAGGCTGAGCAGGATGCGCTCGCCAAGCGTGGCCAGCCGGAAATCACCATCAACAAAATCCACAGCAAGGTCTCGCTGTTGTGCGGCCTGGAGCGCAAGGCGCGCACCGATCCAAAAGCCTTCCCACGGACTCCGTCGGAAGAGGACCGCGCCGACGCCGCCACCCAGGCGTTGCGCTACATCGCCGACAACAACGATTACAGCATCAGCCGCTCTGTGGTGTTCGAGGAGATGCTGGTCGAGGGCTACTCCGGCGTGGAGCTGCGGCTGGAGGACGACGGCCGCGGCGGTGCCGACATCCGCATCGAGCATGTGCCGTGGGACCGGTTGTTCTACGATCCGCACTCGCGCCGTCCTGACTTCTCCGATGCGCGCTATGTCGGCGTCGTGGTCTGGATGGACCGCGAGCAGGTCACCGAGATGTATCCAGATGCGGACGACGTGATCGAGGCGTCGTTCGGCACCGGCAGTGGTGTCTCATTCGGTAGCTACAACGATCGACCGGAGAACGCGGTGTGGTCGGACAACCGGCGCACCCGCGTGCGCGTCGTGCAGTGCCACTGGGTGAGCAACGGGACGTGGTGGCAGGCGACATACAGCAAGAGCGGTATGCTGACCGATCCGGTGGCCAGTCCGTTCAAGGACCGCCGCGGCAAGTCGGCGTGCTCGCTGCTGCTTCAGTCGGCCTACATCGACCGCGAGAATCGTCGCTACGGCATGGTCAAGAACCTGCTGAGCCTGCAGGACGAGATCAACAAGCGACGCAGCAAGGCGCTGCACCTGCTCTCCGTGCATCAGACGATTGCCGAGAAGGGCGCGGTGAAGGACGTGGACGCGGCGCGGCAGGAACTGGCGCGGCCTGATGGCTATCTCGAGGTCAACGCCGGCATGCGGTTCGAGGTGCTGCCGGGCGGCGAGCTGGCAGCCGGACAGTTCCAGTTGCTGCAGCACGCCACCGCTGAGATGCAGTTGTCCGGGCCGAATGCGGCGATGTCCGGCACTGACAGCCGCGAGCTGTCCGGGCGCGCGATCCTGGCACAGCAGGCGGGCGGGGCGACGCAGAACGAGCCGCTGGCCGACAGTCTCAGATGGTGGAGCCGGCGCGTTTACGAGATGGCGTGGATGGCAGCGCGCGAATACTGGACCGGCGAGCGCTGGCTGCGCGTGACCGACGACCTGGGCGAACTGCGCTGGGTCGGACTGAACCACCCGGTGACGCTTGGCGAACAGATGGCGAAGCAGATCGCCCAGATGCCGGAGCAGCAGCAGCAGATGGCGATGCAGCAGTTGCAGCAGGCGGCAGGCAATCCGCAGATGGCGATGCAGTTGCAGCAGGTCGTCGATATCGAGAACGACATCACCGACCTCGATGTGGATATCACCATCAGCGAAGGCATCGACGTGCCCGCGATGGCGCAGGAGAACTTCCAGACGCTGGTGCAACTCGCCGGTATGCAGCCGGGGCTGATCCCGCCGGAGGTGCTGATCGCCGCGAGCAGCCTGCGCGACAAAGATCAGTTGCTTGCGATGATGAAGCAGCACGCCGAGGCGCAGGCGCAGAAACAGCAGCGCATGCAGCCGCTGATCGAGCGCAACGCGGTAGCAGAGGTGTCGGGCAAGGAGGCCAAGGCCGCAGCGGACTTCGCACTGGCCAAGGAGCGCGGCATCAACTCGGTCAAGAACCTGCACTCGATGCATTCCGACTTCAGTGCGCCGCCGGCCGGCGAGCCGTGGGTCGCACCGGATGCGCCGTCTGCGCCCGGTACGGCAGGCGGTGTGCCGCCGCTGACGCCAATGAATCTCGCGCACCAGTTTGCCGACCTGCACACCAAGCGCGCCGACCTCGAGGCCAAGCAGGCCAAGGCGGCATCTGATCGTGCGAGCGTCGTGCAGAAGCTGGCGCAGGCGCAGGCCACGCTCAACCCGCCGCAACCGCGTCCACAGCAATAACAGGGAGACTGGCTAGCCGTGGCTAATCCAAAGCTTGAGGCGTTCCTGGCTGCGAACGAGCCGGAGGCGCCACCCGCGCCCACACAGGCGCCAGAGCCGCCCGCCGCACCTCCGGCATCTGAACCGGCACCCGAGCCTAAACCGGCCCCAGCGCCCTCTGAGGCGCCGGACGCACCGGATGACGACGCTGATGTGCCTGGCGGACCATCGGTGCCGCGCCAGGCGCTGCTCGATGAGCGCAGCAAGCGGCAGGACTGGAAGGACCGGGCCGCCCGCGCCGAGACGCTGGCCGAGCAGCGACGCCAGCAGCTTGAGCAGTTGCAGAAGGAGCGGGAGGCAGCGGCACGGCCACAGCAGGCGGAGCAGCCGTTCCAGTTTGCCGATCCGCAGCGCGAACCGGCGCTCTATGCCGCACAGCAGGCGCAGAACGCGGTCTACAACACCAGCGAGCTTCTGGCGCGGCAGTTGCACGGCGACGAGGTGGTGGACAAGGCGGTGGAGGAGTTCATCGGGCTGGCGCAACGCGATCCGACGCTGTGGCACAAGATGCAGCAACAGAAACACCCGTTCGAGTGGGTGCGGCGCGAGGTCGAGCGCCAGAAGCTGCTGCACGAGATCGAAGACCCGGAGCAATACAAGGCGAAGTTACGTGCCGAGTGGGAAGCCGAGCGGGCTACGCAGATGCCGGCCGTCGCCACACCGACCAACCTGCCACCGCCGAACATGCCGCCGTCATTGGCCGGCGTGCGCAGCGTGGCCGGACGCGCCGCACAGGCATGGACCGGTCCGCCGTCCGACCAGCAGATCGCTGCCGACATCCGGGCTCACCGCATGAGCATGCGTCAGCGATAGTTTCGCCTGCAACCACCGCACATTCCGAGCCGGCCGCCGCGGTTAATCGGGCGCACTAACCAGGAATGTGACCCCAGCCGCCGTGGGAATTAAGTCGGGCGCTTCGGCCCTGCGATGTGGCCCGTCATCCATCGCACCTGCCGCCAAGGACATGGGCGTTTCCCGCGCAAACCCGAGCTAAGGAATACGTTCCGTGGCAGACATGAACATCACGGCCGCAAGGCCGGGATTAACTCCAATACAGTGGCAATCTGACTTTTATCAGGAGTACTTAAGGGACTCACAATTTGCGCCGTACATGGGTTCGGAGATGGACGACATGATCCAGCTCCAGACCGACTTGACGCGCAAGTCTGGTGATAGTGTAGTATTCGCTGCCATCCGAAACCTGGTGGGAGCCGGCGTTACTGGCAATACCGTCCTCGAGGGCAATGAGGAACTGCTCAACGCCCGTTCGTTGAAAGTCGCGGTCGGCGTCATCCGCCACGCCGTCGCTGTCTCGGACTGGGACAAACAGAAGAGCGTCATTGACCTGCTCAACGCCGCCAGACCCGCGTTGAAAAATTGGATCATGAACAAGCTGCGGGCCGATATCATCCTCAGCCTGGGAGCGATCACCGCTGACGGCGACGTGCAGATCAGCTACGGCGCGGCCTCTGCCGCACAGCGCAACACCTGGCTGGTCAACAACTCAGACCGTGTGCTGTTCGGCGCAACCAAGTCGAACAATACCGGCGTCTACGCCACGTCGCTGACCAACATCGACAACACTGCGGACAAGATGACGGCGGCGCAGCTCACACTGGCCAAGCGCATCGCCCGCACCGCGTCACCGAAGATCCGGCCGATCAAGGTCAACGGGGACGAGGAGTGGTACGTGGTGTTCGTGCCCAGCATGGTGTTCCGCGACCTGATGCTGGATCCAACGATCATCAACTCGCTGCAGTATGCGTGGGACAGAGGGCGCACCAACCCGCTCTTTACCGCGGGCGATATCCTGTATGACGGCCTGATCATCCGCGAGATCCCGGAGTTGCCGACCATTCCAGACGTTGGCGCCGGTGCCACCGTCGATGCCGGCGCTTCCTACCTCTGCGGCGCGCAGGCAATCGGCATCGCCTGGGCACAACGCACCACCGCCGTCACCAACACCCGCGATTACGACTTCATGCACGGCGCCGGAATCATGGAGATCAGGGGCGTGGCCAAGATGCGGTTCGGTGTGGATCCGACCGTGGACCAGACCAAACCGGTAGACCACGGGATCGTTACGATCTGGTCGGCCGCAGAGCCCGACGCATAGGAGACACACATGGCACAGCAACCACACGAGCCGGACGGCGACCGGCAGCGCCGCGAGGAAGCGGCACGCACGGCGGAGCAGGACCACACGCCGCGCCGCGAGGAACAGGCCGCGCGGGAACGGCGGGAGGCGCAGAAGACGCGGGCGGCACCCGTGGACAAAGCCGCAGCGGACAAGGCAGCAGCCGAAACAAGGGAGGCACAGGCGGCGGCGTCCATCGGCGCGCAGATCATCCTCGATTACAACGAGGATGGCTCTAAGGGCGCGCGCGGCGGCGTTGGCGGCACGGTCGAGGAGAACACCATGGCCAGGGACGCGCACCTGGTCGCTCTGGGCCTCGATCCGCTCGCACCCAGCGGGCCGCCACCGACGCCGGAGGCACTGGCGGCACGTCGCAAGCGCGAGGAGGCCGACGCCAGGGCAGCAGCGGATCCGCAGTTCATGGTGCCGCCGAACGGCAAGGCAACGCGCATGTCGAGCCTGGCGGCCGGACTCGATGCCGGCGATATCCCGCCGACCGAACCACCGCCAACCGTCCGCGGCGGCGCGGCATAGCAGCAAGGGGCGCGTTCGATGACCACAGTCTCGACGCCGAGGCGGCTAGCGTTATAATATGACAACGAGGACGGGCGGCGCTTGAACACCTCCCGTCCTCTAACCCTTACCACTCGGTTGAGGAGCGGTTATGGCTAAGCCACGTCTAGTAGATTCGCCAGTCGGGAAGCAACTGCTGGCCGCCTTGGATTACGATCCAGCAACTGGCATATTCACATGGCGTTATCGGCCAGATCGTACGGTGCAATGGAACGGCAAATGGGCCGGCAAGCCGGCGGGTTCTGTAGACACCAGTCGGTCTAGCAGTGGGATATCAATTCGGATTTCTCGGCGGCACTACAAAGCCCACAGGATCGCTTGGCGTATCATCTATGGCAAATGGCCGTTAGAGGATATCGACCATATCAATGGCGATCCACACGATAATCGCATTGAAAATCTCCGCTTAGCCACGCGAACACAGAACAGTGGCAACATGCGCTTGGCAAGGCACAACACGTCAGGCTTCAAGGGAGTTACCTGGGCCAAGAAGCCGGAACGGTGGCAAGCGCAAATTAAATGTCATGGGAATCACTATTTTCTTGGACACTTCGATACTCCAGAGGAAGCCCATGCAGCTTACTGTCAAGCCGCGCTTCGGCTTTATGGTGAGTTTGCCAGATACAAGTGAGGCAATCGGCAGATGACGGTGACGGTATCGCAGTTAGGAGAGCGCGCCCTTCGCCGGCTAGGCGTATCCGTCGTGCCGGTTGCCGACCGGCCACTGCTCAACACCAGCGTCGCGCCTGCCGACATCGCCAACAACGCGCTGGTGGAACTCGGCATCATCGCAACGGATGAAATCCCGCTGAGCCAGGCGGTGGTGGTTTCCGTTGCAACCATCGCCACGACGGCATTGCAGAAGCTCGGCGTGATCGCCGCCGACGAGACACCGATTGCCGCCGATCAGACCCTCGCACAGACCACCGTGCAGGCCGTCCATTCGTCGCTTGTGGCACAGGGCATCTGCGACTGGACAAGCAGTGCCATCACTGACGCGGTGTCAGAGGAATATGCGGGCCTCACCGCATTTCACCTCGCATCGGCATTCGGCAAGCCGGCCGATCCCGGCGTCATCGCGCTGCTCGAAGGCCGCATAGCGACGGTGGCGCGCGTGATCCGGGCAAAGAACCTCGCACTCGCCAAGGTCACCGAGGTGCAGGCATCGCTCGCCTCGCAGGCGTCGGTGTCGTGGCCGAATACCGGCATTCCGATGGCGGTGGCAGAGGAATACACACGGCTCGTGGCGATGTCGCTGGCGTCGAGCTTCGGCAAGCAGGTGGATCCACAGATGGTGCCTGTGATGGAGGCGCGGGTGCGGCGCATGGCGCAGGTGCTGGCGGCGCCGGAAAGCGCGCAGAACGCCGTGATGGCGGTGCATGACAATCTGGTCGCGCGTGGCGTCGCGCGGTGGACCTCACAAGACATACCGGGACCGGCCGAGATGCCGTACGAGCAGCTCGCCGCGAACCGGCTGGCGCCGCTGTTCGACAAGCAGATCAATCCCGCGGAGGAGTTGCTAGCCAACCGGGCGCTGGCACAGATCGTGGCGCTGGAACCGTCAGGCCGGCCTGTGCGCGTGGATTACTTCTAGATGGCAGATGGGTTGACGTTTGGCAGCACCGCGGCGGCCTGCCCGGACGACGGGCTGGACTTTGGCGGCACGCTGCCGCCGCCGACGATCCCGCCGGACCCGACCGGCGAGAACTGGCGCGGACCACCAGGACCGCCCGGAGTCCAGGGTCCGGTCGGACCTGCCGGAGTTGCCGGCCAGGACGGTGTTGACGGGCAAGACGGTGTTGATGGCGTTGACGGAAGTCCTGGACAGCCGATGTTGAGCGGTTCAGGCCCACCGACAGGCACGCAGCCGGTTGGCACCAGCTATCTTGACGCCACGACCGGCGACGTTTGGCATTACGTCTAAATGTTGAGTTTGTCCTCTGCGGCCCATTTAGCCCGCAGTCGCTTCTTTTTCTCTGCTTCGCATATGGAGCAATAGCGGACGAAGCCTCTGGCTTCTTTGTAGGTCTTATCGAATGGATGCCCTCGTGGGCAATGCGTTTTCTGCGAGTTGATGTAGGGGATAGAAACGCTGTCGCGCATCACATTCTCCGCCCAAGTGATGGCCTGAAGATGCTGCGGGTTAACGCAGGCGCGATTGCGGCATGTGTGGTTGACGATCATTCCATCTGGCAAATCGCCGTGGACAGAATACCAGGCGACGCGATGTGCTCTTCGGTTAATGCGGCGGAAGTAGAATGTCCCGTAGCCGTCTTTGTCGAGCGGGTCTTGCCAGATCCAGCAGTTGCCTGTCTTGGCATACTTAGACGCAAACCGCTTAGCTTCGTTTTCCGTCAGGTGCATTGTGTGTGTGGCTCTCATGCTGGGGCCTCAAGGCTACAGGCCCGCATGGCTGGCTACAAGGGATAATGCGATGGGTTGGGAACTAACTGGCAATATCAGAGGTCCGACTGGCCCACCCGGAGCTGACAGTACCGTGCCCGGCCCTCCAGGCCCCGCCGGAGCGGACGGCGCCAGCATCACGATCAGCGACACCGCACCGACGCCAACTACTGGCGCGCTGTGGTTCGATAGCGTCGGCACGCAGCTTTACGTTGGCTACAACGACGGCAGCTCGACGCAGTGGGTCATCGCGACCAACAACGGCGGCGCGGCGGTGCGCAACAAGGCGCGGCTGCAGGCGCAGTGGCAGAACGCGGCGGTGGTATCAGACGATACCGTCTGGCTGGCCTACGACGCGCCCTATGCCGGCACGGTCAACAGCCTGACCTATTTCACCGGCAACGGCAGCTTCAGCGTCGCGGTGCAGATCGACGGTGTCAGCGTGACCGGGTTGAGCGCCGTGGCTGTCTCATCGGCGACGCCGGCCACCATGAACGCCACGGCGGCGAACACCTTCGTGGCAGGCCAGCGGATCACCGCAGTGATCACCGCTGCGACCGGTAGCCCGACCGACGCGCTGCTGTCCCTCGCCGTGACGTGGAGTTGAGCCGATGGCGTGGTCATTTGGCGACGGGTTCGATTGCTACGCGAACGGCGTTGATGCTGCGAACGGATATTGGGACACGTCGGCAGCTAATTGGGCGCTATCGGCTAGCCCCACGAGGTTCGGGGTTGGGCGAGCCTTGCAGACCTCATCGACCGGTGTGTATCTGAGCAAGAGCAGCGGGCAGAATGACAGCGTTCATCATTTCGTGGTTGCATACTATACGCAATCAGCCATAACCGGCTCCACTCTTGGGTTATATCTGCAACTGCTTGACGGCACGACCGGGCAGTGTGCTGTCGTGTTCCGCTCTGACGGCACCATCCTCCTCACGTCTGGCACAGCGGCGGGTGCTATTCTGGCCACGTATGCTAGCGCATTTACCGCCATCAGCACATGGTATGCGTTCGAGTTCGAGGTTGTCGTCCATAATTCCACCGGCAGTTTTAAGGTCCGTAAGAACGGCAATCCCGTCGATGACCACTCGACCACCGGCATCGACACAGCAGGCGGCACGGCAAACAACTACGCCAACAAGCTTCAGGTGGGTCAGCAAGCTGGCGGCAGTCAATACTTTGACGACCTGTTCTGGCGCAGCGACGCGAGCAGCGTGGCGTGGCTCGGCGATATCAGATGCTACACGCGCATGCCCGCGTCGGATGCCAGCGTGCAGTTCAGCCGCAGCGGTGCAGGCGGCAACACGCAGGCGATCCCCGGTGGCGGATCAAACGTCAGCATCCTTGGGTCGCAGGTGGCGTATTCGCAGTTCACACCAACTTTCAGCGGTCTGCTGACCCTCGCAACCGTCGTGGCGACGACAGGCAACTCGGGCAACGCCAAATGCGCGATATTTGACAGCACGGGTGCCTCGGGTGGTCCGGGTGCAGTGCTCGGTTCCTCTGCCGCTGTGACGCCGATCGCGAGCGGCACAAACACATTCACCTTCACCCCTGGCGTTGCTGTGTCCAGGGGTGTGCCAATCTGGCTTGGCATTTGCGCGGACACATCCGCCGGTAACTATGGTGCGCCGAACAGCGGCACCTATATGGGAGGGCGGTCGATTACGACCTATGCGTCTTTCCCGGTGGCCAATCCGACGCTTTCATCCGGCCCAAGCACAGCCATACAACCCGTCAACAGTTCGATCACGATCAACGCGAACACGAATGTCTCGATGGTCAGCGAGCCGCAGCAGGACGCCACCACGTCCTACGTCTACGACAGCACACCCGGCCACGCCGATTTCTACGGCATCGCCAGCATCGCCTCGACACCCGTCAGCACCATCGCCGTGGTCACGCGCGCGTATATGCAGAAATCCGACGCGGGCACGCGCACCGCCGCCGTGCAGCTCAAATCCGGTGCCGCAGCCGCTGTTGCATCGCCCACGTTGGTGCTGACTACGTCGGGCTGGCAGTGGGCGTGGCGCACGGACCTCACGGACCCGAACACGTCAGCGGCGTGGACGGCGGCAGCGGTGAACAACGTGCAGTGTGGTCCGTTGGTGGTCGCGTAGCATGGCGCAATCCTATTCAAACCTCGGCGGCAACGGCGACCGCCGGCCATACATCACCGTAACAACCACGGCGACAGCCGGCGGCGGTGTCGTTTCCGGATTGGTTGACAGCTCGCAGTTCACAACCAATGCGTTCTGGTGGTCGGGATCGCAGAGCGGGCGCGAGGTCGTGTTTGATTTCCGCTCTCCCCGGCTGATTACCGAAGCTAAATGGTATCAGAGCAACGCCGGCACACACGGAACGTGGCAATGGCAGGGATCGCCGGATAACGCGGCCTGGACCAATATAGGCGCGACCTTCACGTTGGGCGGCACCGCCCAAACCATCACCACACTATCCGGTAATGTGACATCCTACCGTTACTACCGGCTGCTGCAAACGGCAGGCACCACCAACAGCTCGCCGTTCCTCTTGGAAATCGAGTTCCTTATCGACGCCAGCTTTTCGCTGGCCAATACAGTCTGGAACTCAGCGGACCAAAGCAACGCGACGCTGACCAACGCCACCCTGACGGCGACCACGACGGCGACCGGCGGGTGGGTGCGTTCAGCCTATTCGGCCAGCGCCGGGAAATACTACTGGGAAACCAGATGGATCGTAGGCACCAGCAGCATCACCGCTGGGATTGCGCTGGCATCGGCGGCATTGCCAGGGGCGGTGGCAGGGTCTGCGAGTATCAATTGGTTTAACGGCGACATCTCTATCAATGGTTCGGCCTCGGGAAGCTCAATCTCACAGGTCCCGAATGACGCTGTTGTTGGGTTCGCGGTTGATTTCACCAACAAGCTGTTCTGGACGCGCGTCGCGCCCACCGGCAACTGGAATGGCAGCGCGACGGCCAACCCGGCAACGGCAACCGGCGGGTTGAGCATCGCATCAATCGCCACCGGTCCCCTGTTTGCCTTTATGGGCGGGGCGGTCAGCGACATCGTAAGCGCCAATTTCGGTGACGGCACCTTCACGGGCGCGGTGCCAAGCGGTTTCACTGCTGGGTTCCGGCCACTGGCGCCGGTCGCGGCCGGCGGCCCCATGGTCACGATGATCGGATAGGACGCGCTGTGTTCGATTTCGCCAACTCACCCACCATTGGCCAGACCGTCAGCAACGGCGGCGTGAGCTACATCTACGACGGCACGAAATGGACCGCGACGCCAAACAGCGGCGGCGACTTCGTGAACGTCTCCGGCGATACGATGACCGGCCCGCTCGTGCTTTCCGGCGATCCGACAGCCAGCGCACAGGCCGCCAACAAGCATTACATCGACAACGCCATCTCGCTCGCCGGCAATTACCTCGGCACCTGGCAGGTTGCGGCCAACACGCCGAGCATCACCGCAGGCGGCAGCGTCTCGAATGCCAACTATGTCGCGGTGACGGCCAATCCGGTGGTGCCCGAGACGGCGCCGGGCGGCATTCCCGGCATTGCCGGGCAGACGGTAAACAACGGCGACCGCATCATCTGGGCGGCCGGCATCAGCCAGTGGCAGATCCTGCGCTCGCCATCGCCGAACGTGTCGAGCTTCAACACGCGCACCGGCGCGGTGACGCTATCATCCGGCGATGTTACGACGGTGCTGCCGCCGTCCTCCACGACGCCGGTGATGGATGGGACAGCGGCGATAGGCTCCGGCACGACCTGGGCGCGCGCCGACCATGTGCATCCGACCGATACCAGCCGCTACGCCGCCTCCAACCCCAGCGGCTATCAGACCGCAGCGCAGGTGACGACGGCACTGGCGCCATACGCGCCGCTCGCCGCGCCAGTGTTTACCGGCGATGCGCGCGCTGTCACGCCGGCACTCGGTGATAACGACACCAGTATTGCAACAACCGCCTTCGTCCAGGCTGCACTGCCGGCTGCAAGCTATGCGAACAACACGGGATTTGCCGTCAACCAGCGCGCCTATGTCAGTGGCACAGCGCTCGCTGCCGGGGTCTACGGTCACGACCGATGGAAAGCCGGCGCTGGCGGGGGGACTTACACCTTCACGCAATCGCCTGGTGCGGCGACGACGATAACAGTCACCGCCGGCACGCTTCAGCAGGTGGTGGAAGGGATCTCACTTCTGACCGGCAACTACGTGCTGTCGTGGACCGGCTCAGCGCAGGCCCGCATCAACGCCGGCAGTTATGGCGCATCGCCGCGCACTGCATCTCTTACCGCAGGCACTAACGCCACAATCGAGTTTCAGACCGGCACGGTTGGACAGGTAAAGCTGGAAATCGGCACAACGGCGACACCGTGGACCGCGCCGGCATATGCCGACGAACTTCGTTCGTGTATGCGCTTTTATCAGGGTGGGCCTGTCGGCTTCGGGGGTGTCGCCAACGGGTCTGCGACGAATGTTTTCGTTATGCAGCTTCTGCCTGTGCCAATGCGAGCATCTCCCACACTCACTTTTGCCAGCGGTGCGGGCAGCAATGTCAGCGGGCAGACGGTCAACGGCAACGGTTACTCAGCCATAACGCCGATCTGCAATGTCTCGGCGGCCGGTTTCTACTACTTCAACGGCACTTTCACTGCATTAGCGGAACTGTAGGCCATGCGTCTGATCTACGCGAATGCAGAGAATACCAGAATCGAGGCGACGCTCGACGACAAGGAGACACTCGGCAATATCACCGGTCCCGGCGTGTTCTACGTGCCCACCGATCCAGCGAATGCCGAATACGCCGAGATCGTCGAGCAGGGCATGAAGGTCGAGCCATACGAGCCGCCACCACCTCTGCCGCCAACACCTGTCGATCTGCCGCCGGTCATGCCCACCGAGCCGGATCATGCCGCGCCCAAAGCATATGTCGATCAGGAGGTCGCCAAGGTGCTGACCCGCATCGAGGCACTGGAAAGGCGCTAGCATGCAACAGTGCATCACTCTGCCATATATGCGGACCTCGCCGATCCAGCTACCGCGCCGCGACCTCGTGCTGTCCGCATCGGATAGCCTCGCGTTGACGGTGACGGTGGTGGAGCGCGATCACCCAAGCGCGCAGTTGCTCATCCTCGGCACCGATGCCAACGGCCCGAGCATGCAGTTGCTGCTGTGGGAGGATGACGACAGGCCGAACGTCTGGTGCGACTACGCACGCCCAGGATCGCGCTATGGGACGATGCTCTACTCGGCGCCAGGCGTGCCCAGCACGGTCTCCGGGTCGTGGGACTTCGACGTACCCACCGGCACATTCAGCGGCTTTCCGTTGAGGGTCGGCTGGGGAGTTTTGCTGATCTGGAACGACGGCGCCAAGACCGAGCTGCTCTCGCAGGGTATCGCGCACATCATGCGCCCGTTCGTCACCGGAGTGCCGTTGTCGGCGCTGCCGCCGGTTATTCCGCCGATCATCCCGTCCGAGGGCGTGCATCTGGCTGGCCTGCTGACGGACGACAACCGCCCGATCTGGACTTCCGATACTGACGAATGGTTGGAGACCTCCTGACATGTCCGGCACTGAAATCCGCGTCGCTGACCTGGTGGATCTGGGTAGTGTTGCCGACAGCATGAGCGTCGTTGGCGATACCGGCACGACCACCGGACGCATCACGGCACTCGCCATGAAAGCCTACTGCGCCACCACCACACTGCCCGAGGCGCCCTATACCAACCAGCCCTACGGCCGGCAGAACGGCGCCTGGCAGTTGGTGCTGCCGGAAGCGCCGCAGAACTCAGTGGCGTATGGCAGGATGAATGCGACGTGGACAGCGGTGTTGTCAGAGGCGCCGGTCAATGCCACCTCCTATGGGCGGTCTGGCGGGACGTGGACGCCGGTGCTGCCGATCACCGGCGGCACGCTGAGCGGCGGGCTTAGCGTCACCGGCAACGTCGTATCCAGCACAACGGTGTATGCCAACAGCTTCGCACTATCCTCATCGGTTGGTTATCAGTGGCAGTTCTCGGTGCAATCCGGGTCCAACCACCATCTGCAGATCCACAGCCCGAACTGGTATGACGCCTGGAACGCCACCAGCGGCACACGCACCTGGGCGGGTCCGGGTGGCGATCTGATGACACTGAACGCATCAGGCGATCTGTCGGCGCTGGGCAACATTTCCGGCGCCTACGTCTCGTCCAGCGGCAACATCAATGCGGTGAATGCCGTTACCGCCGCACAGTTCTGGGTCAACGGCACATCGAACGCATTCGGTCTGTCGCTTGGTGGATCTGGCCGTATTCTGGCGTTCCTGCCGGGTTTCTATCTAGATTTCGCGACATCCGGCCCGACCGCCGGCACGCTGCAATATGTCGATACCGGCGGGCCGCTCTGGGTGATGCGGGCCTCGGATCAGTTCTGCTTCAATCCGCAGTCGTCTGTCGGCGGCAACGGCGCATATATCAATGCATCAGACCGGCGCACCAAGACCGGCATAATGCCAACGGACAAAGGGCTTGCGGAAATCCTGCAGCTCCAGCCGGTGTCGTTCACCCGTGCCGACCCGACGACAGGCTCGCAGGAAGAGATTGGCTTCGTGGCGCAGGACGTGCAGCCCATCGTGCCAGAGGCGGTGTGGCAGGCGGGCATTCCGCTGCGTGACGGCACCGGCGGGCTGGACTCTGGCGACCCGACGCTGGGCCTGACGAGCGAAACGCTGACCGCCATCAGCGTCAACGCAATCAAGGAGCTTAACGCATTGATCACCGCGCTGACCGACCGCGTGGCGGCGCTCGAGGCGCCCTGATGTCCGATGCGCCGGCCAAGCCTGGCATGCGGCGGATCCCGTTTCCGCTGGAGAGCTACGCACACCCGTCGCTGCCGCTCAGTGCGAAACGGCTGATCAACTTGATGTCCGAGAAACAGCCGGAGGATGCGCGCACGGCAGCCGCTTTGGTGTCCACGCCGGCGCTGGTTTCGTGGGCAACGACCGGCGGCGTCAGCCCGGTGGGTTCAGGGCCGATCAGGGCAATGAACGACGACGGTCCCGGCCGTATCTACATCGTGTCCGGCTCGCACTGCTACCGGCTCAGCTTTCCATTGGTCGGCGGCGTCACCGTCGAGGATCTGGGCGACATCGGCATCGCCGACAGCGGCACAGGCTCGTGGAATACTTTCATCACCATCGCAGCGTCTCCGATCAACGCCGTGGTCTGCGTGCCACCAAAAGCCTACGCCTGCGGCCACAATGTCGGCGATCCGCTCACTGAGATCGTTGACCCGGACTTTCCCGGCGCTACGTCGGTCGCTTACGTCGACGGGTATTTTGCATTCTCGGCGCCGGGCAACACCGCGATGTGGTTCATCTCGCGGCTCAACGCTCCGTCCGATTTTGACGCACTGGACTTTGCCTATTCCGATGCGACGCCCAACGTGGTGCGGCGCGTCATCAACCACCGCGGCGAGTTGTGGACCATCGGCGATGGCGGGTTCCAGGTCTGGTACAATGCCGGCAAGTCTGGCCTGACCGGCGAGGGGGCGATGAGCTTCTTTCCGTTCAGACACAAGACGGGCGGCGTGGTGCCAATCGGATCGTCGTCGCCGATGTCAGTTTGTCGCGCCGACAACTCGGTGTGGTGGCTCGGCACCGACGGGCTGGTGTATCGCTCAAAAGGGTATAACCCAGAGCGCGTTTCCACGCACGCCATCGAGGCGATCATCGGCACGCAGACGGTGGGCCTGTATGCGCTGACGCATCCCTACCGCGGGCACTGGTTCTATTGCCTGACGACAGCGGGCAATCGGACGCTGGTGTTTGATGTCGGCACCGGCACATGGCACGAGCGCAGCACCAGCAC
>Ga0075425_100001376_pt1 | contig 23872 bp, 21 predicted proteins | sample SoiMethybrSBSTD4_FD_75300 | JGI IMG/M metagenome (GOLD analysis project Ga0075425, IMG submission 75300) | Bulk soil microbial communities from a Populus tree surrounding site in Tennessee, USA - Soil MetaG P. TD hybrid SBSTD4 | ecosystem: Environmental > Terrestrial > Soil > Tree plantation... | reverse complement strand
ACTGGTTTCCTCAGCAGAAACTACCAAAGCGGCAAACACCACACTAACAAGCAAAAATAACGCACATTTCCTGCCCATTTGGTAACGACTCCACCTTTTCGATGAAAAATTCGTCGTTTCCGAGCGCTCGCGACTAACCACCTACGCCCCGCCGGCGCTAGCGGCCTTCGAGAGGTTTTGCGCGTAGCGCAGCGCGATGTTCATAAACACATTGCCGCTGGCGGTTTCAAAGCACAGCACCAGCGCTTCGGTATCTTCCGTGCTTGTGGGGCCCTGTTCAGAAGTGTGAAGCTCGGGAGGATGTACGCGGAAATCGAAGCCCTGGTCGTTTAATGTCGAGACAGCATTGCCTATAACTTGGTTCGCAAGTTCGCACACTGCTTCGCGTACCAGATCGTCAGATTCCGGCAGTTCTGTCCCGGCTAAGTGGCTGGCCACTTGCGCGGCAGTTTTGGGCGCAAGGTCAAAGATCACGCGGCCTTCGATATCACCGGAGAGTTCGATGAGCGCAGCTACGCCCTTGCGGCGATAAGCCTCCTGCTCCATGGTGAGATTGCCCATCACCATGGGTGACTTCAAGCCCTGCGACAACACGGCGTCTGCCGCGTTGATGAACGGCTGGATCAATTCCATCTTCATGGACTAGGCCCCTGCGCCAGCTGCGCTTACCATTGCTCCGTCTTCGCCCAGCACGTACTTGATAACCTCATACAGCACCTCCGGCTTGACCGGCTTCTGCACAAAATGCCGCGCCCCGCGCTGCAACGCCGCCACAATGTTTTCCTGATACCCAACGGAAGACACCATGACAACGCGTGCGTCCGGATTTTGCTGGACGATTTTTTCGGCCGCCTCAATCCCTTCCATCTGCGGCATAGTAATGTCCATGAGCACGATGTCGGGCTTGATGCGGTCGTATTCACTGATGGCGGCTAGCCCGTCACCGGCCTCGCCCGCTACCTGTCCGCCAAAACTCTCGATGATGCGGCCCAGGTTTTTGCGCGCGAATACGGAGTCATCCACTATCAGATAGCGGACCGGCTGGCCGTCCTTGCTTCGCTTAATTGGTGCAAACTGCTCCATGACTTCCTCCCCCTATACTGACTCCCATATCACTGATCGTGTGGCACAACCGGCTCGGCTGTGACGAGCCGAGCGAGCTCGGTCAAACCCGGACTTCGTCCGGGGATGCACAGTCGGGCCGCCTGTGCCACACTTTTCAAACAACTCAACTCTGTCCCGCGCCCACTCCCCTGTCATTCCGTGCGTGCGAACACTGCGCCTGCAGCGTGTTCGCCATCGCCTCAAGATCCACAACCCGCATCGCATGCCCACGTTCAATAGCAGCTTTGGGCATGCCGAACACAACACACGATTGCTCGCTTTGCGCAATCGTCGTGCCGCCTGCCGCCTTAATCAGGCCTAATCCGTGAGCACCGTCTTCACCCATTCCGGTCATGATTACGCCAACGCCCCGCTCGCCAAACTCTTCGGCCACACTTCTGAAAAGAACATCGGCAGACGGGCGGTGTCCGTTTACACGAGGATCATCGCTCAAAATCGCGATATCTCCCAGTGGCAGCCGTTTCACCTTCAGATGCCTGCTGCCCGGGCAAATCAGAACGCGCCCGGCCAGGAGTAGGTCGCCGGATTGGGCCTCTTTAATGTTGAGCGAGCAGCATTCATCCAGCCGCCGCGCGAACATTTCGGTAAAGCCCTCCGGCATGTGCTGGACCACAACGACACTTCCCGGAAAATCATGCGGCAATTGCGCCAGCAGATACTGCAATGACTGCGGGCCTCCAGTTGAGATTCCAATTGCGACGATCTTCGTAGGCTGGCGCTTGTCGCTGGCCTTGATTTTTGGTCGCGCTGCCGGAACCAGAATCTCTCCCGGAGCGGCAATCTGGATTCCACGGCTCTGCGCGGCGGCTTTGATCTTTGCGATCAGCTCGGTCGCGCTCTCCTGCATGCGCGACGAAACATCGGTAGGCTTGGCGACAAAGTCGAATGCGCCCAGCGACAGTGCCCGCAACGTGATCGACGCTCCCTGCGTGCTGTGCGAGCTTACAACGATTACCGGCAGTCGGTGCCGCCGCATGATCTCCTTCAACATGTCGAGCCCGCTCATGCCAGGCATCTCAAGATCGAGGGTGATCACTTGCGGCTTCAGTTCTTCGATCTTCTTGAGGCCAAAGTTGCCGTCCATGGCCGTACCGACGACTTGGATGGAGTTGTCAGTCTCAAGAATCTGTGGAATAAGCTTGCGCATCAGCGCCGAGTCGTCAACCACGAGCACGCGAACTGGTTGCGCGGTCATTGCCGCACCTCGTTCGTCGGCGCGCCGAGACTCTCGGGCGGCATCGCAAAATGTCCTACGTTGGTGCCGTTCCGGGTGAATCGCTCCATCACCGCTGCCAGATTCATGATCAACACAACTCGCCCATCTCCAAGTATCGAAGCTCCACTTACGAGATCCGTCGCTACCGTCTGGTCGTCCAAGGCTTTAATCACTAGCTCCTCTTCTCCTTCCAGTGCGTCAACGACCAGGCCAAGCTTTCGCTCGCCGGATGTCGTCACCAGAACAAAGAACCTCGCGTTGCCATCGTCGTCCCGGCGCTCGCCAAGTCGCGCCAGCGGCAGCACCTGATTGCGAAGCTGTAGCACCTCGGTGGTGTCCACGCGGTGAATTTCCGAGCCTTTAGCACGCGCAATCTCCGCAACCGAATTCAGCGGGATCGCATAAAGCCGATGCTCAATCCGGAACAAAAGCGCCTTGATGATCGCGAGCGTGAGCGGCAGCTTAAGTCGAAATTTCGTTCCATGCCCCAACTGGGTCTCAAGCTCGACGGTCCCTTTTAGCCGGTGAAGAACGCTACGAACAACATCAAGTCCAACGCCGCGTCCTGAAATTTCCGTGATTTCTTCGGCCGTGCTGAATCCCGGGCGGAAGATCAGATCCAACGCCTCAGCCGGCGACATCCGCTCGGCCTCTTCGTTATTGATCAAATCAGCCTTAAGCGCCTTGGCTTTGAGCTTGTTGTGGTCAATGCCAGCGCCGTCGTCGCTGACTTCGACGATCAATTGGTTTGCCTGATGATAGGCATCCAGGCGAATCGTCCCGATCGGATTCTTGGCAGCCGCCTGGCGATCGCGTGGACTCTCGATCCCATGGCTGATCGCATTCCGCACAATGTGCGTGAGTGGCTCGGCGATCGCGTCCAGCAAGCCCTTGTCGAGATCCGTTTCTTGCCCGCTGAGCACAAGCTGTACTTGCTTACTGCACTTTTTGGCAGCGTCGCGCACCATGCGCGGAAACCGGCGAAACAGTTGCTCAACCGGCACCATGCGGATCTTCATCACCGACCGTTGAAGGTCGCCCAGTACACGCGACTGGAAGCCCATGGCGTCGGCGAAGCGGGAACGCAGCGTGTCTTTCGGAAACCGACGGGCGAATTCGAAGACAGCCTGTTGCACCATTGATTTCGCAATGATCAGCTCGCCGACAAGGTTCAGAACGTTGTCGATACGCTCGGCATCGACGCGTAACACGTTTTCAGCGATGTGCTTGGCCTGCCCCGCGCCACCCGCGGTTTCGGCCGGGGCGCTCTCGTGATCTTTTTCCTCGATAGCAGGGCTGAGTTCAGCGGGAGTATCCGTGTCCGCGCTTGTCGCGCTGTCCTGCAGTTCATAACATTCAGCCCGCGCGATCACAGTCGGAATCTGGCACTTCGCGATGAGGGCGGCTTCGCTGTGGGTGCTTGCCACGAGCAGGTCAAGAACCTTGGCTTGCGCGGCTACACCAGGCTCGGGCCGGCTGGCAAGGACTTCAGCCAGCGATTCCAGCGCATTTACGATCAGCTGCCGCGCGGCAATCGGCATCGCGCAAAGCGGATCAACCTGGGCGGTGACGTGATAAACCTTCGAGCCTTCCGATCGCGCGGTTTCCGCCAGGCTGAGTTCATACTCGGTCCAGTCGATTTCAAGTCCGGAAGGCTTAGGCGACGGAGTATTCTCATTTCCATTCTTCGCCAGGCCCTGCACCATCTTTTTCAGCGGCGTGCAATCGGGGACCGGGAGCTGCTGGCGGTATGCGAATAGCATCGCGCCGAAGACATCTGCCGCAGTGAAGGCCAATTCTGCAAGCGAAACAGTCGTCGAGATGCTCTCGACGGCGAGCGCATCTTCCATCATGTGCGCCAGATCGCTTAGTTCGCGGAAGCCACATGCGGCCGCGTCACCTTTGAGCGTGTGGACGGTGCGGCGAATGCTCCGCACGACTTCTTTATCTTGCGGGGCTTTCTCTAGCCGCAGGGCATCGTCATTTAAGGTCTGGAGCATTTCCTGCGTGGTTTCGAAAAACAGCTCACGCATTTCGGCGCCGCGGTCGTCGGAAAACTGCGTCATTGCGACACCTCATGCCCGCGGTAGGCCGTGCCGCTTTCGCGATAAACCATGGTGAACTTATCTGTCAGTCCGAGCAGGCTCTCGGCGTGTCCAACCAGCAGATAGCCGCCCGGCCGCAAACAGCGATAGAACTTCTCAACCAACCGCTTTTGCTCGGCTTCGTCGAAATACATCATTACGTTGCGGCAAAAGATCACATCGTTGCGCTGCGGCAAGAATTCGGTTTTCAGGTTGTGAAAGTCGAAGTGGACAATTTCCTTAATGCTCTTCTTGATCGCGTAACGCTCGCCGACTTTATCGAAATAGCGCAGGCGATAGCTGTAATCGACCGACGCCATCTGGTGCTCGTTGTAAATCGCTTCCTGGCCCGCGCGCAGCACGGTGTAGTTGATGTCGCTGGCAGGAATTTCTACGCGCCACGGCGGCGGGATCAGTGGCTTCGGCCAGGTTGTATCCTGCGAGTGCTGGCTACGCAGCTGGTGGTATGCGAGCGCATCGGCAATCAGCATTGCGATGGTGTATGGCTCCTGGCCTGTGGAACACCCGGCACTCCATATCCGCAAATAGAAATCGCCGCTGGCCTGTTTTTGCCGGATGATCTCATCGAGAATTCCCTTATGAAACAAATCCAGCTGCGCTTTGTTCCGGAAAAAGCTCGTCTCATTGACGGTGAGATGTTCCAGCAGTCGCACCAGTTCGTCTTTGCCTTCAGCGCTGATCAGCAGCCGGTAATAGTTGTAGAAGGAATCGATGCGGCATTCCCGCAGCCGGCGTTGCAGACGGTCCTGAAGAAAGTGCGCGCGGCGTGCGTCAAAGAACATTCCGCACTCCTGATACACAAGCGCCTGTAGGAGTCGCATCTCGGCGTCGCTGAGCTGGATGGCCAGTGCTGGTGTGCTCATGAGCGTCCTTGCTTACTTTCCGGCAACACTTCTTCGGCTCTCGTTGTTAGCTTCCAGAGCCGCAGCTTTTTTCTGCGCCGCGCCGAGATCCAGCAGCTTGGTCATATCAAGCAGAACAATCAAGCGTCCCTTGTACTTGCCGAGTCCGGTCACGCAATTGAGCCCGCCCTCCTGCAAAGCCGCGGGCGAGGCTTCCACATCGGAGGCCGGGATCTTCAGCACTTCCGAGGCTGAATCCACAATCAGCCCCGAAAGGCGGCCGTTGTGCTCAACCACCAGAATCCGGTTTCTCTTGCCGCTACCCGCCTTTTTCTCGCCCAGACGTTTGCGCAAATCGATAACCGACACGATTTTCCCGCGCAGGTTGATCACACCTTCCATGTAGTCAGGCGCATCAGGTACCGCGGTGATCTCCGGAACGCGCACGATTTCATGCAGCGAAGTGATGGGCACACCATAGGTTTCGCGGCCCACCTGAAAGCCGACAATATGCACCTCCCGCGTTAAGCCGGTCGCGGCTGCGCTCATGCCCCGGCTCCCGCCCTGCGAGCCTTGCGGCCCGGCTCTTCGAAAGGCTGCGTGGCGTCGGTATCTACACCGAAGCGGTTCATGGCGTCGAGCAGGCCGCGTGACATCTTTGACATCTGCTCCGCAGATGCAGCCAGCTCGGTCGAGCCGGAAGTGGTTTGCTGCACCAGTTCACGCATGCGCTCCATCGCTTTCACGACCGCATGGGCTCCCGACGCCTGTTCTTCCACCGCCGAGTTAATCTCGTGTGTGATTTCGTTCAGGCGCGTGGTCGCGCGAGCGATCTGCGAAGAACCGTGCGACTGCTCATTCGTGGCAGCGCCGATTTCCTGCGCGAATTTGTAAACCTCGGTGACAACATTCGAAATTTTGCGTAGCGCGGTATTGAGATCCGATCCCAATTGCAAGCCCTGGTCCACGATCGAGGTGCTCTGCTCCATGTTTTCGACCGCCTTGCGGGCTTCCTTCTGAATGCTTTGGATCAGCTCGGAAATTTCTTTGGTTGACTGCGCCGATTTCTCCGCCAGCTTGCGAACTTCGTCGGCGACAACGGCAAATCCCAAGCCATGTTCGCCGGCTCGAGCGGCTTCGATCGCGGCGTTCAGGGCTAGCAGGTTCGTCTGCTCAGCCAAATCGTCAATGACCTCGATGATTTTGCCGATATCGTCCGCGCGCTGGCCAAGCACACCGATGATTTCCCCGGAGGCGCCGATAGTGGTGTTGATCTTGTTCAGGCCTTCTGTGGCCTTTTCCATCGTGGTAATTCCGCTGTGCACTTCTTCACGCGAGCGATTAGAAATGTCGAGCAGGACCTTGGCGGTATCGGCGACTCGCTGAATCGACGCCACCATCTGATCGATAGATGCCGAGGTTTCGCTGACGCTCGAAGCTTGCACCTGTGTGCTTTTCACCATGTTCTGCACGTTCACGCTCATTTCGTGCATGGTGCTGGTGACTTCATCAATCGCGGAAGAGGTTTGCAGGCTGATCTTCGCGGATTCATCCGAGGCGCCGGCAACCTGCGTGGAAGCGCTGGCCACCTGCGAGGATGCATCACGAACATTACGCACAAGCCCTCGTAGGCCTTCGGTCATCTTCGCGAATGCATTTCCCAGCATGTCGTTCTTCGATCGCGGCTGCACTTCAACAGCGAGATTGCCGCCAGCGATCGCGTCCGACACCGCAGCCATTTCTTTCAGATAGGTGACCATCGCATCGAAAGTCCGGCCCAAATCTCCAATTTCATCGCTGCGCACAATGTCAATTTTGTGATCAAGGTGACCGGATTCACCAATCTGGCGAGCAACCTTCATAAGGTCGGCGAGTGGGTTGGTAATGGATCGAGCGGTGCGGAAAGCCACAAATCCACCCAGCACAAGGGCGACCAGCGTGGCGATACTTGCGAATAGGATGATTTCGTTACCAGCGGTTTTATCTTCATCCTGACGCTGATGGACGATATTGTTGGTTTCCGTGTCAGCGGCGCTCAATGCATCGGTAGAGGTCTTCACCCACGAGGACGCGTCTTTCTGCAGATAGTAGATCTGCAAGTCGGCGACCGTGGCGTTACCAGCGTCCACTTCTCTGCGCTTCTGCAGCATGGGCTGCGCAAATTCAGTGGCCCACGCAGTCTCATTCTTCGAGACGCTGTCGAGCGCCGCGCGCTGCTGATCAGAACTAGCCAGCTTCTGCGCATTTTGCAGGTGTTCGGTGAGTTGGCGGACGCCGTCGTTCATGCGCTCCACTTCACGGCTGTCGCCGCTCAATAGGTAGTTGCCGAGATAAAGACGGTTCTGCATGACCTGGAAGCGAATATGGTCGGTAGTGTCCCGCATCTCTAGCGCCTGCGCGGCCGCCGCCTTGGTGCTCTGCTCGTGATGCACTGCCCAGAGAATCACAGCGAACAGCACAACGACGCCGAACAAGATCGCGCCGAAATTCAGATATAACTTCTTGCTGATTGACATGAATGTCGCTCCAACGTGTTCTCGGACGACTTATCTAATTTCCGGGATCGAACCGGAATTCGACCGTCCCAGTGCTTTCGCCGCTCGCGGTTTCGAACTTCCATTTTTTCACCGCATCAACCGCAGCACTTACAAGAATCGGGTGACCACCGATTACTTTGGTGTCTTTGACATTGCCATTCGGCGCAACCACAACCTCGAGTTTCACTGTTCCGCTGAGCCCGATCTTGCGAGCGATTTCCGGGTACGTCGGTGGAACCTTGTTCTTGACCTTGCGGTCAAAGTTGCCGTCCTGCGCAAATCCGGTTAGGCCGAGCGCCACTGCAAGACAGGCTAAGGTGAGAAAAGCCAGGATTGAATTTCGCACACTTCTTACTATCGGTTGAAACGACACGTGTCCCCCTCGAAAAAAGAATTAGGGGTGCTAGTGCAAAGCGCCTGCCACGCCTCGTCTGCTCCGCGCAGGCCTTCTTCAAGCTCCATTTTCAACAAGTTGGGCTTCAGGAATCGACGCGGACGATCATCCGATCGTGCTTTGAAATCTCAGTTCGGCGCAAACTTGTATCAACCTGAGACGACTTCAGACATTGCAAATGGCGGTTCCGATAGTTTGCTTGTAAGGGATTTCTTCTTGACTCAAAATGAGATTACACATAGAGTCCAATTATTCAACAACTTGAGGCTCTCCCATATCGGGAAAGAACGAGTCACCACCAATCCCGGTTCTGAATCGCAAGCCAGGGGGAATGTACGAGATCCGAACAAATTTTGAAGCCGCCGTCGCTTGAATCCCACGACGTCGCCTTTCAGAGGCTGCTTCTTGACTTTTCAGGCGCTGCGGCGAAGGGGCTTTCGTCCTCAGAGATTCTGCAGCTATTTTGCCGCAGTACCCGCGCCTACTTCAGCACAAGCGGAGCCTACGTATGGTACTTTTCCGCTCCCGAGGAGTTAATCGGCGCTGAAGCCGATGGCTGGATGGCGGAGCGATTTCGAAATGCCCGGTTGAGAATTAGCGAAAGCCCCGTCGCAGGCGAAGCCATCCGACGCAGAAAAGCGGTGTGCTCGAACGCGCTGAATAAGTCACACTATCCTGCCACAGCCGAATTCAGCGCAAAATCCACCATGGCGGTTCCTGTGTTTGCGTTCAACGAAGTCGTGGGCGCGGCTATGTTCCTGCACACCTCCGACTCAAACTTTTTTAGCCACGATGATGCTGCAAAAGCCACCATACTTGCCGGACAACTCGGAACTTTTCTCGAAGCCCAGCGGCTCTCGATGCAATCGCAGGAAGAGCAGCGCCGTGCGGACATTCTCGCCGAGGTTGCTCACAGTTTGCACGCAGATGCGGATCTTGCCGTCCTGGTAGAGGCTGTTGCCGATCGCCTGCGCGCCCTGCTGCGGACTCCTCTGCTGTGTGTGCTTACGCGTGGAGCGACTGGGTTCGATCTATGGGCAGTTGCAACCGAGAACCCTGCCCTCGGAGTTAGCGTTCGGTCCCGCCACGATCGCAAGAGCCTGAATTTCATCTCAGACCTCGCCGCCCGCGCGCTTGCTGCCGGCGAACCGATTAGCGCTTCGGTGAATCCCGCTACGCATTCATTGGGCGATCTCGCGCCTGCCGGCACATTGCTGGCGGCTCCTTTCCGGACCTCAAGCAAAGAAGGCGCCATTCTCGTCTATCCGCGGCGCGAGCCCTTCACCACTGAAGAAAAAGCGCTACTGCCCGTCGTCACCAGCTTTGCTGCAGTTGCTATTTCCAACGCTGAGCTCTATGCGACGGCTCGCGCTCAAGCTTACGAATTGCACCAGATTGTAAGTATCTCGTCCGAATTGGGAGCCATCTCCGACCTGGACCAATTCATGCGCCGTTTTATTCAGCGCGCGACCGAGTTTCTCGCTTTCCGCCGCTCGTTCGTCGGCTTGATGGAAGACGGCAAGTTCTCGGTCCGCTGGAGCTATTTGGATGGCCAGCCCGGTGAAGCAGGCTATGTCATCCCTGATGGGATCCTTACGCAAGCGATCGCTAAAGGCGAGATGCTTTGGGCCGACGACGCTACAACTCTCGAGGGCGCGAACCAAAAGATCCTGGCGGAATTCAAGGTGCGGCAACTACTGGCCGTCCCGCTGCAACGGACCCGCGGCAAGCCATTGGGAGTGTTTGGAGTTCTTGATCACAACGATGGCGGCCAGATCACCTCTGAAGACATCCGTCGCACGCAGGCGTTGGCCGCGCAAGTTTCGGTCGCGCTCGAAGTCAGCCGCAATTTGCTGCTTTCCGAGCAGCATCGTCGCCGTTCGACAGCACTCACCAGCCTTGCGCTGGAGGTCAGTTCCCTGCTTCGTGGCCCTGAGCACGCGAACCGCTTCGTAGAGCGAGCGGCTAGCATCATGGAGGCGGGAGACGCTGCGCTCGTAGTGCAAGGCGCCGGCAATGCAACCGCAGTTGTGATGCGTACTCCGGCGGAGGGAGAAGATGCATCCGAAATACGAGAGACGATGGCTGAGAAGGCGCTTTCGATTTTCTCCCCCGAAGCAGAGGGAGTTCTCACTGTAAGCGCGGCACGACTTCTCGGCGCCGCCATAGCGCAAAAAGTAGGTTGGGGGGAAGTAATCCTGGCGCGACTGAACGGCAGCGCCGGAGAACTGCTGGGTGTCCTCTGCCTAGCCGACCGTAAAAAGCCGCTGAAGGATGAGGACCGGCAACTGTTGCAAGCCGTAGCCGGACAGGCCGCGGTGTCGCTCGAAAATTCGCGTTTTATCACCCGTATCGAGCAGGCAAACCGGCACTGGGTAGAAATTTTTGACGCGATTTCCGATTTCATTGTCGCGCACGACGAGTCGGGCAACGTCCTCCGGGTTAACCGGTCTCTGGCCGATTTCATCGGCGTGCAGCCGCAGCAATTGATCGGGTTGAATGTCGGTGCTTTGCTGACGATGGGGTCGAGCCTGCCCGCGCGCGACTGCCCCTTCTGCCGCCACACGGAAAATCTGATTGACGAATACGTCCACCCGGCGCTGGAACGCACGTTCCTGGTCTCCACTTCGGAGGTGCACGCCGCCAGCAGCGAAGGCTTGCAAACGATCCACGTACTCAAGGACATCACCGATCGTCGCGAGGCCGAACGCCGTTACAGCGAACTGTTTGACAACATTCAAGAGGGACTGTTCTTCTGCAGTCCCGACGGACGTTTCGTGGAAGTCAATGATGCCCTGGTGCGCATGCTCGGCCACGAAAGTCGCGAAGAACTTCTGCAATGCGACCCACGTGAGCACGTCTTTCTGGACTCGGAGGCACACCATTCCGTTTTTTCAGAACTGGAGCGGCTGGGTGCTTTGCAGAATCGCGAAGAAACTTTGAGACGCAAAGACGGCAGCGCTGTGCATGTGCGCATCAACGCATTTGCCGTGCGCGACACTCATGGTCAGATTTTGCAATATCGCGGCCTTATGCTGGACGTCAGCGGCCTCAAAGCCTATGAAGCCGAGCTGCAGCGCGAGCGTGATTTCTCAGGAAAAATCCTCAGCAACACCCAAAGTCTGATTCTGGTCGCTGACACGGCAGGAATTGTAAGTTATGCCAATCGCCGCTGGCAGGTCATGGGGTACCAGCAAGAGGACATCGTTGGTCGGCGCCTGGAGTCTTTCGTCGGCGAGTCGCGCCGCGCAGTTTTGCAAGATGCCTTCTCGACTGTGCTCTCTGGCAACCAAGTGGACAACCTCGACCTGCAGGTCTTGCGCGCCGATGGAAGGCCCGGCCAGTTCTCAGTAAATCTGAGCCCGATGCGCGACGAGCTGGCACATGTCAGCAGCATCGTCGTGGTCATGAGCGATGTGACCGACGCGGCATCGCTCCAGTCGAAACTGCTGCATGCGGAGAAGATGGCCGCAGTCGGACAACTCGTCTCCGGCGTCGCCCATGAAGTCAACAATCCGCTCACGGCGATTCTCGGCTTCGCCGATCTGCTGATGGAAAACCCCGAACTTCCCGAAAGCGCCCGCAAGGACCTGCGCGTCATCCTGCAGGAGGCGCAGCGGACGAAGCAGATCGTCCAAAACCTCCTGAGCTTCGCGCGTCAGATGCCTCCGCAGCGTAAGCCGGTGCAACTTAATCCGATACTGAAACGCACCATTCAACTGCGCTCATACGATCTGCAAAGCCGCGGTGTCTCGGTTAGCGAAAGATTGAGAGACCATCTGCCCTTCGTGGTCGGCGATGCGCACCAACTGCAACAGGTGTTTCTGAATATTCTCAACAATGCGTACGACGCTGTCCGCGAGGCCGTGGAATCGCCGCGAATCGAAATCTCAACATCTTGTATGGACCAATACGTCGAAGTCTCGTTCCGCGACAACGGGCCGGGCGTCAGTCAGCCTGAGAGAATTTTCGATCCATTTTTCACCACCAAGCAGGTTGGAGAAGGCACCGGCTTGGGATTGAGCATCTGCTATGGGATCGTGAAAGAGCACGGCGGAGAAATCCTGTGCTGCAACAATCTGAATGACCGCGGCGCAACTTTCGTAGTCCGACTGCCGATCGTGACCGAGTTCGCATCCCTCACAGCCGTCGCTGGAGTATCTAAAACATGAGTACACCTGCAATGAAACACGACCGTCTGCCAGTGCTCTTAATCGAGGACGAGCCTGCGGTCATGAGTTATGTTCGCGCCGTCCTTGAGCGCAGCGGTTACACGGTGGTGTGCAGCGACTCCGGCGTGGAAGGGTTGCGCCAGCTCGAGTCCGGCGAATTCATGGGTGTGGTCTCTGATATGCGTACACCGGGCGGTGTCGATGGCGCAGACGTTCACGCCTGGATCGTGGAACATCGGCCGGAACTAGCTTCGCGCTTGGTTTTCATCACTGGAGACATTGCCAATGAGGAGACCGCAGCAACCCTGCAGAGAACCGGGGTGCCATGCGTTGAAAAACCATTTCGAGTTCAGCAGTTTATTTCTGTTGTAGAGCAGACCATGGGGAAACCGGAGTGAGCCAACAGTTCGATATCTATTTTTTGGTGGTGGATGACGAAGAAAGCATCCGTCAGCTTTGCATCGCGGTCGCTAGAGGCCTTGGCTTCGCCTGCATGGAAGCCGCGAATGGTGAAGAGGCCGTGGCTTTGCTGGAAGAAAGGCCCGCGCACATCATTTTGACTGACCTGGTCATGCCTCGCATGTCGGGACTGGAATTCCTCGATCAGGTGCGAAAGATGCTGCCACGGGCCGAGATCGCCGTGATGACCGGACACGGTTCAGTGGAAACCGCCGTTCAGGCGATGAAGCTCGGCGCTTACGACTATATTTCGAAGCCATTCTCTCCCATCGAAGAATTGCGGCTGTTCCTGCGCCGGATGGCGGACAAAATCCGCCTCGTCGAAGAAAACCAGTTCCTACGTGAACGCGTATTTGCCGAGACCGAATTGCACGGAATCGTGGGATCATCCCCGAATATTCAGGATGTGCTGCGCATGATCGCCCGGTTGAAAGACACTCGGACTCCAGTGCTTATCGCCGGCGAAAGCGGTACTGGTAAGGAACTGGTGGCGCGTGCGATACATTTCCACGGCTCTTTTGCCAACAGGCCATTCGTTGCCGTTGATTGTGGATCGCTGGTTCCCACTCTGATTGAAAGCGAACTGTTCGGTTACGAAAAAGGCGCGTTCACCGGCGCCCTACGTTCAAAAGTCGGCCTGCTCCAGTCTGCAAATGGAGGCACAGTCCTTCTCGACGAGATTGGCGAATTGCCACTCGAAATGCAAGCCAAGCTCCTGCGCTTCCTGCAGGAAAAAGAGGTTCGTCCGGTCGGCAGCAATCATGGAGTGAAAGTAGACGTTCGCGTGATCGCCGCGACCAATCGCGATCTCGAAGCAGCCTACCGGAGCGGCGATTTTCGCAAAGACTTGTACTTCCGCCTCAATGTAGTCACGGTTCAGCTGCCTCCATTACGCGAGCGCCGGTCCGACATTCCCCTACTCATTCAATGGTTCCTCGACCGCTTATCAAAAGGTGCGCCCGCACAGGTCACCGCCTCGGCCATGAAATGCCTTCTGCAATATGACTGGCCGGGCAATGTGCGCGAACTTGAAAACTGCATCGAACGGGCTACGGCTCTTGGCGATGGCAGGATGATAGACGTGGGTGACCTTCCGCCCTCAATCTCAAACGGAACTGCCCCTTCAGACGACGCCCGCACTTCGCATCCGAGTTTAGCGTCCTCGACCGATCTCGAAGACATCGAGCGGGCAACCATCCAGCGAGTCTTTGATCAGGTCAAAGGGGATAAGGTCATCGCGCGCAAAATGCTCGGCATCAGCCGGGCAACGCTCTACCGCAAGCTTAAACGCTATAACATTGGCTCGCGAACGGAATTGACCTCAGCGTCTCAGCAGCTGCAATAAGCTCTGAGCCAAACCGTCTCAGCATGAGACGGAGCCAGCGCTCATCTTTCACCGGCCTACGCCGATTCAATCGTTTACAGGGGAAATCCTTTTGGCCTTGATTTTGCACCCAGACCGTCGGGGAGAAGTATGACCACACCCGGCGCAAGTGACGCGAACGAGAAGTGGGAGAACGCCCGTTCTCTATATTTGGTACTCAGTGCTTTGTGCCGCGAATTTGCCCTTGCGGCGGAGCCATGCGCAGAGGTTGAGGCAGAAACCGGGGCTCCGTCATCCGAGACCCTTGCCAAAGCACAGCATTGGCTCGAGCAGGTCGACGGACGGATGCAGATTCACCAGCTTCGCCAGTTCGTCCAGACTTCACTTCTTGCCGACGAATCTTTCTTGCGCGCGCTGTTGCGCTTCCAGCTGAACAAACAAAAGCGTAGCGACCAGGAACGCGATAAAGTCGATTTCCTTTTGGTTCAACTCTTCTCGCAAGCAGCCCCGCCCGAGATTGCTGGCCCCGGTCTCAGCCTGGCGGAAGCCGCGCGGATCATGCAGCCCATTCTGGGAGAGGTTCAGATTTCATCGCTTGATGGATTGGAACAACTGGAAAATCTCCTTGGCCAAGCTTACAGGGCAAAGAACCTAAACGAACTGTTTACCGCCCGCATCATCGAGCAAGGACGTCAGATCAAGACGTCGTGCGGAGATAAGTTTTTTGAACCGTCGGCGATGGTTGCATTTGCGCGGTTTGGGTTTCTAGTTCGACGAGCGTTCTTCAGACTCATGCATCAGGAATTGAACGCGATCCTCGACGGCCTCCGTGATCTGGAGTCACAGGGAATCACGACCCTCGATTGTCGCAAGGCGCAATTCGCTGCCGATGAGCCCATTGCAAGGTTGCGAACCATATGCCTCTCGTGGAAAGTGATGTTTCACGCGGAATACTCTGCCGGCCAGCCGCTCTGCATCCTTGTGGACCTTCGCACCGCAGTCGAGCATGCCTTGGTGCATTCCGCGCGTCGCGGGGGTGCCAAAGCGAAAGCCGCGGCAGCAGGTTCTGCACAGGAATTCGAGGTTTCGAGTAGTTCATGGGATGGAGATAACAATAGTTAGACTTTAGCTGTTCATTCCCTTCCCTACTTCTATGGCAACAACGTATGGGAGCAAGCGCAGTGCAACGCCCGACGGTACTGATCATTTCTGAAGAGCCTGAGTTCGCCCGCGCCGTCTCCACTCGCTGGCAAGAAGAGCGAAATGCTCCTGTATTCCTGTTCAATGATGCTCAGGCGAAACAGTTCGAGCTTGCAATCGTGGGAACCGACCAGGTGGCGACGTCGCTGCGCCGCTCAGGTGCAGCCATCCTGCATATGTCGGATGCAAAGGGGAGTACGCCGGATGTAATAAGGATGCCCAAGGTGGATGGCTGGCCTCACCTGGTTATTACTGTTGCAAAGCAAATCCTTGAGCGCAGAGCGCTGCTCTCAGAAGTGACTCGTCTTTCTCAAATCGAACTGCACCTAGAACGCGAGGCCGCCCTAGGACGTTACATATTGGAAGCGCGCCACAACCTGAACAATGCTCTGACTTCGATCCTCGGGAACTCCGAACTCATGCTGCTTGACCAGGGCAACATGGATCCAAACTTTCGCCAACCGGTCGAAACCATTCGCAATATGGGGATGCGCATGAACGAAATCCTGCAGCGGTTCACATCCCTGCAGAAGGAAATGCAGCTGACGGAGCAGCAAAGCCCGAAGAAGTTCGCACGCAGCGCTGTTTCTGGTATCTAACGACCGCTCTTATGCGAACAAAAACTCCTTCGTCCTTAACTCTTTGATCTTGTCCCGCAGCCTCGCCGCTTTCTCAAACTCAAAACGCTTTGCCGTCTCGCGCATCTCCCTTTCGAGCTTTGAGATGAATGCATCCAGATCCTCCTGGCTCTTGAAATCCGGTATGCCATCGACATCCGCGCCGGCCAAGTCTGTGTAGTCCGCTTCGACGATGTGCGCCAGCGACATATCCAACTTCCGCACAATCGACTGCGGCGTGATTCCATTCGCGGCATTGTAGGCTTCCTGAATCGCGCGCCGTCGGTTGGTCTCATCCATTGCCTTCTGCATGGATTCGGTCATGCGGTCGGCGTACAACACCGCGCGGCCATTCAGATTCCGCGCACAGCGTCCCACCGTCTGAATCAACGATCCAGCTGAGCGCAAGAATCCTTCTTTGTCGGCATCCAACACTGCAACCAGCGAAACTTCCGGCAGATCCAGCCCCTCACGCAGAAGATTAATCCCGATCAACACATCAAACTCGCCGCGCCGCAGATCGCGCAGGATTTTGACGCGCTCCAGCACTTCGATCTCGGAGTGCATGTATCGGCACTTCACGCCGATTTCGCTGTAATACTCCGCGAGATCCTCCGCCATGCGCTTGGTCAGGGTCGTGACCAATACCCGCTCACCAAGCTCAACCCGCGTACGAATTTCGTGCAGCAAATCATCGATCTGGCCCTTCACGGGTCTGACTTCAACCGGAGGATCGACCAAGCCCGTCGGCCGAATCACCTGCTCAACCACGACGCCTGCCGATTTCGTCAGCTCATATGGCCCTGGTGTCGCCGAAACATAAATCAGCTGGTTCGTGCGGTGCTCAAACTCCTCAAATGTCAGCGGACGATTGTCCAAAGCCGACGGCAGTCGAAATCCATACTCCACCAGAGTTGATTTGCGCGAGCGGTCGCCGTGATACATGCCATGCAGTTGCGGCACGGTCTGGTGCGACTCGTCAATAAACATCAGATAGTCTCGTGCAAAATAATCGAGCAGCGTTGGCGGCGGCTCGCCCGGCATGCGCCCGGTGAAATGCCGAGAATAATTTTCAATCCCGTGGCAGTAGCCCATCGCCTTGATCATTTCGAGGTCGTACATCGTGCGCTGATGCACGCGCTGCGCCTCGACCATGCGGCCTTGCTTCTCCAGTTCTTTCTCCCACCACGCCAGCTCTTCTTTGATCGTCTCCACCGCACGGCTACGGGTCTCGGGCTTCATCACGTAGTGCGTCTTGGGATAAATCGGCAGCCGCACATATTTCTGCTTCACCGTGCCGAACAGCGGATCGATCTGCGCCAACGACTCGACCTCGTCTCCCCAAAGCTCGATGCGATATGCGAAGTCGTCATACGTGGGATAAATCTCGATCACGTCGCCGCGCACACGGAATGTTCCGCGACGGAAGTCTGCTTCGGTGCGCTCGTAAAGAATTTCGACCAGCTTGCGCGTGATGTCCTCGCGCCTGATCTTCTGCCCTTTTTCTAGGAACAACAGCATGCCGTAATACGCTTCCGGCGAGCCGAGGCCGTAGATGCAACTCACCGACGCCACAATCAGAACATCGCGTCGCTCGAACAATGAGCGAGTCGCCGAAAGCCGCAGCTTGTCGAGTTCATCATTGATCGTAGCTTCTTTTTCTATGTACAGGTCGGCCGCCGGAACATACGCTTCCGGCTGATAGTAGTCGTAATAAGAAACGAAATATTCAACTGCGTTATTCGGGAAGAAGCTCTTGAACTCGTGGTAGAGCTGCGCTGCCAGCGTTTTGTTGTGCGCCATGACCAGCGCTGGGCGGTTGATCTCCTCGATGACCTTCGCCATCGTGTAGGTCTTTCCCGAGCCGGTCACGCCCAGCAGAACCTGATGCTGTTCGCGATCCCGCACACCGCGAACTAAAGCTTCAATGGCCGTGCCCTGGTCGCCCTTGGGTGAGTAATCGGAAACAAGACGGAAATCCATGGGAATCAGTCCGACACCGCACAGAAGAGAATTTCAGCGGGCCAGAATCCCTCTATTATATCGGGCGCGACGAAGCCAGTCCGCAATCATTGGGGCGATAAAATAGCAACATGAAGATATGGAGACGAACGGTCGTCGTAATCGTGGCGATCACTACGATTGCTCTGTTCTCCCCTTACATTCTTCTTTTTGGCACAATGGCATACCAGCACGCCCGAGAGTACATGCACAGAGAGCGCTTTGAGAGCAAGACATGGCAGGATCTGAGGCAAGTGGAGAGTGAGGATCCGCTTCGGTTGCGAATGGTTGATGAGCTAATCAGGTCTTAGCAACTTGACCATCTACGCCGAGCCGATGTCGAAACATTGCTCGGGAAACCCTCACCAACGGACTATTTTCAGGATTACGACTTAGTGTATTGGCTCGGGCCGGAGCGTCGTTGGATGAGCGTGGATTCGGAATGGCTCGCGATTAGGCTGAACAAGGATGGAATCGTACAAAGTTATCGCATAGTAGGTGACTGATGAACGCCGCCCGTGCTTACATTGTGAATTTCGCAATTATGGAAAAGTCGCACTCCGGAGCACCCGCTAAACTGATCCGTGCCTCTCCGCAAGAAAAAACATCAATCGCAATTCCACCGCTCGCAGATCCGACGCGCTCAGCGCTTCATCCGGCTGCACTTGAGCGAGCCGATCACTCTTATGCAAATCGCCCGCGAGGCTGGTTCGTCTGAATATCACTTTGCCCGACTCTTCCTGGCTTACACCAGCGAGACTCCATTCGACTTCCTTCGACGCATACGGCTGATCACAGCCCTCCGCATATTGCAAGAAGACTCCGAAGGTTCCATCACTGAAATCGCCCTCAGCGTCGGCTACGAAACGCCCTCAGCGTTCAACAAAGTTTTCAAGAAAGCGCTCAACATAAGCCCGCGCGATTTTCGCAATCTTGGAAAAGACGGCCAGGCAGACGTGATCTACCGTTTAAGCAGACCAAGATTAGAAAAGGAGATCGCCGTGAACCTGACACAGAAATTCGACATCGTGAAGCGCCCAGCAACCCACTACGTGTTCCTCGAGAAGCACGGGCCATTTGCCGAGATCGCGCCGCCTACCTGGGACGAAATGTTCCCGCTCCTTTACAGCCAGATCGATCAACAGCAGATCGTCTCATTCATGGGCCTGAGCACAATCGATAAGACAAAGAACGGCGAGGAGGCGATGATCTACGAAGCAGGGGTTGGCGTGAACTCAGCGCCGGCAAAGGGGCTAAGAGGGTTGCAATACAAGACAATCAAAGATGGCAAGTATGCGCGCTTCGTACTCACTGGTCTCTACTCGCAAATCTGGATCGCCTTCAATCACATATTCAAAACGCTGGCGGAGGCTAAAGTCGAGCTGCGGCGGGAATTTTGTATCGAGAACTACCTGAATGACCCGAAGGTCACGCCTGAAGATCAGCTGAAAACCGAGCTACTCATTCCCATCAAGTGAATCGGCTGGTACAGACTGGCTTATGGGAGCGTTCGATCACAGCGACTGCCACATCTATTTCGGCGCATTGAAATTGACTGTGATCTGCGTCTCGATCTCCACTGGCTCGCCGTTGAGCAGATAGGGATGGTATTTCCATTGTTTGACGGCGTCAGTTGCCGACTTCGCCAGTGTCGGATCTCCGCTGAGCACCTCGACGGAGGAGATAGAGCCGTCCTTGCCGACCTTCGCCAAGAGTTCCACGGCTCCGTGCTTGTGCATCGCCAAGGCAGCCGCCGGATAACCCGGAGCAACTTTCTTAATGAGAAGTCCTTGTGAGACGCCCTGCGAAACTCGCAGCACTTTCAGAGTTGGCAATGGTGCTGAGCTGTCCACCACGCTGGCAAGCGCATCATTCGACGCAGAAGAAGACGCGGCAATGGAAAGTGCGGGCGGAGCAGGCTGTGCGGCTTTCGGCGTGACCGTGATCTTAGAACCGTTCTTTACGACGAGAGGCTGCGGCTTCGCCGTGACTGTAATCTTGGGCTGTGGCGTTGAAGTAAGATCGTCCACTTGTATGGACTCGGGGGATGGACTCCGTTCAGCGCTCTTTGCGGGAGGCGCAGTGGAATCGTCTGGGGCGGTTGGCGTCTCCGGAAATACCAGACCGGGCTCGGTATCCGGGGACTGCCTGGTTGCTTCCGGCTTGGGTGCAGGGACACTTGGAGAACTATCCGCCGTCGGCTGCTCTTGCTCTGTGCTCGCATTTCCGCTTTTCAGACTCGCCAGATATTGTCCCAGCTGAAATCGCTGCCAGCCCATGTACACGGCCACGCCGAACAAGAGCAGCATGACAAACGTCTTAACAATGTTTTTCGTGTTGCCGGAGTCTTGGCTGTACGAAAAACTCGGCACCGGCACAGCCGCTGCTTCAAACTCCTCTTTCGCGCCGAAATCGGCGGTAATCGGTTCCTGCGACGCTAAGGGCGCTGCGGGCCTGATTTCCACCGCGGGCTTTTCAAACGCTGGCGCAACAGCAGCTCCAGCGCCTGAAGTGGTACTGGCGGCAATTGGTTCGGCGGGTCGCTTCAGAGTTGGCGTCCAGGTCTGTTCAACGCTCGCCGCCTTCGCGCCCGTCGGATCCGGCATAGATTCGAGTAGCGCTGCTTCTGCCGCCTCCGGCGCAGGCGCTGGCTCCTCTTCAACTTCCAGGCTGGAGAATGGCGCATCAACTGATGGGGTTGTGGGTTTCGCCAAGAGCGAAGCGGGAACCTGTGCTGGGGAAAACATGGGTGCTGGCGGAACCGCCGCTCGTGGGGACGCTGATGGAATAGGCCCGGATACGAGCGGTGCCGGTTTCGTTGCGGCGGGCGATGGCTTCGCTTCGTTCTTTCTCAACAACCCACGCGCGACGCGCAGCGTACCCTTCGATTGCTCAATGTTGATCGGCTTCGTCAGAACCAGGTTTCCGCCGATCCGGAAAGCCTTCGCAACTCCGGTCTGCCCTTCCACCACTGCCACCGAAAGCGCGCTGTGATTCACTTCCGAGTCCCTTGCGCTCTTGAACAACAGAGCTGCATCCTGCTCATTTGCGATATCCACCACCAGCGCGTCAAAATGCTCATCAGCGAGGCGATGGGCGGCCTGCTGCGCATCATTCGCGAGCGTTACCGTGAATTCGAGTTCGCTCAACACCTGGGCCACGAGCCTGGCAGCCTTCTCATCTGGGCAGAAAAGCAGGGACTTATAGCTCATAACAGCGATGGTAGGTACCTCTGGTATGTACCAGCAAGTTACTGATGTAATTGGACCAATGCGCACGCGAATCTCACGCATCCCCTTGTGGCTGAAGATTGCCTGGACCGTATGGATCCTGGTCTGGGCACCGCTCTACTTGAGGCAATACGGCGCGCAGAATTTTCTATTTTTCTGCGATCTCGGAAACATTCTGATTATTTTCGCGCTGTGGATGGAAAGCCGCCTCACTTTTTCCTGGCAAGCGGTCAGTTTATTGGTCGTCCAGATTCTTTATTCGTCGGATTTGCTCGGCGCGTTTCTATTCGGAAAGCATGTGTTTGGCGGAACGGAATACATGTTCGATCCAGCAATTCCTCTATCCGTCCGCCTCTTGGGTCTGTATCACCTGGTCGTGCCTCCGCAACTGCTCTGGGCCGTGCATCGCCTCGGCTACGATCGGCGCGCATTGAGACTGCAAATCGTCTCAGCGTGCGTCTTGGTAATGGCCTGTTATCTATGGCGTCCGCAATTCAACGTCAATTGGGCACGAGGAATCGGACATGAACAGCACGTTGTGCCGGGCTGGCTTTATCTGGTCGGATATCTGGTTGTTGTTTCAACCGCCATCTATTGGCCGACGCATCTGTTCTTAGAATGGTGGACAGCCAGGCGCACGAATAATGCCTGAGCAGGAACTACGGCAACTTCTCAACCGCCCAATCGTGCTTGCCGGCTCGCACAATGATCAGCTTGCATAGCCGAGGATGCGGATCCGCTGATGATCCAAACAGCACAAGAGGAAATTCGTACTCGCCCGCTTTGAGTTTCTGACCACGGGCGATTTCGTAAGCTGCGTCAGGCCCCGGCGAGAAAAATGCCTGTAACGACTCGGGCGAAGCATGTTGCCGGCCCGAATCCGCCAGCATCATGATTCCGGCTTCGTGGTCCTGGTCCTGCCAGGCATGCAGAAAGCGGTTTGCAGCCGCCAGTGCGGAACTGTAGGCCGGGTCAAGCGCGGTTCGGGAAGAATGACGAACGGTTCGCGAATGCAATGACGGCACGAGAAGACAAACAAACGCAACGACACTCAGTGACTTCATTCGGTCATCTTGACGCACGTGGTCTCGTCGGAAAAGAGACACTCCAGATTCCCAAGAACGAACCTGCATGAAGCCGTGAGTTTGACCGCATTAGGAATAGCGATCCGGTTTCCTGAAGCCGGACGCCTGAAGCCTGGTTCAAGCAATCAGCCTCGCCAGGCCAAACGCCGCCGCAGCCGCCACCCCCCCGATCGTGACGGTCTGGATCGCACTGCGCACTGCCTTCGTCCCGGTGAATCTGCCCTTGATGAATCCGAATATCCCGAGGGCAGCTAAGGTAATCGCTGCGGAAAACAGAAGTCCTTCCCGCGCATTCGCCAGCACGACATACGGCGACAGCGGAATCAAGCCCCCGAAAACGTACGCGCCAGCGATTGTTCCTGCACTGGTGAGTGCCCGCTTCGGGTCAGGTTCCTCTAATCCCAACTCGAAGCGCATCATAAAGTCGACCCATGCATCTGGATGTTGGCGTAACGCCTCGGCCACTCGCGTGCTCTCCTGCGCTGGCAATCCATAGTTCTGAAAAACTCGTTTCACTTCCGCGACTTCCTCTTCGGGAATTTCTTTGATCTCCCGATACTCGCGCGCCTTTTCCTGCTGATAGTGCTCGGCGTCACCATGCGCGGCAAGGTATCCGCCCAGTCCCATCGCGATCGACCCCGCGGCGATTTCAGCAAGGCCACCAATGGTGATGAGCCTCGTACTTGCAACCGCTCCCGAAAGCCCCGCAGCAAGGGCAAACGGGACGGTCAACCCGTCAGACATGCCAATCACCATGTCGCGAACAAAATTTCCCGAAGTAAAGTGCTGCTCTGCGTGCTTGATCCGCGCCAGTGCCATTACTGGGCCTCCTCTGGGTGTGACTCCAAATATTTCTGCGCCAACTTCACCACATCTCGCTCGCCCTTGTAGGCCAGCTTGCGCTCGGCTTCCTCAAGCGGAATCCAAAGCGCGTGCTTTACTTCGATCCGCATCTCCGGCGTGATCTCGTCAATTTCACCCGTTTCGTATTTCAGCAGATAAAAACTTACGATCTTAAAAACGCGTTCCTTGCCTGCCCAGGTGCGCACATACATGTACTTGATATCTGTAAGCTTCGCGAGCCTCGATGCCTGGAGACCAGTTTCTTCGCGGACTTCCCGCACTGCCGTTGCTTCAGGCTTCTCTCCGGGATCAACCAGCCCTTTCGGCAAAGCCAGGATCCGCTTCTGACGTTTTTTGTCATTCTTGCCCATATCCGGCGCGCGCTTCGGCTCGATAACCGCCACTTCCCAACCGTTTACACCCTTTCGGACGACAACACCGCCTGCCGAAATCTCCCGTAACATCGCCCCAAATTATCAGGAACAAAGGGGTTCGTCACGTGTTGAAGAGAGTGGAGGCTAAAGTAACCTCCGCTAGCGTTCTACAGAGTCCTACAGATAGGGATCCCCGCAGATCGCGGCATCTAAGTTGCTGGAAAGGCTATTAGAAGGGCCAGCCAAGCCAGATTTGGCTTGGTTGTGAAGGTAAGCCGGGAGGCCATTATGGCCATGAAAGGCTTGCGACAGATTGTCCGCTCCGTTCGGGAGCTGGGCCGAGGTATC
>Ga0075425_100001374_pt1 | contig 23880 bp, 19 predicted proteins | sample SoiMethybrSBSTD4_FD_75300 | JGI IMG/M metagenome (GOLD analysis project Ga0075425, IMG submission 75300) | Bulk soil microbial communities from a Populus tree surrounding site in Tennessee, USA - Soil MetaG P. TD hybrid SBSTD4 | ecosystem: Environmental > Terrestrial > Soil > Tree plantation... | reverse complement strand
ACGGTGAACAGCATCACCATCATCCCGATCGCGTTGATCTCGGGCGTGATCCGGAACCGGATCATCGACAGGATCACCACCGGGAGCGGTGCCGTCCCTGACCCCACCAGGAAGTACGACGTCACGACGTCGTCGAACGAGAACGTGAACGCGAGCAGCCCGGCCGCGACGATCCCGGGCAGGAGCCCCGGGAACGTCACCCGCCGGAACACCCGCCACGCGTTCGCGCCCAGGTCAGCTGCGGCGTCCTCGAGCGCGGGATCGAGCGTCGCCACCCGCGCTTGAATGATCAGCGTCGCGTACGCCGAGTTCCAGACGACGTGCCCGATAACCACCGCGGTGGTGCCCAGCGGGAACCGGATCTTCGAAAACAGGAGGAACAGCGCCACCGCGAACACCACCTCGGGAAGCATGATGCGCAGGTAGGTGAGGCCGTCGAACATGCGCTGCGAGCGGTGACCGGCACGCCGCCACCACAGCGACCCGCTCACGGCTAGCACCAGCGAGATCGCAGTCGAGGCAAGCGCGATCGTCATCGTCTCCTTGACCCCGCCCCTTACGTCGGGGTTGTGGTACGCCTGGTTGTACCAGTGGGTGGTAAAGCCCTTCCAGCTGACCAGCAGGGTGTCCTTGTTTACCGAGTTGACAGCGACGATCACAAGTGGCGCCCACAGACAGACGATCACGACCAGCGAGATCAGGCCGGAGAACCAGTGGCGGCGGAGCTTCACGACGGAGCCGCTCGCCGCTGTGTCAGCCTGAAAACGATCAGCGCCAGCGCCATCACAACCATCAGCGCTACCGCGATCGCGGAGCCGAACGGGTAGTCACCCACCGACAGGAACTGATCCGTGATGACGTTGCCGAGCATCAACGTCTTTCCACCGCCGAGGATCTCCGGGATAACGTACTCACCGAGGGCGGGGATGCCGACGATGATGCAACCGACCACGACGCCCGGCATCGCCAGCGGCAGTGTCACCCGCCGGAACGTGCGCCGCGGGTTCGCGCCCAGGTCGTTGGCGGCGTCGACCAGGTTGTAGTCGATCCGCTCCAGCGAAACGTAGATCGGGAGCACCATCAACGGCAGGTACGAGTAGACGATGCCCAGTGCGATGCCCTTCGGGGTATAGAGGATGTTCAGCGGCCCGCTCAGCACGTGCAGCGCGTGCAGGAAGTGCTGCAGCGGCCCGCCGTTGTCAATCAGGTTGACGATCGCGTAGGTGCGTACGATGAAGCTCGTCCAGAACGGCACGATCACCAGCACCAGCAGAAGCTTCTGCCAACGCGACGGCTGGCGGCTGATGAAGTAGGCGAGCGGGAAGCCAAGCAATAGGCAGCCGAGCGTGGCGGAGATCGACAGAAAGATCGACCGCGTCAAGGTGTTGAAGTAAAGCGGGTCGTGGATCTGCCGGTAGTTCGAGAGCGTCCAGCCGAAGCTGATGTTGTACGTGACCAAGCTGATGGTCGCGAACGAGTAGACGACCACCAGCCCCAGCGGAATCAGGAAAAACAACAGCATCCAGGCGAGCGTCGGCAACGCCAGCAAGCTGCGCAGGGCCTGGCCCGCGTAGCGCATCATCGGCCCGCCGGACTCAGGCCGACTTGAACTGGTCCCATAGCTTGTTGTACGCCGCGGTCGCTTCGCCCAGGTAGTTCTCGAACTCGACGTTCGCAAGCGTGGCTGGGTCGACGATTAGCGCCGGGTTCTGCGCGATCGTCTTGTCGATGTACGGCGTGGCCGCGTTGGAGACGAAGGCGGTTCCGGTTGTGTTCACGAAGTCGGCGTACTGTTTGGGCTCGAGGAAGAAGTTGAAGAATGCCTCCAGCACCTCGATCTGGGGCGTGTTCTTGACGGCGAAAAATCCCTCCAGATACGCAGAGGCGCCCTCGGACGGAAGCACCCACTTGATGTGGGGGTTGTCCTGCTGGGCAAGTGCAATGTCGTAGTCCCAGTCCATCGCGATGGCATACGAGCCCTGAGCCAGGCCCTGGCCGATGTTGTAGGACTTCAGCGCCTGCAGGTGCGGTTTGATGTCGATCAGTGCCTGCAGCGCCTGGTTCAGCTCGTTCTGGTTGGTCGTGTTGACCGAGTAGCCCTTGTACCTGAGGGCCGAGCCGATGCAGTCACGATCGAGGTCGGTGAACACGATCTTGCCCGAGTACTTGGGAGCCAGGTTCCACAGGTCGGCCCAGCTGTTGATGGGCTCCGAGACCAGGTCGGTGCGATAGCCGATGCCGGTCTTGCCGTAGTCGGTGGGGATGCCGTGCGTATAGGCCGACCGGAACTTCTCGTCGACGTTCTTGATGTTGGGGATCTTCGACCAGTCCAACGGCTGGATGATGTCGGCGGCGACGCCCTGGCCGGTAACGGCCTGATCGCCCAGCGCGGCGTCGTAGGTCGACATGTTGGCCTTGATCTGGGGCACGACCGCGCCGCTCGAGATCGATCCCAGCGACGCCTGCTTGATGCCCGCGCCCGGGTAGGCCTTCTCGAAGTCGGCGACCGTGTGCTTGCCCATCCAGCCCTGGTAGTTGAGCAGCACCGCCGTTCCCTTGGGCGGGCCGCTGGAGGACGGCGGCGAGCTGGAGCTGCTACTACTGCCGCAGGCGGCGCCGAGCGCGCCCAGAGCGGGCAAGGCGATGCCCATCTGAGCTGCGCGGGCCAGCAGCTCGCGGCGGCGCATGGTGCCTGCGGGCGAAAGGGGACGGTGGGGCAAGTCGTTCATGGCGCTCCTCGGTCGGCCGGTTGCGACGACGATCCTACCGGTGGCGGTCCCCGTACGCTATCTGTCCGCGTACGCTAACCTCGCACCTGTGGCAGGACGCAAGGGCGCTCACAAATCCGGAGAACGCCCGCCCGCGGTCGTGCCCGATAGCGTCACGCGGCTTGACCACGTCTGGATTCCGCTGGCAGACGGCACCAGGCTGGCGGCGCGGATCTGGATGCCCGAGGACGCCGACTCGAGGCCGGTGCCGGGGCTGCTGGAGGCCATTCCCTACCGCAAGAACGACGCCACCTCGGTGGCCGATGCCGGCCGTCACGGCTATTTCGCACAGCACGGGTACGCATCGGTGCGCGTGGACATTCGCGGCAGCGGCGACTCCGACGGGATCCTGCTCGACGAGTACCTGGAGCAGGAGCAGGACGACCTGGTCGAGATCATCGCCTGGATCGCTGCCCAGCCCTGGTGCGACGGCAGCGTCGGCATGTTCGGGTACTCGTGGGGCGGCTTCGCGGCGCTGCAGGCGGCGGCCCGCCGCCCGCCTGCGCTGAAGGCGATCGTCAGCGTCGCCTCGACTGACGACCGCTATGCCGACGACGTCCACTATATGGGCGGCTGCCTGCTCGCCTACTACCTGTTGTCATGGGCGACGACGATGCACGTGTACGCGACGCTGCCTCCCGACCCGGAAGTGGTGGGCGAGGACTGGCGCGACACCTGGCAGCAGAGGCTCGAGGGCACCCGTCCTATGATCGAGCCCTGGCTGACGCATCAGCGCCGCGACGGTTACTGGCAGCACGGCTCGATTTGCGAGGACTATTCCTCGGTCGAATGTCCGGTGCTACTGGCGGGCGGGTGGGCCGATGGGTACCGAAACGCCGTGCTGCGCATGCTGGAGGGGCTGAGCTGTCCACGTAAGGCCGTGATCGGGCCATGGTCGCACCACTTCCCCAACGACGACATCCCGCCTGGCCCGGCGATCGGCTTCCTGCAGGCGTGCGTGCGCTGGTGGGATCGCTGGCTGAAGGGCGTCGGTAACGGCGTGATGGACGAGCCGCAGCTGGTGGTCTGGATGCAGGACGCCGTGCCGCCGAGTCCGAGCTACCCGGACCGGCCCGGACGGTGGCTGGCCGAGCCGTGCTGGCCCTCCCCCAACGTCGAGGTGCGCTCGCTGGCGCTGGGCGCCGACGGGATCGAGCGCGGCGGCGCTCGGCCGCTCATGGTGCGCAGCCCGCAGTCCACCGGGGTGGATGCCGGCGATTGGGACCCTTTCGGCAATCCCGCCGACCTGCCACCCGACCAGCGCGCCGAAGATGGGCGGTCGCTCGTCTACGACGGCCTGCCGCTCGACCGCGACATCGCCATCCTCGGCCAGCCTGCGCTGCTTCTGGAGCTCGAATCGGACCGCCCCTGGGCGCTGGTGTGCGTGCGCCTGTGCGATGTCGCTCCCGACGGCGCCTCGACGCTGGTCACCCGCGGCCTGCTCAACCTCACCCACCGCGGCGGCCATGCTGAGCCGCGACCGCTGGAGCCGGGCCGGCGCGAGCTGGTGCGCGTGGACTTGAAGGCGATCGGCCAGGTCGTACCCGCTGGTCACCAGCTGCGGGTGGCTGTGTCGACCGCCTACTGGCCGTGGGCCTTTCCGTCACCCGATCCGGTCACGCTGACCGTGCACGGCGGTTCTCTCGAGCTGCCGGTGCGACGGCCCTGGGACGGCGAGCCGTCGCCGCCAGCATTCGCACCTGCCGAGCAGGCGCCCGTGCCCGCCACGGAGACGCTCGCGCTGGAGGCGGGAGACCATAGGGTCTCACGTAGCATTGGGCGTAACACATCGCAGCTCGTGCACGTCTACCCGAGCTTCCACACCCGTTTCACCGAGAGCGGCATCGAGTTCCGATCGCACGAGCCCGACACATTCACCATCGACGAGGCGGATCCCCTCTCGGCACGGATCGTCTGCGAACGCACGGTCACCCTCAGCAGGGGCCCGTGGAGCGTCAGCATCGAGGCTCGCAGCACGATGCAGGCCAACGCCGAATCGTTTCTGGTGACGGCCGACCTGCGAGCCTCCGAGGGCGGCCGGGCTGTGCATGCGGGCGCGTGGTCGTTCCGTGTGCCGCGCGACATGGTGTGAGGAGGAGCGGCTTCCGGAATCACCCGTGATCCGAGAGGAGCTGGTGCGGGCGAACGTCCTCACAGGCCCCCGCGGTCGTGCGAGACTCGTAGGCACATGAACGAGGCGGAGCGGTACCTGGTTCGTCCGATCGGCGTTGTCCGCTCGACGCTGCGCGCGATCTCTGACGCCCCGAACCAGGCGTTTGAGGGAGCGCCCGAGGCGTTGCTCGAGATCGATCCCGCGTTCGCTGACGCCCTGCGTCGCATCGAGCCGGGCGACGAGCTGATCGTCCTGACCTGGCTGCATCTGGCCGACCGGGACGTCCTGCAGACGCACCCGATGGGAGACGAACGGATCCCCCTGAGCGGCGTCTTTCGGACGCGCTCCCCGGGCCGGCCAAACCCGATCGGGCTGCACCGCGTGATCGTCACCGCACGGGACGCCGCAACCACGTTGCGGGTCGGTGCACTGGAGGCGATCGACGGTACCCCGATACTCGACCTCAAGATCGCGATCACGCGCCGTGCATGACCTCGTTCAGCGGGCCGAGCGGGCCGGCACCCGCATCATCCGCTTCCAGTTCTGTGACTACTCCGGCATCGTCCACGCCAAGGCGGTGCACGCCTCCATCCTGGAGCAGAAGCTGCGCGAGGGCATCGGTAGCACGCTCGCCCAGACCGCCCTCAACGTGCGTGATGAACTGGTCGACATCCCCGAGATGCCGCCCGTGGGGGAGGTGCGGATCGTCCCCGATCCGGCGACCTACAGCGAGCTGTCCTGGGCACCGGGGGTGGCCGCGGTCATGTGCGACCTGGTTGACCGCGACCAGGTGCCGTGGTTTGCCTGTACGCGCTCGTTTCTGCGCCGTCAGGTGGAGGCTTCAGCGAACCTCGGGATCGACGTCAGCGCCACGTTCGAGCTCGAGTTCTACCTGTGCCGGCCGACCGCCGACGGCGGGCTGGAGGCGCTTCCGCGGCGGCCGGTGTACAGCACGGTCGGGCTGGACGACACGCAGCCCGCGATGTCGTCCATCGTCGACGCGCTGGTCGGCAGGGGGATCGCCGTGGAAGGCATCCTGAACGAGTACGGCGCCGGCCAGCACGAGCTGTCGGTAGCACCGGCGGATCCGCTCACGGCGGCCGACACCGAGATCGCGTTGCGCGACACCGTGCGCGGCACGGCGCTGATCCACGGCTACCGGGCGAGCTTCGCGCCCAAGCCGTTCCTCGACCAGATCGGGAGCGGCGCCCACCTGCACCTGTCGCTGTGGCGGGACGGCCGCAACCTGCTGCACGATCCGTCGCAGCCGGGAGGGCTGAGTGGTGCCGGCCGCCACTTCGTGGGCGGGCTGATCGAGCACCTGCCGGCGCTGCTGGCGCTGACATGCCCCAGCGTCAACTCCTACCAGCGGCTGCTGCCCGACGCCTGGACGGGCGTCTACCGGTGCTGGGGATTCGACAACCGGGAGGCGCCCGTACGCGTGGTCTCGCCCTACTGGGGGAGGGAGGAGCAGACCACGAACCTTGAACTGAAGGCCGTCGACGCAAGCTGCAACCCGCACCTGGCCCTGGGTGTGGTGTTGTCGGCGGGGCTGGATGGCATCGCCCGCGGGCTCGACCCAGGCGACCCCGTGAACGTCAACCCGGCCCGGCTGGAGCAGCCGCCGCCCATGCTCCCGCAGTCGCTGGACGCGGCGCTCGACCTGCTGGCGGACGACCCGGTGCTGGCCGGCGCCATGGGCCGGCCGATGCTCTCCACCTATCTCGCGCTGAAGCGGTCGGAAGCATCCGCCTACGCCGCGGTCGACCCGGAGACGATCGCCACCGAGTACCGCTACAAGTTCTGAGCCGGTGCTTGACCTGAGTCACATCCCGCTGGTGGACAATCACTGCCACGGCCTGTTCGCGGACGGCTCGGACCTGGACGCGGCCGCCTACCGGCATCGCTTCTCGGAGTGCGGCGGAGACCCGTTCCCGCAAGACCACACCACCACCGCCGCGCACTACCTGTGGGCGCTTCGCCAGATCGCGGGCGCGCTGGGGTGCGAAGCGGACGAGCATGCGGTGATCGAGGCGCGCGGCGCCCGCACGCGGGGCGAACTCGACCGCCTGTTCCTGGGCACGGCCAACATCGACTGGCTGCTGGTGGACGACGGCTACCCTGCCCCCGACCTGGTCAGTGACCGTGACGAGCTGGCGGTGCGGTCGGGAATCCGGATCGGCTGGCTCGAGCGGGCCGAAACGGTGGCCGTGCGGCTGGCCGGCGAGACCCGGCGGTTCGAGGAGTGGGACGAAGCGCTGGCCGTCCATCTCGGATCGGCGCGGCGCCGCGGCGTATGCGGGCTGAAATCGGTTGCGGCCTACAGAAGCGGGCTGATGATCGCAGAGCCCGACCGCGACGACGTGCGGGCGGCCCACGGGCGGATGGCGCAGATGGCGGTTCCGCGCGTCCAGGACAAGCCGCTGGTCGACCACGTCGTCGGCCGCGTGATGGAGGCCGCCAGGGCGCAGGAGCTGCCGGTCCAGTTTCACACCGGATACGGGGATGCGGACGCCGACCTGCGACTGGCCGACCCGCTGCACCTGGCGCCGCTGATGCGCCGCTTCCCGGAGGTGGCGGTGGTGATGCTGCACGGCGCCTACCCGTGGACGCGCAGCCTGGCGGTGCTCGCCGCCACCTACGCCAACGCGTACGTCGACGTCTCCTACGCGATCCCGTTTCTGACCGCACATGAACAGCACGCGATAACCCATCAAGCGCTGGGCGCCGCGCCCGCATCGCGCATCCTGTACAGCTCCGACGCCGTCGGCATCCCCGAGCAGCACTGGCTGGGTGCGGTCCGCGGCCGCCGCGCTCTGGGCGCCGCCCTCGGTGAGATGGTCGACGCGGGCGACCTCTCCAGGTTCGATGCCGAACGCCTGGCCACGCTGATCATGCACGAGAACGCGAGGCGGATCTACGGGTTGTGACCGCCCCGCGGCGAGGGAACCGCCGGAAGGGGTGTCGGCAGAACCCGGCCGACACCCTTTTTCCGGTTTACGCCCCGCGGCTACGCGTTGTGCGACGACACCGGTTGCCGCTGATCAGACTCCCGCCGTTGCACCGGCGTCCCGGTCGGCTTCGTCATCCGATACGGCGCCGGCGGGACGGAAGCCGCTGGTGCGGAGACCTCCGACTTGGCCGTCGCCCGCTCGATCAGGCCCTGCGCCTGGCCGCCGAGGTACACGGCGAGTGCTCCGGCGCCGTAGAAGAAGGCGATCCAGCGAAGCCCGGTCTTCCACGTGCCGCCGGCCATCGGCTGGAACCCGGTAGTCGACCAGGTCTGGTGAAGCGATGGTCCGATCACCAGCCAGACCCCGCCGGCGACCGCCAGCAGCGCCGCCAGCCAGGCGACGGCCCGACTCCGCGCCATCATCAGGATCCCGCCGACGAAGATCGCGATCCCGGGGATGAGACTCATCAGCACGTGGTTCTGCGAGAAGCGCCAGTGCGTGCTGGTGTCGAACCCGAAACTGAAGTACGGCCCGACCAATGGTGCGAAGAACACCCAGGCGCCGAGCGCCATCAAGAGCACGGCGGGTACGAGCACCACCATCGGCCGCCGTGCGACGCGATTCTGCGTGTGTGTGGTCATCGACCAACCTCCTATGTGGGCGGCCACGGAAACGGGCCGCCGGGCATCGGTGCGTTGGCACCTGCCCTGGTGAGATCGTTCCCATCGGCGCGGACTTCTAATCCTGGGTCGACGGGGCTTCCCGGCCGGCGAGGGTCCACGGCCTGCTGTTAACGGCCGCTCAACAATTGGCGTCGAACATGACGGTACCGTTCGGCACCGCGGTTGGGTGCCCCGCATCGCGAGGAGACACGCACACCACATGCCGTCCCAGGGTCGCACGAGTCTTCGCCGGAAGCTGGGCGGCCGTCGGCCGACGGGCCGAGTTGCGCTTCTGATCCCGCTGGTGGCGATCGTCGCGGTCGCGGCCGTCGCCGAGGGATGGTCGGACGCCGAGACACGCGCCTCGCTGGTCGGCATCCACAGGATCAAGCACGTGATCATCGTCATGCAGGAGAACCGGTCGTTCGACTCCTACTTCGGCACGTATCCGGGCGCGGACGGTCTGCCGGTCAAGAACGGGCATTTCCGGGCCTGCGTGCCCAGCAGGAAGGCGCATCAGTGCTTTCACCCGTTCCACGACCGAAAGGACCGCAACAACGGCGGTCCCCACCAGAACAGCGACGCTGTGGCCGACATTGACGGCGGCAAGATGAGCGGGTTCATCAACCAGGTGATCTCGAGCCAGCACGGAGCGTGGTGCAGGGCCCATCCGGACTGGCCGAACTGCTCGATCGGCCCGCGGCAGACCGACGTGATGGGCTACCACACGGCGCGCGATATCCCGAACTACTGGAAGTACGCGGAGAACTACGTGCTGCAGGACCACATGTTCGAGCCGAACCTGGGTTGGAGCCTGCCGGCGCACCTCTACGCGGTGTCCGGGTGGGCGGCCAAGTGCACCTCGCCGACGGACCCCATGAGTTGCACCTCCGACCCATACAAGCCGGGCCGGCCGGGCGCGCCTCGCCCCAAGGGATTGCAGTACGCGTGGACCGACCTCACCTACCTGATGCACGCACATCACGTCAGCTGGCGGTATTACATCGCCGCAGGCAGGTCGCCCGACTGTGCCGACGGTGACATCGCCTGTCCTGCCCACAAGCAGGCGGCCAATCTGCACTCGATCTGGAATCCGCTGCCGCAGTTCACCGACGTCGCCCAGGACGGCCAGCAGCACAACGTCCAGGACGCCAGGCGCTACTTCGCCGCCGCTCGCAGCGGGACGCTGCCGTCGGTGTCATGGGTGATACCCAACCAACGCACGTCGGAGCATCCCCGCGCGATGGTCTCGGCCGGCCAGAAGTGGGTGACTCGGCTGATCGACGCGGCCATGCGCGGGCCCGACTGGAACTCGACCGCCATCTTCGTCGTGTGGGACGACTGGGGCGGGTTCTACGACCACGTGGTGCCGCCGAGCGTCGACCAGAACGGGTACGGGTTGCGCGTTCCCGGCCTCGTGATATCCCCCTACGCCCGCACCGGCGTGGTCGACCACCAGACCCTCTCATTCGACGCGTACCTCAAGTTCATCGAGGACGACTTCATGTCGGGCCAGCGCATCGACCCCGCCACCGACGGTCGGCCGGACTCACGCCCGGACGTGCGCGAGAACGCTCCTGGGCTCGGCAACCTGATGGCTGATTTCAACTTCTCCCAGAAACCGCGCCCGCCGATGATCCTGGCGCCCTGCCCCCGCCGCTACGCCTTCCACGCCCACTGCTCCTGAGGTCGATGGCTTGTGCGCCGGCCGCTGGGATGACAGCATGTCGGCTCGACACGAGGAGGTTGGTGCGGTGCCCTACAGCGGGCCGGCGCTTGATCGACCGATAACGCTGTGCGATCTGCTCGAGGCGGGGCTCTCCCGCGATCAGGACGCGGATGCCCTGATCTGCGCGGAGTTCACGTGGTCATGGCGAACGCTTGACCGCGTGACCCGGCGGCTGGCGCAGAGCTACCTCGAGATGGGGCTGCGCCCGGGTGATCGGATCGCCTCGCTGATGCCGAACCGGCCGAGGCTGATCGCTCATTACATCGCCTGCTTCCGGGCGGGACTGGTGGCGACGCCGCTCAACTACCGCTACACCGCCACAGAGATCGAGCACGCGCTCGCCGTGAGCGGCGCCCGCGCGCTGCTGGTGCATGCCGAGCGGGAGCCCGACCTCGACGAGAGCCCGGCGTCGGCGCACCTGCCGCTGGGGAGGATCGGCTACCCGCAACCGAGCCGCGACGGTGTCTCCTTCGACGACCTGATCGACGGCGAACCGACGGCACCGCCGCCGCAGGAGCCGGATCCCTCGCAGCCCGCGGTCATCTTCTTCACGTCCGGCAGCACCGGCCCGCCCAAGGGCGTCACCCACACCCACCAGACGGTCGGCTGGATGCTCGCGATCGCGGCCGCGGGCCTGGAGCTCAGCGCCGACGACCGCCTGCTGGCCGGCTCGTCGCTGTCGCACGTGGGCGCGTTCTACGTATCCTTCGCCGCCCTCAGCGTCGGCGCTGGTCTGATCGTCGCCCGCAGCTTCGACGGCGATGAGCTGCTGCCGTTGCTGCGCGACGGGAGGCCGACGGTGTTGTCGATGCTCCCGTCGGCGCTGTTCGCCCTCACCCGCGACCACGGCGCTCGCGGCGAGGACTTTGCCTCGCTGCGGCTGTGCCGCGCCGCCGGCGACTGCGTCTCGGCCGAGCTCGAGCGCGAGTTCACCGGCCTGACCGGGATCGTCATCGACGAGGCGTACGGCCTTACCGAGGTTGGCCTCGCGGCCGTCAGCCCGCCGTCCCAGGAGATCCGGGTCGGTTCGGTGGGCCGGCCGGTACCCGGTGTCACGGTCGAGATCCGCGGCGACCACGGCGGCGAGGTGGACGCCGGCGGACAGGGCCGCCTCTGGATCAGCGCGCCGTCAGCCACCGTAGGCTACTGGGACAACGACCAGGCGACCGCTGAGCTATTCCGCGATGGCTGGCTGGACACCGGTGACGTGATGCGCGCCGACGAGGACGGCTACCTGTATTTCTGCGGCCGCCGCACGCAGATCATCGTCCACGACGGCTCGAACATTACGCCCCAGGTGGTTGAAGGTGCCCTGCTCGAGCACCCATGCGTTGGCAGCGCCGGCGTGGTCGGCATTCACGACCTCGTCCATGGCGAGAACGTGCGGGCGTATGTGACCCTCCGTGATGGCGCGGAGCGTCCCGCGGCGCAGGAACTGATCCGCTTCGCACGCGAGCGGGTCGGGTACAAGGCGCCGGAGGAGATCGTGTTTCTCGAGCGGATGCCGCGCACCGCCAGCGGCAAGGTCGACCGGTCGCAGCTCAAGCGGATGACGGCAGAACCCCGGCAGCCGACCGCCGGCCCCGAGTCGATGCGCTGAGGCTGCACGGTCGAGAGCGGCGGGATCACTCGCCTCGCCTCACTACCATGGCGGGCGATGACCGCCGGCTCTTCACGCGAGAGGTCGCTGGATCGCGTTGCCGGCGAGACGGTCGACCTGCTCGTGATCGGAGCCGGGATCCTGGGTGCCTCGACCGCGCTGGCCGCCGCCAGCGCAGGCGCGCGCGTGGCGGTGGTCGATCGAGGCGACCTGGCCGGCGCAACCTCGAGCGCCTCGTCAAAGCTCCTGCACGGCGGGCTGCGCTACCTCGAGATGGGCGATGTCGGCCAGGTGCTTCGCTCCCACTCCGAGCGGTGGGCCACAGCGCGCGTGATGGCACCGCAGCTGGCCGCTCCGACGCCGTTCCTGGTCCCGGTCGTCGAGGACGGCCCGGTGCCACTCTGGAAGGTGCGGTCCGGGGTCGCGGCCTACTCGGCGCTGGCGCGCTGGATGGATGGACGCGGCGGGCGCATCTCCCAATCCGAGGCCGAGCGGCTGGTGCCGGATCTTGCGGTCGGTCGCACCCGCGGTGTGGTCGTCTACCACGATCACGTCACCCATGACGCTCGCCTCACCCTGGCCGTGCTGCAGGGTGCTGCCGAACGGGGCGCGCACGTGCTCACCCACGCCGATGTGGTCGGTCTGCGCGTCAGCGGCGGGAGGCTGACCGGTGCCGATCTGGTCGACCGGCTTGGCGGGGGGTCGTTCATGGTCTCGGCCACCGCCGTGGTGAACGCCGCCGGGCCCTGGGTGGACGAGGTGCGCAGGCTGGAATCGCCGAGTGCGGGGTCAAGCGTCCGCCTGTCGAAGGGCGTGCATCTGCTCCTGCGCGGAGGTGACGGCTGGAGCGCCGCGGTTACCACGCCGCTTTCCGAGGGCCGGGTGTCGTTCGCGGTGCCGTGGCAGGGGTTGCTGCTGCTTGGAACGACCGACGACGAGTTCGCCGGCGACCCGAGCTCGGTGGCCGCCACCGACCAGGACGCTGCCAGGATCCTGGACGAGGCGGCGGTCGCTCTGGATCGCGATGCGGTTGATCCGAGTCTCGTGGTCTCCCGGATGGCGGGTCTCCGTGTGCTGCCGTTGTCGACGGGTGCAACGAGCCGCATCCGCCGGGGGACTGTCGTCAGCCGCGGCCCGGCGGGGATGATCTCGGTGGCCGGTGGGAAGCTGACGATGTGGCGAGCGATCGGCCGTGACGCGGCCCGCCTCGCGCTCGGCCGATTGGGAGCGGGGAGGCGTGTCGATATGCCGGTACGGCCACTGCCCGGAGCCGCGCCTCCGGCGCTGGTCGAACGGTCGCTCGCGCGGCGGCACCCTGCCCTGCCCAACGACGTCGTCGCGAATCTGGCCCGCAACTACGGAGCATCGGCGCTCGAGCTGCTCGACCGAGCGGGCGGTCAGGGCATGGGCCGTATCCACGCAGACGGCCCGGATATCTGGGCGCAGGTGCCGTACGCGGTCAGCAACGAATGGGCGGCAACCGTCGACGACGTGCTGCTGCGGCGCACGACGGTCGGTCTGCGCGGCCATGCTGAGCAGCAGATCCGTGAGCGGGTGGCCGCAGAGATCACCGTGTCCGGGCTGTCGCCATGACCACCGCGACGACCCTGATCTGTGCGCATCGGGGCGCGAGCGCACAGCTTCCAGACAACTCGCTGGCCGCGTTCGAGGCGGCGATTGCGGTCGGGGCGGACATGATCGAGGCTGACGTACGCCTGCACGAAGACACGCTGGTGCTGTCCCACGATCCGGCGCCCGCCGCCTCCACCCCGGTCAGGCTGGACGACCTGGTGCGGTTGGCGGCGGGACGGATCGCGCTTGATCTGGAGTTGAAGGAGGCTGGCTACGAGCAGCGGGTGCTGGATGCGGTCGACCCGCGACCACCTGGGTTGATCCTGACGTCGTTCCTCCCGGACGTTCTTGCGAGGTTGCGTGAGCTGGATCCGGACATCACGACCGGTCTTTTGATCGGCCCGCATGATCACGGGCGCGACCTGCGGGGGCGGGCCACTGCCTGCGGGGCGCAACTGCTCTGCCCGCACGTATCGCAGGTCACCGACGCGTTACGGTCAACGGCAGCCAGATCAGGGCCGCTGGTGGTGTGGACGGTGAACGAGCCCCGTGTGCTGGCCGACATGCTGCGCGACGCCGCGGTCGGCCGCGTGATCACCGACGTTCCCGGTGTCGCGCTCGCCATCCGCGATCTTGGCCTATCCGGGCAGCCCTCCGCGCGGGCGTAGCTGCTCCGGCCGTTGGTGTCCCGATGCCTCGCTGCGCACGTATTCGATGGATGCATCGCGCTGCGGCCGATAATCCCAGGGGGTGTACGCGCCGGTGGCGAGCGCGCGCTGCACGACCCGCCGCCGCCGTTGGCTGGCGCGTACCTGCTGCTCGAGGGCGGTCGCATCCCAGCGCCGATCGGCCGCGTCGCGCAGCTTCGCCAGCGCGTCCGGCGGTGCGTCCTCCGACGCCAGATTGTGCAGCTCCAGGGGATCGGCGACCAGGTCGAACAGCTGCTCGGGATCGTCGCCGCAGCGGATGTACTTGAAACGGCCTCTGCGCAGCATCAGCGCCGGCGCCGTCACCGCTTCGGCCAGGTACTCGGCGGCGGCCTCCCCTGGAGGCTCGTCGCCACCGGTGAGCGCAGCCGCGAGGCTGATACCGGAGAACTCCGCCCCCGCCGGGTCGACGCCGGCCAGTGCGGCGATGGTGGGAGCCAGATCGAGGTGCGACACCGGCGCCTCGATGCGTGCGGGGCGGATGCCCGGCCCCGCAGCCATCAGCGGAATCCGCGCGGAGCCGTCGAAGAACGACATCTTGTACCACAGGCCGCGCTCCCCGAGCATCTCGCCGTGGTCGGCCGTGAACAGCACGATCGTTTCCATCGCCAGGCCGGTGCGGTCGAGCACCTCGAGCAGCTCGCCGATGCGCTGGTCGAGCTCGCTGACGGCGGCGAAGTATCCGCGCCTGGCGGTGGCCGATTGCTCCGCTGTCAGCGGATCCTGGTCGGCCTGGTACATGTCCCTCAGCCGGATACTGTGGGGGTCGGCTTGGTCTCGCGGAATCACCTCCACCGTGGGGTGGCCGATATCCACACCGTCGTAGAGATCCCAGTGCGCCCGCCTCACCTCCCAGGGGTCGTGGGGGGCGGTGAACGACACCGTCAGGAAGAACGGGCGACCGTCGCCGAGCCGGACCGTGTCGCGCAGGTGGCGGGCGGCCTCGAACGAGACCTCGTCGTCGTAGTCGGTCTGCATGGCTGCCTCCGTGACACGCGTCTGCCGCAGGCTGGCCATGTTGTGGTACCACGCCAGGCGTTCATGCGAGGACAGGTTCCAGTCAGGCGTCCACTCGAAGTCCGATGGATAGACGTCGGTGGTGAGCCGCTGCTCGAACCCATGCAGCTGATCGGGACCGACGAAGTGCATCTTGCCGGCGAGCGCGGTCCGGTATCCGGATGCGCGCAGCACGTGCGCGATCGTCGGCTGGTCGGCGGCGAGCTCGGCCGCGTTGTCGTACACACCGGTCTCGGACGGAAGCCGGCCGGTCAGCATCGCAGCTCGGCTGGGCGCGCACAGCGGCGACGCGCAGTAGGCCGCATCGAACACCGTCCCCGCCGCCCCCAGCGCGGTCAGCGTGGGCGCGTGCACGACGCTGTTGCCATGGGTCGGAAGCGCCGCGGCGCCCAGCTGGTCGGCGACCACGAGCAGGATGTTCGGCGGTCGCGGCGTCATCCGGTGATCGCTGTGTGCAATGCCCGGAGCAGATCACGAGCACGTCCGTCGGCATTCTCCGGACGCAGGTCGGCGGTCACGTACGAGAATCCCGTGCGGAGCGACGGCCAGGCGCCGTGCGAGCCTCCGCCGGCACCGGTGTGACCGAATGCGTCCTGGGGCGGGCCGAGCTCGCTCGGCGTGCCCGCCAGTTCGTACCCGGTGGGGCCAAACCGGAGTGGCCGCCCCGAGAGCGGATCGTCTCCGCAGCTGGCCTCGCTGCGTCCGGTCGCGACCGTTTCCGGCCGCACCAGTGGATCCTCCGATCGGACCAGGCCGCCGTACATCACGGCCAGCGAGCGGGCGGTCGCGACCGCATTCACCGCCGGCACCTCGAGCGCCAGCAGCCCAGGATCGTTCCAGGCCTCCGGTGCCAGCGGCGGGTTGCCGTAGACGAGCCTCAGCCGTGGATCGGGGTCGTCGCTGAGGTACGCGGACAGCGCGAAGTCGGGCGCGGCGCGAACGGTCGCCATGCCCGCCGCGAGCGGGCTCGAGGGGTCGACGCCGATCGCGATGTCAAGGCCAAGCGGTTCGGCGAGCTCGTCGGCCAGCATCCGACCGATGCTGCGCCCGTCGACCCTGCGCACCAGCTCGGCCGCCAGCCACCCATAGGTCAATGCGTGGTAGCACGGCCGCCCCGGCTCGGTCAGCGAAGGCTCCGCCGCGATCCTGGCGGCGAGCTGGTCCGGGTGCGCCAGCTGCGACCGGTCGATCGGCTCGAGCAGCCCGGGTACACCCCCGGCGTGCGCGAACAGCTGCGCGACTGTGATTCCGTCCTTTCCGGCTACCCCGAACTCGGGCCACAAATCGGCCACCGGCGCGGCCGGCTCGAGCAACCGCCGCTGGTACAGCAGCAGCAACAGCGTTGCGACCACTCCCTTCGACCCCGAGAAGATGACGGCCGCCGTGTCCCGGTGCCACGGCCGGCCCGTCGCGTCCGCGTTGCCGCCCCACAGGTCGACGACGGTCAGCCCGTCCACGACCGCCGCCAGCGCGCACCCGCCGTCAGCACGTTCGACCAGGTTCCGCTCGAATGCGTCACCGACGGTCTCGAACCCCGGCGCGACCGTCCCCTGGACGGCCGCCCCGCGAGAACTCACGACTGCACCGCCTCCAGCGAAGGCGTGTCGGCCAGCAGCCGCCTGGTGTAGTCGTCACTGGGCTGGAGCAGCACGGAGTCGACGGCTCCCAGCTCGACGATCCGTCCCGCGCTCATGACCGCCACTCGCTGGGCGATCGAGCGCACCAGTGGCAGGTTGTGGGTGACGAACAGCATCGCCAGGTCGAGGCTCTTCTGCAGCTCGCCCAGCAGCTCGACGATCGCCGCCTGGACGCTGACGTCGAGTGCGGAGGTGACCTCGTCACAGATCAGCACGTCCGGGCGCGATACGAGGGCGCGGGCGATTGCGACCCGCTGGCGCTCGCCGCCGGACAGCTGATCGGGATACCGCGAGGCGTACGCGGCCGTCAGCGATACGCGCTCGAGCATCTCGTCCACGCGCGCGTTCGCCTCGCTGCCGCCGATCCCGAACACCTCCAGCGGCTGGCGCACGATCTGGTTGATCGTGCGTCGCGGATTGAGCGAGCCGTACGGGTTCTGGAAGATGTACTGCAGCCGCCGGCGTGACTCCCGCGACCGGTGGCGGGCGAGCTCCACCAACTCCTCCCCGTGGAGCACGATCCGGCCCGACCGCTCGGCGTGCAGCCCCGCGATCGAGCGGGCCAGCGTGGTCTTGCCTGAGCCAGACTCGCCGACCAGCGCCAGGCACTCACTGGGGGCAAGGTCGAGGTTGATGTCGTGCAGCACGGTGACGCCGCGATATCCGGCCGACATCTGCTGCACGCTGAGCACGCTTTCTCCGTGCGGCATGGAGACCGCCATCGCCTCCCCCGCGAACGGCATCGGATGGGCCCGCACCTCCTCGGCCCTCAGGCAGCGCACCATGTGGCCCTCGTCAAGGGCCCGCAGCGGCGGCAGCTCCAGCCTGCACGCGTCCTCGACGAATGCGCACCGCGATTCGAACGCGCAGCCCCGTGGGCGGCTGCCGGGAGACGGCGCTCGCCCCGGGATGCCGATCAGCTCCCGGCTTCCGGCCAGGCGCGGGATCGCGCCCACCAGCCGCCGGGTGTACGGATGCGCGGCGTTGGCGAAGAGCTCCGATGACTCGCCCACCTCCACAAGCCGGCCGGCGTACATCACGGCCACCCGCTCGGCCAGGGTCGATACCACAGCGAGGTCGTGGCTGACGTACAGCGCCGCCACCTTGTGGGCTCCGGCCAGGTCGCGCACCGTGTTCAGCACGTGGGCCTGGGTGGTCACGTCGAGCCCGGTGGTTGGCTCGTCAAGCACGATCAGGCGCGGGCGGCAGGCGAACGCCATCGCCAGCCCCACCCGCTGCTGCTGGCCGCCTGACAGCTCGTGGGGGTACCGGCGCAGGTAGCCCGGATCGTCGGGCAGCGCCACCTCGCGCATCATCTCGGCGACGCGGTCGCGGCGGTCGCCGTCGTTGGCCCCGAAGTCGTGCGCCTCGAGCACCTCGCGCAACTGGGTGCCGATGCGCAGGGCTGGGTTGAGCGCGGCGGCTGGATCCTGCGGCACGTATGACACGACCCGTCCGCGCAGCGGGCGGCGCTGCTCCTCCGAGAGCGCGAGCACGTCGACGTCGTCGATCCGCACGCTGCCGGCGACGATCTCCACCCCGCGCCGGGCATGCCCGAGCAGAGCCAGGCCGACGGTGGTCTTGCCGGAGCCGGACTCGCCCACCAGCCCCATCACCTGACCCGGGTTGATGGTGAAGCTGACGTCGTCCACGACGTCGCGGCCGCTTCCGGTCAGCTCGATGCGCAATCCGGCGACGACGATCGACGGCACGTCGGGGGCGGATCGGTCGTCGGTCATCCCGTCGACCGTCCGCGGTCGATGCCGGCTGCGGCTCGCGAGATCCCGTCGCCCACGAGCCCAGTGCCGACCGTCAGCAGCGCGATGGCCAGCACCGGCATGATCACTCCCCACGGCTGGGCCTGGACGGCGATCCGATTCTGGTTGATCATGGTGCCCCAGTTGGCGCCGTTGCTGCTGGTCGCGAAGCCGAGGAAGGCGAGCCCGGCGATGAGGCCGATGGAATAGGTCAGCCGCAGGCTCATCTCGACCATCAGCGGGCTCATGATATTCGGCAGGAGCTCCCGGCCCAGGATGCGGATGCGGGGCACGCCGAGCGCCTCGGCCGCCGCGACGAAGTCGCGCTCCACGATCGGCTGCGCGGCTCCGCGCGTGACCCGAGCGACGCGCGGGAGCGTCGTTAGCCCGACGGCCAGCACGATCAGCCACGCCTTGGGGCCGACGGTCGCGATCGCCACCAGCGCCAGCATGATCTGGGGGAAGGCGAGGATGACGTCCATGGCGCGCATCAGCACCTCGTCCAGCCAGTTCCGGGAGTACGCTGCCAGCATTCCGATGATGGTGCCGAAGACCAGTCCAAACGCCGTTGCCAGAGCGGCCATCACCAGGATCTCGCGACCGCCCCAGAGGAACCGGCTGAGCACGTCCTGCCCCAGGTAGTCGGTGCCCAGGTGGGCAGCCGAGTTGGGAGCGGTGAACGGCGGGCCGGCAAAGTCGGCCGGCGAGTAGGGGGCGAAGAACGGCCCGAAACTCGCGACTAGGACGAGGGCGATCATGAGCACGAGCCCGATCCGCGTCCGCCACAAGCTCAGCGCGTCGCGCAGGACCGACCCGGAGCGGCGGGTCGACCTGACCGACTCCGGTTCGGGGGTGATCGCGACGTCGCTGACGACGCTCATAGTGTCGTCCGCATCCTCGGAGTGACCAGGATGGTGGCGATGTCGGCCATCAGGTTGAGCGCGACGTAGAACGCCGCCACGAGCATGGCCAGCGCCTGCACCACCGGCAGGTCACGGTTGGTCACCCCGCCCACCAACGCACCGCCGATCCCCGGGTAGTTGAACACGTACTCGACGATAATCACGCCGCCGGCCAGGTAGGCGAGGTTGAGCGCAATCACCTGGAAGGTCGGCCCGAGGGCATTCGGCAGCGCGTGGCGGAGGATCACCGTGTTCTCCTGCAGGCCCTTCAGGCGCGCCATCTCGACGTAGTCGGACTCGAGCACCTCGATCATCGAGGCGCGCATGATCCTGGCCACGTAGGGCGTGACCGCGATGACCAGGGTGGCAGTCGGCAGCACCATCCCGGTCATGTCGTCCCACGGCCGGCCGCCCGGCGGGACCTGCGTCACGGCCGGCAACCACTGGACGACGACCGTCGCGAACAGCACGACGAGGATGATGCCGACGACGAACTCGGGCACGGCAGCCAGCAGCATCGTGATCAGCGACGACCCCACGTCAAACGCCTTGTCGCGACGGACTGCCCCCCAGACGCCGATCGCGATCGCCAGCGGGATCGAGATGATCCCGCTCAGGAAGACCAGGAAGGCCGAGTTGATGAGCAGCGGCCGTAGGTAGGTCGAGACCGGCTCCTGGTTCGCCAGCGAGTTCCCCAGGTCACCGTGCAGCAGGCCGGTGACCCAGTTCCAGTACTGCTGCAGGACCGGCTGGCCGAGGTTCAGCTTGGCCCGCAGCGCGGCCAGGCTCTGCGGCGTCGCCGAGCGGCCGAGGATGGCCCGCGCCGGGTCTCCCGGCAGAGCCTGGGTGGCTGCGAAGACCAGGATCGAGACGATCGCCAGCACCAGCAGCCCGAGCAGGGTGCGGCGGAGGATGAAGCCCCAGATCCCGCCGGAATGCATCGTCAGCCTCCGCCGTCGCCTGCTCGGATCACGCGAACCAGATGGTGGTGTAGCCGTTCCCGAAGTAGGTCAGGTTCAGCGTGCCCTTGCTGGGCTCGAAGCCCTGCACCTTGGTCGAGTACGCGTCGACCAGGTCGTTGAAGAACGGGATGATGTAGCCGCCGTAGTTGTATTCCAGGCTCTGCATCTCGTGGATTATCGGCGTCTGCTTCGACACCTCCAACTGCTGGAGCGCCTGGCTATACAGGGACAGGAAGTTCGAGCCGGGGCCGCTCTTGGGCGGCCAGTGCGTCTCGTTATAAGGCGCCGTCGGGATGCTGCCGTTGGCGACCTGCGGCAGGTAGTTGCGGGTGCCCCAGAAGTCGACCGAGAAGGCCAGCTTGAGATACTGGTCGCCATAGTAGTTGGGGTCGTTGTGGACGTTCACGGTGACCCCCGCGGCCTTCGCCTGGGTGGCGAAGACGTTGGCCGAGTCGACCATGCCGGCGGCGCCGTTGGTCGTGTGCAGGTCGACCGTCATCCCCTCCTGGCCCGCCTGCTTGAGGAGCGACTTCGCCTTTTCGATGTCCTGCTGCCGCTGCGGCAGGGAGTGGTCGTAGGAGGGGTCGAACGGTGAGTAGAGGTCGTTGGCGACCGTGCCGTACCCGGACAGCACCTGCTCCACCATCTGCTGGCGGTCGACCATCAGCCGGAACGCCTCCCGCACCCGGTTGTCGGTGAACGGGGGCATGTCGATCGCCATGCACAGCGGTAGCCAGCCGCCGGTCTTTGAAACCAGCACTGCCAGGCCGGGATGCCCCTTTATGACGTTGACTTCGCCGAACGGGAGGTCGGTCATGGCGTCGGCCTGGCCGGCTTGGAGCGCGTTCACCTGCGCCGTCGCGTCGGCGAAGTCGGTGATCGTGACCTGGTCGAAGTATGGCTTGCCCGACTGCCAGTAGTTCGGGTTCCGCGTGTGCACGCTCTGCTGGCCGGGCGTGAACGACTTCAGGATGTAGCCGCCGGTGCCGTGCTGGGGCTTGGGGAACGCCTCGTAGCCCTCGGGCACGATGCCGTTGTAGTACTGGCCGAGCTGCTGGCCGATGCCGGCGTCGGCGTAGGTCAGGTTGAGCTGCACCGTGGTGGCGTTCAACTTCTTGATACCCGATGGTTTCAGCGAGGCGAACCCGGCCGCGCCGAAGAGGCCGTTCTTGCTGTTGATGATCCTGTTCAGCGAGTAGACGACGTCGTCGGCGGTGAGCGTCTTGCCGTTCGAGAACTCGATGCCGTTCTTGAGGACGATCGTCCACTGGTCGGGCTTGTTCTGCGTCACCTCCTCGGCGAGATGCGGGTGCAGGACGTAGTTCGTGTCGTAGACGACCAGCGTCTCGAACGCGGTCATCAACCGGGCCTGGTCGGGCTTGGTGATGATCGTCTGGCCGTCCATGATGTCCTTCGCGCCACCGCCCGTCACCGCCAGCCGGAAGTTGCCGCCCTTCTTGGGGGTGCCGGAGGCGCCGGTCGACGACGAGCTCGAGGAGGAGCTGCCGCACGCCGCCAGCGATCCGCCCAGCACCACCGCGCCGGCGCCCATCAGGAGCTCGCGCCGGGAGAGCGAGAAGGAGTCCAGGTTCTCGGGCAGTTCCCTTGGCGTGTCGACCATGGAAGGGGCTCCTTTCGCGTTCGCCATGCGAACGGTTGTCGTTCACGGCAATCGTGAGGCAGCCGATACTAGAACGCCGGGAGCGGCTCGTCAACCCGGTCTTCCCGTAGGTGCGTACGCGGAACCCAGCGCGTATAGTGACCCCGCATACGTTCCCCTTCGGCAGGAGCATGTTCACGATGAACACGGAGCGTTCGCATGATGAGCACACGCGGGCGGCGGCCGCCGGCACGGCCGTCCAGTCCGTCGACCGTGCCGTGCGGCTGTTGAAGGCAGTCTCCTCGAGCGCGGAGCCCGTCACCATCTGGGAGCTGGCGCGCCGCTGCAACCTCAACCGCACCACCGTCTGGCGCCTGCTCTCGACGCTCGAGCTGCACGGCCTCGTCGAGCGCAACCCCGACACCCAGCGCTACCGCGTCGGCTATGAGGCGATTCAGATCGCAGCGGCCGCTGACTACGACGGCCTGGCACGACGGGTGCGCCCGATGCTGGAGCGGACGGCGGCAGCGACCGGGGAGAGCGTGACGCTGGCCGCCGCCCACCGGTTCACGCTGGTGTACGTCGACCAGGCCGATCCTCCCACCGTCCCCGCGGCGAACTGGATCGGGCGCTCGCTTCCGCTCCATGCCACGTCGTCCGGCAAGGTGTTCCTGGCGTGGCTGCCGGAGGCCGAGCGGGATGCGGTGCTGCCACCGCACCTGGAGGCCTACACCGACCGCACCATCACCGACCGTGCGCTCCTCGACCAGGAGCTTGCCGAGATCCGGGTGCGCGGCTACAGCACCTGTATGGGAGAGCTCGAGGACCACTCCAACGGCGTGTCCGCGGCCGTGCTGAACCGGATGAAACGGCCGGTCGTGGTGGTCAACATCTGGGGTCCGGCGGGACGCGTCACCAGCGCGCGGATACCCACGCTGGGGCGTACCGCGCTCAGCCTTGCCCACGAGATCTCGTTGGCGCACGAATGAACTGGGAAGCGTTCATCACCTGCGCGGTGACCGGAGCCGGTGACACCACCGGCCGCAGCGGCAACGTCCCGGTGACACCGGCCGCGATCGCCGAAAGCGCGATCGAGGCGGCCGAGGCCGGGGCCGCGATCGTGCACATCCACGTACGCGACCCCGCCACCGGACGCGGCTCACGCGACCCGGCACTGTACCGGGAGGCCGTCCAGCGGATCCGGTCGAGCGGGGTCGACGTGGTCCTGAACCTGACCGCCGGCATGGGTGGAGATCTGGTGCTAGGCGGGGACGAGTCCCCGCTGCCGCTGGATGCATCCGGCACCGACATGGTCGGCGCCACCGAGCGGCTGGTTCACGTCGAGGAGCTGCTGCCGGAGATCTGCACGCTCGACTGCGGCAGCATGAACTTCGCCGCCGGTGGCGACTACGTGATGGTGAACACGCCGGGGGTGCTGCGGGCGATGGCCGCCCGGGTGCAGCGGCTGGGCGTGCGGCCGGAGCTGGAGGTGTTCGACACCGGCGGGTTGGTGATGGTGGAGGAGCTGCTGCGCGACGGTTTGATCGACGATCCGCCCATGATCCAGCTCTGCACGGGTATTCCGTACGGGGCTCCCGATGATCCTGGCACCCTGCTTGCGATGGTCAACCGGCTGCCTGCAAACGCCGTCTTCTCCGCGTTTGCGATCGGGCGGATGCAGATCCCGTTCGCGGCGCTGGCGGTGCTCGTGGGCGGCAATGTCCGGGTCGGGCTGGAGGACAATCTCTACCTCAGCCGTGGCGTGCTCGCGACCAACGGTCAGCTGGTCGAACGGGCGGTGGCCCTTCTGGACTCGATGAACGTGCGGGTGCTCGGCTCCGAGGAGGTACGCGACAGGCTCGACCTGGTGCGTCGTGCCTGATCAGGTGGCGACGGTGGG
>Ga0075425_100001373_pt1 | contig 23886 bp, 23 predicted proteins | sample SoiMethybrSBSTD4_FD_75300 | JGI IMG/M metagenome (GOLD analysis project Ga0075425, IMG submission 75300) | Bulk soil microbial communities from a Populus tree surrounding site in Tennessee, USA - Soil MetaG P. TD hybrid SBSTD4 | ecosystem: Environmental > Terrestrial > Soil > Tree plantation... | reverse complement strand
GTCTTCGGCGGTCAACTCTTCGACCGGCTCTTCGATGATCGGCGGCGGCTTCACTTGCGTCGCCGGCTCCACGACGGTCGTCGACGCTGCAGCTTGCCCTCCTGCGACCGGCGACGGTGTGGCGACGTTGCCGCCGAACGCGGGGATCGGTCCCGTCTGTGCTCGATCGCTCCGCGTGGCGCGATCGCTCTGCGGAATCGTGCGCGACGGCGGCGGCGCGGGCGTGTCTTCCTTCACGCGGAATTGCGCGGTGCGCGCAGCGGGCGCCGCCTTCACCGGCTCTTCGCCGGTCATGCGGCGGCGCAGCGTGCGCAGCGTGAGCTTCGAGATGAGCTTCAGCGTCTCGAAGACGCCGGTGCCGCTCGCGGCGATCGACTCGATGTGCTCGTAGCGCCGATCGGGATCGAGCACGTTGAGCATGTCGTTGACCGAGGCGATCATCGGAAGATCGCGTTTGTTGAGCTGGATGACGAGCGGGATCTCGTCGAGGTCGAGTCCGATCTCGGCGAGGTTCTCGCGGAGGTTCTTGATGCTCTCGCCGTTCGCGTCGAGCATGGCCTGCTGCGAGTCGGCGACGAACACGATGCCGTCGACGCCTTTCAGCACGAGCTTGCGCGTCGTGTTGTAGAAGACCTGTCCGGGAACCGTGTAGAGCTGCAGGCGCGTTTTGAATCCGCCGATGACGCCGACGTCGATCGGCAGAAGATCGAAGAAGAGCGTGCGATCGGTCTCGGTCTCGAGGCTCACCATCTCACCGCGCGACTGCGGCGACGTCTTCGAATAGATGTGATGCAGGTTGGTGGTCTTCCCGCATAGGCCGGGACCGTAGTAAACGATCTTGGCCGCCATCTGCATCGTGGCGTAATTGAAGAAGACCATTTCGATGGCTTCCCTAAAAGGGGCTCGATGGTAGCACCCGCTACTTTGGGGCGGCAAGAATGGTGCGGCGGATCTCGTCGGCCAGAAGCCTGTAGATCTCCGCGACTTGCGGGTCGGCGGCCAGCGCGGCGAGGTGGCGCTCGATCACTTCTTCGTCGCCGCGCGCGGCCGGACCGGTGAAGCGGCGGGCGTCGTCGAACGCGCGCCAGTTGTCGATCGCGGAGCGGGCCAACGCCGCGAGATCGCCGCGCGCATTCTCGATTCCGAGATGCCGCTGAGCGATGTCGAGAAGCGCGGCGACGTAGTTCGATCCGAACACGGCGGCAGCGTGATAGCGCGGCTTCTCTTCCTTGCTGACGATGGCGAAGCGCGCGCCGATGTTCTCCGCGATCGACTGCGCCACATCGCGATGATTCCCTTCGAAGACGAGAAGGGCATCGTCGAGATCGGATGGCTCGCCGACGGGCGGCAACGCCTTCAACGGATGCAGCGAGAAGCCGTCGCGCAGGCTCGCCTTCGCGCCGCTCGCATGAAAGATGATCGACTGCGTCGGCGGAATCAGCGCCGCCACTTCTTCGATGGCGCGATCGCTCACCGCGATCAGCAGCAGATCGGCGTGCATGGAGGCGATCGGTTTGCGCGGCGCCTCGAGCAACTCAGGCAATCGGCTCTTCGAGATCTCGCGCAGCCAGACGCCGTCGACCGGCCATCCGATCCGCCGCCAGGCCGAGCCAAACGCCCACGCGGCGCGGCCGCCGCCGAGGATTCCGAGTCGCCTTTCGAGTGGCACGGTAGGGCGTAGTGTAGTGTTGACTCGATGCAACCGATCGCCGATCTGATTGATGCGATCATTCGATTCGGCGGCGATTTCATCGTGCAGTGGTGGCCGTCGCTGCTGCTTTTCGCGCTGCTCGTGCCGCTGCTGCGCAAGCGAACGTTTCGATTGCGCGCGCCGCGGCCGGCGGTTGCCTACACGGCTGTTGCGCTGATCGCGCTTGCGGCTGCGGTGCTGCGCACGCTCGCATTCGGCGAGCCGCATCCGATCTGGTTCATGGACGACTTCGGATATCTCATCGAAGCGGACACGTTCCTTCACGGCCGCCTCGCCAATCCGATGCATCCGATGCATCGCTACTTCGAGACGTTCTTCATTCTGCAGACGCCGAGATACTCGGCGATCTATCCGCCCGGACTGCCGCTCTTGCTCGCATTCGGACGGCTCGTGTTCGGCACGCCGGTGTTCGGCTTGTGGATCGGATGCGCCGCGGCGGCGGTGGCGATCATGTGGGCTGTGGCGGCGGTGGTGTCGCGCGAAGTGGCGTGGGGGATCGGAGTCTTCTGCGCGATTCATCCGATGATCGTCCAGTCGCCGGCGACGATGCACAGCCTGACGCCGGGCGCAATCGCCGGCGCGCTCGCGGTGGGCGGCGCGTTGCGATTGCCGCGAAGGTCCGCCGCGATCGTGATGGGACTCGGGCTCGCGCTACTGGCGATCACGCGTCCATATGAAGGTGTCTACATCGCGATTGCGTTGTGTCTCTGGTCCAGTGGAGGACGGGCGCCCCGCCTGTCCCCCCCGCCCGACAGGCGAGGGCGCCTGTCCTCCACTGGAATTGCGATCGTCGTTGCGTTTGTGCTCTTCGTCCCGCTCACGCTTCTCCACAATCGCGCCGCCACGGGCAGCGCGCTTCACTTTCCCTACTCGACATACATCGAGCGCTACGCCTCCGCGCCAAATCTACTTTGGGAGAAGCCGTTTCCTCCGCATCCTTCGCCGACGCCTGAGATGGAGCGCACCTATCGCGTCTTCCGCCACTACTACGAACGCTCGCGGCGTCCGCACGACTTCATCACCGGCTCCAGCGAGCGCATCTCCGAAATGATCGCCGACTCCCTCGGCTTCGGAGTGCCGTGGGTCGACTCGCTCCGCCTCTTCGCCGGACTTCCCTTCCTCTTCGGATTGCGTCAAAAGAAAATCGTCGCCGCCATCGCGCTCTTCATCATTGCGATCCTGCAGATCACCTGGTGGCCGCAACCGCATTACCTCTCGCCGGCGGCGGCGCTCGCGGCAATCCTCTACGCCGGCGGCATGCAGGCGATGATCGATCGCGGCGAGTCGGCGCTCGCGTACGCATGTCTCGGCGTCGCGATCGGATCGGCGCTCGTGCTCTTTCATGCGTCGATGGGACAAGTGCCGCTGCGCGACGAGAATCGCTTGCGCACGACGGAGATCCTGGACGCGCGCCAAGGTCCGCAGCTCGTCATCGCCGACGATCGCTGCAGCGCCGTCGTCTTCAACGGCGCGGAGATCGACGCGCAGCACACGGTGTGGGCGCACGACGCAGCGGGAGGGACGGCGGCGCTCGTCGATTACTACCGCGATCGCGACGTCTGGAAGCTCGACTGCACGCCGTATTCGCTGCAGCACATTCGCGCGCCGCTCGAGCCTCCGAAGCGGTCCTCGTACGAGCGCGACCTCTTCTACCCCTACAAATTTCCGGGACGGATGCGACAATCATCGCCATGATCGCGGCCGCACTCGTGTCGATCCTCCTCGCCGCGCCGCCGTCGACGTGCGGCGCGACCGACGATTACGGCAAGGCCTTGTGCGCGTATCAGCGCCGCAACTTCGCTGAAGCGGAGTCGGCATTCAAGGCCATCATCGACAAGGACGAGCCGGACGCGACGACGATTCGCGCCGTCTACTTTCTGGCGCGCACGGAGATGAAGCTGGGACGCTTCGAAGACGCGGAGACTCTGTTCGTTCGAATCTATTCGATGTCGAAAGCGTTTTACGACGAGTGGCAGTGCGACTACCTGCTGGGAGAATGCCGGAAGGCGAGAGGCGAGACGTAGTGTCGCAGACGAACTTCGAACTCAAACGAAAACTATTACAGCTCGAAGCGCTGTACGACGTCGGCCGCGCGCTGAACACGCTGCGTCCCGAGTCGGAGCTGCTCGAGGAGCTGATGCACCGCGCCGTCGGCGTGCTCGATGCGACTCTAGGATTTGCGTTTTCTCTCGACGACAAGCTGAACGTGCAGAGCGTGCACAGGTTCGAGACGGAGCAGAGCGGCGAACAACTGCTCGTCGATCCGGCGGTGCGGCAGGTGCTCGCGTCGCGCGAGGCGATGTTCATCACCGGACGCGATCTGCTGATCGCGCCGATGGTCGCGGGCGACACGATCGTCGGCGTCATCGCCGTCGGCGGCAAGGAAGAGCGCGGCGCAAAGAGCGGCAGCTTCGTCGACGACGATCTGCGCTTCCTCTCCTCGCTCGCGGCCATCGGCGCCGCGGCGATCGATAACACGCGGCGCTTCCACCGCCTCGACCTGATGCGCGAGACGCTCGAAGACGAGAATCGCGCGCTCAAGCAGCGCATGCTGCGCGAGTACTCCGACCGGCTGATGGTCGGCGACTCGCCGAAGATGCAGCGGGTGATCGATCTCGTCGCGCGCGTCGCCGACTCGCAGGCGAGCGTGCTCATTCGCGGCGAGTCGGGCACCGGCAAGGAGATGGTGGCGCGTCTGATTCACGGCAACTCGCGGCGCAAAGACGGGCCGTTCGTCGCCATCAACTGCGCGGCGTTGCCGGAGACGCTGCTCGAATCCGAGCTGTTCGGCATCGAGCGCGGCGTCGCAACCGGTGTCGAAGCACGTCCCGGAAAATTCGAGCTGGCGAAAGGCGGGACGATCTTTCTCGACGAAGTGGGCGACATCCCGCTCGCCTTGCAGGCCAAGCTGCTTCGCGTGCTGCAGGAGCGCGAGATCGAGAAGCTCGGCGGCCGGCGACGCATCCCGATCGACGTTCGCATTCTCTCCGCGACGCACCGCTCGCTCGAAGAGATGATCGAGCGTGGCGAGTTCCGCCAGGACCTCTACTACCGGCTTAGAGTCGTCGAGATCGTGCTCCCGCCGCTGCGCGAGCGCAAAGACGACGTCCCGAAGCTCGTCCGCTTTTTCCTCGACAAGTACGGCAAGCGCGAAGGGCTGAAGGACGTGCGCATCACGCAGGAGGCATTACAGCAGTTGATGCGCTATCCGTTTCCGGGAAACGTGCGCGAGCTCGAGAATCTGATCGAAGGCGCGCTCGCGCTGACCGTCGATCCGGTCATCGATCCCGGCGACCTGCTCTTGCCCGACACGCCTGCCTCCGCCGATGCGCCGCTTTCCGGCGACGATCTGCCGACGCTCGACGAATGGGAGGCGCGCTACATCGCCCGCGTGCTCGCCCACACCAAAGGCAATATCTCCGAAGCCGCCAAAATCCTCGGCGTCACCCGCAAGGTTCTGTACCGCAGGCGCGATGATGTGTCCCGAAAGGATACAATTGATCCCAGGTGGGACATTCACTGATAAGTGAAGCATTGTGAATAGCTTAATTGAAGACAATTCCATACGATCAACGGCAGTGTACCGTAACGATACACATCATGTAATAGCAGTTAATCGAGCGACGGAGCGATAAGACGATAAGAATGAGCAGTTTGCATCAAATCGAAGCGACTCTGGCAGCGTGGCAGTCGCGTTGCTCTTGGGGAAGCCCAACGGATGGAGGGGACACCCATGAACAACATCGCACAGACTCAGGCACGCGGCAGCAAAGTCGAAACGCTCTTCTCGGCGCAATTCATCGTCCCCGCAATGCTCGGTGTGAACACGCTGGCCCTGTTCGCCTTGCAGCAGCTCGGCGGCATTCCCGACTGGATCAAGACCGCCGCTGCCCTGTTCCTCTCTTTTTGAGCCGCTGTTCGAGGACTTCCCACTGATGGCGCAAGCGGCCGAGCGACAGATGGAGCTGACTCTCCCGATGGTTGCAGACATCGAGATTGCTGCGGCCCGCGCGGCCGGCAACCTGGCTCGCGAGCTCGGCATGAGCAGCGAGAAGGTCGACGAGATGACCCACGCCATCATCGAGGCGTGCATCAACGCTCGCGAGCACGCCGGTTGCGCCGACAATCGCATCTATCTAAGATTCGTCGGCACTTCGCTCGCCGACGGCAGTCCACGGATCGACGTCTGGATTACCGATCACGGCAAGGGGTTCGACGTCACCGAGGCATTGGAGCGCCGCAAGCAGCTCGGCGCCGCACACAAACGCGGTTGGGGACTGCAGATCATCGAGGCGCACATGGATGAAGTCGAAATCTCTTCGAGCGTGCAGGGCACGACGATTCACATGGTCAAGTTAGGCGATGCCGACGGTGGAAAGACATCATGACTGAGGAATTGCGAGTCGCGGTCGACCGCCGCCCCGCGGGCGCGGTCCTCTACACCAAGGGCTACATCAACAACATCGGCGGCGAGGAGATCGCCAATCGCGCATACGAGCTGATGGACGACGGCGTCCGCACGCTCCTGCTCAATCTGCGCGAGACGAAGATCGTGAACTCGATCGGCATCTCCATCCTCATCGAGATCATCGAGAAGATGATGGACAAGGGCGGCAAGATCGCCTTCTGCTGCCTCACGCCCGTGATCCACAAGACGTTTCAGATCATGGGACTGGCGAACTACGCCACGATTTACACCGACGAAGACGAGGCCAAAGGCGCGCTCGGACTGTAGCTCTCGCGCGTAGTATCCTCGCCCTTCGCCATGCCGCTCTCGGATTTTCTCCACGACCTGCGTCTCATCGAGAAAGCGGCACCCGCACAACACGGCTCGCTCATCCTCGACGCCTTCCGGCGGCACACTCCGTTCGCCAACGGCGCGGTCTACTTTCGCGATCACGATGCGCTGCGCCTGGCCGCGAAAAACTGCGACGCGCCCGACATCTGGAGCGACGACACGCCATCGCACGTCATCGTTCCGCTGCGCGTTTATCGCGACGAGATCGGCCTCGTCGCGCTGACGGTCGACGATCCTCGCGACGTCAGCGAAGGCGATCTCGAGCTCGTGAAGACCGCCGAAGCGTTTCTCAGCACCGTCATCGCAAACCAACGATTGATGCAGGAGACGCGCGAAGGCGACTTCCAACTGAAGTATCGGTTGTGGGAGCTCGAGTCGCTCTACGACATCGGACTCTCCATCGCCTCCACCCTCAACATCGACGAGCTCGCGGACGAAATCCTCTTCCGCATGATCTCGCTCACGAACGCGCGCCGCGCCGCGCTGTATCTGCGCGAAGGCTCATCGTTTCGTCTCTATCGCGACTTCGAAGGGCTGACCGTCGACGACGTGGTTCTCGAGCGCATCCTCGCGGAAGGGAATCCGCTCACCACCGACGGCGCGACCGTTGCCGTTCCGATCAAAGGGAACAACGAGATCATCGGCGTCCTCGCCGCCGCCGATCGCGAAACGCGCGACGGCGGCCTCGGCGCGTTCGAAGAAAACGATCTGCGGCTGCTGTCGCTGTTCGCGTCGCAGGTCGCGATCGCGCTCGAGAACTCCCGGCTGCATCGCGAGGCGCTGGCGAAGCAGGCGATGGAGCGCGAGCTCGAGCTCGCGGCGACGATCCAGCGTGACATTCTTCCGAAAGAGATTCCGGCCGCCGAAGGCATCGAGATCGCGGCGCTGTCGCGTCCCGCGAAACAGGTCGGCGGCGACTACCACGCATTCTTCGAGCGCGACGGCGTCATGTCGATGCTCGTTGCCGACGTCTCCGGCAAGTCGATGCCGGCGGCGCTGCTCGTGTCGGCGTTGCACGCAGTCCTGCAGCTTCTCTTCGCCGAAGGACGCGAGCTCGGCGAGATCGCGACGGAGCTGAATAGACACATCCACCGCTGGTCGGCGGAGAACAAGTTCGCGACGATGATCATGGTGGCGATCGATCGCGAGAACAGTGCGCTCGAGTTCGTGAACGCGGGACACAATCCCGCGTACGTGATCATCGGCGATCGCATCGAGCAGCTCCGCTCGCACGGCCTGCCGATCGGCATCCTCGGCGCCACGCGATACGCGACGCAGACGCGCCCGTTCCCCGCCGGCTCGACGGTCGTGCTCTACAGCGACGGGATCACCGAGGCGGAGTCGGTGGATGGTGAGGAGTACGAGAACGAGCGGTTGGAGGCGATTCTGCGCGAGCATCGCGACGCGCCGCCGTCCGAGTTGCGCGATCGCATCGCGGCGGCGGTGGATGCGTTCACGATCGGCGCGCCGCAGAAGGATGATCAGACGATGGTCATCGCGCGAAGCCTCGGATGAGGCGCCGACCGTATTTCTTCGAGTGGTTCGTCGCGGCGCAGATGATCTTCATCTACATCTGGTTCGCGCTGCGCGGTCCGACCATCAACGCGCTGGTCACGCAAAACATCCTGATGTCGATTGCCGCGATCGGCGGCGAAGCGATCGCCGGCGTGCTGATTCGACTGGCTGTCGAGTCGATTCGCGGAAAGCGCAAGCGCTTCATTCGATCGATCTGGAACGTCGCCTGGATGACGGACACGCTGCGCCTCGCGGTCTTCGGCGGAGTGCTCGTCGGCGTCTACGGCGCGATCAAGCTCGTCATTCCGATTTACAACCATCATCTGTACGACAAGCAGTTGTGGGATCTCGATAGCGCGATGTGCGGCGGCTTCGCGCCGGTGATTTTCACGGTGAATCTCTTCTCGCAGCCGCGCGTGCTGACGTTCTTCGATCAAGCCTATGCGCGAATTTTCTTCGGCAGTTTGAACATCGCGTTCGCGTACGTCATGTCGCACCCGAGCCGCCGCGTGCGCGTCGCCTTCAGCGACGGAAACGCGCTGCTGTGGTCGATCGGCGCATGGTTGTACATGCTCGTGCCGTCGCTCGGCCCCGCGTACTTTTTCCCCGACGTCTGGATCCCGATTCGCGGCTACATGCCGGTGACGAACTTCTATCACGCGGCGCTCATTCAGAATTACCAGAACATGCTGCAGCTCATGCGCACCGGCAGCGCGAAAGTGACGTATCTGTACGGCGTGGCGGCGTTCCCGAGCTTGCACGTCGCGTTTCAGACGTTCGTCTTTTTCTGGATGCGGCGGCTGTGGACGTCGGGACAGGTTCTGTTCGGCGCGTTCTCGCTGATCATCCTGATCGGCTCGATGATCACCGGATGGCACTACCTGATCGACGGAATCGCCGGGATCGCGCTCGCCGCGTTCGCGTATTGGATTCCCGCGCGCCGGTGGCGCATTCGGCGCTGGTCAGAACTTCGGTGAGCGTCTCTCGAAGAACGCGCTCATCCCTTCCGCCGCATCGCGCGACTCGAACGCGCGCGTCTGATGTTCCGCTTCGAGCTCGAGCTGCGCGCGAAGATCGTTGTCGTCGGTAAGCGCGAGCGCGCGCTTGATGCCGGAGATCGCGATCGGAGGTCCGGACGCGAATGCGTTCACCTCCGCGAACAGATCGTCGGCGATGCGGTCGATCATCCCGATTGCGAGCGCTTCCTGCGCGTCGACCATTCGTCCCGTCGCCAGCAGCTCGAACGCGCGCGAGCGACCGACGAGCCGCGGAAGCAGCCACGTTCCGCCCCAATCTGGATGGAGTCCGATGCGCACGAACGTCTCGCCGAGCTTCGCGCTCGGCGCGGCGATGCGGTAGTCGCACGCGAGCGCGAGATTGCATCCCGCCCCCGCGGCCACGCCGTTGATCGCCGCGATGACCGGCTTGTCCATGTTCGCGATCTGCAGAATGACGTCGCGACCCGCATCGAGCAGCTTCCGAAATGCGCTGACGTTCTTCTCGCGCTGCAGCCCCGCCATGTACTCGACGTCGCCTCCCGCGCAGAACGCGCGCCCCGCGCCGGTGATGACGACGACGCGACCTTCGGCAGCCTGCAGCGCTGCGAGCAAGTCTTCTCGCATCGTCCCGTAAAAAGCGTTGAGCTTGTCGGGACGGTTGAGGGTGATGGTGGTGATGTGGTCGTGCGTGGCGGTGCTGATCATTCGCGCAATGATGAAGGATGAGGGCTGAAGGATGAAGGATGAATCGATTGCTCATTCATCCTTCATCCTTCATCCTTCAGCCTTCATGAAGCGCGTCGCCACCTGGATCCTCTACGCCACCATCCCTGTGGCCGTCGCGCTGCAGTTCCTGCACACGAACCTCGTGGCGCAGTTCGTCCTCTCGTGCATCGCCGTGCTGCCGCTCGCAGCGTGGATCGGCGCGAGCACTGAGCAGCTCGCGCATCGCATGGGACCGACGTACGGCGCGCTTTTCAACGCCACGTTCGGCAACTTCGCGGAGATGGTCATCGCCATCTTCGCCATCCGCGCGGGACTCGACAACGTCGTGCGTGCGTCGCTCAGCGGATCGGTCCTCGGCAATCTGCTCTTCGTCGCCGGCGCGTCGATGCTCGCTGCCGGATGGAAGCGCGACGTCGTCAAGTTCAACGCGCTCGCCGCGGAGTCGCAAGCGGGACAGATGATCCTCGCGCTCAGCGCCATGCTCGTCCCCGCGCTCTTTTTCCGAACGGCCAGACAAGCGCATCACGCCGAGCTGATTCATCCCGTCTCCGTCGGCGTCTCCGTCGTGCTCCTCATCTCCTACATCCTCGGACTCATCTTCGCGTTTCGCACGCACAAGGAAAAACTGACCGCGATCGGTCCGCCGCCGGAGATGGAAGAGGAGCCGTGGAGCACGCGGCGCGCGCTGCTTCTTCTTCTCGTCGCGAGCGTGCTGATGGGCGTCGTCGCCGAAGGGCTCGTGCACGCCATCGACGCCGCCGGCAAAGCGTGGGGACTCAACGAAGTCTTCCTCGGCTTCATCGTCGTCGCCATCGTCGGCAACGCCGCGGAGCATTCGACGGCGGTGATGCTGGCGTGGCGCGGTCAGATGGATACCGCCCTCAACATCTCGATGCAGTCGAGCGTGCAGATCGCGCTCTTCGTCACGCCGGTGCTCGTCTTCGTCTCGTACGCGTTCGGCAATCCGCTCGATCTTCTCTTCACGCCGTTCGAGCTGCTCGCCGTCGTTCTCGGCGTGGCGATTCTGTCGTTCCTCATCATGGACGGAGAGACGAACTGGTACGAGGGCGTGCAGCTTCTCGCGGTCTATTCGATCATCGCGGTCGCACTTTTCTTTCTGCCGACATAGCGCGCCGTGCCATTCCGCTCGCCCGGGATGACACGACTTCGCTTCCTTGTTTCGTCACTCATGCAATCCCTGGGGGAAATCCTCGCCCGCCGCACGGTGGAAGGCGAGCTCTACGAAAAACTCGACAACAACGCGGTGCGCTGCTTCTCGTGCGGCCATCGCTGCAAGATCCTCGACGGCCTGAAGGGCATCTGCAAAGTCCGCTACAACGAAGGCGGCGTACTGAAGGTGCCGCGCGGCTACGTCGCCGCGCTGCAGATCGATCCGATCGAGAAGAAGCCGTTCTTTCACGCCTATCCCGGCGCGCTGGCGCTGTCGTTCGGCATGCTCGGCTGCGACTATCACTGCGGCTACTGCCAGAACTGGGTGACGTCGCAAGCGCTGCGCGACCCGATGGCGGTAGCGCCGCCGAACGACGTCGAGCCGCGCGAGCTCGTGCAGCTCGCGGTGCAGAACGGCGCGAAGGTGATCACCTCGACGTACAACGAGCCGCTGATCACGTCGGAGTGGGCGGTCGAAGTGTTCCGCGAAGCGAAGAAGGCGGGACTCATTTGCTCGTACGTGTCGAACGGCAACGGCACTCCTGAAGTGCTCGACTACATCGCGCCGTACGTCGACATGTACAAAGTCGATCTCAAAGGATTCGACGATCGCCACTACCGCGACCTCGGCGGCGTGCTGCAGCCGGTGCTCGACACGATTCGGGGATTGAAAGAGCGCGGCATCTGGACGGAGATCGTCACGCTCGTCGTCCCTGGCTTCAACGACTCCGAGCCGGAGCTCACGAAGATCGCGGAGTTCCTCGCGTCGGTCGACGTGAACATCCCGTGGCACATCACCGCGTTCCACGAGGACTACAAGATGCAGTCGAACGGCAACACGCCGGCGTCGACGCTGCTGCGCGCGTACGAGATCGGCAAGCGCGCCGGACTGAAGTTCATCTACCCGGGCAACATCCCCGGCGCATTCGGCGACCTCGAGTCGACGCATTGCACGACCTGCAACGGCGTGGTGATCGGCCGCGTCGGATTCCGCGTGACTTCGTATCGACTGGTCGACGGCAAATGTCCCGACTGCGGCACCGCGATTCCCGGAAAGTGGGGGGAAGCGGTGGTCGGCCGGAATGGGATTCCGCGGCCGGTGCGAGTGGCGTAGCGCGTGCTAGTCTTCGCCATCGATGGACTTCATCGAAATTGCGCGCGCGAGTGAGCTTCCGGTCGGGCGCGCGAAGAGCATCCGCGTCGGCGATCGCACGATCGCGCTCTATCACACGCCGAAAGGCTTCTTCGCCAGCGACAACACCTGCCCGCATCGCGGTGGGCCGCTCGGCGAAGGCGACATCATCGGCGACGAGATCGTCTGTCCCTGGCACTTGTGGGGCTTCAATCTCTACACCGGGGTGTGCGACGGCAATCGCGACATCTCCATCGTCACGCACGAAGTGAAGGTCGAAGACGACCGCGTGCTCGTGCGACTCTCAGCCGAGCGCGAGCCGAGTACGAGCCTGCTGTGAACGCGAAGCCGATCCGCCACGTCGATCTCTTCAGCAGCGCCGGACGTCTGGAGGCGCTCTATCGCGACCTTCAAGACCCGCGCGCCGTCGCCGTCGTCTGCCATCCGCATCCGGTCGGCGGCGGCACGCTGCACAACAAAGTCGTCTTCCGCGCCGCGCGCGGACTGGAGAATGCGAACGTGGCCACGCTGCGCTTCAACTTCCGCGGCACCGGCACGAGCGCCGGACGCCACGACGAAGGTGAAGGCGAACAGGATGACGTGACCGCGGCGATCGACTGGGCGAAGAAATATCACCCCAGTCTGAAACTGATCGTCGGCGGATTTTCGTTCGGCGCTTGGGTGGCCAGCCGCGTCGCCTGCGAGCGCCCCGACGTGACGGCCGTCTTCCTCATCGGCACGCCCGTCAACAAATACGACTTCGGCTACCTGCGCGACTGCGAGAAGCCGATGCTCTTCCTCCACGGCACGCAGGACGAATACGGCGACGCCGCGAAGCTCGAGAAAGTCGTCGAGCACGTGCGCAACGCCGAAAGCGTCATCGTCACCGGCGCCGATCACTTCTTCACGAAGCAACTCGAAGCGGTGGAGGAGACGATGCGGGGTTGGGCGGAGGAGTTACTGGAGTCGTAGATCGCGCAGAAACTGCAGCCCCAGAATCGTCCGCGATCCGTGCCACGTGAAGAGATGTCCCGGAAACGGGCCGACGACTCGCGCGTGTGTGATCGACGCCGCGTCGTCGTCCGTGAACACATACGGCTCGTCGGGAAGGAAAATGACGTCGGCATGCACGTCGTTCACGTCGACCGACGGATAGCGTTTGCGATCGCGCAACACGTTCGTGCCGCCGGCGCACTCGACGAGGTTCGAGACATACGTGTCGCCGCCGCACCACATCCACGGCTTCTTCCAGATCGCGCACGCGAACGTGAACTCGCGCTTCGGCATCGACTCGCGCGCTTCGCGCAGCGAGGCGCGCAACGGCGACGCGTCGCGATCGTGGATCGCGCCGAGGGTGACGAAGAGCCGATCGACGTCGTCGACGGACTTCGGCTCGGTGACGAACACCGGCGCGAACTGTTCGATCTCGTTCGCGTGCCGCGCGAGGTTCTCTTCGAGATTCATGTGCACGAGGTCGGGGGCGAGCGCGCGAATCTCGTCGACGCGCGGATTCTTCGTGCCGCCGACGCGCGCACGGTCGAGACTCTCGGGAAAGATGCAGAAATCGGTGATGCCGGCGACGCTTTCGCCGGCGCCGAGGTCGAAAAGCGTTTCGGTGAGAGACGGGACGAGGGAGACAACGCGGCGCGGAGGCTGATAAAAGTCGAATGTGCGGCCGCGTACGTCGACGATTCTCATTGCGCTGAGTGTAGCGGGTGCGGCGCTGCAGCTTTGGCTGGCGCATCGCTACTACGGATTTCTCACCGGCGACGACGTCGAGGTGATCAGCGAAGCGTTTCGCGTCGCCACCGGCTATCAATATCGCGCGTGGGACATCCGCAATCTCTTCATCCCGCAGTGGGTCGTGGCGCCGCCGATCTGGCTCGCCTCGCACGCCGGCATTCACGACGTGAAGACGCTGATCGTGATGGCGACACTGCCGTTCATCGCCGCATACGTCGCCACGATCTGGCTGGTGCGTCGTCTCGCGCTGCGCTGGAGCGGCAGCGAGACGACCGCGCTCATCGCGTCGGTGCTCTACGCGCTGCACTGGATCCCGCTCGCGTTCGGAAGCACGGTGTATCCGCGGACGATCGCGACGCTGTGCATCGTCGCGGCGGCACTTTGTCTTTCCGAGCGCAGCGAGGAATCTGGGCGGGGGAGCGCGGCGTCCTTCTTCGCCGGTCTCCTCGTGGGAGTCGCGTTCGCCGATCGTTTCAGCGAGATCGTCTTCATCGTTCCGCTGCTGCTCATCGCCAGGCGCCGCATCGCCTTTCTCGCGGGCGCGGCGGCATCGATCGCGATTCTCGTCGGCGCGTACGACTGGTACATCTGGGGCTCGCCGTTCAGCAGCTTCATCAAATTCACGCATCTGACGATCATCGAGCCCGACTTCGCGTCGCGCGTGAAGTACCAGTCGCCGTTCTGGTATCTCGAGACGATCGCGCGCTGGTGTGCGATCACGATGCTGCCGCTGCTTTGGCGTGCGCGACGCGAGTGGCGCCCGTTCGCGTTCATCGCCATCCCGCTGCTGGCGCTGTCGCTGATCAAGCACAAGGAAGTGCGCTACCTCGAAGGGGTGATCCCGTTTCTGGCGATCGTCGCCGCGATCGGGTTCACATTGTTCACGCGACGTCGCATCGCCATCGCGCTGCTCGTCACATCCCTCGTGTGGAACACGATCGAGTTGAAGACGCTGGCCAAGAAGTCGATGCCGGCCGTCGACGTCGCACGCGCGGTCGCGCAGCGTCCCGAGATTCGCGTGATCGCCGTCTCACAGATCTGGGCGTACGGCGGCTGGCTCTACTTCGGACATCGCGAAGTGCGCGAGCTCGACACGCCGCCGCGCAATCTCGACGCCGTCATCGAACGTGCGGATGCCGTCGCCGTGTACGAAAGCGATCTCGATCAGGTGGCGGTCCTCGATGCCATCAAGCGACATGGCTTCGTCGAGTCGGGCGACTTTCATGATGATCCGGCGAAAGCGGTCGTCGTTTACGAGCGACGCCGCTAAGCCGCGTCGTTCATCACCTCGCCGATCGCGCTGAGCAGATGATGCAGCTCGTATGGCTTCATCAGCGATAGAACGCGCTTCTTCTGATCCGACAGATTCAGCTCGACGTGTCCCGTCGACAACACGACCGGCAGATCGCCGTGCTGCGCGCGGAGCATCGGCACGAGCTCGACGCCGCTGACGTCGGGGAGATTCACGTCGATGATGGCGACCTGCGGTTGCGTGCGTCGCGCGGCTTCGCACGCTTCCGCGCCGGCGCGTACCCACGTCGTCTCGTAGCCTTCGAGCTGCAGCAGTGCTTCGAGTCCGGCGCCGACGGAGTCGTCGTCTTCGACGAGCAGGATGCGCTTCAGCGACGGAGTCGCGTGCGACGCCGGCTGCGGCGCGAGTTTCGGCGCGTCCGCCAGCGGCAGCGTCATCACGAATTGCGCGCCGCCGTCGGGATGATTCGTCGCCGTGAGTGTTCCGTCTTGTCCTTCCATGAGGCGGCGCGCGATGGCCAGTCCGAGTCCGGTGCCGTTGCGCTTTGTCGTGTACAGCGGCTCGAAGATGCCGTCGAGCATCTGTGGCGGAATGCCGGGGCCGTCGTCGCAAATCGAGATGCAGGCGCGATCGTCGTCGCGCGTCGTGACGCTGACGCGGATCGATCCGACGTCGGCGAGTGCGTCGCGCGCGTTGAAGACGAGATTCGTGATGACCTGCTCGAGATGCTCGCGATCGCCGAGGATGAAACGGACGCTCGGATCGATCGAGCTGCTGAGGGAGATCGACGGCGGCAGCGTGGCCATGAGTTGTCCGAGTAGCGACGGCATCCACGCGCGTGCATCGATCGCCGAGAGACTCGCTTCCTTCGGATTCGCGAAGCGGAGGATCTCCTGCGACGCGCGCTTGCCGCGTGTGATGGCGCGGGTGATGTGATCGAGCGCGCCGTCGACGACCTGACGCGCCGACGTGTCGCGTCCGATCACTTCGACGAACGGCTGGATGCCCATCAGCACGTTGTTGAACTCGTGCGCGAGCGATGCGGCGACCTGTCCGAGGCTGCTCATGCGCTTCGCGTCTTCGAGCTTGCGCGCGATCGTGCGCTGCTCGGTGACGTCGCGCGCCGTTCCGATCACGCCGGCGACGACGCCGTCCACGTAGCGCGGCTGCGACGCCACTTCCACCGTGACGATCGCCCCCGATTGCGCGATGAGCTCGTATTCGGCGATCACGCCGCGGTCGCCGCGCAGCACTTCGTTGAGGTGCGCGACCGCCTTTTCGGCGGAGTCGGAGGTGAAGAGAGCGGCGAACGGACGCCCGATCCATTCGTCGATGCGATAGCCGGTGCTCCGCTCGAAACTGCGGCTGAGCGAGAGATAGTTCCCGTCGCGATCGACCGTGAAGAGGATGTCGCTGACGTCTTCGACGAGCTCGCGGTAGCGCTGCTCCGACGCTTCGAGCGCCTGCCGCGCGCGTACGCTCTCGGTGACGTCGGCGGCGGTTCCGATCGTGATCGGCTCGCCGTTGACGACGATGTCGTTTTGATAGAACGCGACGTGCACGACGCTGCCGTCCTTGCGGCGCACCGACGCGGCGTTCGAGCGCGCGTCTTTGTCGACGACCAGCGACGCGACGTTCATCGTCATCAACTCGTCCGCCGTGTATCCGACGATCTTCGCGCCGGTGTCATTGACGTAGGTGAGCTTCTCTCCCGACATCATGTAGACGCCGACGTTCGACTGCTCCACCAGCCATCGGAACTTCGTCTCCGCTGCCGCGCGCATGCGCTCCGCTTCTCGCATCGACGTGATGTCGAGAATCGAGCCGATCACGCGGCGCTCGCCTGACTCCGACGTGACGGTGTGACCGCGATCGAGCGCGACTCGATACGTTCCATCGGCGGCGCGCAGCCGGTACTCGCGCCACCACGCCAGCGGCGCCTCTTGCGTGCGCCGCGTCGTCGCCGCGCTCTCTCGATCCTCGGGATGCACGCGAGAAAGCCACTCGTCGATGAACGTGTCGGGCTCGGCGGCGCCGAGCGTTTCGCGATAGGCGTCATTCGTCCAGAGCTCTTTGCGCTCCGGCGACCATTCCCAGATCGCTTCCTGCGTTCCCGACGCCAGCAACTGCAATCGCGCCTCGCGCGCCTGCAACTCCTCCTCGGCACGCACGCGCGCGCTGATGTCGCGCACGATCACCTGCACGGCGTCGCGATTGCCGTAGCGAAGCGGCAGCGCGGCGACCTCGACGTGAATCGGCGCGCCGTCGATCCGGAGATAGCCCTGGCGCACGTACGGAACGCTCGCACCTGTGCCGAGATGCTCGAGGCGGTCTTTCACCTCGGCGTGAAACGCATCGTCGATGAACTTGAAGATGTCCCTGCCGACGATCTCCGTCTCGCTCTTCGCGCCGAGCAGTTGGACGAAGGCCTGATTGACGTAGACGTACTTGCCGTCCATGTGGACGCCGATGCAGTCCGGCGACAGCTCGACCATGCGGCGGAAATTCTCTCGTTGTTCGCGCGCCGCCTCTTCCGCTTCGCGCTCGCGGGTGATGTCGATCATCACGCCGAAGAGCTCGACCGGGACGCCGTCGACGCTGTGCACGTTGACGTAGTCGCGCAGCCAGACCGTGCGGCCGTCGGCGGCGATCATGCGATAGATCAACTCGTGATCTTTCCCCGCCATCGTCTCGTTGTGACAGACGAGCGCGACGTGTCCATCCTCCGGATGAAGCCGTCGCAGCCAAAAGTCGGGCTCGTCGAGCCAGCGCTCCACCGGATAGCCGAGGACATGCTCCGCTGCCGGGTTCACGTAGGTGAAGCGAAAGGTTTCTGCGGAAGCGGACCAGGCAATGGCGGGAAGGGCATTCAGAAGACGTGCGCGTCGCGCGTCCTGCGTGTCGGAGGAGACGTTCATGTGTACTACAAATAAAAGATTTTTGTCTGTAGCTATTCCTCTCGAACTCAGCCGGAAGGACGTCAATAATTGGGCACCTCCCATGCACCAATTGTGGTGAAGGAGGCCAACGAAATGCCCTACGTTGCTTTGGAGTGGGATCATCACATCGGACGGCCGATGATCAGTTGGCTGGTCGTGAAATGTAAGAGCGTCGGACGGAAGTTCGGCGGCCCGCAGGCGCTACCGCCGCGCCGCGACATTGCCTACTTCGTCGACAAACGCACGGCTGAGCGCGACGCGAAAGCGTTCGCCGATTATAAGAATGCGCAGGAAGCGAATCAGACGAATGACACTGCGGAGCTTGCCGCGTACAGCAATCGCCACGCTGCATTCGCGTGGGATCACAACATCTTCAATCCGCTGATTCAGTGGGCGGTACTGGAGTGGAACGGCGAGAACTCCGAAGTGAGCATACGCAATGACGTCGCCTACTTCCTCGATCCGGACACGGGCGAGCGCGACGCCAAGGCGTTTCGCGCCATGCGCGACGAGATGGTGGCGCACAAACGGGTGGCGTGATTCGTACATCGAGCGCGTGGTGGAGGATAGGCGCCTCGCCTGTCCGTTCTCTCTCGGCAACGAGGGACAGGCGAAGGCGCCTATCCTCCACTGAATTCCCTTATCGAATGATCTCGTGAATGCAAAGGATGTTGCCCTCGGTGTCTTTGAACCAGGCCGCCTTTTCCGAACCGAGGATGCAAACCTTGTTGACTGTCTTGAGGCCGGGGAAGTCATAGTCTTCGAACGCGACCCCGCGCGCCGTCAAGTCGTCAATCGCAGCGCGGGCATCCGCAACTTCAAAACTCAATGCCGTATGTTCAGCCCGCGGCGGCTCTGTCTTTTGGAGCAAAGCCAAGAAGCCGCCATTTAGGTCGAAGAGGTACTTGCCGTCGCCGCTCGGGCCCAAGTCGCGGAGTCCCAAGACGCGCGAGTAGAAATCTCTGGCTCGCTCAGCGTCGACGACAGGCAGGATCGTTGTTGCTCGAGAAGAACCAAGCATGCCCGTGCCCTCCATCAGCTAGCTTACTCCCTCACACTGCCGGCGCTCATTCCATCCGCTTGCGGTATTTCGGATCGAGCGCGTCAATCAGTCCGTCGCCGAGGAAGTTGAGGCCCATCACGGCGAGCATGATTGCGGCGCCGGGGAAGATGGCGAGATGGTTCGCGACGCCGAGGTAGCGGCGGCCGGAGTCGAGCATCTTTCCCCAGCTCGGCGTCGGCGGTTGCACGCCTAATCCGAGAAACGACAGCGCCGCCTCGGCGAGGATCACGCCGGCGAGGCCGAGCGTCGCCATTACGATGATCGGATTGATCACGTTCGGCAGTACGTGTCGCAGGATCACGCGCGGCGATCGCGCGCCCAGCGCTTTCGCCGCGGTCACGTACTCCATCTCGCGCACTTTCAACACTTGTCCGCGCACGAGCCGCGCGTAGCCGACCCAATTGATGATCGCCAGCGCGATGATGACGTTGTTGAGACTCGGACCGAGCACCGCCACGAGCGCGATCGCGAGCAGGATGCCGGGGAACGCGAGCAGGATGTCGCAGACGCGCATCACGATGAGGTCGGCCGCGCCGCCGAAGTAGCCGGCGATCGATCCGAGGAAGACGCCGATGAGCGAGCCGAGGATGACGACGCTGAATCCGACGCGGAGCGAGACGCGCGCGCCAAAGAGGATGCGCGAAAGAACGTCGCGCCCCAGATCGTCGAGACCAAGCGGATGATCGTGCGATGGCGCCTCGAGTCGGCGCGACGTGTCTTGAACATCAGGATCGAAGGGCGCGAGCAGCGGTGCCGCGAGCGCCATCAAAACGAGCACGATCGTGAGAATCGCGCCGGAGGTGAAGGCGAAGTTCTTCAGCAGCCGCTTCATGAGAGCTTGATTCGCGGATCCACCACCGCGTAAAGCAAATCGCTGATGAAGTTCACCATGATGTACGTCAGCGCGATCACGAGAATCGACGCCTGCACTTGCGGGTAGTCGCGCGTGTTGATCGACTGGATCAGCAAACGCCCGAGTCCCGGCCACGAGAAGATTTGTTCGGTGATGATCGCGCCGGTGAGCAGCGATCCGAATTGCAGCGCGAGCACCGTGATGACCGGGATCATCGCGTTTTTCAACGCGTGACGAAAGATCGCTTTCGCGCGCGTCACGCCTTTCGCGATCGCCGTCGTCACGTACAACTGGTTCAACTCCTCGGCGACGCTCACGCGGATCATGCGCGTCAGGATGGCGGCGAGCGCGAGTCCCATCGTCAGCGACGGCAGGACGAGCGATCGCAATCCTTCTTCTCGTCCCGACACCGGGAACCAGTTCACTTTGATCGCGAAGGCGATGATCAGCAGCGGCCCGAACCAGAAGCTCGGCATCGACACGCCGATGAGCGCGAAGAATCGCGCCACGTTGTCGACCCAGGAGTTGCGATAGATCGCGGAGAGCATCCCGAGCGGAAAGGCCACGAGCAGCGCGACGAACATCGCGCCCAACGCAAGCTCGATCGTCGCGGGATAGCGCGTGAGGATCTCGTGCGACACGAGATCGTTCGTGCGGAACGAGCGGCCGAAGTCGCCGTGCGCGATGTGGCCGAGGTAGCTCACGTATTGCGTCCAGAGCGGCTGATCGAGGCCGAGCGCTTTGCGCACTTCCACGATGTCTTCCGGACGCGCGCCTTCGCCCGCGATGGCCGCTGCGGGATCGCCGGGAATCAGGTGAATCAGCGAGAAGACGAGCGTCAGGATCCCGAGGGTGATCGGGATCATCTGGAGGATGCGTCGAACGATGTACTGCGTCATCCCGAGAAGTTCCAGTTCCGCACCTTCATCGTCGGTGCCATCGTGCCGCCGAACATGTTGTACCAGGTGGCGACGCGGCGTCTTTCGCTCGACAGCGCCTCGATGTTGGAGATCGCCTCGATCATCGACTGCGTCCACCGCAGGTTGGGGAGACGTGCAACGACTTCGCCGTCGCGGATGAGAAACGTGCCGTCGCGCGTGGTGCCGGTCATGAGCGCGGTCTTCGGCTCGAGCAATCCGTTGACGTAGTTGAAGCGGGTGACCCAGATGCCGCGCTTCGTCGAGCGGATCATCTCGTCGCGCGTGGCGTCGCCGCCGGCGATGTCGATGTGAAACGCGGTGCCGTGATCGGGCGAGCCAAGGTGCCATGCGCCGCCGTTCGGCGCGAGGCGCAGGCGATCGGCGTAGGCCTTGTCGACCATCGGAGTGCGCGCGACGCCGCGCTCGATGATCGGGATGCGCATTTTCGGGAAGCCTTCGAGATCGAACGGGAAGGGGAGGAACGACGGATCGGTCGCGTCATCGGCAACCGTGAAGTTTTCGCCGCCGACGCGCTGGCCCAGTCGATCGACGATAAACGATGATCCGTCTTCGTACGACTGCCCCGTGAACGCGATCATCGTCATCCATTCGAAGACCTCGGCGAGCGCAGGCGGCTCGAGAATGGCGTCGTACGCGCCCGGCTCGATGTCCTGAATGTTGTCGAGACGCAGCGTCGCTTTGAACGTCGCTTCTTCACCGAGCGCGAGCACGTCGACTTCGTCGCAACGCCGCGCGCATCGCGTCGCGTAGCCGGAGCCTTTCTCGTGGAGCGCGATGACCGTTGCGTCGGCGAATGTGATTTGCGCGTATCGGCGGACGCCGTGCGTGTTCGCGCAAGCTACGGACGACGCGCTCGTCGTGTAGTTGCCGGCGAACTGCACGCTCGCCTTGCGGCCGCGATCGAACATCGTGCGCAGCGCGCTCGCTTTCTCCGCAGGGAAGACGCGGGCAGTGCGCTCGTCGAATGTGTCGAGCTTCGGTGCGTCGGAAAGATCGCGGTAGAGGCCGGTGAAGTTCTGCAGGCGTCCGGCGTGCTTCGCCGCCTCGCGCGCGAGCGCCGCGGTGTTCGCGATCTCATCGGCGTCGAGTGACGACGTCGACGCCACTCCCATGCATCCGTCGACGATCACCCGCAGCGTCAAGCCCGCGCTGATCTCCGACATGTTCTGATGCAGATTCGAGTTCGCGAAGCGCGAGAAATTCTGGTCGGTGGAGATGAGAACCGCGTCGGCCTCAGGCGTATCTGCGGCGCTCAGCCCGCGGTCGAGGATTGCGTAGCTTTCGCGTTCAGAGCGCATTGGACGCAAATGCAGAAGGCAGAATGCAGAATGCAGAAAGTGAAACGCGGCCTTTCTGCCTTCTGCCTTCTGCATTCTGCATTTCTTTCTCCTACGCCATTTCGACGTTTCGGAACCGCGCCGCCGGCGCGCCGTGCGCGACGCGCATCGTCTGCATCGGATCGCCTTTGCCGCAGTTCGGAAGTCCCCAGACCTGCCACGACGCGCGGTCGCCGACTGCGTCGCACGACCGCCAGAAGTCGGGCGTGATGCCGGTGTAGACCGGATTGCGCAGCAGGCGGCCGAGCTTGCCGTTCTCGATCTCGTATGCCACTTCGCATCCGAACTGAAAGTTGAGACGGAGATCGTCGATCGACCACGACTTGTTCGTGTCGACGAAGATGCCGCGCTTCGTGCCGGCGATGATGTCGGCGAGCGGCGTCGTGCCCGGCTCGAGGTTGATGTTCGTCATCCGAATGATCGGAATGCGCGCCGCGCTTTCGGCGCGCACGGTGCCGTTCGACTTGCGGCCGAGGAGCGGCGCGGTGTCGCGGCCGGTGAGGTAGTCGACGAACAGTCCGCGATCGATGAGCGGGAAACGCTGCGCGGGAACGCCGTCATCGTCGTACGCGAACGATCCGATCGAGCCGGGCACAGTCGCGTCGGCGACGATCGTGACGAGATCGGATCCGTAGCGAAAATTGCCGAGCATCGCCGGCTGCAGGAACGATCCGCCAGCGAGCGAGATCTCCAGCCCCATGGCGCGATCGAGCTCGGTCGGATGTCCGCACGACTCGTGAACCTGCAGCGCGAGCTGCGACGAACCGATGATCAGGTCGAATTTGCCGGCCGGCGCTTTCGGCGCAGTGAGCAGCGCGAGCGCTTCGTCGCGGATCTGCAGTCCCTTCTTCGCGAGGTCGAGACGCTCGATGAACTCCCAACCTTGCGCCTGATAGTCGCCGCCGAACGGATTCGGATACGTGCGGCGCTGGAACTCGCCGTCGGAGATCGCGACGGCTTCGATGCCGCCGCCCATCTCCGTCGTCGTCTGCTCGATGTGGCTGCCGAGCGTCGACGCGAACGTCTTCGACTGCCGATAACAAGAGATCTCGCCGGACACTTGATGAATGCGCGGATCGCCGCGCATCGGCTCGGTGGCATTGAGAAGGTGATCGATCTTCTTGTCGATCGGGACCGACCACGGATCGACCTCGAACTGCGATGCGAATGTGGCGACGTGCGGCTCGACGTCGCTCAGCGCGATCGTCTGCGTCGAGGCGAGATTGCTCGCCGCCGCCACTTCGAGCGCGCGTTTCGCGGTCTGCCGAAGCGAATATTCACTCGTGTCGCTCGATGACGCGAATCCCCAGCCGTTGCCGGAGAGCACGCGCACGCCGATGGCGCGATCGACAGTCGACGAGAGGTGATCGACTTCGCCGTTGCGCACTTTGACGTGCTGCTGGTGCGTCTCGGTGTAGCGAACGTCCGCGTAGCGCGAGCCCCCGAGCGCCCGGAGGATCTGCTCGAGTTGCTCGCGCGACGGCTTCATTCAGGCGCGTAGTCTAGTCCACTACCTGCCCAGCGCTCTCGCCATCAAACCTTCGGTCGGCTCGCCCGGTTTGTGGAGCGAATAGCCGCGGCGGATGCGATCGTCGAGACGCTCGCCGAGCTTCTCGCTCAGCCGCGACTCGAAGCCTTTCACGCCGCTCTCGTCCGCGCCGGTGAGGATGCAGACGAACTCGCCGTTGCGGTTGTGGCAGACGATGTC
>Ga0075425_100001372_pt1 | contig 23890 bp, 18 predicted proteins | sample SoiMethybrSBSTD4_FD_75300 | JGI IMG/M metagenome (GOLD analysis project Ga0075425, IMG submission 75300) | Bulk soil microbial communities from a Populus tree surrounding site in Tennessee, USA - Soil MetaG P. TD hybrid SBSTD4 | ecosystem: Environmental > Terrestrial > Soil > Tree plantation... | reverse complement strand
GACGCTCGTCTTCACGCCGTCGGGACATGACGGCACGACCGATTTCGCCGTCCTCAAGTTCGCAACAAACGTGGGCGAGGTCGTCACCGTGACCGACGTCGTCGCGCAGATGGGAATGCTCGGCAGCGGACAGCTGGAGATTCAGGATGCGCTTCTGGCGATGTCGCGGATTCATGGCGGCGGATGGGAGTACGTGCCAGCGCTGCGTCCCGATGCTACGGACAATCGGATGGTCGGCATTCGCAACGATCTGAACGTTCGGACAAACGTCGGCTTCGCCGAGACGATGGGTCGCGCCGCGCATGTCATCGGAAAGATCGGCGATACGACGATCGACGTCGTCGTTCCGCCGTTCAGTCACGTGCAGTTTCCAGTCGCGGGTAACGGTAGTGGAGAAATCAGTGTCGTCGATGGCGGACATGTCCTCGAATACGCTGCGGTGATCGAGCGGCAGACCAGCGACGTCACGTTTCACGCGCCGCTTCCTGGACTCAGCGTCGAGCCGACGATCAATGCGGGCGATTGGAGCACTGAGCCCGGCGGGGTATCAGGCTACGGATTCGCGCCGGCTCTCGCGAACGTCATCTCGCGCATTGTCCACGTGACGCCGAACGGCCGGTATGCGGAGGCGCAATCGTACGAGTTCCGGTCGACCGGCGATCTCCTCGGCGTCGAAAATTCGGAGCGCTTCCGAACGAACATCGCGCTGGCAAACATTGATGATGTCCCACGAAGCACCACGCTCGACGAATATGACGCGAGCGGACGATTGCTTCACTCGCAGCAATTCACGCTCGCGCCGTTCGCAATCATCCTGATGCCGATGCAAACCTCGGCGTCGCGCATCCGGAACAACGGCGATCTCCTCGTCTGGGCCTCCGTCATCGACAAGACCAACGGCGACCCGATGCTGATCCCGCTGCAGTGATGCGCTATCCTTCGCCGGCCATGGCCACCGCGACCCTTCCGGAGCCGCACGATCTGAAGACGCTTCCCCTCAAACAATTGGAGGAAGTGCTGCGCCAGCTCCGCTCGACGAGAAACGACATCATGCGTTACGGCGTGTGGAACGTCCGCAACGTGACCGATGAAGAATTCAACCGCGTCGACGACCGCCGCCTCTTCGGCTACTTCCGTCAGGATCTGCTCGAGACGCGTTTCCTTTCCAAAGGACGGCGCGTCGATCTCATTCAGCTCTGGCACTGGTTCGACGATCAGATGAGCGGCCTCGAGCCGATGCTCGTCGACGGCGAAGAGATGTTTCTCAACGTGCAGGACAAGGATCTCGAGAAAGTGCGCAAGCGCATCGCCGAGATCCAGTCATTCATCCCGACGCTGCGCAGTGACGACCTCGAGGCGTTCAAGCGGATCAAGTACAAGCTTCGCCGCACGGTGATGCGATTGACGTACGACCTCCATCACCTCTTCAAGCGGCTGGAGAAGTACCGCAAGAATCTCCTCACCGGCACGTCCGCACCGCCGCGCGCGGAGCGGATCCCGTTGGAGGCGGTGGAAGACATTCCGGAGCCGCCGGCGATGGAAGATCACGACGAGGAGTGAAGCCCTAGATATCCACGCTCGCGATCTGTCCCTCCACGATCGTCACGTTCACACTGTTCGTCACGCTTCCGTTCGCGCTGACGATCTCGAGTTTGTACGTACCAGGCTGCACGTTACCGATCTGCGTCGTGGCGCCGGCGATTCCGAACATTCCGTCGCGATTGTACGGACGCGTGTAGATGCCGCCGGGTCCGACGAGTCGTCCGCGCAGGAGCGCGCTCGATGACGAATGAATCTGCAGCGTGCCGCCGGGTGTGAGTCCGATCGTCGGTTGTCCTGGGGAGTTGATCGTCATCGTCTGCGCGGCGTAGCCCGGCGCGGCGACCACGGCGCGATATTGTCCCGGCGGCAGCGGAGCGCGCACCGGTTCGGCGCCACCACCGCCGAACATCATCGGTCCGCTATCGAATGCGACGGCGCCGCTTCCGTCGTAGACGACGACTTGCGCTGCGAGCACGCGGCCGTCGCGGGCGTCGACGACGCGCAACGTCACGCCGTCGTTTTTCGCGAGGCGCAGATCGACGTCGGACGGCGCGCTGTCGCCGACATACACGTCGCTCTTCCCGCTGCCGTAGCCCTCTTTCGCAGCCGTCGCCGTGTAGCTTCCGGAGGCGACGGAGTCGAGAACGAATACGCCGTTCGCGTCGGTCGTTGCCGTGCGCTGCGCGAAGAACGACGTGTTGTCGCTGTTCTTCGCGCGTAGATTCACGGTGGCGTCGGCGATCGGATCGCCGCTGCCGCTGTCCGTAACGCGACCGCGCAGCGTCATCGACTTGATGTCGATGTCGAAGTTCGACGAGCCGCTCACGTTGTACGTCGTCGTGTACGGATTGAGGCGCTGCTCGACGACGATCACGTCGTACGTTCCGTCGCTCAATCCGCTGACCGTGTAATTGCCTTTGTCGTCGGTCGTCGTGCGTCCGGTGGTCGATACCATCGATCCCGAGTGCGGCACGAACGAGATGCTTGCGCTCTGCAGCGGCGCGCCGTTGCGCGTGATGTGTCCGCGAACGATCGTCTGCGAATTGAACTCGAGATCGACCTGCACGCTGCCGCCCGGCGCGAGCTCCACCGTTTTCACTTCCGTCGTGCGGCGGTCGGTGAAGCCGTTCATCACGTCGGCAGAAACGCGCAGCGTTCCGGTCGGCGCCCCTTCCGCGCGGTAGTTGCCGCTTTGATCGACGGGAACCTGCGTGGAGCCGCCGGTGCTGGAGCGAATCGTCACGCTGACGTTGCCGTAGTCGGATGCGGAGACGCCGAGGACGTGGCCGGTGACGATGCCGCCGGTGCGAAGGGCGAGGCGGACCGGCGCGCCGCCGTCGGTGATGTTCACGTCTTGCGACATCGCGTCGGCGTAGCCGTCTTTCGATGCGGTGAATGAATAGTGTCCCGGCGCGACGCCTTCGAAGAGGAACGCGCCGTTTGCGTCGGTGCGCGTCGTGCGTCCGAAGCCGCCGGTCGACGCGGAGCTCGCGCGCACGCTGGCATCGGCGACCGGCGCGCCCGCATCGGTGACGACGACGCCGTTGATGCGAATGCCGGAGGAGAGCTGCACGTCGAGCCGCGTCTCTTTCGAGTTGAGCTGCGCCGTGCGCGAGTCGCTCAGGTATCCGCTCTTCGAAAACGAGAACGTCTTCTCGCCCGGCTCGAGCGAGTCGATCGTGTACTCGCCGTTCGCGTCGGTGGTCGTCGTCGACTCGCCGCCGAACGGCATGCCGCGCATCGGACCACCCGCGTCGGGACGAACCAACACGCCGGAGAGCGGCGCGCCGTCGGGACCGGTGACGCGGCCGCTGAGCTTCACGCCGGCGTCGAGCGCCACTTCGATGTTCTCCGTCGCCTTTCCTTCTTCGACGACGACACTCGGCACGCGTCCCGTGGTGTATCCGGGCGCGTTGGCCATGATCTGCATCGTCCCGGCGGGAACGTTGTCGAGCGCGAACGATCCGTCGTCGCTCGTGAAGTTCTTCATCATCGGCGGCGTGTTGATCACCATTCCGCCGCCGCTGCGCGACGTGCTCACGCCCGCTTCGAACGATGTGATCGGCTGATGCGTCGTCTTGTCGACGACGTGCCCGGTGACGCGTCCGCCGGCCGGCAGATCGATCGTCAGGTCGGTCGCCGGCGCGCTCACCGTTTTCATCTGCTGGATGAAGTCATCCTGCTTGTTGAGCATCACCATGTACGAGCCGGGGAGCAGATCGGGAACGGAGAAGCGGCCGTCCGGACCGGTGGTGGCGAACGACTGCGAGTCGCCGCCCATCGCGATCACCATCACGTCGCCGACCGGAGTGCCGCCGCGTTTCACGATGCCGGTGATCTGGACGCCCGGTCCCATCTTCACTTCGATCGGCCTCGTCGCGGAGGTCACTTGCTGACTGCGCACCGACGCCGGCGCGTAGCCTTCGCGTTTGAAGCTGATGTCGTACATCCCTTCCTTGAGACGGATCGTGAACGTGCCGTCGCTGCCGCTCTGTACGAAGTCTTCGTCGTTATTGCCGCCGCGAAGCGCCGCCAGGATCGTGCGGCGAATCTGCACGCCCGGTCCGCCGCCCGCACCGCCCGACTCGGCCGAGATCGCGGCGATGGTCACGCCGGAGAGCGGCTTGCCGTTGGTGTCGGTGACGCGGCCGGTGAGCGCGATGCCGCGCGGAATCGTCAGCGTGATGCCGCTCTTGCGCTCGCCCGACGCGATGCGGAACGTGCTCGTCTTCGCGCTCGGATAGCCCTTCTTCGTTGCTTCGACGATCACGTCGCCGTCGCGCGGCGTGTTGAGAGCGAAGCGTCCGTCGAGACCGCTGACCGTGCCGCGCTCGCCGCCGCCCGGCATCCCCATGAAGTTGAATCCGGCGCGCGACGGAGCGTCGATCGTGACGCTCGCCGCGGCGACCGGTCGCTTGTCTTCATCGACGACGGTGCCGCTGACGCGCGCCATCGGATTCGCCGCGAGCGCCTTCTGCGCTTTCTGCGCGGAGGCGACGGTGATGTTCGCCGGCATCACCGAGTAACCGGGACGCGATCCACTGATGTCGTAGCTTCCCGGACGCAGTCCGCTGAATGTGAAGTTGCCTTTCGCGTCGGTGATCGCGGAGCTCGCGTTCGGATCGGCGAAACGGAATCCTCCTCGCCCGCCTTGTGCGTGAGAGAGCCGAATCTCCGCGCCCGCGAGCGGGGCTTGCGTCTTGGTATCGCGCAGAACGCCGCTGATCGTCGCGCCTGGCGCGAGCTTCATCGTGGCCGGCGCTTTCGGATTGTTCGCGCGCTCGCCGATGAGATCACCCGATCTCGCTTCGATCATGTCCCACTTCTTCGGCGCGTGCTCGATCGTGAACGTGCCGTCGGCGTTCGTCTTGACGTTGGAGAACGTGCCGACCATCAGCGTCGCGCCGGCCACCGGAGTGTTGCCGTTCGTGCCGACGACCGTGCCGCTGATCGCCACACCGGGATCGAGCTTCAGATTCGGATCTGCTTTGCGCTGGCCGAAGTAGAACTGTTCGTCGAGCGCGAAGTCGGGATGAATGACGAGCGATGTGTTCGCCCACTTCGACGGATCGGGGACGGAGTACTTTCCTTGCGCGTCGGTCGTGGCGACCGACTCCGCGCCGTTGCCGATCCAGGCGACCGTTGCTCCGGCGACCGGCTTCCCGTTCGCCGTGATCGTTCCCGTTTTCATCGCCGCAGTCGGAAGCATCATCGTGACGCTCTCGTCGTTGCGCTCGGCGCGCGTCACGTCGAGTCCGAATCCTTTTGCTTCCGCCTGCAGCTCGACGACCGCGGCGTCTTTCGGCGCGTTGATCACGAACGCGCCGTGCGAGTCCGCGGTGGCCGTCGTGAGCGGCGTGCGCGCCGGCGACTTCGACTGCAATCGCTCGCGCCGCGCGTCGCGCGTCTCGAGCGCGAAGGCGCTCACGCGCGCGCCGGCGATCGGCTTGCCGTCATGGTCGATGACCGTGCCGGTGATGGAGGCAAGAGTCGGGAGAGCCAGCGACAGAACCGTCGCGGCGAGGAGGAGGCGTGCTCGCAACATTGGGTGTTCTCCGTTTAACGCGTTCGCAAAGACTACGACTTCTCCGCGTTTTTGTTTAAAGACGCATGCGCAGCGGAACAGTTCCCGCCGAGGGGCTGTTGCCGCTGACGATGGGGATCGCAGCTCTCTTGTTGACGTTCAAGATTTTGCAGGCGGGATCGTACGCGAAACAAGACATGAGCTCGCCCGCGATGATCGTCGCCCAAGACGCCAACACGCTCCGCAATTTGTGGAACAGCGGCCAGCCGCCCGTGATCGACTTCAAGAAACAGACGGTGGTCTTCCTCTACGCCGGAGAGAAGACGACCGGCGGCTTCTCCATCAAAGTGAAGAGCGTGAAGAAGCACGGCAAGGAGACGCTGATCGACGCGCCGATCGAAGGACCTCCGGCCGGCGGAATGGTGACGCAGGCCATCACGCATCCGTTCACCGTGATCGCCATTCCGAAGAGCACGCGCGTGAAGTGGCTCCAGGTGTCGAAGTGAGAAAGCCGGTCGCTCGCGAGTTGTTGCGCGAGCGGCTCGACGCGCTCGTGGCGACGTTCGACGTCTCGACGATCGAGCCCGATCCGCTGCAGCTCGCGCGGCGTTACGACGATCCGCTCGACGCCGAGGTGGCCGGTCTGCTCGCCGCCGCCTTCGCGTACGGGCGCGCCGACATCGTCGTGGCGAACGTCGGCGCGGTGCTGGCGAAGATGCGTCCGTCGCCGTATCGCTATCTCGCGTCGTTCGATCGCCGCGAAGCGCTCAAACGCTTCGCCGGCTTCTCACATCGGTTTCACAAGACGCGCGAGTTGGTTGAACTTCTCAGCTGTATCGCGCGCGCAATCGAAACGCACGGATCGTTGGGCGCACTATTCAAGGAGTGCTACGACGACAACGATCCGGACATCGGACCATCGCTAGAACGGTTTGTGACCACGCTTCGTCAGCGCGGCTCCGCCGCGCCGGGCCGACGAGGCGTCCGCCCCTCCCCTCTGCTCACCTCTCCATCCGACGGTTCCGCGTGCAAACGGATGAACCTCTTCCTCCGCTGGATGGTCCGCCGCACTTCGCCCGATCTCGGCCTCTGGACCTTCGTCGATCCATCGAAGCTCGTCATGCCCGTCGACACTCACATCCATCGCATCGCCACTTTCCTCGGACTGAACGATCGCAAGTCCGCCGACTGGAAAGCGGCGCGCGCGATCACCGACAAGCTCGCTCTCTTCGACGAATCCGATCCCGTCCGCTACGACTTCGCGCTCTGCCGCCTCGGCATCCTCGATCTCTGCAGCCGCAAGCGCCGCAAGGAAAACTGCGACGTCTGTCTTCTCCGCGACGCGTGCCGATTTCCGGTCGTCTGAATTCAAATCTTCGAAGCGCGTTCCAAGAAACCGCCGGGAAAATCCAAGGAAATGGAAGCGCGAGTGTCTTGACGATATAAATCTTTTGGTCCCAACTGTTGTTCTGTAAAGAGTTAAGTCGATTTTTCGCGCGGCACCTCAGTTGAATACGTTCGCCGCGGAAACCCATGCTCAAGTCCGTTCTGCGCAGTGTCGTGATTGGGGTGGTGACGGTGGCGGCGATTGTCGGCGCCTTCGCTTCATTCCAGCGGAAGCGCTCGTCATTCGAGCGAATCGACTTCCAATTCACGCGCGCGAACGGCGTCATCGTCGTCAAAGCGGTCGATCCGCACGGCAACGCCGACGCGGCGGGACTTCGCCCCGGTGACCAGATCTGGGTGATCGCGGACACGCCGACGACCGAGATCCAGGGGCTGCAGAAAACGCTGCGCCGCTTCGGACAAAGCGTCCCGATGATCGTGGCACGCGCCAACAAGACGCTCACGCTGACGTATCGCGTTCCCGAGCTGAAGATCGACTACGCATATCTCATCCTCAGCTTCATCGGCTTCCTCTATCTCGCCATCGGTCTCTTCACGCTCTTCAGGCGCGGCGCAACGGAGAGTCGTCTCTTCTACTTCGTCACGCTGCTCTCGTTCATCGTCTACGTCTACACGCCGGCGGGCTACATCGACTGGAGCTACAAGACGCTGCAGCTCGTCGAGGAGATCGCCACGATCTTCCTTCCGCCGCTGGCGCTGCACTTCTTCCTGCTGTTCCCGCGGCCGGTGCTGCGCAAGAAGCGCACGCTGGCACTGCTCTACATCGTTCCGTCGCTGCTGGCGTTGTGGAACATCGATCTCCTGCTCTTCAACAACGCGCTGCCGATCCTCGAGCCGCATCGCGCGTTCGACGTCATCCAGCGATGGGAGATGCTCGACTTCGGCGTCTACTTCACGCTGGCGATCTTCGCGCTGCACTACACCTTCCGCCGCGCCGCGCCGGTCGGCAAAGCGCAGATCAAGTGGATCTACCTCGGCATGGCGCTCGGCTTCGCGCCGTTCCTGGCGACGTACATCGTTCCGTACGTCGTGTCGGGCTCGGTGAGTCAGGTCTACTCGACGATCTCGATCATTCCGCTGGCGTTCATCCCGCTCGCGTTCGCGCTCTCGATCCTCAAGTACAAGCTGTGGGACGTCGAGGTGGTGATCAAGGAGACGCTCGCGTACGCAGTGACGTTCGTCTTCGGCATGATCGCGTTCTCGACCGTGAACCTGATGCTGTCGCACGTGATCGAAGAAGCTGCGGCGATGGAGCGCAACTTCCTGGCCTTCACGTCGGGACTCTTCATCGCCGGCGTGCTGATTCCGGTGAAGAGCCGCGTCGAAGGCGTGATCGAGCGCGTGCTCTATCGCGAGAGCTATCGCCATCGCCGCGCCATGACCGAGTTCGCGCAGGAGCTGGCGACGTTCAACGACGTGCACGAGCTGATCGCGATGATTCGCGAGCGGCTGCGCGCGGCGCTGGACATCGAGAAGATGAACCTCTTCACGCGCGAAGGCGGATTGCTTCTCATCTATGAGCCGGAGCAGAACGTTCCGCGCCGTGCGACCGAGACGGATTTCGGCGATCTGAAGGCGACGCCGCTCATCCTCACCGACCCGCGACTCCCCGACGCGACCGACGTGCCCTGGCAGCTTCTTCGCGCCGGATATCGCTACGTCTTCCCGCTCCGCAATCGCGGCGAGCTGCAAGGTCTCCTCCTCCTCGGCACGAAGCGCGGCGAAGAGCCGCTGTCGCGCGACGACCTGCATCTTCTCGAGTCGCTCACCGCGCCGGTCGCGCTGGCGATCGAGAACTCGCGTTTGTACGGACGCCTTCGTCGCCAGCTCGAAGAGATCCGCGCGCTCAAGGAGTACAACGAGAACATCATCGAGTCGTCGTCGTCCGCGATCGCAGTCGTGGCCAACGACGGCACGGTGCTCACCGCCAATCACGCGTTCTGGGAGCTCGTCGGCGAGGACATGAGCAACGAGTCGATCGATGACCTCTTCCCGCCGTACGCCGAGTTGCGCCGCGCGAACGTTCGCTCGATCGCGACGAACTTCGTCACTCGCCACGGCGTCGAAAAAGAAGTGACTGTGACTTCGAGCGCGCTCAACGCGAATGACGCAGCCGAGGGGGCGCGCGTGCTCGTCATCGGCGACGTCACCGATCGGATGCGTCTCGAGCGCGAGCTGCAGGATAAAGAACGTCTCGCTTCGCTCGGCCTGCTCGCCGCCGGCGTCGCGCACGAAGTGAACACCCCGCTCACCGGCATCTCGTCGTACGCGCAGCTTCTGCTCAACGAAGTCGCCCCCGACGATCCGAAATACAAGCTGCTGAAGAAAATGGAGCAGCAGACGTTCCGCGCCTCGGCGCTCGTCAACAATCTGCTCGACCTCATCGCCAACCGTCCGCGCACGCGCGACTTCGTCGGCGTCGCGCCGCTCATCGAGGCCACCATCACTCTTCACGAAGATCTGCTGAAGGCAAAGGGAATCACGATCCACTTCCCGCCGCCGCCCGACATTTCCGTCATCGGGAACTTTCATGACCTGCAGCAGGTTCTGACGAACATCCTCCTCAATGCCCGCGACGCAGTTCCGGAGCGCGGCAACATCTGGGTCGACGTCGCGGAAGAAGGAGAGCGCGTCATCATTCGCATCAAGGACGACGGCAAGGGAATCGCGCCCGATCTGATCGGACGCATCTTCGAGCCGTTGGTGACGACGAAGCGAGGCCAGGGCGGCACCGGACTCGGACTGGCCATCACGCGGCGGATTCTCACCGCGTGCGGCGGCGACATCAGCGTGGAGAGCACGCCCGGACACGGTGCCGAGTTTCGGATTGAATTGCCGCGAGCGAGTGCGATGGAGCACCGGCTTCAGCCGGTCCAAACGAAATGAACGAACCGAAATCGCTCCGCGTCCTCATCGTCGACGACGAAGAAGTTCTTCGTGACGTTCTCGAGGTCGTGCTCCGCCGCGAAGGATTCGATGTCGTTCTCGCCGCCAGCGGCGAAGAAGCGCTCAATGTCCTCGACACGGAAGAAGTCGATCTCATCATCCTCGACGTGATGCTGCCCGGCATCAGCGGCATCGACACCCTGCGCGCGATCCGCATCGCCAATCCGAATCTTCCCGTCGTCGTCATCACGGCGTTCTCGTCGATCGATGGCGCGATCGAGGCGATGAAGCATGGAGCGTTTCACTACATCCCGAAGCCGTTCAAGAACGAGGAAGTCGTTCTCACCGTCAACAAGGCGCTCGAGCAGCGCCGCCTCTCGCGCGAGAACGAACGACTGCGCAGCGAGCTCTCCGAGAAGTACGCGTACTCGAACATCATCGGCAAGAGCGAGACGATGCGGAAAGTGTTCGAGCTCATTCGACTGGCCGCGCCGTCGCGCTCGAACATTCTCGTCATCGGCGAGTCGGGCACCGGCAAAGAGCTCGTCGCCAAGGCCATCCATCACGCGTCGCCGCGCGCCCGCAACGCGTTCGTCACCGTCAACTCCGGATCGCTGCCACCCGAGCTCCTCGAGTCCTCGCTCTTCGGCCACATGAAAGGCGCGTTCACCGGCGCGATCGCGACGAAGCGCGGCCTGTTCGAAGTCGCCGACGGCGGTTCGATCTTTCTCGACGAGATCGGCAACATCAATCTCGAGACGCAGGCAAAGCTCCTCCGCGTGATTCAGGAGAAGGAGTTCATGCGGCTCGGATCGGTGGAGACGATCCGCGTCGACGTCCGCATCATCGCTGCCACGAACGCAGACCTGCAGAAGCTGATGGCCGACTCGCGCTTCCGCGAGGATCTCTACTATCGCCTCAACGTCATCACCGTCACGCTTCCGCCGCTGCGCCGCCGCCGCGAAGACATCCCGCTCCTCGTCTCGCACTTCATGCAGAAGTACTCGGACGAGAACAAGCGGAAGGTGAAAGAGGTGACGCCCGAGGCGATGCGGATTCTCATGGACCATCCGTGGCCCGGCAACGTGCGCGAGCTCGAAAATACGATCGAGCGCGCCGTCGTCCTCTGCACGACTGATCGCATCGGCCCTGATCTCTTGCCCGAGTATCTCCGCTACCCCGTCAACACCGAGCAGCCGGCGATGGTCGTCCCCTCCGACGGCATCTCGCTCAAAGACGCAGTCTCGCGCTACGAGCGCGCCATGATCCTGCAGTCGCTCGAGATGGCCAACGGCGTACAAAAACGCGCCGCCGAGCTGCTCCAGCTCAAGCCTTCCACGCTCAACGAGATGATGAAGCGCCTCGGCATCCACACGAAGTCGAGCGTGGGCGTCGAGGACGAAGTGGTCGTCACCGAGTGAAGATTTGGATCGCGGCCGTCCTCCTTTTGTCGCCCGCGCGCACCTTCGTCGAGAATTTCTATCGTCATCCCCTCACCGAAGAACGAGTCCTCGCCGCAAAGCCGGCGCTGCTGACACCTGCATTGCAACGCGAATTGAAAGAGGACTACGACGCGTCCGCGAAGTCGCCGGACGAAATCGTCGGCCTCGACTTCGATCCGTTCCTCAACACGCAGGATCCTTGCGAACGCTATGAAGTGGGCAAGGTGACGATGCACGGTGCCGACCACGCGTCAGTGGAGATTTACTCCGTCTGCGAAGGCAAGCGATCCGCGAAGCCCGACGTGATCGCGGACGTAGTGCTCGCGAACGGCGTCTGGCAATTCGAGAACTTCGAGTATCCCGACTCGCACGAGAGCTTGCGATCGGTATTGAAGAAGCTGAAGCAGGAACGTCCGCATAAATGACGCGCCCCTTGCGCCACCCACTCAGTCCTCAGTCCTCAGTCCTCATCACTTTCATCAGTCCGTAAGCGCTCGCGATCGCCCAAGTCCCCTCCAGCAAAATGAAACCGTACTGTCGCGCCGCGACGGCGGCGGCGCATAAGAACATTCCACCGATCAGATTCAGGATTTGATACGTTCGCGTCTCCGCGGCGAGGCGGCCGAGCTGCTGCGACGCGAATGCGTAGAGAATGAAAACCGCTCCGACGAGCTGGACGATCTGAAAAAACATGACGAAACGAATCTCCGCTGCGCTCTTCGTTTTTCTCTTCGCGTCGGCCTCGCTCGCGCAAACGAGCGTCCCGACTCCGGAGGAGTTTCTCGGCTACAAGCTCGGCGACCGCTTCACGCCGTACGACCGCATTCTCGACTACTTCAACGAGCTGGCGAAGCGATCGCCGCTCATCACCGTCGAGAAATTCGGCGAGACCTACGAAGGGCGCCCGCTCGTGCTGGCCACGATCACCTCCGCCGCCAATCGCGCGAAGCTCGATCAGATTCGCCGCGACGTCTTTTCGCTGGCGAACGGTGACGTCGACGCGAACAAGGCTGCAGCGATCGCGAAGTCGACGCCGGCCATCGTCTGGCTCGCGTACGGCATTCACGGCAACGAGTCGTCGTCTTCGGAAGCGGCGATGCGCGTCGCCTCGATGCTCCTTCGCGATCCCGACTCGCAACACTTGCTCGACGACGTCGTCGTCCTCATCGACCCGCTGCAGAATCCCGACGGCCGCGAGCGCTACGTGCAGTGGTTCACGCGCACGCGCGGCGCCGTGCCCGATCCCGCTTCCGACGCGTTCGAGCATCAGGAGCCGTGGCCGGGCGGCCGCTACAACCATTACCTCATCGACATGAACCGCGACTGGACGTGGATCTCGCAGCGCGAGACGCAGGCCCGCGTGGCGAAGTATCGCGAGTGGAATCCGCAGGTGTTCGTCGACCTGCACGAAATGGGAACGAACTCGACCTACTTTTTCCCGCCCGACGCGAAGCCGATCAACGTCAACCTGCCCCGCGACGTCGAGAAGTGGCTCGAAGTCTTCGGCCGCGCGAATGCGGAGCAGTTCACCAAACGCGGATGGCCCTTCTTCGTCGCCGAGCGTTTCGATCTCTTCTATCCCGGCTACGGAGACTCGTGGCCGTCGCTGCACGGCGCGATCGGAATGACGTACGAAGTGGCCGGCGGCGGCCGCGCCGGATCGACGGTCGAGCGCGAAGACGAGACGAAGCTCGAGCTCGCCCATCGCCTCGACGAGCACACCACCACGAGCATCACCACGATCCGCACCGCCGCCGCGAATCGCGAAGCGCTGCTGAAGTACACGTACGACGCCATTCGCTCGCAGATCGATGGCGGCAAGAACACCTACTTCATCAACACCAGCTCGCCGAACGCCGAGCGGCTGATCGAGCTGCTGCAGAAGCAGGGAGTTCGCGTCGGCACGCTCACATCGCCGGTCACCGCGAAGGTGACGAGGATCGACAGCGGCGCCGCGTCCGATCACACGTTTCCGGCCGGCACCGCCGTCCTCTCCACGAAGCAGCCTCTCGGCCGCCTGGCCGAAACGCTTCTTGAAAAATCGCCGATTTTTTCAAAGGGCTTCGTCGAAGAGCAGCGGCAGAAGACCGCCGCCGACGAGCCGGACGATTTCTACGATCTCACTACCTGGTCGTTGCCGCTGGCGATGAACGTCGAGACGTACGTCGCCGGCGCGCCGCTGACGATCGAGGCACGTCCGTACGAAGCGCCGGCGCGCGCCGCGTTCCGCCCCGCGTCTTATGGCTATCTCGTCGATGCGAACGATCCCAACGTCTATCGCTTCGCCGGCCGCATGCTCGCGAACAACGTCAACTTCAGCGTGAGCGCGATCGAGCTGACGGCGAACGACCGCACCTGGCCGCGCGGCACGCTGATCATCCTCAAAGGCAACAACAAGAACGATCTCGACGCGACGCTCGACCGCATCGCGCGAGAGACGAGCACGACGCCGACGACGCTCGAGACCGGATGGAGCGGCACGTCGTCGTTCGGCTCCGAAGACATCCATTACGTGAAGCCGCCGCGCATCGCGCTCGTCGGCGGCAACGGCGTCGGCGCGACGTCGTACGGCATGCTCTGGCACGCGCTCGACATCGACACGCCGATTCCGCACACGAATCTCTCGCTCGAGTCGCTGCGTAACGTCGACCTCTCGCACTACCGCGTCCTCGTCCTTCCCGACGGCGAAAGCTACGGCGACCGCCTCGGCAAGAACGGATTGGAGAAGCTGAAGACCTGGATCCGCGACGGCGGCACCGTCGTCACGATCGGCGACGCCGGCAAGTTCCTGCGCGACAAAGAGGCCGACGTCTCCAAGCTCAAAGCGTGGGAGCCGCCGAAGAAAGACGACAAGAAGAACGAGGAAGCGAAACAAGACGAGCGCTACAACGAGCCGCGCGTTCCCGGAGCCGCCTTCCGCACCGTGATGAACGACCGGTCGTATCTGACCTTTGGCATTCCGCACTCCCCCGCGGTGCTCATCGAAGGATCGAATGCATTCACGCCGGTCGCGCACAAGGTCGACAACGTCGTGACCATCGACGCGAAGGATCCGCTCATCTCCGGCGTCGCGTGGCCCGAGTCGCTCGATCGATTGAAGGGGGCGATTTATCTGGTGAGCGAGCCATACGGCCGCGGCAACGTGATCACGTTCGCCGACCAGCCGAACTATCGTCTGTTCTGGCGCGGCACGCTGCCGCTGTTCTTGAATGCGGTGTTGTATTCGCCGAGCTTCCCCCGATAAGAGCACGGATGAACACCCGCCCACCCGCAGTCGCCGGCCAGTTCTACGAAGGAACGCCCGACCGTCTGCGCGCGCAAGTGGACGCCTGCTTCGCGGCGAATGAAGAAACGAAGGCGAAGCGCCGCTTCATCGGCGCCGTCGTTCCCCACGCGGGACTGATGTACAGCGGCCATGTCGCCGCGGCGTTCTACGCGCTCGCCGAGTTGCCGAAGCGATTCGTCATCCTCTGCCCGAATCACACCGGCTTCGGGCACTTCGCCGCGATCAATCGCGAAGGAAGCTGGCGCACGCCGTTCGGCGACGCGAAGATCGACACGCCGCTCGCCGACGCGCTCATGTCGCGCGCCCCGATCCTCGCCGACGACTGGCGCGCACACGCGCGCGAGCACTCGCTCGAAGTGCAACTCCCGTTCTTGCAGCAACTCCTCGGCAGCGACTTCACGTTCGTCCCGATCTGCCTCGGCGCGCATCGATACGACTACTGCGAGATCGTCGGCAATGCGATTGCCGATGTTGCGCGCGACCAGCCGGTCGGCATCGTCGCCAGCTCCGATCTCAATCATTACGAAGATCAGAAAGAGACGCTGCGCAAGGACCAGATCGCGATCGACGCCGTGCTCGCGCTCGATCCGAAGGAGCTGTGGCGCGTCGTCGACGAGTACGACATCTCGATGTGCGGCTTCATCCCGACGACGACGATGCTGATCGCCGCGAAGCAGCTCGGCGCGACGCGAGCCGAGCTGATCAAACATGCGACGTCCGGCGACGTCAACCGCGACTACTCGCACGTCGTCGGCTACGCATCCATCCTCGTCGACTAGCGGCTAACCGCGATTCCGCTCGCGCCGTCCAACGCACATGATCCTCGCCGCGATGATCCTCTCGCAATGCATGTGCATCGAAGACTCGGTCGGCAAGACGCCGTGCGCGGGCGGTAGGGCGGAATCCGCCGCAGAAGCCAAGGCGAAACGCGAGATCCAGCAGCGGATCAATCTGACGGTCGAAGCGGACAAGGCGAAGGATCTCGCCGCCGCCACACGCTTCAACACGAGCGATTATCGCGTGAAGAAGCTCGATGGAAGCATCCAGACTCTGGAGCAGGCACGAGCGGGGATTCAAGCGAACTACGATCACATTCAGAAGGTGAGTGACCGCACCAAGATCGTGATCGACTGCCTCACGCTGTCGGGAGATGGAGCGACGGTCTTCATCAATCAGCACTTCGTGAGAACGGTTCTGTTCGACGGCGATCCGACTCCGCATGAGCTCGTGAGCAACATCACGCACCGGGAAGTGTGGATTCGAATCGGCGACGGCTGGATGCGCAAGTTCATCGAAGAGCTCGAGCGCGGGCCGACGTTTGTCGACGGAACGCTCCACGTACCGTCGCGATAAACTGCGATGAATGCGTGTCCTCTTCGCCAGCTCCGAAGTCGCTCCGCTGGCGAAGACCGGCGGACTCGGAGACGTCTGCGGCGCGCTGCCGAAAGTTCTGGCGAAGCTCGGACACGACGTCGTCGTCTTCACTCCGTACTATCGCCAGACGCGTGACTGGCTGGCGAAGAACGACGTCGATCCCGAGCCGATCGCGACGACGCGCATCGAGTGGGGCAACTGGGCGGCGCAGGCGAGCTACCTGCGAACGACGCTGCCGCAGAGCGATGTGCCGCTCGTCCTCGTCGCGAACGACTACTACTTCAACCGCGAGCACATCTACTCGGCGCGCCTCGACGGGTTCAATGATTACCTCGAGCGCTTCACATTCTTCTGCCGCGGAGTCATCGAAGGCTGTGGCATTCTCGGCTTCGCACCGGACATCCTCCATGCGCACGACTGGCACACCGCGCTGTTGCCCGTCTACTTGCATTCCGGATTGCGTGGCAACGAGAACTTCCGCAACACGCGATCGGTCTACACGATCCACAACCTGAACTATCAAGGCAACGGCGGGCCGGAAGCATTCGGCGTCACCGGACTGCACTCGCGGTACTGGGCGCCCGATGCGCTCGAGCACTTCGGACAAATCAATCCGATGAAAGGCGGAATCATCTTCGCCGATGAGGTCACGACCGTCTCGCCGAATTACGCGCGCGAGATTCAGACCTCGGCGCTCGGCGCGGGACTCGATGGCGTCCTGCGCGCGCTCTCGTTCAAGCTCACCGGAATCCTCAACGGCATCGACGCCGACGAGTGGAATCCCGAGACCGACACGCACATCGCGTCGAGCTACACGCGCGATCGTCTCAACGGCAAGTCGCTCTCGAAGCGCGCGCTGCTGCGCGAACTGAAACTGAAATTCAAAGCGAAGACGCCGCTCCTCTCCGTCGTCTCCCGACTCGTCGATCAAAAAGGCTTTCACCTTCTCGTCCCCATCCTCGGCAATCTCCTTCGCGCCGGCGCGCAAGCGGTGATCCTCGGCAGCGGCGAGAATCAACTCGAAGAGGCGTTCCGCGAAATCGCCGCGGCCTATCCCGACGACTGCCGCGCCGTCATCGGATTCGACAACGTACTCGCGCATCGCATCTACGCCGGCGCCGACATTCTCCTGATGCCGTCGATTTACGAGCCGTGCGGACTCAATCAGATGTACGCGCTGCACTACGGCACGATCCCGGTGGCGCGCATGACCGGTGGTCTCGTCGACACCGTCATTCCATTCGACGGATCGAACCTCGACGTTGCGAACGGATTCGGGTTCGGATCGCAGAGCCCGAGCGATTTCTTCGCCATCGCGTGGATCGCGATGCTCAATTACAAAGATCCGAAAGTGTGGAAGGAACTGCAGAACAACGGCATGTCCACCGACTTTTCGTGGGAGCACTCGGCGCAGCAGTACGAGCAGGTCTACAGGAGAGCGCTCGCTGCATGAAACGCGAAGCGTACGAAGAGTGCTATCGCGACATCACCGCCATCTGGAGCGATGAAGGAGGCGAGGCGCTCGACGACATCGCCTTGATGTCGACGATCAACTCCGTTCTCGCGAATCGCTTCGATACCTACTTCTGGACGGGCTTCTATCGTGTTTGCGGCGACCGGCTCGTCGTCGGTCCGTACATCGGGACGCTCGGCTGTCTGCAGATCGAATTCGGCAAAGGCGTCTGCGGAACGGCGGCGGCGAAACGCGAGACGGTGATCGTGCCGGACGTGAATCAGTTTCCCGGCCACATCGCGTGCGACTCGAATTCGAAGTCGGAGATCGTCGTGCCGGTCTTCGACGCGACGCAAGAATTGATCGCCGTGCTCGACGTCGACTCCGATCAGTTGAATGCGTTCGATGAAGAGGATCGCGCGGGGTTGGAGAAAATTGTGGCGTTGTTTGCGGTGACGCCGCCCACTACTCCTCGTTGAGCATCGCCAGAATCGCGTTCAGCTCACGCTTGACTTCGAGCAGCGCTTTGCGTGCGGCGTCGCTGCCCGGCGCGGCGGGCGCCGCGACCACTTCGTCCGACTCTTCCAACTTCTTCTTCGCGCCGGCGATCGTGAATCCTTCGGAATACAACAACTGCTTGATACGCAGGATCGTGTCGATCTCTCGCTGCGTGTAGAGGCGCTGGCCGCCGCCGCTCTTGTTCGGCGCGAGCGCGGGGAACTCCGTCTCCCAATAGCGGAGCACGTACGGCTGCACGTCGGCGATGCGGCAGACTTCGCCGATCTTGTACAGCTTTTTGTCGTCCGAGACCTCGGTCATCTACCGAGATTCTAGAGCACGCGCCACGGAGACGACTTTCCCCTCCATCTCGTTGAACAGGCCGATGGCGGCGGAGTAGACGTCGTCCACGGCGATGTCGCGCATGCAGCCGTGGTGTCCGAGGGGACATTCGCGCGCGTAGCAGGGCTGGCAGGGAGTGGCGGCGCGGACGACGCGGCTCGCGCCGGGAATGACCGTGCGATCGGGATCGGTCGGGCCGAAGATGGAGACGGACGGCACCGCCAGCGCGGCGGCGAGATGCAGCGGACCGCTGTCGTTGGTGATGACGACGGAGCAATGCGAGATCGCGGCGGCGATTTCGAGCACGTCGCCGGACTCGCCGATGATCGGAACGCCGTCGCATGACGCGGCGATCCGTTCCGCTTGTTCCCGCTCGCCGGGACTGGTGAGAAGCACGACGCCGAATCCGTCGCCGCGCAGTCTTTCGGCGACTTCGCGATAGCGATCGTCGCCCCAATGTTTCGCCCGTCCGTAGAGACCACCAGCGTGAATGCCGAAGAGCGGACGCTCGACGCGCACGCCGCGCGCGCGCAGCTTGCGTCGCGCCCGCTCGCGGACGGCGGTGGGAAGTTTGATCGAGGGGATCTCGTCGACGACGCGCGGTGCGTTCATCGCGGCGAGGAGCTTCGTGTAGTCGTCGAGTTGATGTCCGCGGTCTTTCAAACGCGGCACGACATGCGTGAGAAACAGCGAGCGGCAATCGGTGCTGTAGCCCCACCGCTCGCCGATGCCCGCCGCGTACGCGATCATCGCGGAGCGGAACGAGTTCGGGAGAATGACCGCGCGGCGGAAGCGGCCGCGCTTCAGCGCGTCGATGCGGGCGCGCGTGCTGCCGTTCCATGGGACGACCTTGCGGCAGATCCCGGACGAGGCGAGTAACGCGGAGATGTTCTCCGGCGCGGCCACGGCGATGCCGCCTTCGTGCTTGAAGCGGTGCTGCAACGCGCGGTACGTGGGAAGGGCGAGGATGTTGTCGCCGACCCAATTCAACCCGATTACGACTGTCTCACTACTCGCCATTCAATACTTCGCTTTCCCCCGTCCCCTTCCAACGATCGTGCATCCACAACCAGAGCTCGGGGCGGGCAGCGATGCGGCGCGCGATGATGTCGTTGAACCGCGCCGTCAGCGCCACCGGATCTCGTTCCGCTTCGCTCAATTGATCGATGCGTATCGGCTCCTCGAACTCCAGCCGATGCCTGAGGCCGTCCGGTATGCAAAATCCGAACACAATTGTAGAACCACGCTTGAGCGCCATCTTCGCCGGCGCGTCGGTCGTCCACGCTTTGCGTCTGATGAAAGGGACCAAGACGCCCTCGCGCGGCTGCACGGCTTGATCGGGAAGCATCGCCACGGCCCTGTTGTCGGCGAGAGCCTTCAGCAGCACGCGCGCGGCGTTGCGCCGGTCGACGACCTGCGCGCCAGTGCGCTCGCGCAGGCGCGCCAAGTCCCGCTCGAGCAATTCGTTGTCGAGCGGACGCGCCACCGTGAGGACCCGCTTGACGCGCGACATGATCGCCAGTCCGCCCACTTCCCATCCGCCCCAGTGGCCGCTCATCAAGAGGGCGCCTTTGCCGGAGGCGAGCGCTTGGTCGAGATATTCGGCGTGGACGAACGGACAGCGCTCCGCGATCTGCTCGAGCGACAGCGACTGGATGCGGATGAACTCCACGGCCTCGCGCCCGAAATGGCGCCAGCACTCGTCGATCACACGCCGGCGCTCGTTTTCCGGCATGTCGGGAAAGGCGTCGCCGAGGTTGCGCATGGCGAGCCTGTCGCGCTTCCGCAGCACTTTTCCACCGAACGCGCCGAGCCGCGCGCCCCATCGCGCCGCCCGTTCCTCGGACGCATTCGCAATCCAGCGCGCCGCCAGCCGGTACGCGGCGTACTCGATCCGTTGCAGCAGCGGATTCTTTCGTCGTTTCATACCAGGGCGTCGATGGCGGCGAAGACTTCGGGAGGAACGTCGAAGTCGATGCGAACCGTGATGATGTCATCACGATCGAGCTTGATCGCATCTTTCTCGGTCGTGACGAGCGGTCCGGTCTCGGGAAGATCGCCCGGCTTGTAGCGGTGATGATCGGGGAATTCGCGCGTGCCCGCGAGCTCGACGCCGGCATCGCGCAGGGTCTCGAAAAACTGCGCGTTGTTTGCAATTCCTGCAAACGCGAAAACGCGCCGTCCGCGCAGTTTTTCGGCGTCGGAGCGGATGCGGCGGGGGATGACGAAGTGCGCGTCGCGCAGCGCCGAACGCCCTTCGCGATAGACGCGGGCATCGCCGACGTCGATGACGACGTCGAGATCGCGATGGATCTTCAGATGCTGAAAACCGTCGTCGAGTAAATACACGTCACAATTTACACGCAACGCATTTCCGTAGCGATTTTTGCCGACGATTACTTCAGCTTTTTCGACACGCTTTTTGATGAGTTGCGGCTCGTCGTTCGTCTTGTAGCCGCGCGTGAGCACGGCCACGCGCTTGCCGCGCGCCACGAGATGCTCGGCGATGGCGATCACCACCGGCGTTTTTCCCGCACCGCCGGCGGCGATGTTGCCGACCGAGATCACCGGCTTCGGCAGCCGCTTCGCCTTGCGCAGGCCGCGGTGATAGAGCGCGCGGTTGAGGCGATTGACCAGGCGCCACGGCGCCGCGAGGAGATTCAGCATCACGCGAGTAATTCGACGATCCGCCGCGCCGTCCGTTCCGAGGCGCCGCGATTTTGGGCGACCACGCGGCGGGCGGCGCTGCTCATCGCGTCGTGCGCGGCGGAGTCGATGATCATCTGCCGCGCGAAGTCGATCGCTTCGGCCGCGCTGTTCACCTGTCGCGCGGCGTGATCGTCGAGCAGCTTCGAGGCGATCTCGCGAAAGTTCGTCATCGATGGTCCGAAGCACGTCGGCACTCCGACCGCCGCGGGCTCGATCGGATTGTGGCCGCCTACGTTCACCAGCGATCCGCCGACGAAGGCGACGGTCGCGTAGCGATACATGCGCGCGAGCTCGCCGATGGTGTCGAGGAGAAGAAAATGTGGCGCCGCCGCCCCCGGCGGCGCGCTGCCCGCTTCCTTCGCCGCCGAGGGCGGCGGCGCCACATTGCTTCTTCGCACGAAGTTCTTGCCCGCCAGCAGCGACGCCACGACGTCGAATCGCTCCGGCCGTCGCGGCGCGACGATCACGAACGCATCCTTCAGTCGCTCCAGCTCCGGGATCAGCAGTTCGTCTTCGCCCTCGATCGTCGAGCCGAGGATGAAGACCGGACGATCGGCAATCAGCGTCGTGAGCTGCGGCGCGATCGCGAGCGGCGTCTCGTCTGGCTCGTAGTCGAACTTCACGTTGCCGCTCGTCTCGACGATCTCGCGCGGCGCGCCGATGTCGACGAAACGCTCGCGGTCGAGGTCCTCGCGCGTGAGGATGCGATCGTACAGTCGCAAAACGCGGCGCAGCAGCGGCGCTGCGAATCGATAGCGAGGAAACGAGCGATCGGAGAGCCGTCCATTCGCGAGCAGAATCTTCACGCCGCGCGACTTTGCCACGCGCGTCACGTTCGGCCAGATCTCCGTCTCCATCGTCGCGAACGCGCGCGGCTGGTGATGATCGAGAAAGCGTCGCACCGCGAACGTGAAGTCGAACGGAAAGTAGGTGATCGTCGCGTTCGGATACATGCGCTTGGCTTGCGCTTGTCCCGTGATCGTCGTCGTGGTGATGACGACCGAAGTCTCCGGCCGCATTCGCTCGATTGCCGTCATCACCGGCCGCGCCGCGATCGCTTCGCCGACGGAAACCGCATGCAGCCAGAGGTCGTGCGCAAGAGCGGGGGAGCGATAAAAGCCCGCCCGCTCACGCAGGTTCGACAGCTTTTGTCCTCGGAAAAGAAAGAATGGGATGCCGAGGATGAGCACGAGGTACAGCAGTACCTCGTAGACGAGAAACATGGCGCGGATGATAGCGCGCGGCTCAGAACTTCCAATTCACGCCGAACGAACCTCGCGTGAGCGGATCGTACGGCGCGCTGTCGCTGCGTACGAGGCGCTTCAAATCGAATTCGAGGCCGACGGTCTTCGTCAGCCGAAAGAGCGTTCCCACTTCCACCTGCGCGCTGAGTCGGTTCGACGGCCGTTGCAGGGTGATCGGAGCGCCGCCGGCGATGCTGGTTGGCGGGAACGGTCCCTGGACCGTCACATCGGGGGCGTTGACGTAGCGGAGGCCGGCGCCGAGGTGCGGTGTCCAGCGCGAGCTGTTCGTGAAGCTGTAGCGAGTGAGGAGATCGACCGGGAATGTGTCGACTGGCTCGCGCGACGTCACCGGTGCAAAAAAGACGAGGCCATTGACGGTGACCGGCGTGAATTTTGTCGTGAGCATGTAGTGCCGCTCGAACGCCACGGCTGCCTGGGTCGACCATCGCGAATTCCAGGCGTGCGAGTAGGCGAGGCCGAGTCCGCCGCTGAGCTCCGATCGCGAATGGTTGACCGGCACGGCGGTGCCGTTGACCACCTCGGATGTGGAGGCGGTCGAGTAAACATAACCAAGATCGCTCACAAAGACGGTGAAATGATCTTGTGCTGAGGCCACGGCAGCGAATGTGAGGATGAGGACCGCCATGAATGTTGTTCTCATGCCGCTAAGACGTTCGTAAGTCCTGTATAGTTTTCACTCAACGCAAAAGTGCCCGAACACGTCATCACCGTCGGCCTCATCCTTCCTGAACTGACGCGCAGCGTCTCCGACGAACATCTCGAAGAGCTGAGCAAACTCGTCGAAAGCGCGGGCGGCAATGTCACTGCGACGGTCGTCGCCAAACGTCCCGCGCCTGATCCGGCGACGTACGTCGGCAAAGGCAAAGCCGAAGAGATCAAGCGGCTCGCGGAGCGCCGTCACGCGACGCTGGTCGTGTTCGACGACGATCTCTCGCCCGCGCAGGTGCGCAATCTCGAGAAGATCATCGGTGTGAAGGTGATCGATCGCAGCGCGCTGATTCTCGACATCTTCGCCGGCCGCGCCCGAACGCGCGAGGCGCGAACGCAGGTCGAGCTCGCGCAGCTCGAGTACATGCTCCCGCGGCTCACCAAAGCGTGGGGCCACCTCGAGCGGCAGGCGGGCGGCATCGGAACGCGTGGCGTCGGTGAGACGCAGCTCGAGTTGGATCGCCGCATCGTGCGCACGCGGATCGCGCGGCTCAAGGATGAGCTCGCGAAAATTGAACAACATCGTGTGACGCAGCGAAAGAGCCGGAAACACACGTTCACGGTTGCGCTCGTCGGCTACACGAATGCCGGCAAGTCGACGCTCTTCAATCGCTTGACGAGCGGCAGCGCCGAAGCGGTCGACAAATTGTTCGCCACGCTCGACGCGAAGTCGGCGCGCATTTCGTGCGACATGCCACGGGTCACTGTGATCATTGACACGGTTGGTTTCATCAGAAAATTGCCTCATGACCTCGTAGCGTCGTTCCGCTCGACAATGGAAGAAGCGGTCGCCGCAGATCTCGTACTTCATGTCATCGATCAAAGCCATCCGCAGTACGAAGAGCAGCGCAGGATCGGCGATGAAGTGCTTCGCGATCTCGGTGTCGAGGCGAACGACGTAATCGAGGTTTACAACAAATGCGATCGAGTCGAGGACCACTTCGAGCCGCGCCG